>Ga0007796_10000057_pt1 | contig 25007 bp, 27 predicted proteins | sample CryBogmetaGMA0M_FD_60373 | JGI IMG/M metagenome (GOLD analysis project Ga0007796, IMG submission 60373) | Freshwater microbial communities from Crystal Bog, Wisconsin, USA - MA0M | ecosystem: Environmental > Aquatic > Freshwater > Lake | place: Crystal Bog, Wisconsin, USA | collected 2009-07-06 | reverse complement strand
TTAGTAACAAAGTAATTTTCTTGACTTAAATGGACGTGGGTTCAAGTCCCACCAGCTCCAAAAAACGGGCATCTATAGCCAAGTGGTCGAAGGCATCGGACTCATAATCCGCTTCTCATAGAGACATCGCTGGTTCGAACCCAGCTGGATGCAAATTGTAAAATTTAACTTTAAGTTGGTTTTTTTTGTAATAGGCTAAGAAGGACTTGAACCTTCGACACCCAGAATCGGAATCTGGTGCTCTATCCACTGAGCTATAAGCCTATAATAGTTCTAGGAAAATCCTATACAAAAAACTGTTTCATCAATTTCAATATATTTATAGTTAGCGTTGATATTTAAATTTTGCCAATTGTCCATAATTTTTACTATTAAGTTTAAAATTCGAACTTTTTCTTCATTTGGAATCCATGATTTGGATTCCAAATCCGACTTCACCTGTTCCCATAAATTATTTATAGGCCAAAAATAATAAGCCGTTAAAGGGATTATTCGATTAGATGTTTTATAATTTATGCAAATTCCTAATGATTCATTCAGGTATAAGACTTGTAACTTAAGATTTGTCATAAATTTTAAAGATTGACTTTAAATTATATTTAAGAAAAAATAATTTTAAAGAATTATTTTTGCTTTTATAAATATATTTTTAACTGTGTCGGACACTTGGGCACCATTCTTCAACCTCTCTTTAATTCGTGCGAATTTTAACATAGTTTCATTACTTATAGGATTATAAAATCCTAATTCTTCAATTGAGCGACCGTCTCTTTTTACTCGAGTATCCATCACAACAATTCGATAACAAGGTTGACCCTTTTTACCATATTTTTTTAAACGAATTCGAATCATAATTGATTTTAAAAATTTTAAATTTAAACAGTTAATTTTACTCTTCCTTTTTTTCGTCTATTATTAATTACATTACGTCCAGTTTTTGATGCCATTCGTGCTCGAAAACCAGAGGTTTTAATTTTTTTCAATATTGTCCCACGTAGCGTACGTTTTGTCATAAATATGTTTAAAAAAACTAATTAAGTTTTATATAATTCTTAAAATTACAGTTACCAACTTGATTTCATAAGTCCGGGAATATTTCCTTCGTGTGCCATTTCACGTAAAACATGACGTGATAAACCAAAATCATTATAAAATGCACGGCTTCTGCCCGTCATCCAACAACGATTACGGTGTCTTGATGGTGCAGAATTTCGTGGTAAATTTTGTAACTCTTTTAACGTCTTTAATTTGTCTTTATATAAAAGAGTACTTTTAAGTTTCTGTTTTATTAATTCTCGTTTTTCAGAATATTTAAATATTAATCTTTCGCGTTTTAATTCGCGTTCAATCATGCTTTGTTTAGCCATTTTTTAAAATTTTTGTCAAAAAATTTAGATTTTTTCATATAAACAAAATATAGCTTGATATTACTGTAATTTTTGAAATTAGTCAAAATCGCAAAAACATAAATGTCGTAAAATATAAAATTAAATTAGTTTGAATGAATCAAAAAAACGATAACTTTATTGACAAAACTTTTACCGTACTAGCAGACATTTTACTTAAAATTCTTCCCGCGACAAAAACGGAAAAGCAAGCATTTTCTTATTATCGGTATGGTATGTCTGCCCAATCGGCTGGAGATTACGCTGAAGCATTAGAAAATTATTATGAAGCGTTAAAATTAGAAGAAGATCCTTATGATCGTAGCTATATATTGTATAATATTGGATTAATCTACAGTAGTAATGGTGATTTTTTGAAAGCTGTTGAGTACTATCAGCAAGCACTTGATTTAAATTCTAATTTACCGCAAGCATTAAATAACATTGCCGTTATTTATCATTATCAAGGTACGAAAGCGTCGGAAAAAAAAGAATTTGAAATTGCACAAAATATGTTTGATAAGGCAAGTGATTATTGGAAAAGCGCAATTAGATTAGCCCCAAATAATTATATTGAAGCACAAAATTGGCTGAAAATAAATGGTAAAATTTTGGAAAAAACCGAATTTTAATTGCAATATTAGTAGTATTTTTACAAAAATACTTAATATGATATTATAATAATTAAACAGATGTTCAGATAAGTAGATCTCGCTTTATTTTTGTATGTCAAACATTTAAGAATTAAATGAGATAAATTTGAGTTTACTTTTATATAACTTTTTTACAATAATTAATATGACTATCGCAATTGGACAAAAGCAAGATCGTAGTGTTTTCGATCTTGTAGATGATTGGTTAAAACGTGATCGTTTCGTTTTTATCGGTTGGTCAGGTTTATTACTTTTCCCTTGTGCATTTCTTGCTGCAGGTGGTTGGCTAACTGGTATTACGTTTGTAACATCTTGGTATACACATGGTTTAGCTAGCTCATTTCTTGAAGGGTGTAATTTCTTAACTGCTGCTGTTTCAACACCAGCAAACAGTATGGGTCATTCTTTATTATTACTATGGGGACCTGAAGCACAAGGAGATATTACTCGTTGGTTTCAAATTGGTGGACTTTGGGCGTTTATAGCACTGCATGGGTCATTTGGTGTTATTGGTTTTTGTTTAAGACAATTTGAAATTGCTCGCTTAGTTGGTATTAGACCGTACAATGCAATTGCATTCTCTGGTCCTATCGCCGTATTTGTTACTGTTTTTTTAGTTTATCCTTTAGGGCAAGCGAGTTGGTTCTTCGCACCAAGTTTTGGTGTAGCGGCCATTTTCCGTTTTCTTCTATTTTTACAAGGTTTTCATAACTGGACTCTAAACCCTTTCCATATGATGGGTGTAGCAGGAATTCTGGGTGGAGCATTACTTTGTGCAATCCACGGAGCAACTGTAGAAAATACTCTTTTTGAAGATGGTGACGCTGCGAATACATTCCGTGCCTTCACTCCAACACAATCAGAAGAGACATATTCAATGGTTACCGCTAACCGTTTCTGGTCACAAATATTTGGTGTTGCTTTTTCGAACAAACGTTGGTTACACTTCTTTATGCTATTTGTTCCTGTAGCCGGTATGTGGACTAGTGCTATCGGAATCGTAGGTTTAGCTCTTAATTTACGTTCATACGATTTCGTTTCTCAAGAACTTAGAGCTGCTGAAGATCCAGAATTTGAAACATTCTATACGAAAAATAACCTTTTAAACGAAGGTATTCGTGCATGGATGGCTGCACAAGATCAACCTCATGAAAACTTTATCTTCCCTGAGGAGGTATTACCACGTGGAAACGCCCTTTAATACAATAATTGCAGGCCGTGATATTGAATCAACAGGATTCGCTTGGTGGGCTGGTAATGCACGTCTAATTAACGTATCAGGAAAACTGCTTGGTGCACACGTGGCACATGCCGGTTTAATGGTATTTTGGTGTGGTGCAATGACTTTATTCGAAGTTGCTCATTATATACCAGAAAAACCACTTTATGAACAAGGATGTATTCTTATTCCTCACTTAACAACGCTAGGTTGGGGAATAGGTCCTGGTGGAGAAGTAACAGATATATACCCATTCTTCGTAGTTGGTGTTTTACATTTAATTTCTTCAGCAGTTTTAGGATTTGGTGGTGTTTACCACTCTTTAATCGGACCAGATACATTAGAAGAGTCATTTCCATTCTTTGGTTACGATTGGCGTGATAAAAATAAAATGACTACAATTCTAGGTATTCATTTAATACTTCTAGGAATTGGTTGTTTTCTTCTTGTTGCAAAAGCGTGCTTTGTTGGTGGATTATATGATACTTGGGCTCCTGGTGGAGGCGATACTCGTATTGTTTTAGCGCCAACATTAAACCCACTTATAATTTTCGGTTATGTCCTTAAATCACCATTTGGTGGTGATGGTTGGATTATTAGCGTAAACAATCTAGAAGATATTGTAGGTGGACATATTTGGCTTGGTTTTTTATGTATCGTTGGTGGTATCTGGCATATTATTACAAAGCCTTTTGCATGGGTAAGACGTACATTCGTTTGGTCAGGTGAAGCTTATTTATCATACAGTCTTGGTGCACTTTCAATAATGGGAATTACAGCATCAATTTTTGTTTGGTATAATAATACAGCGTATCCAAGTGAATTCTTCGGTCCAACAGGACCAGAAGCTTCTCAATCTCAAGCATTTACATTCTTAGTTCGTGACCAAAGACTAGGTGCCAATGTAGCATCAGCACAAGGTCCTACTGGATTAGGTAAATATCTTATGAGATCTCCAAGTGGGGAAATCATTTTTGGTGGAGAGACAATGCGTTTTTGGGATATGCGTGCACCATGGGTAGAGCCATTACGCGGTCCAAATGGACTAGACCTAAATAAAATCCGTAATGATATCCAACCTTGGCAAGAGCGAAGAGCCGCAGAATATATGACGCATGCTCCTTTAGGTGCACTTAACTCTGTTGGTGGTGTAGCAACAGAAATTAACTCGGTAAACTATGTATCTCCTAGATCATGGTTAACTTGTTCACATTTCTTTTTAGGTTTCTTCTTATGGATAGGTCACCTTTGGCATGCTGGGCGAGCACGTGCAGCGGCTGCAGGATTTGAAAAAGGTATTAATCGTGAAAACGAACCTGTACTTTCTATGCGTCCGTTAGATTAATATAATCCTTAAATATAGTTAAGAACGCAATCATAAAACGAAACAGTCAATAAAATCGTTCTTTGAGATTTTATTGACTGTTTCGTTTTATGATTGCGTTCTTAACTATATTTATGTCTCTATAATTGACCCTATTTTTTCACTGTAATCGACGATTTACTTTAATCGGAAAAGGTGGGATTCGAACCCACGGAAGCTTTCACTTCATCTGATTTCAAATCAGACGCGATAGACCAACTCTGCCACTTTTCCATAACCCTAATCTACTAATATTAATTTAATTTAACGGGTTTTGTCAATTAAAAAAATGGACAATTAATTAGCATTTTTTATTATGTTAATATAATTTGGGCGAGAAGGGATTCGAACCCCTGACACCGTGGTTCGTAGCCACGTGCTCTAGTCCACTGAGCTACAAGCCCCATTTGTTAAAGTGATTATAACATAAACAGTATATGAAAGTCAACCCAACCAAAGGTTTTAGATAAAATGGGAAACTTTGAGTAACGATTGTGTAATTACATCTTCTGGGGTGGTAGGGTTCGAACCTACGAATAACGGAGTCAAAGTCCGCTGCCTTACCGCTTGGCTACACCCCAAAACCAAATTATTTATTATTACTGAACATATGGTATTTTTATATATATAAATTGTCAAGTAAAGTTAGCGGGAAACGGATTTGAACCATTGACCTTCGGGTTATGAGCCCGACGAGCTACCAAACTGCTCTATCCCGCGATATAGATAAGCCATTTCACCTTAACATAAAAAATATTTTTTTGTCAATTTATTCAAAAATATAATGCTGAATTAACAAAATTAAAAATATTAAGCGATAATAGAGGTTAAAGTTATTTTATAGTTTTGTGAAATTTTGTTGTTATGTTACGAAGTATACTCTCATCTCTCGAAAACTCCTTATTTAACGCATTAACAAGTTGACCATTACCTAAATAATACATTTGAATATAAATCGCGTTATCAAATCCCTTAATCATATAATTCAATGATTTTTTTCCTCGATTTTGTGAAATAACACGACTTCCTTGGTTCGTCAGAAATAAATGATAATAATTAATTTTATCTAAAATTTCTTGTTGGTTAAAAGCAGGCTTTATTAACAAAACAATTTCATAAAGTTCAATTTCTTTTTTCATCGTTTAATTTTAAACTAATTATACAATTTGTTAGATAGTATAATTTTATTAAATTACTTTGTCTATTGTTTTTATATAATAAAGGCGTTTTAATTATCAGAAAAAATTAATTCTAATAAACATTAAGTTTTTAGTGGCGAAATTTAAATGGTGCAAAAATGCACCATTTATAACGTTTAGACGTATCTCCGTAAAACTAATCTAATAGAGCCCTCGTTTAATACTTCGCTTTTATTAAATTGAAAACCTTCTTTTTCACTTGTTAAAATAATTAGATTATAAGCGTAACGTTGGTGTAAACGGCTAAGAAATTTTTCGACCGAATAACTTTCAGACCAATACATTAAATCGGTAACCAATTCATATTCAAGCCCATTCCATTTAAAGCTTACATTAGATTTGCTATGCTCGTTTAAAAGAATGACGTCATCTTTATTTGTTTGATTTTCAGTATCAAACATTATATTAGGGCTAACATTCCAATTTAAATTTAAATCAGACAGAGTTTGTTTAAGGATTTCGAGGTTATATAATTTTGTTTTTATTTTTGTAAAATGTGACATCCTAGTAAACCCTATATTTAAGAGAAAGTTGACTGCTTATTAACCTTTTATAAAATTTTGACTTGTAAAAACTATATATCTAATACTAAACTATCTATTAGCGGGTATAGTTTAGTGGTAGAACCTTAGCCTTCCAAGCTAATGATGCGAGTTCGATTCTCGCTACCCGCTTTAGTATCGTAATTAAAAATATACAACCACATTTATTTACAATAAACAAGCAATTGCTTATAACCTAAGTAATCTTATTAAACTCCGTACTTTTCCAAAAATTTGATTTATAAAATTATCTATTTTATAAATCAAATTTTTTTATGTTTAATAAGTTTTGTTTTAAATCTACAATGATGAACCTAAACCTGAGTAGGCACCAAAGAAAAATAGAGTTAACAAACCTCCAACGGCGAGCCCGCCAACTGTTGCTACCATCCAAAGTGGTACTCTTCCAATGTCGCTCATAAATTTAGAATCTGTATAAAGTTAATTCTGTCTTATAAAAATTATAATATCTAAGTTATTAATTTTTTAATTAAAAAAGTAACTAGAAAACAGCACTGCTAAAACAAAAATTAATAATAGACCCCAGTATAATGATGTACGATTTAATTCTACTGGTTGTTTATTAGGATTCGGTGCACTCATTTTAAATCTCCTATCGTTGAATAAATTGCATTGATGTTATTGCACCAAGGAAAAATACTGTTGGTACTGCTAAACCGTGAATCGCTAACCAACGAAAAGTAAAAATAGGATACGCTACGGGTTGATTTGTATTAATCATGGAAATATCGAAAGTTTTTTCTTTTTATAATCCCTTAGTTAGATCTTCAAGCTCTTGTTTTGCGCTAAAACGATCATTCACAAGAGGTATTTGTTGACGATCTTGAGTAAAATATTCATTTGGTCTTGGCGTACCAAAAACATCATAAGCTAAACCAGTACTAACAAACAGAAATCCTGCTACGAATAATGATGGGATAGTAATACTATGAATAATCCAATAACGGACACTTGTTAAAATATCTGTAAAAGGTCTTTCCCCTGTTGAACCACCTGACACAATTCCTTCTCCTAAATACTTAGATTAATTCAAAAATTCCTTATTAACTAGCTAAAGAATTTGGTTTGTCTTACGTGTCGTAAGTTATTAATAATTTACTACGTGCTCGTAAGAACGGTAATTTCTACTTTTAAAAAAGCTACTTAAATACAATTATATAACTTATTTACAAATTTTTAACTGCAGTTTTTCGTAGAATTTAAGTTGTATTAGATTAAAAAAAATATAAAGAATTTATTTATGGTTAAATTTTTTTTACGTAATTAATTTGTTTAAAAAGAAAAATTATAAATTTTATCTTATTAAATCTTTCTATTTGTCAAATTTAGCGCTAGCTTGTAAAATATAATGTTATAAACACGGGATGTAGCGCAGCTTGGTAGCGCATCTGCCTTGGGAGCAGGGTGTCGCAGGTTCAAATCCTGTCATCCCGAATTTTTGTTTAGCCTCCCCCAGCTATAGTAAGAATTTCTATATGATCATTATTATTTAGAACGGTTTTTGACCAATCTTTCCGTCTTAAAAGCGTTCCATTATGATCAATAATAATAAAATCAATTTTAAACCCTAAATAAAGAAGTAAGGAAAAGATTGTTAAATATTGATTAATTTTATAAGAGTTACCGTTAATCTTTATAAATATGTTAACCATTTTCGAATTATTTGTTTTGTAAATAGAAAAATCAACAATTTTTGGGAAATTCAGATCCTGTTTCAAATCGCTAAAATTGAAAGCTTTTATATAAATAGAGCTATAATTAATTTCTAACTATAAATTAATTTTACGGTACATTTTAAGACATGAGCGAATTCGTTAAACCATTCAACGATGACCCATTTGTAGGAAATTTATCTACACCTGTAACAGCATCAAATGCAACAAAATTATACCTTGGAAATTTACCAATTTATAGAAAAGGTCTTACACCTTTATTAAGAGGTTTAGAAATTGGAATGGCACATGGGTATTTTTTAATTGGCCCTTTTTATATCTTAGGGCCTTTAAGAAACTCTGAGAATGCTCTTCTAATTGGATTCTTAGCTGCTTTAGGTCTTATAGTAGTTCTAGCACTTGCTTTAACAAGTTATGGTTTAGCTTCATTTCAAGATGAAGGTAAATTAGAAGGTTTAGAATCTTCAAAAGGTTGGAGAAAATTTACTAGTGGCTTTTTCATCGGTGCATTTGGTGGAGATCTTGTAGCCTTTTTACTATTATCAAATATATCATTTTTTGAATAATAAAAAAATAAAATTTTAATCAAAACGAAATTAACTTCTCGTTTTGATTAAAATTTTATACTGAATAACTCAGCCCTAATGTTGTCAAAAAATATAAACCTATCAACACCCAATTTAGTTGATAAATAAATTTTTGTACCTCACTTATACTTGTCGAGGCATTTGAAAATTGGTTAAGCCAAGTATTATTATTATTTGAATTTTTTGAATCACTTAGAATAATAATTAAGATGATCAAAATATTTATTAAAATCCAAATTTTTTCTAGTAGTTTCATTCTGTTTCAAAATTTTATTAATTTTGAATTTTCAAAAGTCCAAATCCTAGGGTTAAACCAATTAACGTTAGTGCCCACATTGTAGCTGCTACAGTAAAAATTTCTTTTGCCATTAGTTTGTTTTATTTATATTGAGTTTTTATATTTCTAAAAGCCATTTCGACCCCAAACGACTAATGCTAAAGAGAAGCTAAACATTACCATAAGGCTCGACCAGCCTAAATCTAATATATTCATATTATAAATTAATAAAAATCTTTTTTTTTAGTTTAATACATACGAAATATTATAACCTTTTTTAATTCTAGAATTGTAATTAAATGTATCGTCTTCAATAAGGAGAGGATGGGATTCGAACCCACGGTACAAAAAATTGTACATCAGATTAGCAATCTAAAGCTTTAAACCGCTCAGCCACCTCTCCATTTTCTTCTACCCATTAATATAGCATTTAAATAAAAAAAAATTAATTTTAATTTTAAAACACGCCCTGAAGGACTTGAACCATCGACATTAGGTTTTGGAAACCTACGTTCTACCAACTGAACTAAGAGCGCAATAAAGATAAAATAAATATATAATATTTCTCCTATTTTTTACTAGTCTAAATAAAAAATAATCTTAAAAGGGCTACTTCATATACTTATCGAATTAGCCTTTCTAAGAAAATTAATGTACGGCTGACTGCTAAAAATTATAAATTTCCTTTTTTAAAGTATAGAAGAAAAATAATTGCTGGACCAGAAAGAACAACTAATCCTAATGATAATAATTGAGCAATAATATTCCAGTTAATCATATGAATATTTAAAATTAAAAATTATCCAAACTTATAAATAATTTTATTTATGTTAATAACAATTATAATAGATTTCAAATAAATCTTTCCACCTTTACTTAATAAATTAAATTTTTATTTAATTTATATTTAAAATTCAAAAAAAAAGTTAAATTTTTTAATTTTTAAGTTTTTGTGCTAGTATTAATAGTATCAAAGATAATGATATTCTGTTCAAATTAATTAATAATGTTTGAAAGATTCACAGAAAAAGCAATTAAAGTGATAATGTTAGCTCAAGAAGAAGCGAGACGACTAGGTCACAACTTTGTCGGTACAGAGCAAATATTATTAGGACTTATTGGTGAAGGAACGGGTATTGGACCAAAAGTTTTAAAATCAATGGGTGTGAACTTAAAAGATGCAAGAGTCGAAGTAGAAAAAATTATCGGACGTGGCTCAGGTTTTGTTGCAGTAGAAATACCTTTTACTCCACGAGCAAAACGCGTTTTAGAACTTTCCTTAGAAGAGGCACGACAACTTGGTCATAATTATATAGGCACTGAACATCTTTTGCTAGGTTTGATTCGAGAGGGAGAAGGTGTTGCCGCCCGTGTTTTAGAAAATTTAGGCGTTGATTTGTCAAAAGTACGTAGTCAGATTATTCGAGCGCTTGGTGATAATACGGAAGTAACAGCTGGAAACACTACCACACGAAGCAAAACTCCAACATTAGAAGAGTTTGGTACAAATTTAACGCAAAAAGCAATAGACGGAAAATTAGATCCTGTTGTGGGACGTGCTAAAGAAATAGAACGAGTAATCCAAATTCTGGGTCGACGGACAAAAAATAATCCTGTTCTAATTGGTGAACCAGGTGTAGGTAAAACGGCAATTGCGGAAGGGTTAGCGCAACGAATTGCTAATAGAGATATTCCAGATACCTTAGATGATAAAAAAGTAATCGCGTTAGATATTGGTTTATTGATTGCAGGGACAAAGTATCGTGGGGAATTTGAAGAACGTCTGAAAAAAATAATGGACGAAGTTCGTACAGCCAATAACATTATTTTAGTAATTGATGAAGTTCATACACTAATTGGTGCCGGTGCTGCCGAGGGGGCAATAGATGCTGCCAATATTTTAAAGCCGGCTCTTTCAAGGGGTGAACTACAATGTATTGGTGCAACAACTCTAGAAGAATATAGAAAACATATCGAAAAAGATGCCGCCTTAGAACGACGTTTTCAACCGGTGATGGTTGGTGAGCCTTCTGTAGATGAAACAATTGAGATTTTATATGGACTTCGTGAACGTTATGAAAAACATCATAAATTAATTATTTCAGATGAAGCTTTAGTCGCTGCAGCAAAATTTGCCGATCAATACATTGCAGATCGATTTCTTCCCGATAAAGCTATTGATTTAATTGATGAAGCAGGTTCACGAGTTCGTTTAATGAATTCGCAGCTTCCTGCGGCAGCAAAAGAGTTAGATCAAGAATTAAGGGAAATTTTAAAAACAAAAGACGAGGCTGTAAGAAATCAAGATTTTGAAAAAGCAGGCCAATTAAGGGAAAGAGAGATGGAAATTAAAGCTCAAATTACCGTTATTGCACAAACCAAAAAAGGAGTTTCTGATCAGACACCGATTGTGACTGAAGAAGATATTGCTCAGATTGTTGCTGCCTGGACTAGTATTCCTGTAAATAAACTAACGAAGAGTGAATCCGAAAAGCTACTTAAAATGGAGGAAACTTTACATAGTCGAATAATTGGTCAAGATGAAGCAGTTGTTGCAGTTTCAAAAGCAATTAGACGGGCAAGGGTTGGCTTAAAAAATCCAAATCGACCTATAGCCAGTTTTATTTTTTCTGGACCAACTGGAGTTGGAAAAACGGAACTTACAAAAGCGCTAGCAACATATTTTTTTGGGTCTGAAGAAGCCATGGTAAGACTTGATATGTCTGAATATATGGAACGTCATACCGTTGCGAAATTAATCGGTTCACCACCAGGTTACGTAGGTTATAATGAAGGCGGACAATTAACAGAAGCTGTAAGACGTAGACCTTACACAGTAGTTCTATTTGATGAAGTTGAAAAAGCACATCCGGATGTGTTTAATTTACTTTTACAAATTTTTGAAGATGGTCGTCTTACAGATTCAAAAGGTCGAACAATTGATTTTAAAAATACGCTTTTGATAATGACGTCAAATATAGGGTCGAAAGTTATCGAAAAAGGTGGAGGGGGATTAGGTTTTGAATTATCTGAAGATCAATCAAACTCACATTATAATCGTATTAAATCATTAGTAAACGAGGAACTAAAACAATATTTTCGCCCTGAATTTTTAAATCGTTTAGATGAGATAATAGTATTTCGTCAATTAACAAAAGAAGAAGTTGGGCAAATTGCTGAAATAATGCTTAAAGAAGTATTTGAACGAATGTCTATGAAAGGAATTCATTTAGAAGTTACCGATAGATTTAAATTACGTCTAATTGATGAGGGTTATAACCCAAGCTATGGGGCTCGTCCTTTACGTCGTGCAGTAATGAGATTATTAGAGGATAGCTTAGCTGAAGAAGTTCTTTTAGAAAAAATTAAATCTGGTGATAATGCAGTAATTGATATTGGTGAAGATGGCAAGGCAAAAGTTCTTTTAGCAGAAAAATTAGAGATTTTAAAAGAAAATTAAATAAGGAAAAAATTCTAACGTAGGTTTCGTAACATACGTTAGAATTTTTTAAACCCATTATTAAGCTATAGCTTGTAATCTTGCTTTTGCCTTACGTAATTCAATAGTAGCTTCGATTTTCTCTTTTTTCGTTTCAGCCTGATCAACTAACAGCGTAACTTTCTCTAAGTCCGATTGCGCTTTTTTTACATCGATCTTTGATGCCTCTTCGGCACCATTAGATAAAATCGTTACTTTATTATTCTCAACTTCAGCGAACCCTTCCATTAAGACAATAGAACTCCAAATGCCATTATTTTTTAATCTCATAACACCGATATCTAAGGCAGTTAGTAATGGTGCATGACCGGATAAAATACCAAGTTGACCTGTACTACTAGGAAGAATTAATTCTTCTACACTAGCATCCCAAACAACTTTGTCTGGTGTAATTACACGAACAGTTAGACTCATTTATATTAACCTTTTAATTTTTGCGCTTTTTCAATTGCTTCACTAATATTTCCTACAAGATAGAATGCTTGCTCTGGCAAATCATCGTAAGAACCTGCTATAATGTCATTAAACGCACTAATTGTGTCTGCCAAAGCTACATATTTACCAGGAGAACCTGTAAAAATTTCGGCAACGAAAAATGGTTGAGATAAGAAACGTTCTACTTTTCTAGCACGCGCAACAACTAAACGATCTTCTTCAGATAATTCATCTAAACCTAAAATAGCGATAATATCTTGTAATTCTTTATAACGTTGTAGAATTTGTTTAACTTTTTGTGCGGTTGAATAATGCTCATCTCCTACAATTGCAGGTTGAAGCATAGTAGATGTAGAATCTAAAGGATCTACCGCAGGGTAAATACCTTTTGATGCTAACCCCCTCGATAATACAGTTGTCGCATCTAAATGAGCAAATGTTGTCGCTGGAGCAGGATCCGTTAAATCATCCGCTGGAACATAAACTGCTTGAATTGAAGTTATTGAACCTTCATTTGTTGAAGTTATTCTTTCTTGTAAAACACCCATTTCCGTAGCTAATGTAGGTTGATAACCTACAGCAGAAGGCATTCGTCCTAATAATGCTGAAACTTCAGAACCGGCTTGTACGAAACGAAAAATATTATCAATAAAAAGTAAAACGTCTTGTTTATTAACATCACGGAAATATTCGGCCATTGTAAGAGCAGTTAAACCTACACGCATTCTTGCCCCAGGTGGTTCATTCATTTGGCCATAAACAAGAGCTACTTTAGAATCTTCTAGTTTCTTCTCGTTAATTACGCCAGATTCTTTCATTTCACAGTAAAGATCATTTCCTTCACGCGTACGTTCTCCAACTCCTCCAAAAACAGAAACTCCACCATGAGCTTTTGCAATATTGTTAATAAGTTCCATAATAAGAACTGTTTTACCAACACCAGCACCGCCAAATAAACCAATTTTACCACCACGTCTATAAGGTGCTAAAAGATCTACTACTTTAATTCCTGTCTCAAAAATTGCTGGTTTTGTTTCCAATTCTGTAAATGCGGGTGAAGATCTATGAATTGGTAAACCTGTAGCTGAATTACAAGAGCCCATTTCATCTACGGGAACTCCAAGAACGTTAAAAATACGTCCTAAAGTAGAACTCCCTACCGGCACTGTAATTGGAGCGCCTGTATCTATAACACTTTCACCACGTTTTAAACCATCTGTAGAAGTCATAGACACAGCTCGAACTTTATTATTGCCTAAAAGTTGTTGTACTTCACATGTAATTGAAGATTGACCTGATCCAATAATTAATGCATTATAAACTTTTGGTAATTCTCCTGTAGGAAATTCAATATCTACGACAGGACCAATAATTTGTGAAATATAGCCTGTTTTTGAAGTTGTATCGACCATAATATTTTTTTAGAACTAGTTCATTTTTAGTTTATAAGCTGAATTTCGAAGCCCTAAAAAAGTTTCTAAAATTATTTTAGGGCTTAAAAAATAATTAAAGAAAAATAATAATTTTTATCTAAAACCAATTGACGCTTGCCAAACAAAAGCTAACAACAGGAAAAAAACTGGTATAGCTGGCATTACATCAACAATCGGACGGAATGCAGTATATGGTTCAGGTAGAGCAGATAGTAAAAAAGTTATATCCATTTTACGTTTACTTAGTTAATAATATAAAAAAAGTTTAAATAGATTATATAACAAGTTGTTAAAATATAGTCGAAAGATGTTATAAACTAATTATAACGAAATTCTACTTAAGTAGAAAAAATCGCTTTATACAAAACAATTATATTTTATTTATTAAATTTAACCGAGAGAAAATTTTTTATGGTTGGAATTCTCCAAGTATTCGTTTTTCTTCTTGTGATTTTATCATTTGCATTGGTTGTTATCGTACCAGTAATTTTAGCAACTCCCGGAGAATGGGAAAAATCTCAAAGTATTGTTTGGAGTGGTGCAGGCGTATGGTCGGCATTAGTTATACTTACAGGAATTTTTAATGTAGTTCCAGCATAAAATTATTAGACTTCAGAGGGTCCATTGAAGACCTCTGAAGTTTTTTTTTCGGTAATAATAAGATTATATTGGTTAATTATAGTGATTTATTTTACTCCCCAGGTAGGATTTGAACCTACGACAAACCGGTTAACAGCCGATCGCTCTACCCCTGAGCTACTGAGGAAAATTTAAAATTGTTTTATCTTATAAAATACTAGCTATTATATAGAGATTTTTAATTTTGTCAATTTTCCAAAATTATCTCAATGTTTAAATAATGCTAAAAGATTTTATAAAGCGGGTGACGCGATTCGAACGCGCGACATCAACCTTGGCAAGGTTGCGCTCTACCCCTGAGCTACACCCGCAATGCCTTTATCTAAATAAGTAAAACAAGACTAACAAAAATTCTTTTTTATATCAAGATGCTAAATAAAGTTTTTACTATTCAAATAAAGATTTATTTACTATTAATATATAAAATATTTTTAAACTTAAAACTAAGAGAATTATATTATAATTAGCTTTATAGATTATTCATTGAAATAGTTTAAAAAACAGACAAGATTTGTAAGAAAGTAAATAATTTTTTAATAGGAGTAAAAAAAATGGCGTTACCTTGGTATCGTGTTCATACGGTAGTTCTTAATGATCCTGGTCGTTTAATTGCTGTACATTTAATGCATACGTCTTTAGTTGCAGGTTGGGCTGGTTCAATGGCTTTATACGAGCTAGCTGTTTTTGATCCTTCAGATCCAGTTTTAAATCCAATATGGAGACAAGGGATGTTCGTTATGCCGTTTATGGCACGTCTTGGTGTTACGGATTCATGGGGAGGGTGGAGTATTACAGGAGAAAGTGTTTCTAATCCGGGGATTTGGAGTTTTGAAGGTGTCGCACTTACACATATTATTTTATCAGGACTTTGTTTCTTAGCTGCAATTTGGCACTGGGTTTACTGGGATTTAGAATTATTTCGAGATCCACGTACCGGTGAACCAGCATTAGACTTACCAAAAATCTTTGGAATTCATTTATTTTTAGCAAGTCTTTTATGTTTTGGTTTTGGTGCTTTACATGTAACGGGTGTGTTTGGACCTGGGATTTGGGTTTCAGACGCATACGGTGTAACTGGCCGAATTCAAGGCGTTGCTCCTGCGTGGGGAGCTGAAGGATTTAATCCATTTAATCCAGGTGGGATTGTTTCGCATCATATTGCCGCAGGTATTTTAGGAATTTTAGCTGGCGTATTTCACTTAACTATTCGTCCGCCTCAAAGATTGTACCGTGCTCTTCGTATGGGTAATATTGAAACTGTTTTATCAAGCAGTATTTCAGCAGTATTTTTTGCAGCTTTCATCACTTCGGGAACAATGTGGTATGGTGCAGCCGCAACACCAATAGAATTGTTTGGTCCTACACGTTATCAATGGGATAGTGGCTATTTTCAACAAGAGATAGAAAGACGTGTTGAAAGTTCAATTAACGAAGGGCTGTCTTTAAGTCAAGCTTGGTCACGTATTCCAGATAAACTAGCATTTTATGATTACATCGGTAATAATCCTGCTAAAGGTGGTCTATTTAGAGCAGGACCTATGAATAAAGGTGACGGTATTGCAGAAGCATGGCTAGGTCATCCTGTATTCCAAGATAAAGAAGGTCGCGAATTAACTGTTCGTAGAATGCCAGCCTTTTTTGAAACTTTTCCAGTTATTCTTGTAGATAAAGATGGAATTGTTCGTGCCGATATCCCTTTCCGACGTGCGGAATCAAAATACAGTATTGAACAAGTTGGAGTTAGTTGTAATTTTTATGGTGGTAAGCTAAATGGACAAGTATTCACTGATGCTCCAACAGTTAAAAAATATGCACGAAAATCACAACTAGGAGAAGTTTTCGAGTTCGATAGAACAACTTTAGAATCTGATGGTGTATTTAGAAGTAGTACAAGAGGTTGGTATACTTTTGGTCACGCTAACTTTGCATTACTATTTTTCTTAGGTCATTTATGGCATGGTGGTCGTACTTTATTTAGAGATGTTTTTGCAGGTATTGGTACAGAAGTTATCGAACAAGTTGAATTTGGAGCGTTCCAAAAACTTGGTGATAAAACAACAAAAAAACAAGGCATTGTTTAATCTCTGTAAAATTTATCCTTTATTTGTATAATTAAATTATGGAAGCATTAGTATATACATTTCTACTTATAGGAACGTTAGTTGTAATCTTTTTTGCTATTTTTTTTAGAGATCCACCAAGAATTGTTAAAAAATAATTTTTCCCTTATTTGCGACTAAAAAAAAGTCTATCGAAACACTAAATATTTAGTGTTTCGATAGACTTTTTTTTAGTCTTCGTGTTCTTCAAACGGATCTCGAAGCTGCTTTGATACAGGACCAAATGCTGTATACAATGAAAAAACAGTTATACCTAAAAGTAAACCAAGAATAAAAATACTTAAAATAGTTGCACTTTCCATAGAAAATTAGTTCTTTACTAAAATGAATTAAAAATTAAAAATTTGCTTATAATAGATATTATGAAAATAATTTTAAATTTAAGATTATTAAGTTTTTATTAATTCAAAAAATATGGCATTAAGAACAAGATTAGGTGAAATTTTAAGACCCCTTAATTCAGAATACGGAAAAGTTGCACCAGGATGGGGAACAACACCTGTTATGGCTACGTTTATGGCATTATTTTTAGTATTTTTAGTAATAATTTTACAAATTTATAACTCATCAATTATTTTAGAAAATGTTGATGTGGATTGGGTAAACATTAACTAGATCATTTTATAAAAAGGAACATATATAATTATGTTTCTTTTTATAAAATAGGAAATAGCCACAAATAACCAAAGCTAAAAAATTGTCAAAAACAAAATTATTTGCTAATATTTCGTAACTTAAAAAAAGCGGACGTGGCGAAATTGGTAGACGCACTAGATTTAGGTTCTAGCGAGCAACACTCTTGAGAGTTCGAGTCTCTCTGTCCGCAATTAAACAGTTTAAACAAAAAATTATTGAAATCTAACCTTTAAGATCAGATTTCAATAATACACTTTAATATGTTAAACCTAAACTTCGTGTTGTTTCGCTAGCTAAATACACCCGAACACTTAAAAAATCTGTAGGACATGCAGTTTCACATCTTTTGCATCCTATACAATCTTCTGTACGTGGTGCTGATGCAATTTGACCTGCTTTACAACCATCCCAACTTACCATTTCCAAAACATCACAAGGACAAGCTCGAACACATTGAGTACAACCAATACACGTATCGTAAACTCTTACACTATGAGACATTAGTTAGTTATATTAGAAAATTTGTTAATATTATTTAAAGCTCTTTTTTTTTATCTTAAACTCTTAATAATATATTGTAACTAAAAATATAAATATTTAAACAAGTTCATAGGAATTATTTTGTAACCTAGCTTTTTAATTGAAAAAAAAACATAAAACATAAAATGGGGGTAGAGGGACTTGAACCCTCACGACTGTGTAAGTCAACAGATTTTAAGTCTGTTGTGTCTACCATTTCACCATACCCCCAACTTTAAGGCGACACCCAGATTCGAACTGGGGATAGAGAATTTGCAATCCACTGCCTTACCACTTGGCCATATCGCCTTATAGAAAATTATATTAGTACATATAATGTAATACAACCTGCTGAATTTGCATAGAAAAAAATAAATATTGTTATATATGTACTAATTCAATAATTCTATCATTTAAATATGAGCTTATCACCATACAAAACTTAAAATATTTATCCCTGTAGCTTTAAAATATTTTTAATAAAATCCTCCTGACGGAAATAATAAATTACGTCCGTCAGGAGGATTTTAGAAGATTGTTAAATAGATCTATTTTTTTCTAAGCTAAAACAAGCAATTATGTAGCGATTTAATTAAATTTACCTGTTGTTGATGCAATTACAAACGGTGCATAAGTAAAAATATAACCAACAGCAAAATGTACTAAACCAACTAAACGTGCTTGAACAATAGATAAAGCAACAGGTTTGTCTTTCCAACGTACTAAATTTGCTATTGGAGTACGTTCATGTGCCCAAACTAGAGTCTCAATTAATTCTTGCCAATATCCACGCCAAGAAATTAAAAACATAAAACCTGTAGCCCAAACTAAATGACCAAAAAGAAACATCCATGCCCAAACAGCTTGCGCATTCATACCAAACGGATTATAACCATTAATTAACGGTGATGAATTTAACCATAAATAATCACGTAGCCAACCCATAATATAAGTTGAAGATTCGTTAAAGGCTGCAGCATTGCCACCCCAAATTGTCATATGCTTCCAGTGCCAATAGAATGTTACCCAGCCAATTGTATTTAACATCCAGAACATAGCCAAATAAAAAGCATCCCAAGCGGAAATGTCACAAGTACCACCACGTCCAGGTCCATCACAAGGAAAACTATAACCAAAATCTTTTTTATCGGGCATTAATTTTGATCCACGAGCATCTAACGCACCCTTTACTAAAATTAAAGCTGTTGTATGAAGACCCAGGGCGATTGCATGATGAACTAAAAAATCACCTGGACCGATAGTTAAAAATAAGGAATTTTTACCCGAATTTATTGTCTCAATCCAACCTGGTAACCATATTTTACTGCTTGCAATAGTTGCAGCACTTGTTGATGAGGCTAATAAAACATCAAAACCATAGACTGTTTTACCAGATGAAGCTTGAATAAATTGCGCAAATACTGGTTCGATTAAAATTTGTTTTTCAGGTGTACCAAAAGCAACACAAACATCATTATGAATATATAACCCTAATGTATGGAAACCTAAAAATAATGAAGCCCAACTTAAATGAGAGATAATAGCTTCTTTGTGTTGAAGCATTCTCGCTAAGACGTTATCTTTATTTACTTCGGGATCAAAATCACGAACAAAGAAAATAGCACCATGTGCAAAAGCCCCAACCATTAAAAATCCTGCTATATATTGATGATGCGTATAAAGAGCTGCTTGAGTTACATAATCTTTAGCCATAAATGCATACGACGGTAATGCATACATATGCTGTGCTACTAAAGAAGTTGCTACGCCTAATGCAGCTAATGCAAGACCAAGTTGAAAATGTAAACTATTGGTAATGGTTTCAAAAAGACCACGGTGACCTGCTCCTAAACGTCCTCTCGGTGGTACATGGGCATCTAAAATTTCTTTCATACTATGACCAATACCCCAATTCGTACGATACATATGACCAGCAAAAATAAAAACAATGGCAATTGCTAAATGATGATGAGCAATATCAGTTAGCCACATTGATTGGGTTTGTGGGTGAAAACCTCCAAGAAAAGTTAAAATAGCAGTTCCTGCACCCTCACTTGTACCAAAGATATGCTTTGTCGTATCAGGATTTTCACTATAAATTCCCCAATTTCCGTTAAAAAATGGTTCTAAGCCTGCGGGATGTGGTAAAATTGAAGTGAAATTATCCCAACGTACATGTTGACCTCTTGATTCAGGAATGGCAACATGAATTAAGTGCCCAGACCATGCTAATGAACTTACACCAAATAATCCTGATAAATGATGATTTAATCGTGATTCATTATTTTTAAACCAAGCTAAACCTGGCTTAAATTTTGGTTGAAGGTGTAACCAACCCGCAAATAATAATGCGGTTGATAACAATAATAAACCTAAAGCACCGAAATAAAGATCACTGTTTGTACGCATACCAATTGTATACCACCAATGATAAACGCCAGACGTGGCAATGTTTACTGGATAAGATACCCCGCCACGTGTAAAAGCAGTAATAGCAGATTGACCAAAATGAGGATCCCAAATCGCATGTGCAATTGGTTTTACTTTAAGTGGATTTAATACCCATTGTTGAAAATTACCTTGCCAAGCAACATGAAATAAATTACCGGATGTCCATAAAAATATTATTGCCAAGTGACCAAAATGTGAAGCAAAAATCTTTTGATAAAGACTTTCTTCTGTCATTCCGTCATGACTTTCAAGATCGTGAGCAGTTGCGATACCGTACCAGATTCTTCTTGTACCTGGATCTTGTGCAAGTGCTTGACTAAACTTGGGAAATTTAGTAGCCATATTAATAATTTTACTATTTTTACTTTAAATTATGCTACAGAAATAATTCGTGCAAAGAAGAATGACCACGTAGTACCAATCCCTCCAAGGAGATAATGAGCAAGCCCAGCTGCTCTACCGTGAGTAATACTTAATGCGCGAGGTTGAATTGATGGTGCTAATTTTAGTTTGTTATGTGCCCAAACGATTGATTCGATCAATTCTTGCCAATATCCACGTCCACTAAATAAAAACATTAAACTAAACGCCCATATAAAATGAGCACCTAAGAAAATTAATCCATAAGCAGATAACGAAGAGCCATAAGATTGAATTACTTGTGAGGCTTGAGACCATAGAAAATCACGTAACCAGCCATTAATTGTTAATGCACTATTCGCAAAATTACCTCCCGTAATATGAGAAATTTTACCAGCTGTCGAAATTGTCCCCCAAACATCAGATTGCATTTTCCAACTAAAATGGAAAATTACTACTGAAATCGAATTATACATCCAGAATAAACCTAAGAAAACATGATCCCATGCTGAAACTTGACATGTACCTCCACGTCCAGGTCCATCACAAGGGAAACGGAAACCTAAGTTTGATTTGTCAGGTATTAATCTTGAACTACGGGCAAATAACGTTCCTTTTAGAAGAATTAAAACAGTCACATGAATTGTAAATGCATGAATATGATGAACCATAAAATCTGCCGTACCTAGAGAAATTGGCATCATAGCGATCTTACCATTTACAGCGATAATATCTCCACCAAACGCATAACTAGAAGTTGCTAAGGCATTTGGAGCTGTTGTACCTGGAGCTAAAAGATGCAGAGATTGTACCCATTTTGCAAAAATCGGCTGCAATTGAATAGCTTTGTCAGAAAACATATCTTGAGGTCTACCTAATGCACGCATTGTATCATTATGGATATAAAAACCAAACCCATGCATTCCTAGAAAAATACAAACCCAATTTAAATGCGATATAATAGCATCTCTATGTCTTAAAACACGATCTAGCAAATTGTTGTAAGATTGTATAGGACTATAATCGCGAACCATAAAAATTGAAGCATGAGCACCTGCACCAACAACACAAAATCCTCCAATCCACATATGATGTGTAAAACATGTAAGTTGCGTAGGATAATCAATGCCGATATAAGGATAAGCTGGCATAGCATACATATGATGAGCAACGATAATACTAATTGAGCCAAGGATTGCTAAATTAATAGCTAATTGAGCATGCCATGATGTTGTTAAAATCTCATAAATACCCTTATGACCATCACCAGTTAAAGGCCCTTTATGAACTTCTAAGATCTCTTTCATATTGTGACCAATACCCCAATTAGTACGATACATGTGGCCAGCAAAAATAAATAAAACAGCTAATGCTAAATGATGATGAGCAGTATCACTTAACCATAAACTTCCAGTAATTGGATTTAAACCACCTTTAAAAGTTAAAAAGTCTGAATATTCATTCCAATTTAAAGTAAAAAATGGAAGAAGACCTTTTTGGAAACTAGGATATAGTTGGCCCATTAAGTTTTGATTAAATAGAAATTCATGCGGTAATGGAATTTCTTGCGGTGAAACACCGGCATCCAATAACTTATTAATTGGCAAACTAACATGAATTTGATGACCAGACCACGAAAGGCATCCTAAACCAAGTAAACCAGCCAAGTGATGATTCATCATTGATTCAACATTTTGAAACCATTCTAACTTTGGAGCCGCTTTATGATAATGGAACCAACCAGCAAACACCATTAACGCTGACATAATTAAACCACCAATTGCTGTCCAGTATAATTGTGTTTCATTCATAATCCCAGAAGCACGCCACATTTGGAACCAACCAGACGTAACACGTACACCAGCGAATCCTCCTCCCATATCTCCATTTAGGATCTCTTGTCCAACAATAGGCCAAACTACTTGTGAACTTGGTTGAATTGTTGTAGGACTATTTAACCAAGCCGAATAATTTGAAAATCGAGCACCATGGAAATACATTCCACTAATCCATAAAAAAATAACTGCTAACTGCCCAAAATGTGCACTAAAGATCTTTCTCGATATATCTTCCAAAGAAGTCGTTTGAGAATCAAAATCATGTGCATCAGCATGTAGATTCCAAATCCAAGTTGTTGTTTTTGGCCCTTTTGCTAATGTACGAGAAAAATGTCCCGGTTGTGACCATCTTTCAAAAGATGTAGTTACTGGGCTTTTATCTACTATAACAGTAACATTTTTAGCCTCTAATTCTTTCGAGCTAAGTTTCATTTTTACTCTCCTTTTTTGAGACATATAATTCTGAAAACCTTTACAAGCTTCCTAAAAATAAATTTTATCGTAAGAGAGAGTATTTATCACAATTTTGTTAAAAAAGTTTAAAAAGCTTTGTATTTATTAATTAAGGATATTGAGAATTAAAAATGCCGTAACGAACTTAAAAAACTACCAAATTAATATAAAGTAGTTACTTTTACTAAAATTGAATTTGTTCAAAAGCTAAAAATAAAAATTTGCAAAAAACTTAAGTAAAAAGGTAAGTAAAAAAAACTTTACTTAACCTTTTTAATAAAGGTTTAGAAAAAACCTAATGTTAAAGCTTGCGTAATTGGAAAAGTTGCACCGATTCCTAACCAAAACGCTAAAAATGTACCAAAAATAAATACAAGTGAAGCTACTGGACGTCTAAATGGGTTTTGAAATTTATTAACATTTTCAAAAAATGGAACAGTAATAAGACCAATTGGTACCGCAGCCATAGAACCAACACCTAAAAGTTTGTTAGGAATAACTCTTAATAAATTAAATGTTGGAAAGAAATACCATTCAGGTAAGATTTCTAAAGGAGTAGCAAACGGATCAGCCTTTTCTCCAAGAGGAGTTGGTTCTAAAACCGCTAAACCAATACAACAAGCAATTGTACTTAAAATACATACTGGGAAGATATATAACAAGTCATTAGGCCAAGCAGGTTCACCATAATAATTATGGCCCATTCCTTTTGCTAATTTTGCTCTTAATTTTGGATCTGATAAATCAGGTTTTTTTAAAATTGACATAATGTAATTAATTATTTAAATTAAAGTGGGCCCGAAATCCCTTGTTTACGAATCATCACAAAATGCGTTAACATTAACACTGCTGCTACTACGGGTAATACAAACGTATGAGCACTATAAAATCGTGTTAATGTCCCTTGCCCAACACTAACACCACCGCGCAATAAGCTAACTATTACACCGCCCACTAAAGGAATAGCATCTGGAACCCCTGTTACAATTTTACATGCCCAATATCCAACTTGATCCCAAGGTAATGAATATCCGGTTACACCAAATGATACAGTTATTGCCGCTAATAAGACACCTGTAATCCACGTAAGTTCACGAGGTTTCTTAAAACCCCCAGTTAGATAAACACGACAAACATGAAGGATCATATTTAATACCATCATACTTGCAGACCATCGATGAACGGAACGAATTAACCAACCAAAATTTACCTCTGTCATAATATATTGAACAGAAGCAAAAGCTTCAGTAACAGTTGGACGATAATAAAATGTCATAGCAAAGCCGGTTGCTACTTGAACGATAAAACATGTTAAAGTAATCCCGCCAAGACAGTAAAAAATATTTACATGAGGTGGTACGTATTTACTTGTGATATCATCTGCGATGGCTTGTATTTCAAGTCGTTCTTGAAACCAGTCATAAACATTACTCATGATTAAAATTTATTTTAAAAAAGCTCACATTTAGGCAACTAGAAATTCAATACAAAGAAATAATAGATAGCATATTGATCATATATCATTATACTATCGTTAAAAAAATATTTTATTGAAAATGAAATAGCAAAAAATAATAAACTTAGACATTGTGTTATTTTCCCAAAAGGCTGCCCTTTCAGTATTTTCACCGCTGTAACCTTTCACTATCGAGTTCGAAAAGGATCGATGTGGTTCCATTACGCTATAAAACGTCTAAGTTAGATA
>Ga0007796_10000056_pt1 | contig 25091 bp, 40 predicted proteins | sample CryBogmetaGMA0M_FD_60373 | JGI IMG/M metagenome (GOLD analysis project Ga0007796, IMG submission 60373) | Freshwater microbial communities from Crystal Bog, Wisconsin, USA - MA0M | ecosystem: Environmental > Aquatic > Freshwater > Lake | place: Crystal Bog, Wisconsin, USA | collected 2009-07-06 | reverse complement strand
CTTTTTGTGCTGTCCAAAACCTAGAACGGCCTTACAAGAATGATTACCGCATCGTAACTCGTAGAATGCATTACCGTCCACTTCGCGTGTTACGAATCGTAAATTAGAATTGCCGCACACTCCACACTTATCTTCGCCAAAAATTTCTTGAATACTTGCTAGTTCTCCAAATAGATCCTTTTGGCTTTTTGACTCAACTTCAAATGACAGCTTATCGCTGATGTTATAAATTACTTTCATACTTCTCTCCAATTAGGGTCATAACCTTTAATACTCTCAGGAATAGTACCTAAATCTTGCTGATACTTAGACAATACTCCGGGTATTTGTTGGGCATCAGAATAAGGAACCTTCGCTATATTATCGCTATCAAGACCCATACTGTCAAGTAGTTTCTTTACATTTATATCTAAAGAAGAACACTTATGAGAGAGGAATCCGATCTGTGTCGAAGTGATACTGTTATCTTCTGCAACATCAACCGGAGCTTCGTCAGCCGTAATTGTTTTTCTAAGCTTTAGTGCCTTACGCAAAGCACGACCTTCCGCCTTGGTTTCGGCCACAGCAATTAAGTGATTTCTATATAGCTTATCAGTATTGCCCCAATAAGCATCACTAGAACCTACGACTTTGAAAATAGGCTTATCTGACATATGCATAGCAGCTTTAGGAACAAAGGTTAAAGTAACTTGTGCAGATGCTCGGTTTTCATTTTCCTTGGTGGGAACCTGAATAATAGTTGTTTCGTTACCTATCAAAAATACCTCAAGAGCCTTCTCAAATATTCTACGCAAACCATCGGTTGTGGGATTACCATTAAAGAATTCATCTTCTGTTAATAGAGATAGCACATAGTCAGTCCACTCAACATCATGAACCGAAAGAATCTTCTTTTCTTCTGTTGTTTCTACTGTTGCTGTTTTGTTTTTCACCATTTATCAATCTCCTATTTCTATGTTTCTATCCCCAGGTTCGGGAAACTTAAGCTCTATCTGTTTAATCTCTATCAATAGTTTATCTAGTATTTGGGAGGCTCTGGTTTTTGAGAAGTCTTTTTGTTGTTTGATTCTTATAAGAACCATACCTTTACCTAAAATCAACCCGCTCTTTTTATTGTCATATTTAATATTCTTATCCAGAGCATCCTGTCCCCAAATGGGAGAAAAATGACTTGGGCCGTCAATTTCGATTGCTACGTTCATTGTAGGTAGGAACAGGTCAATTTGCAACTTGGTCGTTAAAAGAAACTGCTCTTTATGAAACTCAACCCTATATCCCTCTTTTAATAGGGCGTTATGTAAGTATTTCTCTAACTTTGTTCCCTCGTCGCTAGCTTTACGAACAGCTAAATTGGCCTTATGAGTAAAGTTCGCCTTCTCATCCTCTGATAATCTGTCCCAATTTTCTTTAGCTTTTAACTTTCGACCATTTAATGCCTCCTCGGACATATTCTCCCAGGATTGCATTATACCAGCCCCGATCTTCTGCTTAACTTCTTCTGATCGTTTTTCACCCTTTGTGGGATGTTTATGGCGACCACATTCTAAAGCTAGTTTTTGAGCTTCACTTTTATTCCTGATTTGTATTTTAAGTTTTATAGCGTCTCTTCTGATTCTATTAGCATATGTATCTGTTAGATCTGCTATTTCGGCAAAACTCATAAGTTTACCAATATAACAGTCTTGTATCAGGGTTTGCTTCTCATTATCTGACATTTTTTCATAGGATTTCATATAAAGTATCCGGGTTAATTTGATTAATAAATTTGCAATTAGAATTCCAAGTATTGTTAATAATATCTTTAGCTAGCATATTATCTGTGAATATTTGTACTCTTGGATTGTTGAAGAATCTATTCCATGTAGAATATGGGACGTTCTTATTTCTCATCCATGGTAAATCTGCATTCTGATAAAATAGTATTTTTTCTAGATTAGGAAAAGTTGGTGGTGAAGTAATTAAATCTAATGTAATCAAGTCCCACACAAACAAAGACCCAAAATAGAACTTTGCCTCATGCAGTGGTAGTATAGTGAAGAACTTTGGTTGATTCATAGCTACTGAAAAATCGGGCGTAAATAAGCTAAAATTAATATCTGCCTTGTAGGCTAATCCATTTAATAGATGAGCAACATTGCTATCATTATCTGTCTTTGTTTCTATTAAGATACTTCCTACATTCTTACGCATTTTTGAATTACCTCTGACGGTTTAATAATTTCTGGTTTGGAAAATGTTTTGGCATTAGAATAGTTTTTTGATTCTGATAGATTGAGTATTTGTTTCTCCATCATAATTGCATCAATTATATATTGATTGCTAATATTGATATAGATATCACACCCATAAATCATATTAAGTATTTCTTGTTCAGATGCTATCCCTATATTTTGAGGATGATTAAAACTGGGACAATTTACTAGTTTTACTATAGCATCTTTAAACTTAGGATAAGTAATAGACTCTAGTAATAAATTGTTAGATGTATTAGAATTGTCTAAATCACAAAAATAATAATTACTATCAATACCAGAACTAGATGCAGTATGGTATTCATTATACAAACTAAACGAGTTTGGGTCAATCTGTATCGTTTTTAGTTTATTACTTTTTCTACTAGAAACATTCGTAGTAATAATCTTTGTGTGGAAGTTCTTATTTAAGGAATCTATTTTTTGAATATTGTCTTTATATTGATTATTATTCAATACTATATAGTTAGGGTTATAGTTATTGATTATTTGTTCCATAGATGTTAGATCAAAAACAGTAATATCAAATCCAGCAATCTTTGCTAGTGCTTGTGTTAATAAAACTGTTGCTCTGTCTGAGCCTATCGGACTACAAAAAACGCTCATTATACGTTCACCTTATGATTGATAATTTTGTCTACTTTTTTGTTTTCTATTTCGGAATGCAAAAACTTTATATCCTTATCTATCAAGTAGTTAAGAATTTCAAATAAGAACATATTTCTCATCTTATCATCCACAATGTTTTTTATTTTGAGTAGATCCTCTTTGGTTAAAAAGAAGAATTCGGCCCAATTATTTGGTAAATCATAGAATAAATTGATTACATTATTATCTTGACTAATACTTCCTATATTGAATTTCTTATTGAATTTATTGAGAATAGGAATATATGACTGTTTGCTATTGTACAAAGAAGAACAACATACTCCATCATCAAAAATAAAACATTTATTATTTATTACTTTAAGAGCCTCTAATAAAGCACCACCATTATTCTCCTTTTCATAATTTTCATGTGATATAAAATTCACATTATCATATTCATCTTCTATGATCGTTTTAATTTTCTTACTGTTGAATCCCACTACTACATAAATATTAGCTCTTGGTTTTTGTTTTTTGATGGAGGCTATTTGGTGCAGAATAAAAGGTTTGTTTGTTTTGCCAATGGGCACAATTGATCGCGGTCCATAACTCTTCATTCCCTTAGCAATCCCGCTACATAGTAATACTACGTCTATCATTGTATTGTCACCGATAAATATTGGTCGATATTATTCTCATCAAAAAGATTAAAAACAGTAATAGAATGACATTTTTGATTCTGTTCATTTCGATATAATCTAAAAGGAATTACGCAACCAGCATAGGGTATTTTCCCTTTAGAATTTGTAATCGGAGTTATGATAGGTTTTAATGCAGACAAGAATGTGAGGGCGTCATTTACAGTATTTAGGTATGATTCTGGTAGTGGTTGATTATCCCAAATCATATAGAATCTGGTATTATTTTTACCAATATTGGTGTCCAATACGAAATCCACCGTTTTAAAATTATCTAATTCCTCCAACATATTATGCAATTTCCATGCACAAACATTGTATTTTTGTAGTAGAGCTACGATGTCTTCTGATTGTAGTTGACTATTTATCGGTTTCACAATAGAAATATAAGAAGGAACAGTAAATGATTTCTTCAAGTATTCTAGGTTCTTTTCCAGAGTGTCGATATCATTATTGTCTAAGAAATAGATTAAATAGATACCAGCATTATTACCCTTAATGGCTCTTTCTTGCTTATCTTCTTTAGAGAGATCAGTTAGTGCGTCTTTACTAATTCCCACAGGACACAAGAAATTAGTGATAGTATTATCTATAAAATTCTCTACCGTATAAATATCAGGATATTGATTTCTTAATTTTTCTGGAATATCTAACTCACAGATTCCATTAAAAAAATCACAAGCATCACAATTTGTTGTTGGAGTCTTATTTGTTTGCATAAGTTATGTAATCCTCTTCCACAAGAACACTAGGATTTACCCTAGCAATTTCTGACATATTATTATTTTCTATTTGAATATTTATATTGTCTATGATATTATGAATATTAAATGGTCTAGTTTCTAGTTTATCAAATATGAATCCTCTTTGAGCAAATCCTATTTGTTTTAATAGAGAGTATTTAGATAAAGAATCATTCATTTTTTCTAGATAATGCTTATGTATATGATACATGACTTCCATCATATTAGCACTACTAGGTAGATTTTCTTTTTCTATTTTTGGTATCAAATTTGGTATCGGATTATTCCATAAGTGCTGGGTAGACTCTGCTTCATCTATATGTTTCATCCAAGATAAAACAATCTTATCCCAATCGTAGTGTTTCTCAACCAACTCTCTTGTATTATAACCTATCTTTTTACGAATAGGTCTGGGCATATTTATCAGATTAATAGCCTTTTCAATAAAGTCATTTTCGTCTGGATATACTCTAATAGCAGAAGTAGCTAATTCTTTATAATAGGCTCCAACCTTAATTGGAGTAGCTTCTAATTTATTTATAACGTCAATCATAGCACTGTAATCTACTGTTATAACAGGCAGTCCACAGGCGGCAGCTTCTATTTGAGGCATACCAAATCCCTCACAAATAGCATACTGTACATAAATATCAAAAGAATTGATTACCTTGATCAAAACTTCTGTATCTAATCCATTAGAAACATTCGGAGTAAATGCAGATTTTTGCTTGCATTTTACACAGGGTTGTATGCAGTCGGAGAATAGTGACGCAAAAACAGCCCCACAATTTCTACATGCGTAAGTAAAATAGATTTTATCAGCAACGCTAGAACCTTTGATCAGTTCAACAAAATCCCAACCATTATCTGGATAGCAAGTATGAAAATATAAGAATGTCTTTGCAGCAATAGCTGGGTCTAGTCTTTCTATTATTTTTTCAAATGCTCTGATTAATTCTGGATATAGCTTGCGTGGCTGATTACGCATTACTGTTCCTATAATAATAGATTCTGGGTCTATTAATAAGGCTCTGCGTATAGCAGACGTATCTTTATCGATATTGAACTGGTTAAGATTTACGCCGGGAGATACTACATCTGCAAAGTTAATTTTATTTGATGTTTGTTGATTCAATACGTCTCGTCCCCAATCAGAATATGTAAATATCTTATCAGCATTTAGATAAGTTTCTAACCATTCTTCTTTTTGTGGGGCACTATCAACAGTTGGCATCAAAAACCATTTAAAATACTTACGGAGAGGACTGTTGCCTTCAAAATAACTCATCCAATAATCTCTAACATCTATTACTATATCTGGTTTAAAATCTAGTAATACTCTATCAAATCTCCATCTTCCAAACTGATTTTCTGGTATAGAGTTTAGTTCTTGAGAACGAGGATCTTCTCTTGTTACATGATTAGGATAATACTTCCAGGGGATATTAAGACTCTCTTTTTCCCCAATAAATCCGTAACTAGCAAATTCAGCAATCTCATATTTGCCTGTATTATGCAAGGATTCTAGGAGTCGTTTGTTATAGACTCCAAAACCAGAGTGGGTCTTTATAGATTCTGAACAAACTAATATCTTCTTTTTCATAATATCTCTATTGTTGTATACTGTTAGATAAGAAATCGGGCGGGGAATCGAACCCCGCACACTGATGTTTCCTAATAAATGATTTTATTGGACAACGACACACCTAGCATCAGTTACTCATTGCTCTAGCGATTACCTTTCGCCTCCGATTTTCCTTAGAATCAAAATGGATGGTTATCATCCAAAGGTTCTGAATCCACTGACGAACTAGCTCCAACAGGTTCCGGTCTTGGTGAAGATGTTCTTAGAATAGGAGTAAATGAATTCACTCTAATTTTAAGAGACGTTTGCTTCTTACCATCCTTTTCCCACTCGTCCATTCGTAATGACCCTCTAATAAAGACAGGATCACCCTTATGTAAAACATTATTGATACGCTCTGCTGCACTATCCCAAGCTTCGCAGTTTACATATGTAGTAATCTTATTAAACTCACCATTAGCTGTCTTGTATTCGTCAGACACAGCAAGTCTAAAGTTTACTACGGCAGTAGACTTACCAGAAGTACCAACATAGCGTAGTTCTGGATCTCTTGTTAGATTACCAACCAAAATAACTAAATTCTCATTCTTCATAATAAAACTTTCTCCATGTAAAAGTAAACCCAACACTCAATAGTAACGTCGAACTAAACTTTGTCAAGTTCTAGGTAAAAAGATTTTATCAACTACAAACGAATCTTTATCCTTAGACTTATTTCCACTGAAAACTAGAACATTACCAACGAATAACTGATTTCTGAATTCTTTAAACTTTTCAGCAAAACAGATAACAGAATCTATAACTGCTGTCCCGTCTGTAATAGTAAGAAATGCCATTTCCTTACCTTTACTTTGACCGTTTTTTACCTTGGTCACATTCATATTTTCTATCTCGCCAACCAATAGTAAATTAGAACTAGTATTACCCTGTTTGAAGTCCTGACAAGAGTAATTAATCATACTGGTATCATATCGATCTACTTTGGAGCAAGTAATATTACAGCCTAATAAGGTGTGTTCTGTGTCAACAATCCAGTCTATATGATCGTCCATAGAATAGGGAGGATGATACAAACTAGAAAGTAGATTATTTATGACATCTTTTCTTTTTGCTGCAATCTTACCATTATTAATCAAATTAGATATATGGTCTTCTAATTTCTTATCTGACCCAACAATATCAATATGACCAATAACAAAACTAGATTCTTTATTAGTTAACTCACAGAAAATATCATAATCGAACATCATCTTATTTCTGCTCAAGCCTATAAAATCAGCAGCACCAGACTGTAATATGGCTTTTGCAGACGTAGAGTTTAGCTTGGATAATAGATGTAATAAATTCATCCACTTCATATTGTCTATTACAAGTTTATTGTTGTTTACTTCATTAACTAGCTTATCATATGCAGAATCACCGAATCCTTTGATATTAGTAAGACCAAAATAAATCTTATTATTCTTGAGAATAAATGTACTATTTAGTAATCTAAGATCAGGTTTTTCTATAGATATTCCCATTTCTGTGGCATTCTGATACAACTCCTTAATCTCTGCATGAGGGTCCATCTTATCTTCAGCAAATTGTAGATAAGCAGTAAAGAACTGTATAGGATGATGAGCTTTGGCGTATGCTGATAAGTAAGAACTAGAACAATAGCATACAGAATGACTTTTATTGAATGAATATTTTTGACTCTTTTCTATCCATCCAAAAATCTGTTCTGCTTCATTATCATTCACGTATCCTAATCTTTTACATCCATCCAGAAAGCTTTGTTTAAGAGCCGCCATAACATTGGCTTGTTTCTTACCAATAGCCTTTCTTAGATTATCTGCTTCTTCTGGATTGAATCCCGCTATTTCTTTAGCAATACGGATGGCTTGTTCCTGATAAATCATCTCACCATAAGTAGTGTCTAATATTGGTATTAAAGACTCATGGAAAAAGTCTACAGATTCATTGCCATTTTTCTTGTCTATATAGTGATTACTAACGCTTTTACCATCTCGTATAGCATTTAAACTTCCCGGTCGCAGAACAGCAATTAAAGCAGAAAGCTGCTCTATATTTTCTGGTTTTAACTTTTTTGCCATGGTTCTACCGAGGCGACTTTCTAATTGAAAGCATCCTTTAGTATTACCGGAGCCAATCAAATCCCAGGTTGCAGCATCGTCTAGATCTATCTTAGAAATATCGCCATCAAATATTGTCATTTTTTGCAAGAATCCTTGAATAGAATTTTTTGAGATAAGCTCTTATGTAGTTTTAGTAGTCTAATTAATATATCAGCAGTATCACGAACGTCTTTCAAGGCATCGTGTCCCCCTTCGGTTGGTATGCCAAGATATTGTCTAACATTATCTAGAGATAGACTTTTAACATCATCTAAGTTTCTAAACCAAGGATAAAGCATAAACATAACATCTAGATTGTCTCTTGGATGAAATATTTCGCTTTCACCCTCTTTAGAGGCATTATCATATTTCAAACTTAATCGCTCTATGATCTTTAAGTCAAATCTTTGTATGTTATATCCAGCCGCTATGGGAGATGAGAACTTAGTCTTCTTACTTGCTCTACAGTGATACTTATCCAGATATTGGATAAACATCTGCCAAGCCTGTTTTTGAGGTGTCGCATTTTTCCATCTATCTAAAATATCCGCTTCTGAACAAGCTCTAACCTTAGAGTGCCACTCTAAAATATTACCGTCTGCCTCATTCTTATATGAGTAAGAAGAATCTTGTTCTAGTTTGTCAGGTTTCATCTCTATATTAAACTCAGATCCTTCTAGAATCTCGTTTTTAATAGGATCTATCATTATACAAGCTAGTTGGACAGGACTACATACTTTGGGATTACTTCCATCTGTTTCAAAGTCAAATACAGCAATCTTATTATAAGATATCATTCCAATACCTCTACATCCTTAATTGGTTCAACCTGAATCTTACCACCCTGATCATTCACAGCACTATTATATGTGCAGCAACTGGTCTGCTCTTGCTCTATCTTTGTATAGATTTCGCCATCTACCCATTTGAACTTATCTCCAACAGCCAATTCTGAAAATTGCTTAGTCATAATTTATGCTCCTATTTTTAACATATCTCTAATAGCCATCATTTTATCTAACATTGCCACGCCAAGAATATCCATCTTAACTATACCAAGACTTTCTAAATCTGCCATTTCCATACCCGCAATAGGATTTCCTGTCTTACTATCATAAATCATCGGGCAGATTTCAGCAAGTGGGGTTGAGCTAATTGCTAGACCAGCAGCGTGTTTACTCTGGTTTGTTTTAGTACCCTCTAATCTAATTGCCTGCTCAAATCTCTTAGATAGTGGACCCGATAGAGTTCCATCCTCTTCTAATTGACACCATGGAGATAGTTCCTTAGAATTATTCTCTAGTGCCCATCGAATAATAGATGCCTCACCACCATCTTCTTTCATTTGTTGTAGTTCGTCAGAGATTTTGGATTCATCAGGAATAAACTTAGTAATCTCATTCATTTCAGCAAAAGAGACATTTCCGTATACTCTTAGAACATCTTTAATTGCTCCTCGTCCCTTCATCTTATTAAAGGTAATCATTTGAGATACTTTATCATGACCATATTTATCCTTAATATAGTTGATAATATTCCCTCTTTGTCTAATAGGAACGTCTACGTCAATATCTGGTAGAGATATATGATCAACCGTATTACGACCAGAGTTATAAAATCTTTCAAACATTAGATCATACTTGATTGGATCAATAGCCGTGATGCTAACCAGATACGATACCAAACAGCCCGCAGCGGAATTATGTACCCCTATTCCTTCTACATTATAAGACGCTGTATTTTTTACAGAAATATCGTGAACAATACCCTGATAATTCTTAATTACTGTTTTTTTCTTTAATTTCATAATGTAATTTTCTAGCTTTTTTATAGTTGGTTTTTACTTCTATCTCATTATCAAATATTATCCAGAATTTTCCCCCTGGGGTTCTTTTTAAACTTCCACTATATCATCATCGTCATCAAGGTATTGAGCCTCTATCCAACCTCTATTATGAGTTAAGAATTTATGATCTTTTGTACATCTAATAATTATACCATTTTCAAATTCTAACTCAAGAATATCCTCCAGTATATCATATTGTAATGTATCATATACTATCTGTGGATTTCCAAATGCATCAATAACAGAGTCCCCAACTACTACATTTTTAATAGCTTTAAATGTACCATCAGACATCTTGATATTTGTTTCTGGAACAAAACAACCTCTTCCTGGCCCCGGAAGCCAATTGTTTTGTCGAACGTGATTTAGTACGTCTTGCAGGATTAAAAAATAACTAGACAATCCGGCCCCCTGGAGAACACCCAACTCCATCTTTATTCTATCTACATATTTTTCATGATCTTCTTTGGGGATAACTGAATCTATTTTAGTTTTCCATCCTGTTCTACAGAGATGTCTTAAATATTCATCTTGGTCGAATTCTGGTGGACAAGGAAATGATGGCAATAGGGGCTTTGAATTAACATCATAAAGCTCTATCATACTATTGATCAGATTGGTATTCTCAATCTCTTCTTCTGTATGTAGGGCCGACATTTCAAAACTATCTAGAATATGATAGTTATCAGAACGGAAAAAACAGTCCATTCCAAAACTCTCATTCTCAATGATTTTCTTATTAACATCAGCTATAGTAGTCTTAAGATTATTACACAATAAAATCCTCTGATCAACACTATCGCTCTTTTCGGCATAGTGGGCGTCTGGTGTGCATATGACTTTCAATCCTGTTAATTTAGCAAGTTCACGCACCTTTTCTGTCACAATCACTTGATCTGGATTATACTGCTTATCCATTAACTGTGCTTCTAGGAAGAAGTTTTCTTTTCCAAAAATATCAGTTAATAGCCCCACATGAGACAATCCCTGATTTTTCCAATCAGAATCATCTAACTGCATAATCTTGTTAGACAATGTTGATCCTAAGTGTCCAGCAAAAGCTATTAGATTACCGTCTACTAATTCTCCTAGAGTTTTGAGATCTAGTCTTGGTTTATAATAGAGATTTTCTAATTTATTACTTTCTGATACTATCTTAATAAGATTCTTCCATCCTTTTTTATTCTTAGCTAAAACCACTAGATGGCTTAGTTTTCTATTCTCGGGAGTTTTGATCTTACAATCTTGATCACTGATATATAGTTCACAACCCAAAATAGGTTTGATTCCAGCCTTTTTCATCACATTATGAAACTTTACAGTACCAGAGATAGTTCCATGATCCGTTAAAGCACAGGCCGATGCTGCTATTTTTTTACAACGGGCGGCTATTTGCTCGGGGCGGCTTAGTCCATCCAAAAGTGAGTCGTGGGATTCACTTAAGAATGGACGTGTAAAGGCACATATCCCTTATTCACGTCCATACTTTATATTCTCCTTGTTATTAACTACCTGTTCACACAATTTAACAAATTTACGCAATTCAAAATCTAGTTTCATTTTATTGATACTAGTATCTGTCCACCAAACATTGTCTTTGGTATATCCTTTGGAACTATCTATTCTGTCTACTGATCCATTTGTATCAAGATCAATATCTATGTCAGTAATGGCGCATTTTCTATTTTGTTGCTCAAATAGTTCCCATAGAAACTGTGCAGTTAGATCAAACTCCCATCCTTTTTTCTTAGCTCTAAGCTTAATCTCTGCTATTCTAGAACCACTAACACCACAGTATCCTTTCCATCTATGGTTCTTAAGTCTGTTTTTATAACAGCCACAACTAACAATTCTACCATTCTTTAATTGAGATGTACCAACCTTAGATAGTTTACCACACTGACATCTACATAACCAAATATGGGCTCCATTTTTTCTTTTACCACAAACCTTGATAGTTGTTAAGAATTTGAATGTATCTCCTGATGATATTTCTTTTTTTCTATTTTCTCTAGGTATTTGATAGTAGTCTAGATAGTTATAAATAGTTCTGGGTGATACTCCGCATTTTTTAGCAATCACATATGGTCCGGTTTTATTGATACTATATTCTTGAAGCAAATATTCTTTAGTAATTTTAGTATCATAGCATTTAACAAATCGACCATTACTTATTTTTCTACCTTTGATTTTGGACATAATAGTATTTCTCCTTCATTTACACTATACACCAAAATTACTGATTAATGACTATGTGCGTGAAGAGGAATATAGTTTTTCATTCTTGTTCCTGTGTATATCCACAATCTGTAAATAATGCTGTTAAAACCCGCTGTGCTACTTCAAGAGGTACTCCTGCGGCATCAGCGATCTGTTGACCGTATATATTATCTCTAGCGTCTTGCTCAAATCGTCGCAAATCACCAGCTATTAATCTTTGTGCAGGATAGGTGTTGGGTTCAACGCTATATCCACCAATTAAATGATTGCGGTTAATTACTCTCGGATAGGTCATTGGATATCCCATTAGATGGTCCTTTATTAATAATTTCTTCTAATTTTTTAAACAAATCTTCCATTTCTTTATTATATCTTGCCCAACAATTACATTCACTCCCCGCGAGGTCATTAGAGCATCCATCTTCTGATAATGGACAAGAATACCAATTATCTTCACAGCTATAATGTTGTCTATATGCTAGTTTTTTAAGCTTTTCTAATAGGTCGTTCATTTCTTATGTCTCCAAACACAATCATATAATACATGACTATTAACTATGCCATAGGGACCATAAAGACGATTATCACATATCCATATCTCAAGATCCCGGCTTAACCATTTACCCTTTTCTTTCCAATTAAAAGTCACAACAATACAGTCATTATCCTTTAAATTAAATCTTTGTGTCACAAGTATTCCGGCTTGTTGATCGGGGTTGTCTAGTAATTTACTTGGATTATGAGTTATGTAAAATAATACAATCGCTATTATTAGACCCTTCATTTACTTTCCCACAATTTGTACAGACTAGCTGAAAGATCTCCTAACCACTTAGAGTCTTCCTTTGAAATTTTTGCACAATCATCGTATTGATGCATTTCGTGACGAATCTTTTCCGCTTCATCCGATTCATCCCTACCCTCTTTGATAAGCTGATGAATTTGAACAGTCAGTTCGACCATACGCTTGATATTATATATCTCTCTGTACATCATTTTCCTTTCCTTGCCAGTGCCGATATTTCCATACACGACGAATGATTTTGTCTTTCAAATTCAAGCTGACTATTTAGCCATCCAATAGCGGCTAATAGCTCGTCTCTACTCAATTCCTCAGAAGGAATGCCAAATAACAGAAATTCTGTCTTATGAGATTTTACCCACTCTTCTGGAATCATTTTGTTTCCCCTTTATAAAAAGGCCCAGTGTTATTTACTAAGAATCTAATCAATTCACTAGTACCATAAACCATGTCCGCTCCAGCTTTACATAGAGATTCTTCTATAGCTTCATCAATGAGTCCTTTTTCTACACAAGCTTTATACAAAAAGTCTTCATTATCCCAATCTTCTTTTTCGTAAAGCTTAAAGTCTTCTAAAAGATAGTCAATGGAATTATAGACAAATTCTGGATCTTGAGAACACCATTCTCCACCAGCTTTGTCTGGTGATAGCTGAATTCCTATCCATGCCATTTTGCCATAACGAGTCATTTGGGGAGAGTCGCTAGTTACTAACCCTAGCATCCCTGCTTTACATCTAGCAATACAACCTTTTTTAATTGCCATTATTTCTGTTCTCCAGCTTAATAAGTCTTGAGTCTATAAATACTATATCTTTACTCAATTCCTTCATCCGTCCCTCAAGCCTCTCCAAGTCTGCTTCAAGTGTAATTATAGTATCCATTCTCCATAATGCTCCAAAGATTGAGGCTACTAACCCAAGCACTATAGCTAAAATTCCAATAAATTGTAAGACTTGTCCTATCATTTTGCCTCCAGTTCTGCCACGCGGGCACGAAGCCTCTCAATCTCGCACCAATTGCAATCATGTTGTACCCAGTTGGTGGCAGTCAAGCTCCCATGTCCCTGCGGACATTCTTTAAATACGATGGTGCAATGTTTCATGCCTTCTGGAAGCTGGTTTAACACCCTGGCGTAATCCGCCCCTAAAGAGTCTAGCTGATAAGCAATATCCTCAACATAAGAAGCTCCCTTTATGTTCTGATTAAACATCGCAATAGCTAACTTCTCAAGATACAAAGCAGAAATGCTGGTGTCTTCAAATAGATTCTCCTGCGGAGGCTCGGGCCAAAGATTTTGTCTCAGTTCTTCTGCGTATTCTCTTGCTTGAAAATCTCTCTTAGTCATTTTTTCTCCTTTTTATATCCTAGTAACATATGAAAATCTTTTCAGTCATGATCAAAACTATCAACAACAATAGAATCTTTTGTTACTCTAATTTGTGCATGATCTCCAAACATTTCCTCAAGACATTCTTCCCCTATAGAGTCGAGTAGTTCTTGAACATCCGAAGTAATCTCTACAAGATTTTCTAAAGCCGCAATTTTCTCTTGACTTTCTTTATTTTTTCTGGCGTCTTTAACCTCCCAATCACTTATCCCCTCTTCTCCGTTAATCATGGCATCATTAACATTAAAATAACAAGTCTCTCCATCATTCCAATATGGAGTATATTGCGTCCAAGAAAACTCTTCTAATTGCTCATGTGTTTCAAAAAGTTCTTTTGCAACAGTATTGAAAATAGCTTTTGACTCTTTCAACATCTTTTTCTTTGCCTCACTAATAGCAAGGTGGAGTTCTTCTAACTTTAGTTTTGTTTCAGTTTTCATAGTATTTCCTTTAGTCTAAGTTAATAACCTTACGAATTTTAGTTTTCTCAATCTTTGTAAAAGAAGAAGGAACACCCTCCTTACCATTATTCATCCAGTTCTTGATCTCCATCTCTTGAAGATAGTCTTGGGCCGTGGGAATAAATTTCATACCGAAATCTTCAAGGATATGCTGTTCTCCGATATCTCTAACAGAAACTTCTTTATTATCAGAGTTCTTTATAATCGCACCAAAAATCTTTTCAAGTGGTCCATCGGCACTAATAAACCAGCTATTATGAGTCAATGTTCTATGTCTATTATCTGCAATAGCTCCTTTGCTACTATCCATTAGATTATGAATAGCCATATAATCTTCGGGAACCCCTCCAAATTTTCGGGCACTATTTTTAGCATGAATCCACGGCTTGCTCATATTTCATCCTTAACTATTCTAACTAATCCGGTGGTAGCCGCATAAATTCCATTGAACCAGTCTCTAATTCGTTCTTCATTAGCAGACTTATCATAATGACAAGTTTGTGCTAGATCAGTCGAAACAGAATCTAACTGATCTATTATAGCATTGAGTTTTCTTTTTAATTCCTTTTTCGTCATTCTATGCTTCCTGGGGCTTTATAATGTCCCACACTAAAGTTTGGCTTTGTATATTCTTTAACAACTTCATCTATACCTTTGACCTCAACATCATGCTTAATTTGTTCACACATGGTCATTGGTTGGTGTAGCGGTGTTGTTTGTCCCTTGCGGTACTCAATTATACCATCGATTCCCTCCGTGTCAAATGTGTTTTTTCCAAAATGGCACAACCGATTACACATCCAAGATTTATTTAGTCGGGGAACTGTTGTATGTTTAATCTTTTCAAATTTATCTCTTATCATAGATTCTGTTTTTAATAAATCATTTTTATCAAAACAAATACTAAAAGGACCACCATCATTAATATAGTTAATAGTAACCATAATATTCTCAACATTTGGATACAAGTGTTGCACCGCATAGTGGTAGATTTTTAACTGTGGATCATTTTGAAGAACTTCCTGGGTTTTTTCCTCTCCAGTTGTCCAGTTTTTTCTACGTCCCGTTTTCCAATCTATAATCTCATAAAAACCATCATCAACTTTAGTTATAAGATCAACGGTCCCTTTGAGAGCTAAGTGTCCAGTTATTTTACCTTCGGGAGTATCAAAAGTATATTTAGCCCAGGGTTTTTTGATCTCAAAATCAAATTTTTGTTCTGGACAAACTATTTCTCTATTTCTAGGATCAAACATTCCATTGTTAAAATCTATAGTCTTATAAGTCCAGTCTTTACAGTCGCGGCGATCTTTGTCTGTCCATTTATGATGAGGATTGCCTAAACTATAATGATCATATACAATATTAATAATTTTATCTAGATCATATTTCTTAATATCTATTGTGCCAACAATATCGTCGGTAAAATACTGTTCTTTATTTTGCTTGTTATATTTTATAAAGGCTAATATCTCTAAAACTTTATGAACAATTGTGCCTTTATCAGCTTTGAGCCCACTTTTACCTCGCCACCCTAGTACATACTCCATAAAGTACTGATGTTCGCAGCTAGAATGGGTGTTATAGGAAGAACTTCTAAAGTATGTAATTATCATTTATGATGTTTACCTAAGTAGTAGAAAAAATAACAAATAGCAACTATTACAGATAAAAATATTGACCAGCCCGCTACAGGAAACATAACCCATAGGTAGAGTGATATGGCAATAAAATTCTCAAGAGGGTTCATTAGTTGCACCTATAAAATTCATAATAATAGGATGTAATGCGTCTGTTTGTTCCTGAATTGTCATGTTTTCATTATCGATAACGTGACTAAAATTACTCCAGTCAAAATTATCTTTATCTAATGCACACTCTGGTTTTGACTTTGAATCTACTGGATTTCTAGTTAGACGAATCACCTCATTAGCTTCATTATGCTTAAAAATTGAATCTACTTCGTCTGGAAATCTCACATCTGTTATAATAGCAAATTGTGGAGATTCTCTTTCGATTCTTCTAATAGTACAGTCACTCCAAACATTGTTCCTTATACCACGAAATACATCTGTGCCTATATATTCCATAACCTCTCTGCCGGTCATATGCCCTCTTTTAGACTTTACAATCCCCGGCATATCTGACCATTTAAGATGTGTTTCTTGGTTCTTACCTTGTTCATCATAACATTGTTCATATGTTAATCCCAAGATATTCATACAGACATCATTTTTCAAAGCGTCTGCTAGACTATAAATAGTTAAAGTTGGAGTTAATTTGAATATTGTTTCTGCTATTTCAAGATCAATTTCACCAATACCCAGATAATACTGTTGTGGATCAAAAATAACCTCCTGATCATTTTGCTTCAAAACTCTAATAAATCCATTATCTGCAATATCTACTTCTTTAAAGAGTCCAGAGTGAAGCAGAAATAGTGAGTACATGAAGTTGGCACTGGTGTTTTTACCACTTGTTTTCTTACCTGAGAATGCTATGATTTTTGTCATTTTTTGATCCTGTCTAGAATTAGAGATTTGAATAAGTCTTTGTCGGTCTTGTAAAGTTCAGCAACGTCCATTTCGGCGGGCATTATGATATGTTCAATATTATAGGTTTTAGAGCATTTTTCGTCAATCTGCTTTCTGCCAAGTTCGCCCGCTTCATCACCATCCATTATTGTAATTATCTTCATAGCCCCTGTCATATCTAACATCATCTTTTGACGATCTGTAAGATGACTACCAAATGTAGCTAAACTATTATGAATACCAGCCTGTTCTAAAGTCCAAACATTGCCGGGGCTTTCCACTAAAATAACATTACCAGTGTCCAGAATACTTTCTTTTGCAAACCAGACATTGTACAAGTGATCTTCTGCAACAAATCCTTTACTATGTCGCCACTTTGGAGAATATTCATTATTTATCGTGCGTCCGGTACACCCTATCATGCCTTTATAGTCCATATCATATATTGGAGCTACTGCCCTACCAACCATTTCTTTTCCAGAAGTAAAACAGTCGCCCACATCATATTTGGTCAGAATATCTTTTGAAAACCCTCTATTAAGAAAGTATTTACTAGGAATTTGTAATGATGATACTATTTTGCTTCTGGGTACAAGATTAGTTTTTTTAGCTTTAGTACTTAGAATATTAGTATTCTTAACAAAACTAGCATTAGGATTATGTTCTACTTTTATAGAATTGATGTCCTTAATAGATAAGAACTTCATGGCAAATAACATAGTGTCCTTGAAAGACACAGTATCATCACCTCTTTTTTGCCAGTTTAGTTTTTGCTTAGATAAAACGCCCCTAATAAAACCAACAATTGAAGGCAAGAATATCTTTTCACACTGATGAGTTCTACACTTCCAATTTCCTCTATAAGAATCGCCAGTATGATATAAATTCAAGGCAGATGGATTGTCTCCACCATGAATAGGACAGCACATAGAAATTCTATCGTTAGTATCGGTATATTCATCAGAATCGATATTTAGCACAGATAACAGATCGGTAATTCTATTGCATAAGCTGTCGCAAACAACATTTAGCTTATCTTGATCAATCGAACGGAACTTCGTCCCCTGATTGTTCTCCGTCCATTTTGAATCCATTGTCTTCACCATTATTATTTCCTAGCAGTTCCAATTTTGTTTTACCTTCTGTAATCTTCGCACACCAACCCTTCATATGACAATTAATATAATCGTTGTCATCAAGACCTCCACCGTGTCTAGCAATTAGGGTAATTAGCTTTCTATTACCATTTGTAGGTCCGTCCTGAGCTATTTCCTCATCGCTCTTACGTTTAAAAATACTGAAATTACTACATAGCCAGATAATACGATCAGACATACTGGCAGAGTCTGTAGTCTCTTTAGTAATACCATCTCTATTTAGCTGCATAAATGCTAGGATAGGAATTTTATATTTGTGGGCGAAGTTATGTAAATGAGTCATCATAAATCCAAGGATTTGATATTCTTTCATATCCTGGGAGATACCCGCACTATCCATAAGCTTCAGATAGTCATAAATAATAACACAGGGTTTAGCTGTGCCATCACTATTTAATCCCACCTGTTTGATAATCCATCTACGCATAAGACTAAGCTGTTCATCAAAAGCTTTTCCGGCAATACTCTTAATATATAAGGGCGCTTTGCTTAATTTTTCCGCAGCAGCATTGATCTTAGCTTCTAAAATAGATGACTCTGCGAACTTTCCGGTTTCAATCTTATTGATTTCTATTTCTGTTAACATCGCTAATATTCTATGAAGATGATCTTCTTTTGTCATTTCTGTATCTAGATTTAGTACAGGAATATTAAGATTAATAGCAATATGACAACCAACATTATCAGCAAATACTGTTTTACCAGTTTTAGGACGGGCTCCCACAACATTAATAGTACCACCTCTTAATCCGCCCCCAATAGCAAAATCATAAGCCGAAAACCCTGTGGAAATACCAATTTGGTCTGTTGGATTTTCTTTAAGTTGTTTTAGATATTCGGTCAGATTTGTGGCAATAGGGATCGGATTATTATCAGAATCATCTAGGGCTGTACTAAAAGTCAGAATGGGTTCTTCTGCTATACTCATAATCTCAGTAATAGATTCGGACCCATCAATCTCTAATAAACTATCCTTGATTTGCTCTACTTTAGCGTGGAGCTTTCGGGCAATTTCTAGCTTTTTGATTTTAGCGGCAAACTTACGCAGATTCTCTATTTTTGCAGGAAAATCGATGATAGCTTTTAGATGTTGAACTTCTTCTTTCTTTTCTAACTTATGGTCCAGATTAAGTTCTTTTGCAGCAGAATATATTGAGGCAACGTCTATTTGACTGGATTCATTACTATTACATATTTTCTGTATACACTTAAATATAATAAGATTACTATCGATAGTAAATGACTGTTCACAAATAATATCAGCAACTTCAGTATAAGCTATATCACCATGACGGCAAATAATAGCTAATACTGCTCGTTCTGCCGATGGATCGCTTAGAATATTCACAATAAACCTTTCTGTTATCAGCCACTACTAGTAGAACATTGATTACACTTATATCTGGCAGCATCATAAACTATGCCGGGATTAATCTTTTCCTTTTTTCCACAACATCTACAAACTACATTAATTAAATCCAGAGCTTCTCTTCTTTCTGATGGGCGTCTATTTTTAAGTAGTTTTTTATCTGTCTTAGCATCGGCCTTATGGGAGTTTTTTATCTCCATACTATCAAATAGATTTGGTCTATTAGACTTTCTGAATTTAGTACTCTTGACCCTAATTTTAGTATCTTCTTCTACAACACTAACGGCGGGTTTTTTAGAACGCGAACGTTTTGCTTTTTTAGGCTTAGGTTCAGAATTCGCTTGTTCATCCCCGCCAGCTTTGGCTATTAAGTTTGCTATAGCTAGTAATAGTTCTGGATTTTCTTTTATTAATTTTTCAATGTCCATTATTTCTCACCCTGTTCATTTCTATAGTTCTAACGGCATCAGATAGGTTTTTAATACCACCGGCTAAATAAGACAATCTATCTATTCTTTGTTGAGAATAAATTCTAATACTATCTAACGCTGAAGCTCGCTCATTGTGTTTAATGGCTTGTAATGATTTTTCAACATAGCCATAACCCTTTTGTTGTTGAATCTCATCAGCGATAGTTTTCTTAATCTCATTCTCTGCCCAATTATGTCTAGCGTGTTCTCTGTTGATTGTTCGCTGGATGTGAAAACCAAACTGAGCCAGTCTATAACATATCTCCGCACAGCCCTCTTTTGTCAATTTTTCCAATACTTGTCTATCCATTGTCAGATAAGACTCTAATTCTTCTTCTGGTAATGCAGATTTATTGTATTTAGGTAGTCCTATGCTTTTTTCATAATCATCTAGAATATTATCCCAATAAGCGATATCTTCTTTTGCCGTTCTCATTTGATTACGCATTCCTTCCATTCTTCTTGTTTATCGTAAGCTAGTTCTACAAAAGATATTCCATTCAATTCGCACCAGTATTTTTTATCCTTATCTCTTTTCTGTGCTTTTGCAAAAGATAGGACATTGCCATGAAAATGAGGAACGTATTTATAATGTTGTTCACCGTGTATTTCTATGCACTTTTTTAATAAAGGTATGTAGAAATCAAGGTATACTATTTCATTTTTTCTGAGATAAACAGGAACCTCTTCTAATATCTGCATAGTTGGATAACAGTCTTTGATTAAAGACCTAGCCGATAAATGATAACTAGATTTAGCAGCATTACCCGGATAGCATCCATTAATATTCCAGTTGATAAGATTATTATCTAGATCGCGTACTTTAATCACTTAGTAAATCCCATCATCTTTTGAATTTCGTTGAATAGTTTATTATAAGCTTCTTCGTTTTCTAGTAAGAAATTTCTTATCTTTTCAGTACCCTGAAACTTAGCTTTCGTTTCATCCCCTAAATAAGATAGTGTATACCAAGCACCAGCCTTATCAATTAAACCCAAATCGCAACCTAATACAATAATCTCCATATATCTATCAATCCCCTGACCATATCTGATATAACTTGTACAAATACCACCAGGGGGAGCTATGGCTGTCCACTCTGCTTTCCATTCAACTTCTTTTCCTATTTCAATATTCTCCGTACCTAATAACCAAGGCTTAGATGTTTTGGCACGAAGCTTTACATCACATTGATAACCGATAGATTGACCACTCTTCTCTTTAAATTCTGCACCATATCCTGTTGGATTACCCATTAAGTGAGTAATACCAATGACAATATTCTTGTTGACGGGAATGATATTGGCCGCTTTTCTACAGAACTTTGATAAGAGTTTTGCACCATCGGCTCGTTGCATTTTATCCATTCCACTTGTCATCTCTGCTTCTGTACAAATAGCAGAGTATGAGTCTATGATCATTATACAGTTAGGGACGGTGCTGATGATCTGGGTGGCTATTTCTAGATATTTTTCACCAGTTAAGATATTACCCTGAGTAGATTCTATGATATTGAAATTCTCTAGGTCTAATCCCTTGATACCTAAGAGATCGCGGCGTTTTAAACGACCCTCAATGTTTAGATAGTACACGGGGCGAGAACCATATTCTTTTTTCTGTGCATTAGATGCAAAATCTAAACTGGTTAATGTTTTGCCGCATTTTGGTTGACCTGTAAATGTTACAAAACTACCTTCTGGAATACCTCCACCCAAAATCATATCTACTGCGGGACTAACGGGAATAACAGTTAATTTTTTTTCTACAAGATGGTTGCCTCCTATGATTACATTATCGCCAAATTCCTTTGTAATAGTTTCTTTAATTCCCATTATCTATGTCCCTTAATATATCTAGTGAATTCTTTTTGACTGTTCTATTTTTTCCAACAGAATTAGCGAATCTATCTATTTTGGGAACAACTGGTGCTGGCATTGCATCCAGCCTATCCTGCTCCTCTTGTATTATAGGAAGCAAGTGAGGTGCCCGCAAAGAGTAAATTCTGGATGCTTTATCATGATATAATGCTTTTACAATAGCTGTTTCACTAAACTGTTTTAATAGTTTGTGGGCTGATGCTATTTGATTACGATAATAAGCAGACCATTCTTTACTCACCCAAAAACGATAATGCAAATCTTTTCGTTCATACTGGGCTTTTTTCTCACATATGACCTCTGTAATATATTGAGCAGCGGACACTTCTTTGCCATTGGAATATTTCGATGGATATTTTTTAGCCACATTAACCCTTCGGTCTAAAAATATGATCAGTAGATCTGCTACTTGTACGATCTATGTTCTTCATTAAAGCGTCTCCTAACATAGATGCTTGTTGTGTCATAACGGCAACACCACGATCTTTACCAGCAACGCTTTGTTTAATCATAAACTTATCTGGTTTATTAAGATTTGCAGGATTGTCTTTCTCTGCAACAACAGTTTCCACAACCTTTTGTGTTTCTTCTACTATTTTTTGCACTGCTTTGATGGGTAATTTTAGCTCCTTAGATATCTGTTCCGCTTCTTTACCAGACAGAGCCAAATATAATATGGCGTATTTTTCTATTTTCTTCATTGCATTCCTCTTTCTGCTAAAGTAAGATGACCGGGATTTTTTGTTCTCAGAAAAGATAAATAAAGATTAAAGGTATTTTCATTGACTTCTTTCATTCTAAATTCTTCTCTGCCTATTTTCTTATTTACGATATTTGCTCTACCTTCTGTATACAGTCCAATAGGATTATATATTCTACCATGTGCCCCCACCTTTATCAAGTGACGAGTCTTTGATTTAACTATTTGTTTTTCGCTATTGTAATAATGTATTCTTTTGGCAAGTACTTTGTTATTATCTGTTGTTATTCGTGGATTTTTATCATTATCCAAATATTCCTGACTACCAAGTACAGTAAAATATTCTATATCTTTAAGATATTCTTCCTGATGATTAATTGCAAATTCATTCATCGTTCACCTTCTTTTGATTAATAAAGTATTCTGAACAAGTCTTTTCCAGAGAAATTTCTATAGATGAAAACAGTTTTGTTAAAAATTCATCGCTGTTGTCATAAATAGGTATTTGATAATGTTTTTGAATTTTTTCTAATAGTTCGTCCGCTACTGTGACTGATTCACCCTGTTTAATTAATGAAGCATTAACAGTAATTGTGATACTAGAAGGTTTTTCAGAAGAAGATTCATTAGAGTTTTCTACCGCATTGGAAAGTTTTTGCATCTTTTCTAGTAAGATATAGAACTGTTCCATTTCTTGAGGAGATATTATCTCATGTAATTCTTCTAGCTTGACTTCTTTCTTTTCTTGCTGGTTTTCTGTTGGTCTATCCATTTCCATTTTCTTTTTGAGGGTTTTTTTAACCTACTCATTCCTGTTGGTAGAGGATCGTCCGGTTTATTGAATCTGTATTCATTGTGTTTTCTAAATAGATGTTCCTTATGGTCTTCGCTCATCCTGTCTCTATTTCTATCTGCTAAATCTCCAACAGTGCTTAATTCACTATCAGACTTTTTTATAGAACCAGCGATATTAATACAGTCATCTTGGTAGCATCTATTTAGTTTTTTGCTTTTACATTTTTCACATTTATATGCCTTCGCATCGTATTGTGAGAATGATAAGATATCTGTGAATTTATGGTTGCATTTTTCGCAAACAAAAGTATACTCTGGCATATTAATCTTTCTTATTATGTATTTCGGTCCAGTATTTTGTTGACGATGCGGTTCCCATTATTTTCCATCTTAATATCGCCTGTTCTCTTATCTTCTTTTTTTCATTATCAGACATATGGCTTCCATTCTTCTGGAATATTAGTCATGTTGTCTAGGAATTCATAGATAGCAAGATACTTCTTACCGCCCGATGGCTTTTTAGGTAAATTTCTTAGTTTCATACCCGCTTCTTTAAGTGTCATACTGTCTTTCTTAGAATTACATGGATAGCAGGCTGTCACAATATTGGTCCAAGTTGTAGGCGAAGTATTCTTATCCCACTTTGATCTAGGAATTACATGATCATAAGTTAGTTTCTTAAACTCATCAAATTTTGCACCACAATACTGACAGGTAAAGTCATCTCTAGTGAATAGGTTTTTTCTAGAGAACTTAACTTCCCCGTGTTTCATAGCAAAATAAGATAATGTTTTAGCTATCGCTGGTATTGGTTCATATCTATTTCCAGAACGAGTGATAAAATCGTCTTTATAGAAATCAATAAATTCAATACCTAGTGGTGTTTCAAAATACTTTGCATACCACTTTTGTGCCCGTTTCCAATCTATAATCCTCATTGGAGTATAATCAGAATTTAAAACCAAACACTTTGAGTGACCAATTTTCATTTTAAATCAAGTTAACCTTTCAATGTTTGCTCATAAGTATCTAATCTAGATAGTATGCTTGCTATTATAGGATTTCTAACAATATCTGATGCGTGTAATTGGACGATATCAAGACGATCAATTGTTCTTAATTCATTTAATACAGTTGAGAAACCCCCAGCGTCTCTCCAATCTAGGTCTGATTGCCCAACATCGCCCGTCAGAATCATTTTACTACCCATACCTAATCTTGTCAAGAGCATTTTCAATTGTTTGTATTTAGCATTTTGACACTCGTCAGCCACAATAAAAGAATGATGAAAGTTACGACCTCTCATATGAGCAAGTGGTACAATTTCAATCTTCTCATGTAACTTGAATGAATTATAAAGATCTTTACTAATAAAATGCATAATTTCATCTAAAATTGGCAATAGATAAGGATGTAGCTTTTCTTCTGCTGAACCCGGTAGATAGCCCATTTTTTCGCCCGATTCTACACACGGTCTAGTAATGA
>Ga0007796_10000055_pt1 | contig 25180 bp, 24 predicted proteins | sample CryBogmetaGMA0M_FD_60373 | JGI IMG/M metagenome (GOLD analysis project Ga0007796, IMG submission 60373) | Freshwater microbial communities from Crystal Bog, Wisconsin, USA - MA0M | ecosystem: Environmental > Aquatic > Freshwater > Lake | place: Crystal Bog, Wisconsin, USA | collected 2009-07-06 | reverse complement strand
GCGAGGGTGGTGGCGGCGGCGGCGGGTCTGTCGGTGCGGCCGGCGCAGGCGGGTCGACGAGTGCAACGACCAGCGGACGGATCGGGCGATTCAGGGGCGTCACGCTGGTGGTCAGCGTCACCAGGCCGATGGCAACCGCAGCATTGATGGCCAGCGCGCCGAGCGCAGCCGCCATGAAGCGTCGATCGGGGCGGTTGATGAGCCGCCCCGTCGCGGGGCGCATCGCACGGTGGTCGTGCATCGTCTGCACCCTGGCGGTCGCCCTGAGCTCAGGCACTCCCGCGAGTGCTCAAGCCAAGCACGTCCTGCATGTCGAAAAGTCCGGGCCCCTTGCCGGCCAGAAATCGGCAGGCGCGCAGGCTGCCTTGCGCGTAGGTGGCCCGGCTCGACGACTTGTGGGTGATCTCGATGCGCTCCCCGGTTCCTGCGAAGAGGACGGTGTGATCGCCCACGATGTCGCCACCCCGAATTACCGAAAAACCGATCGATGACGGGTCGCGCTCGCCGGTCACACCGTGCCGCGTCCAGGTGGCCGCTTCGGTCAGGTCACGCCCAAATGCGCGAGCGATGACTTCGCCCATGCGCAGTGCAGTGCCCGAGGGCGCATCGATCTTGTGGCGATGGTGCGCCTCGATGACTTCGATGTCGAAGCCCTCGGACAGCAGACCCGCCGCAACTTCCAGCAGTTTGAGGGTCACATTCACGCCGACGCTCATGTTGGGCGCAAAGACCACGCCCACTCGCCGGGCAGCGTCCTCGATCGCCGCACGGCCGGCGTCGTCGAAGCCGGTCGTGCCGATCACCATGCTCACTCCCTCATCGGCGCAGATTTGCAGGTGATGCAGCGTGCCCTCGGGTCGGGTGAAATCGATGAGCACGTCCGCGCCGGCGATCGCCTGGCGCGGATCGTCGCTGACCCGCACGCCGGTCGGTCGGCCAAGCGTCTCACCGGCATCGCGTCCGATGCCGGGTGCCCCGGGCACATCGAAAGCGCCGACCAGTTTGGTATCGGGCGCATCGAGCACCGATTCGATCAGCATCTTTCCCATCCGACCTGATGCGCCGGCGATGGCAATTCGGAGGGTCATTGGTTGCGGCCCTGTGTGCGGCGATAGCCGGGCAGGGCCGGGTCATTGCCTTTGTCGTACTGGGGGAGCGCGATCGCCTCGATCTCGCTGACTTTGCCGTCGACGAAAACCACGGTGGCGCGGCGCAATTCAGCCGACAAATTGCGGTGCTGAAAGCGAAAGACATAGTCCCAACGGTCGGGGTGAAAGACGTCGACCATCAGGGGTGTTCCGAGCGCGAACTTGACCTGATCGCGGGTCATGCCCGGCTTGACCTGGTCGAGCATGATCTGGTCGACGTAATTGCCCTGCGGCACCTCGATCCGATAGGGCTCGAAGAAACCGCTGCGGTTGGGGTCGCTCGATGAGCATCCCGCGACCGCGGCCAGCGCGGCAGCGACGGTGAGCACAAGGCGGGTGGACCAAGTTGAAGGCATGGACGGGCAGCGGGCGTGAGCGGGAAAGGATCGGGGGTGATCGGGAGTCGACCCGTTATGATACGCAATCGGCCGAGATTCTCCTGTCTGGCCAGCCCGCCTGAAGACAGGCTCGATCTCGGGAGTGTGAGCGTGCCCACATCCAGCGAACTCAAGAACATGGGGCTCAAGGCCACCTTGCCCCGGCTCAAAGTGCTCGAGATTTTTCAGGAGCGCAGGCATCGGCACATGAGCGCCGAGGATGTTTACCGGGAGCTGCTGGCCGAGCATCAGGACATCGGCCTGGCGACGGTCTATCGGGTCCTGTTGCAGTTCGAGCAGGCCGGTATCCTCAAGCGGAACAATTTCGAATCCGGCAAGGCGGTCTACGAACTCGACGAAGGCGAGCATCACGATCACCTGGTCTGCCTGCAGTGCGGCCGGGTCGAGGAGTTTTACGATCCCGAAATCGAGCGGCGCCAGCACCGGATCGCCAAGGATCGCGGATTCGCCCTGCAGGATCATTCGCTGGCGCTCTATGCCAATTGCATCAAACCCGACTGCCCCGATCGCGCTTGAAAGTCGGTCGCCCGACCTGATTCCGGTCTGCCAGATCGCCAGTCGCCGTCAGTCGGCACAGCATTTGCTTTAATGCGCTGGTCTTGTTAAGGGTTCCCTTTGCTGCCCCATCACGGTCTTTCATGAGCGCCTCTGCCCTGATCCTGTTGCCCGCACCCGAAGGCGTTTACGACGAAATGTTCGATGCGGTGCATCAGCCCCGATCGCACTATCGACGTTACGACGAGTGGCTTCGCGAGATGTCCGCCGACCAGATGTCTGCCAAGCGTGCCGAGGCCGATCTGATCTTCCGGCGTATCGGCATTACCTTTTCGGTCTATGGCGAGGAGGGCGGCACCGAGCGGCTGATCCCCTCGGATGTCGTGCCGCGGATCATCGCCGCCGATGAGTGGGAGGGTCTCGAACGCGGGCTGGTGCAGCGGGTGACCGCGATCAACCGCTTCCTGGCCGATATCTATCATGACCGCGAGATTCTGAGGGCCGGGCTGATTCCCGAGGATCAGATCCTGGGCAACGATCAGTTTTCGGCGGCGATGATCGGGGTCAAGGTGCCGCGGGATATCTACGCCCATATCGTCGGCGTCGACATCGTGCGCCACTCCGACGGCGGCTACTACGTGCTGGAGGACAACCTGCGGGTGCCTTCTGGCGTGTCCTACATGATGAGCAACCGCAAGATGATGATGCGGCTGTTCCCCGACCTTTTCCGTCGCTATCAGGTCCGTCCGGTCGAGCACTATCCGGCGCTCCTGCTCCAGACCCTGCGGGCTGCCACCGAGGTTGATTCGCCAACCGTGGTGCTGCTCACACCGGGGCGCTTCAACAGCGCCTATTTCGAGCATGCCTTCCTTGCCCAGCAGATGGGTGTCGAACTGGTCGAAGGCCAGGACCTCTTCGTCAAGGATGAGTGCGTCTACATGCGGACCACCGACGGGCCGAGGCAGGTCGACGTCATCTACCGCAGGCTCGACGACAACTTCCTTGATCCGCTGGCCTTCCGGCCTGATTCGATGCTCGGCGTGCCGGGCCTGATGTCGGCCTATCGCCAGGGCAATGTCGTGATCTGCAATGCCGTTGGCACCGGCGTCGCCGACGACAAGTCGATCTACCCTTATGTGCCCGAGATGATTCGCTTCTATCTCGGCGAGGAGCCGATCCTGCAGAACGTGCCGACCTGGCAGTGCCGCCGTCCGGATGAACTCGCCCACGTTGCGGCCAATCTCGAAAAACTCGTTGTAAAGGAAGTGCATGGCGCAGGCGGCTACGGCATGCTGGTTGGTCCGACCAGCAGCCGGCAGGAAGTCGCCGACTTCAGGACCCGTCTGCTTGCCAATCCGGGCAACTACATCGCGCAGCCAACGCTGGCCCTGTCGGCTTGCCCGACCTTTGTCGAGGAAGGTGTGGCACCTCGGCATATCGATCTGCGGCCGTTCGTGCTGGTGGGTCGCGAGACCCGGATCGTCCCCGGAGGCCTGACGCGTGTTGCCTTGCGCCGTGGGTCGCTGGTGGTCAATTCGTCGCAAGGCGGGGGCACCAAAGACACCTGGGTGGTTGAAGACTCCGGCGCCGGCCAGGCTGCGCCCGCACCCTGAAAGCTGCCGCCATGCTCGCCCGCGTTGCATCCCACCTCTACTGGCTCTCGCGCTACCTTGAGCGCGCCGAAAACATGGCGCGCATCCTGGATGTCGGCGCATCGCTGGCCCTGCTGTCGGGTCAGGACGACGAGCGGGCGGCCATCGAGCCGCTGATCATCACCGACACCCTCGAGTCTTTTCACAAGACCGGCCAGGCACCCACCCCCGAACAGGTGGCCCGTTTTCTGGCCTGGGGCGTGTCCCATCCATCGAGCATCGTCAATTGCCTGGAAGCCAGTCGCGAAAATGCGCGGGCGGTCAGAGGATCGGTGACTTCCGAGATGTGGGAGAACATCAACGACACCTGGCTGCAGTTGCTTACCAAGCGCGGCGCCGCGGGCGGACCGATCGACGCGAGCTTTTTCGAGTGGGTCAAGGAGCGCTCGCATCTGTTTCGAGGCATTACCTTTGCCACCATCCGGCGCGATCAGCCCTATCAGTTCATTCGCCTGGGCACCTTTCTCGAACGTGCCGACAACACCGCGCGGATCCTGTCGGTCAAGCAGGCGCGTCAGGGTGTGGCGGGTGACGGGGGAGATGACGGTGATCTCGCCGATCACTATCGCCTGAGCGCGGTGCTGCGGTCGGTCAGTGCGCTCGAGGCCTATCGCGATACCTATCGCGATGCCATTGACTCGCGACGGGTCGCCGAATTGCTGATCTTCGATCCGACGCTGCCGCGATCGCTGCGTTTCTGTTTTGACGAGGTGGTGCGAATCCTGTCGGAGTTGCCGCAGGCACCGGCGCGCGAGGCACGTCGCCTTGCCGCGCATATGCTGGCCAGCCTTGAGCATGGCCTGCTTGACGATGTCTACGCCGAAGGGCTTGACGAGTTCCTTGAGCGCTTCCTGATCGACAATATCCGACTGGGCAACGCGGTTCATTCGGCCTACCTCGAGATGAAGTAAGCTGGTCGGACCGCGTCCACTTTCTGTTGCTCGCATGACTTACTGTGTCGCCATGGCCCTCCAGGATGGGGTCCTGTTTGCATCCGACTCCCGAACGAATGCCGGGGTTGACCATGTATCGACCTTCTCGAAGATGACGATTTTCGAGGCCAGCGGCGAGCGTGTGATCGTGCTGCTGAACTCGGGCAATCTGGCCACCACGCAGACGGTTGTCAGCACGCTGCGCAAGGCGCTCAGCACCGATGCGCCCAATCTGCTGAGCGTGCCGAGTCTCTTTGACTGCGCAACCCTGGTCGGCGAGGGCGTGCGCCGCGTGATCTCGCATCACTCGGGGCAACAGGCGCAGCAGGGCAATGTCGATTTCACCTGCAATTTTCTGGTTGGCGGGCAGATCGCCGGCGAGCGGCCCCGGCTGTTTCTGGTCTATCCCGAGGGCAATTTCATCGAGGCGACCGACGACACACCGTTCTTCCAGATCGGTGAAAGCAAATATGGCAAACCGATCATCGATCGCGTTGTGAAGACCGAGACCAGCGTGGCAGAGGCGCTCAAGTGCGCGCTGGTGTCATTCGATTCGACGATGCGCTCGAATCTGTCGGTTGGTCTGCCGCTCGATATCGCGCTGGTCGGCACCGACGCGCTGGCGGTCACCTTTCGGCATCGGGTCGATACCGACGATGCCTATTTCGGATCTCTGCGCCAGGGATGGAGTCAGGGTCTGAAGAAGGTCTTCAACGAGTTGCCATCCCCCGACTGGTTTCGCTTCGACTGAGGCTTGGCTCAACCGAGCAGTTCGCGAGCGTGCTTGCGGGTGGTTGCGGTGATCTCTTTTCCGCCCAGCATGCGGGCGATTTCTTCGATCCGCCGGTTGCGGTCGAGGTGCTCAATCAGGCTGGTCGTACGATCGGCATGCTGAACTTTGGCAACCGAGAAGTGCTCATTGGCTTTGGCAGCCACCTGCGGAAGATGGGTCACGCACAGCACCTGACGGTCTTCGCCAAGCCGACGCATCAGCTCGCCCACCACTTCGGCGACTGCACCGCCCACGCCGGCATCGGCCTCATCGAAAATCAGGGTCGGAACAGGATTTGCCTGCGCGGCCAGTTCGCTGATCGCCAGACTGATGCGCGACAGCTCGCCCCCTGATGCGACCTTGCCGAGTGCCCGCGGCGTGGCACCGGCATGGCCTGCGACACGAAACTCGACTCGATCGATGCCATGGGCGGTGGGCTCGCCGCGATCGAGAAGAATCTCGAAGCGTCCGCCCTGCATGCCCATCCGACCGATGCGTTGCGACACACCCTTCGAGAGGGCTGTTGCGGCCTTGGATCGCCGCGCCGAGATGCTTGCCGCGAGTCGATCGTAATCGGCGCGCGCGTCGTCGCGCTGCTTTGCCAGCGCCTCGGCATCGACCGCGCGGGTCAGGCTGCTGAGCCGATCGCGCAGCGTGTCGAGTTCGCCGGGCAGTTGCGCCGGCGCCAGTCTGAACTTGCGGCCGGCAGCAAAGAGAAGCCCGATCCGCTGCTCGACGGCCGACAGGCGCTCGGGGTCGAGCTCGCCGCGCTCGGCATAATTGCTGAGCGTTGATGCGGCTTCATCGGCCTGGATGGAGGCCGACTCGAGCATCTCGATCGCAGGCCGCAGCCGTTCATCGAGTGCGGCCAGACTGCGCAGGCGTTGCAGCAGCAGTTGCAATTGCGAGCAGACTGCATCGTCGGCGTCGCTCAGTGCATCGGCGATGGCCCGGCTGCCGTCGATCAGCGTTGCCGCATGGGCGAGACGCTTTTGCTCCTGTTCGAGTGCCTCCCATTCGCCTTCGATCGGGGCAATGCGCGACAGCTCATCGACTTGCCAGCTCAGACGATCGCGTTCGAGGGCGATCTCGCGTTCGCCGCCTTCAATCTGTTCGATCTCGCGCTCGATACCGCGCCAGCGCGCATGCAACTGCCCCAGCGCAGCGAGGTCGGTGGCAGCGCCAGCGAAGCGATCAAGCAGGGCACGTTGGCCATCGGCACGCAGCATCGCCTGCGAGGCATGCTGGCCATGGACTTCGACCAGCATCTCGCCGAGTTCGCGAAGTTGCGCTGCGGTCGCAGGGTGGCCGTTGATGAGTGCCCGGGATCGTCCGTCGGCCTCGACCAGTCGACGAGCCAGGACCGAGCCAGGGTCGCCAGCCAGCTCGCGCTCGCTCAGCCAGGCTTCGATGCGGGCATCGATTGCGAAACTGGCGGTGATGTCGGCGCGCCCCGCGCCCTCGCGAACCACACTCTGATCGGCTCGAGCGCCGAGCGCCAGTCCGAGTGCATCGATGAGGATCGACTTGCCCGCACCGGTTTCGCCCGACAGCACCGAAAAACCGGGTCCGAATTCGAGGTCGATGGCCTCGACGATGACGAAATCCCGCAGTCGAAGGGCGGTCAGCATGGCGAAATCAGTGTCGCGGCGCGAGGCTCGGCATCTCGTGCCAGTTCAGTTTGGAGCGCAGGGTGGCGAAGTAGCTGTAGCCGCTCGGATGCAGGAAGCGGCAGGTGTAATCGGCCCGGCTGACTTCGAGCAGATCGCCCAGTTGCAGATCGGCAAAGGTCTGCATGTCGCAGTTGACGCGGGTTTCACGGCCCTCTGCCACGCTCATGCTGATCACCGATGTCGCTGGCAGAACGATCGGCCGATTCGACAGCGCCTGAGGCGCCACCGGGACGAGCACGATGCCTTCGAGTGACGGATGAAGGATCGGGCCATTGCATGACAAGGCGTAGGCGGTTGAGCCGGTGGGTGTGGCCACGATCAGGCCATCTGCCCGCTGGCTGTACATGTAGATGCCATCGACATGGACCTGCACATCGATCATGCCGGCCCGCGAGCTACGGCTGATGACGACGTCATTGACCGCGCTCGATTCGAAAATCACCTGAGAATCGCGACTGACCCTTGCCTTGAGGATGGCGCGGTTTTCGGAAACATGATGACCTTCAAGCACCGCGCCAAGCGCTTCCGGCCAACGAAGCAGCGGAATATCGGTGATGAAGCCCAGGCGTCCGAAATTGATGCCGACCAGCGGCACACCGTGAGGTGCCAGTTCGCGCGCGATGCCCAGCATCGTGCCGTCACCGCCGACGATCACCGCGAGGTCGGCCTGGCTGCCGATGCGATCAATGTCGGCTGCTGAGAGCTCGGTGCGACCGCCGGCCTGCGCGACGCTCGGCTCGAACAGCACCGTGAAGCCCCGCATCGTCAGAAACTGGCGGATTTCGAGCAGGGTCTGTGCGACAGCCTCCGAGGGCTGCTTGCCGAACAGGGCGACGGTCTTGAAGGAGGAGGTCATCGCGGCATTTCACCACACTTCAGCAATCGCGAATGCGACGTGTGGCCTATGTCGAAAAGCCGAGGGGGTATCCAGTCTGCGGCTGTCCGCATTGCCCGCAGGATCGACCGCGTCCGGTTTGGCATCCTGCGCGATTCAGTCTATAACTTGTCGGATGCTCGATTCGCGCGCCAGGATGCTCCTCAAGACCCTGATCGAACGGTACGTCGCAGACGGCCAGCCGGTGGGTTCGCGCACGCTTTCGCGTCATTCCGGCCTCGAGCTGTCGCCGGCCACGATCCGCAACGTCATGGCCGACCTTGAAGAGCTCGGCCTGATCACCAGCCCCCATACCTCTGCCGGTCGTATTCCGACGCCTCGCGGCTATCGGATGTTTGTCGATTCGCTCATCACGGTCAGGCCACTTGAGCTCGAACAGGCAGAGCTCATGCAGGGGCAACTGCTCGCCGAAGAGCCTCAGCGGGTCCTGTCGCAGGCGGCGCAACTGCTCTCCAGCCTGTCCCACTTCGCCGGCGTCGTCATGACGCCGCGTCGCAGTGCGACCTTTCGACAGCTCGAATTCATGCGCCTGTCCGACCGGCGCGTGCTGATGATCATCGTCACCCCAGAGGGCGACGTCCAGAATCGCATCATGCAGGTCGAGCGCGAATACACGCCAACCGAGCTCATCGAGGCCTCCAACTACATCAATCAGAATTTTGCAGGGCTCGAGTTCGGGGCCATCCTCAACCGCCTCAAGGGCGAGCTGCTGAGTCTGCGTGACGACATCACGCAGCTGCTTCACAAAGCTGTTTCGGCCGGCAGCCAGGCCGCAAGCGAGCATGCCGAGACCGTGATGATCAGCGGCGAGCGAAACCTGGTGGCAGTCCATGAGCTGTCGGACAACCTCGATCGTCTGCGCCAGCTCTTCGGGCTCTTCGAACAGAAAACCGGTCTGATCCAGCTCTTCGATGCTGGCAGTCACGCCGAGGGCGTGCAGATTTTCATCGGCGGCGAGTCGCAGCTCGTGCCAATGGACCAGCTCTCGGTCGTGGTCGCCCCTTACGAGGCCGACGGCAAGATCGTCGGTACCCTGGGCGTTATCGGCCCGACCCGGATGGCCTACGACAGGGTGATCCAGATTGTCGACATCACCGCCCGGCTGGTGACCAGTGCCTTGAGTCACGGCTGATTCAAGCCGGGCCATGGTGTTCGCAGCAGGAAAGAGAGCCCGTGGCATCGGTTGAATTCGAGGGTGTCGAGCAGGTCTACGACCAGCGTCGCGTCATTCATGGTGTCGATCTTGTTATCGATGACGGCAGCTTCTGCGTAATGACCGGCCCCGCGGCCTGCGGAAAATCAAGTCTCCTCAGATTGGTGGCCGGTCTCGAGTCGCCGGCTGCCGGGCAGGTCCTGGTTGGCGGAGAGGTCCTCGAAAACCGCAGGCCGGCCCGGACCGGTATTGCGATGGTGCTGCCCGGAGACAGTCTGTTCGCACATCTGAGCGCAGGCGAAAACATTGCTTTCGGTGTCAGGGCGGCAGCACGCCCCGTCGGCGAAATCGATCAGCGCGTGCGCGCGGCTGCCGGACTGCTCGGCATCGAACCCTTCCTGAGCCGACAGGTGAAAAACCTGTCCGATGACCATCGTCTGCGCACCGCCATTGCCCGGGCGCTTGCCAGTGAACCACAGGTCTGTCTGTTCGATGATCCCCTGAGCGGACTCGACGAACGCTTGCAGGCGCAGTTGCGCGAGGAGATTCGCCGCCTGCACCGAAAGCTCGGCATCACCTCGATCTACGCGACGCGTGACCCGATCGAAGCGATGGCGCTGGCCGACCAGCTGGTTGTCATGGGAGCCGGCTGGGTGGCGCAGTCGTCCACGCCGATGCAGGTCTACGATCGACCGGCCAGCACCTATGTCGCGAATTTTGTCGGCAAACCCGCGATGAATATGTTGCGTGGTGTCTGGCTGCACGGCGGCGTCATGGTCGGGGATGCCCGGGTGCCGGTGCGCAGGCCTGTTGCCGCGCACGACAACCAGCCGGTGCTGCTCGGCATCCGCCCGCAGCACTTCACCCTGTCGGGCGCCAGCCCGCTCGCGGCTCGGCTGAGCACCTTGGAATTTACCGGGGCGCAAACGACGCTCCAGTGCGTTATCGCGGATCAGCCGCTGACCGTCGTGCTCACCGAGCGCGTCTCATTTGAGGCTGGCGCAATCGTCAGATTGACACCCGAATTCGACTTGCTGCACGTCTTCGATCTTGCGACTGGCGACAGCCTGACTCGTTGAGTTGGCGTCTTCGCCAGGCCGACCTTGGTAGACTCCGAGGATGGAACGCTTCAGCAGTCCCGGCGCTTTTAGTCATGCGAGTCCGCCTCGCACCGCCGTCCTCCTCGTCCAGCTGGGAACGCCGACCGCGCCCACTGCTGCCGCCCTGCGCCCGTTTCTCAGGCAGTTCCTCGGCGACCCGCGGGTGGTCGAAATCCCCCGGCTGATCTGGTGGCCGATCCTGCACGGCATCATTCTCAATACCCGGCCTGCCAAGTCGGCGCACAAGTACGCCAGTGTCTGGATGGACGAAGGCTCGCCGCTGATGGTGCATTCGGTCCGCCAGACAGAACTGCTGCGGCAAAAGCTGAACGAACGCGGACATGACATCGATCTGATGCTGGCGATGCGCTATGGCGAGCCGTCGATTGCCACCGTGCTCGAGTCCCTGCGCGAGCGCAACATGACCCGTCTGCTGGTGCTGCCGATGTATCCGCAATATGCCGGCTCGACAACCGCGACGGTCTTCGATGAAGCCGCTCGGGTGCTGCAAGGATGGCGAAACCTGCCGGAGATGCGTTGGGTTCGCAATTTTCACGATGATCCGGGCTATATCAAGGCACTGGCCGCGCAGGTTCGCGAGGCCTGGGCGCGCAATGGTCGCGGCGAACGCCTGGTGATGAGCTTTCACGGGGTTCCGCGCCGGACACTCGAATTGGGTGACCCCTACCACTGCGAGTGCCTGGTAACAGCCCGGCTGCTTGCCGAACAACTGGGGCTCAGTCGCGATCAGTGGGTCGTGACCTTTCAGTCCCGTTTTGGAAAAGCGCAATGGCTGCAGCCCTATACCGAGCCGACGCTTGAAGCGCTTGCTCGCGAGGGAGTGCGCGAGGTTGATGTGCTTTGCCCGGGCTTCGTGGTCGATTGCCTCGAGACACTTGAGGAAATTTCGATCGAGGCGAAGTCGGCTTTTCTCAAGGCCGGTGGTCAGCAGTTTCGGTATATCCCGTGCCTCAACGAAGCGCCGGTGTTCATCGATGCGCTCGCCTCACTGGTCGAAGCCCAGCTTTCAGGATGGCCGACCACCGACTCTGCCGTTGGCCGCCAATCCGATGACGATGCACTGAGACAGCGTCGGGACCGTGCAATGGCGCTTGGTGCTCTGAGCTGAGCAGTGTGGCCCGCCCATCGCACGTCAGGCGATGGGCGACAGGTCAGGCGGAAACGTCGCGGCGGCAGGCGGGATGCCAGCGCCGATCAGGCCTTGGGCGGAATGCGAAGGTTCTGACCCGGATAGATCTTGTCAGGATGCGAGAGCATCGGCTTGTTGGCCTCGAAGATCTGCATGTAAGCGTTGCCGTTGCCATAGAACTGCTGGGCGATTTTCGACAGCGAGTCGCCGCTCTTGACGGTGTAGTACTGCGACTCGTCAACCGGCACTTCGACCGTGAGCTGATCGTTGACCGAGCCGACACCGGCGACGTTGCCGCAGCACAGGACGATTTTTTCGCGTGTCGCCTGGTCGGGCGCGATGCCGCGAACCGTTACCGTGCTGTTGGTCCCGTCGTAGTCGACCATCAGCCCGGTCGCGTCGAGATTCATCGAGCGGATGTAGGTTTCGATGGCCTTGGCGGCGGCATCGTTGGCGGCGGCAAGTTTTTCGGGGCTCGGATCTTTTGCGGCAGCTTGTTGCGCGGCCTGAGCCTCGCCTTTGCCGAAAAGTTTTTCACCCGCATCTTTGAAGAAAGACAGCAGACCCATGATGAATGCTCCTTGATGGTTGAATGGTGGTTGAATGGTGCGTTTTGAAAGCCTGTCAGCCCAAGCCGCATCGGATATTACCTGTTGCCTGCGAAGACACTTGAAATCCTGAGAAATGACCCCAGTTGCATTCGGAGAATTTGTTCCAAGCACTGACAATCAATCGCAAGTCACTGATCAAAAAAGATAAATCGATGGCCGAACCAACTCCCGACTCTTCCGCTGATTCTTCCGCTGATTCTGCCGGGCTGCCAGGCTCGGCCGGCTCCCACACCACTGACGCTGCCGCGGACCCGCCGGCAGCCGGCGAGTCTGTACAGGCCCAGTTGCTTGAGGCGCAGGCCAAAGCCGCCGAGTACATGGACATGGCCCTGCGCTCGCGGGCTGATGTCGAAAACCTGCGCAAGCGTGCGCAGGCCGATGTGGCTGCTGCCCACAAGTTCGCGATCGAAGGCTTTGCCGAGAGCCTGCTGCCGGTGCGCGACAGTCTTGAGATGGCACTCAAGGTCGACTCCCCATCGATTGACAGCCTGCGCGAAGGCGTCGAGGCCACATTGCGCCTGATGTCGGTCGCCTTCGAGCGTCACAAGCTGCTGGCGATCGATCCGGTTGGTGAAAAGTTCGACCCCAACCGGCATCAGGCGATCTCGATGGTCCCGGCGCCCGATGTGCCCGCCAATCATGTGGTCGCGGTTCTCCAGAAAGGGTTCCTGATCAACGACCGCGTGCTGCGCCCCGCCATGGTGGCCGTCAGCAGCGGCACTTGATTTCACCGCCCTGACACCAAGGTATCAGCCACTTATTCAACTTTTCAACAGGATCAAAAAATGGGCAAGATCATTGGAATCGACCTCGGCACGACCAATTCGTGCGTGGCGGTCATGGAGGGCGGTCAGCCCAAGGTCATCGAAAACGCTGAGGGTGCTCGCACCACGCCGTCGATCATCGCCTACATGGAAGATGGCGAGGTGCTGGTCGGCGCCCCTGCCAAGCGCCAGGCGGTCACCAACCCGCGCAACACCCTGTATGCAGTCAAGCGACTGATCGGACGAAAATTCCAGGAAAAAGAGGTTCAGAAGGACATCTCGCTGATGCCCTACACCATCGCGAAGGCCGATAACGGCGACGCCTGGGTGCAGGTGCGCGACAAGAAGATTGCGCCCCCGCAGGTATCTGCCGAGGTGCTTCGCAAGATGAAAAAGACCGCCGAGGACTACCTTGGTGAGGAAGTGACCGAAGCGGTGATCACCGTGCCGGCCTATTTCAACGATGCCCAGCGTCAGGCAACCAAAGACGCCGGCCGAATCGCCGGCCTCGAGGTCAAGCGCATCATCAATGAGCCGACGGCTGCGGCACTCGCCTTCGGTCTGGATAAGGGCGGCGGCAAGGACCGCAAAATCGCGGTCTATGACCTGGGCGGCGGCACCTTTGACGTGTCGATCATCGAGATTGCCGACGTCGACGGCGAAATGCAGTTCGAAGTTCTCTCGACCAACGGCGATACCTTCCTCGGTGGCGAAGACTTCGACCAGCGGATCATTGATCACCTGATCGCCGAGTTCAAGAAAGAATCCGGGATTGACCTGGGCAAGGATGTGCTCGCACTTCAGCGCCTGAAAGACGCTGCCGAAAAGGCCAAAATCGAGCTTTCCTCGGCCCAACAGACCGAGATCAATCTGCCCTACATCACTGCCGATGCGAGCGGCCCCAAGCACCTCAACCTGAAGCTCACTCGGGCGAAGTTCGAGGCCCTGGTCGACGAGCTGGTCGAAAAGACCATGGAACCTTGCCGCATCGCGATCAAGGATGCCGGCGTCAAGGTGTCCGAGATCGATGACGTCATTCTGGTGGGTGGCATGACGCGGATGCCCAAAGTGCAGGAGCAGGTCAAGACCTTCTTCGGCAAGGAGCCGCGCAAGGATGTCAATCCTGATGAAGCGGTGGCAGTCGGCGCAGCAGTGCAGGGTTCGGTGCTCTCTGGCGAACGCAAGGACGTGCTGCTGCTCGACGTCACGCCGCTGTCGCTCGGCATCGAGACGCTGGGCGGTGTCATGACCAAGATGATCACGAAGAACACCACCATCCCGACCAAGTTCTCGCAGACCTTCTCGACGGCTGACGACAATCAGCCGGCCGTCACCATCAAGGTGTTCCAGGGGGAGCGTGAAATGGCCGCCGGCAACAAGCTGCTGGGTGAGTTCAATCTCGAAGGCATCCCGCCCGCTCCTCGCGGCATGCCTCAGATCGAGGTGACCTTCGATACCGACGCCAACGGCATCCTGCATGTCTCGGCCAAGGACAAGGCCAGCGGCAAGGAGAACAAGATCACCATCAAGGCCAATTCGGGTCTGACCGAGGCCGAGATTCAGCGCATGGTCAAAGATGCCGAGGCCAATGCCGAAGATGATCACAAGCGCCGTGAACTGGTCGAGTCGCGCAATCAGACCGAAGCCCTGATTCACACGGTCGGCAAGTCCCTTGCCGAGCATGGAGAGAAGCTGTCTGCCGATGAGAAGGCCACGATCGAAGCCGCGGTCAAGACCGCCCAGGAAGCGATCCAGACCGAAGACAAGGAGCAGATCGAGGCAGCGTCTGCGGCCCTGATGACCGCCTCGCAAAAACTCGGTGAAAAGGCTTATGCCGAGCAGCAGGCAGGCGCGGCGCCGGCGGGTGCCGAGGCTTCGGCGGCAAAGGGGTCGTCCCATGATGAGGACGTGGTCGACGCCGAATTCAAAGAGGTCAAGCGCGACGCTTGAGTCTTGGCAAAGGTGTGATTCAGCACGCGGGTGCGGGGCAGGCAGGTCAACCGGGGCAATCCCGGTCATAATCTGCGGCGCCTCGCGCCCGCGTGGCTCATTTTCGGTGTTCAACGGAATAAGCAATGGCGAAGCGTGATTACTACGACATCCTTGGTGTGGCCAAGGACGCATCAGACGATGACATCAAGAAGGCCTATCGCAAGCTCGCCATGAAGTTTCATCCGGATCGCAATCCGGATAGCAAAGAGTCCGAGGAGAAGTTCAAGGAGGCCAAAGAGGCCTACGAGATGCTTTCCGACAGCGCCAAACGGCAGGCCTATGACCGCTTCGGCCATGCGGGTGTCGACCCCAATGCCGGAGGCGGCCAGGGCGGCCAGGGATTTGGCGGCGGGTTCGGCGATGTGTTCGGCGATATCTTTGGCGACATCTTTGGGGCGACACAGGCAGGTCGCGGGCAGCGCAACAGCGTCTACCGGGGAGCCGACCTGCGCTACGCCATGGACATCACGCTCGAGCAGGCTGCCGCAGGCTTCGAAACCGAGATCCGCGTTCCCTCGTGGGATGCCTGCGAGACGTGCAGCGGAAGTGGCGCCAAGCCCGGCACCAAGCCTCAGACCTGTCGCACCTGCAATGGTCAGGGTGCGGTGCGGGTGCAGCAGGGCTTCTTCTCCATTCAACAGACCTGCCCAGCGTGTCACGGCAGCGGCAAGACCGTGTCCGACCCGTGCGAGCCCTGCGAAGGCGCCGGCCGGATCAAGCGGACACGCACTTTGCAGGTCAAGATTCCAGCGGGCATCGACGACGGCATGCGGATCCGCTCTGCAGGCAACGGCGAGCCCGGCATCAATGGCGGGCCGTCGGGAGATCTTTATGTCGAGATCCACGCCAAGGAACATCCGGTCTTCAAGCGAGACGGTGACGATCTTCATTGCCAGGTTGCGACGACCGTCACCACCGCGGCGCTCGGTGGGACGATCAAGGTGCCGACGCTGGCGGGTGATGCCGAAATCGAGTTGCCCGAGGGGACTCAGACCGGCAAGACCTTTCGCCTGCGGGGCAAGGGGATCAAGGGCGTGCGTTCGAGTTATCCGGGCGACCTCTATGCGCATCTGATCGTCGAGACACCGATCCGGCTCACCGAAAAGCAGCGGACGCTGCTGCGCGAGCTCGACGCAACCCTGAAAGATGAGCGACACAGCCCGCAGACCCGGTCCTGGAAAGACAAGGTCAAGGAATTCTTCCAGTAGCCTCAACTCAAGGAAAAGCCGTGTCCGGATACGCTGTTTCACAGCCGTTTCATCTCGCCTTCCCGGTCGATGACCTGCAGGCGGCCCGCGCCTTCTACGGCGGTCTGCTCGGATGCCCCGAAGGCCGCAGTTCACCCGACTGGATCGACTTTGACCTCTATGGTCATCAGATCGTTGCGCATCTGTCGCCCGATCAGGCAGGCCACCGGGCGACCAACGCGGTCGACGGCGACAACGTGCCGGTGCGTCACTTTGGTGTCGTGCTGGGCATGCAGGACTGGACTGCACTGGCAGATAAACTGCGTGCTGCAGCGGTCAAGTTCATCATCGAGCCGCATGTGCGCTTCAAGGGTGAGGTCGGCGAACAGGCAACCATGTTCTTTCTCGATCCGTCCGGAAATGCGATCGAGTTCAAGGCCTTTGCCGATCCGTCACGGCTCTTTGCCAAATAATCCGGGCGCCTGATTCGAGGGCGCTCATTCAACATCGCGCCGACACAGACACGGCCAGAAGGGGACGTCATGGGCAGCAATTCGGGCAGCAATCAGCAGGAATTCGACCGTGCTCAAAAGGTGCTGGTGGGTGGCGTCAATTCGGCGGTTCGGGCATTCAGAGCCGTCGGTGGAACACCGCGCTTCATTGCCCGCGCCGACGGCGCCTATCTCTGGGATGTCGAAGGCAAGCGCTATGTCGATTACCTCGGCTCGTGGGGGCCGATGATCATCGGCCATTCGCATCCGCTGGTGCTCGAGCGGGTTCGCGATGCCGCAGGTCGTGGCCTGTCATATGGCGCGCCCAATGTCATGGAGACCGAACTCGCCGAGCGCATCTGCTCGCTGTTTTCGCATGTCGAGCGGGTGCGCTTCACCAGTTCGGGGACCGAGGCGGCGATGTCGGCGCTGCGCCTGGCCAGAGGCTTTACCGGACGCACCAAGATTCTGAAATTTGAAGGCTGCTATCACGGCACCGCCGACAGCCTTCTGGTCAAGGCCGGCAGCGGCGCGCTCGCTTTCGGGCAGCCGAGTTCGGCAGGCGTGCCCGAGGATCTGGCTCGGCATACCCTGGTGGCCCAGTTCAATGATCTGTCCAGCGTCAAGGCGCTCTTTGATGCGCACCCGGGGCAGATTGCCTGCGTGATGATCGAGCCGGCTGCCGGCAACATGAATCTGATCCTGCCGCAGAAGGGCTTTCTGGAAGGCTTGCGCGCGCTGTGCAGCGCCGACGGTGCGCTGCTGATCTTTGATGAGGTCATGACCGGTTTTCGCGTCGCGCTCGGCGGCATGCAGCAGGTCAGCGGCGTGATTCCCGATATGACCGCCTTCGGCAAGGTGATCGGCGGCGGTATGCCGGTTGGTGCGATCGGTGGCCCGGCGGCTGTCATGGAGATGATGGCGCCGCTTGGTCCGGTCTATCAGGCCGGCACGCTGTCGGGCAACCCGATCGCGATGGCCGCTGGTCTGGCAACGCTCGAACTGATCTCGGCACCGGGGTTTTATGATCCGGTGGTGGCTCGTCTTGGGCGCCTGATTGCCGGGCTTCGTGAGGCGGCGGCGGCGGCCGGTGTGCCCTTCAGCGCGCAGCAACTCGGCACCATGGCCGGCATCTACATGATGCCGACGGTGCCGCAAAGCTATGCCGAGGTCATGACCCAGGATGTCGAGCGCTTCAAGCGCTTCTACCACCGCATGCTCGAAGCGGGTGTCTATTTCCCGCCGTCGCCGGTTGAGGCTTTCTTCTTCTCGTCGGTTCATGGCGATGCCGAGGTTGACTTCACCCTTGAGCAGGCCCGGATCGCCTTCAGGGACCTCTGAGTCGGACCTCCCGTCGAGATCCGACGCCGGTCTCGTCGGGTCCCGGTCGATTGTCGGGTCTCAGTGGATCGATGACGCTCAGTGGATCGTCGGGCGCCCGCGGGCGCGTCGCCCTCGAAAGAGGGTCTGCATGACCCGCGTGGTGCCCAGGTTGACCATGTCCTGCCCGATCACATGGGCTTCGCCTTCGACGACATCGAACGTGACGTCCGCGCCGACAGCGAGCAGACCGCGGTAGGCGCGCATACCGTAGACGACCGGTACGACACTGTCGAATTCGCCATGCATCAGGTGAATGACCGTCGAGAGGCGCTCCTGAGGGGCGATCGGCGTCATCAGCCGAGCGCCATAGGCAGCGACGATTGACATCGCGTCAGGCTGCAATCGCGCGCATTCGAGTGCGACGGTGGCACCCTGGCCGTGTCCGATCACCACGGTCTGCTGCGGCCCGATACCGAGCTGGGCCTGAAGCGCGGCGATGCGGCTGAGAATGAGTTCGCAGGCGGCTTTCAGCCGCTGCGCGCCCTGACCGTCGACATCGCTGGCGTCGAACCAGTCGGTGTGCCGGCCAATATGGCGCAGACCCTGCAGCACGATGCCGGTTGCGCCCGGAAACTTCAGTTGCCATGCGATTGCGACCGGCGCAAAGGCTTCGGGCGAGGCGCCGGCCGGATGCAGGAAGACCAGCAAGCGAGGCGGAGCCTTCGGTGAAATCGGCGGCAATTCGAGCCAGAGCTGGTCGGTGTCAGGGGTGTCGGACATGGTGGTCAATGAGGGCCTCAGGGGCCTTATCCTGCTTGGAAGAACCAGCCGCTGACAGCCCAGCCAATGGCTGCCATCAGCGCTGTGGCCGGTAGGGTGAGCGCCCAGGTCCAGATCAGGTGGCCGGCAACCCCCCATCTGACCGCCGAGACCCGGTTGGCCGCGCCGACGCCGACAATTGCGCTGGTAATCGTGTGAGTGCTTGAGACCGGTATGCCGGCGGACGACGCGATAAAGAGCATGACTGCGCCACTGGTCTCGGCGCAAAAGCCGCCGACCGGACGCAGCCGCGTAATGCGCTGACCCATGGTGCGCACGATTCGCCAACCGCCGAAAAGCGTACCGAGCGCGATGGTGAAATAACAGACGATGACCACCCAGGCAGGCAGGCGATCAGGCTCGGTCATGCCGGCTGCAATCAGCATCAGCCAGATCACGCCCATGGTTTTTTGCGCGTCGTTGCCGCCGTGTCCCAGGCTGTAGAGCGCCGATGAGACAAGCTGCAGACGGCGCATCCAGCGATCGGCACCGCGAACGGTCGCGCCTCTGAGCACCCATCCCATCAGCACCATCAGGACGATGCCAAGCACGAATCCGAAGAGCGGCGACAGCACGATGAACGCCGCGGTGCGAACGATGCCCGCGCCGATCAACGCCGACAGGCCGGCTTTGGCCAGTGTCGCGCCGATCAGTCCGCCGATCAGCGCATGGGACGAACTCGAAGGCGTACCCATCCGCCAGGTGAACAGATTCCAGGCAATGGCTGCGAGCAGCGCCGCGAAGATCACCTGATGATCAATGGCATAGGGATCGACGATGCCGGTGCCAACCGTTCCGGCCACATGAAATCCGAAGACTGCGATGGCCAGCAGATTGAAGAGCGCAGCCCAGACAACCGCCTGATAAGGCTTGAGCACACCGGTCGAGACAATCGTCGCAATCGAGTTGGCGGCGTCATGAAAGCCGTTCATGAAATCGAAGACCAGCGCCAGCGCAACCAGACAGATCAGCACATTCAGGCTGATCGAGGCGGTATGCATGGCAGCGACGGTCGGATAGGCGCAGGGTGCTCGAGAGTGCCGCTCAGGCGTTCTCGAGCACGACGCCTTCGATGATGTTGGCCACGTCTTCGCAGCGGTCGGTGAGTGACTCGAGCAATTCGTAGATCGCCTTGAGCTTGATCAGCTGACGCACGTCCGGTTCTTCGTGAAAGAGCTTCGACATCGCTGAACGCATGACCCGGTCGGCATCGGATTCGAGGCGGTCGATTTCGATGCACAGCTTCAGGATGGCGCCGGCGTTAGTCATATCCGATAGCAGGTTGACTGCCGAGCGCACCCGCTCGCAGCACATTTGCGCGAGCGAGGCGAGCTGGACCGCCTCCGGCGTCATGGTCTGAATGTTGTAGAGCATCACCGACTCGGCGACATCCTGGGTGAGGTCGAGAATGTCGTCCATGCGTGTGATCAGCTTGTGGACGTCGTCGCGATCAAAGGGCGTGATGAAGGTCTTGTGCAGCAGCGCCACGGTTTCGCGGGTGACTTTGTCACCTGAATTCTCGATCTCGTCGATCGCCTGGATCTCGCGCTCGCGCAGCACCGGGTCGCTGTAGTGCTCCATCAGGTGCACCAGATGATGAGCGCCGTCGACGATCCGGTCAGCATGCTGATTGAAGAGATCGAAAAAACGCCCTTCACGGGGCAGCAGTCGGGCGAGCATGTCAGGGGCGTGATGCGAGTGAGTCAGGAGACGGCTCAAGTAGCGTAGCAGAGATCGTCTGCCTGCTCGTGTACGCGGCGGCCCGTCAGTTGCCGTCGCGCGAGACAGGTTTCAATGCAACTTGACGGTCGGATTGGTCTGCCGCGAGATCAGCCTGGCGAGGGTATTGAGCGAGGTTTTCGATACCCCATGAATTGCGAGTTCATGCAGCTTGTACAGGGAGAGGTACATCAGTTTTGCAAAATAGCCTTCGATCATCAGGTTCTTGCCGATCAGTCCGCCCATCATGTTGCCGACAGTGCTGAACTTGCCCAGTGAGACCAGCGAACCGAAGTCCCGGTAGTGGTAGGCCTCAAGCGGTTTGTTGGCAAGTCGGCGTCTGATCTGAACCACGAGATGGGATGCCTGCTGATGGGCGGCCTGTGCACGTGGCGGGACGTTGCCATCGCGCCCGCCCGCGTCGTTCGCCAAGGGGCAGGCGGCGCAGTCACCCAGCGCGAAAATATCGGCATCACGCGTGGTTTGCAGTGTTGGCTCAACGACGAGCTGGTTGAGCCGATTGGTCTCAAGCCCGCCGAAATCCCGCAGGAAATCAGGCGCCTTGACGCCGGCAGCCCAGACCACCAGTTCGGACTCGATCACCCGGCCATCAGCCAGCCGAATGCCGGTGGGCATCACCTCCATCACCTTGGAGCTGGTGAAAACATGGACGCCCAGCTTCGCCAGCAATTGCTCGGTCGCGTGCGACAAGCGCGGTTGCAAGGCCGGCAGGATCCGGTCGGCCGCTTCGATCAGGCTGACCTTGATGTCCTTGTCGGCATCGATCCGATCCAGCCCGAAAGTGATGACCTCGCGCGTGGTGCGGTGCAATTCGGCCGCCAGCTCCACGCCGGTGGCACCTGCGCCGATGATTGCCACATGCAGCTGTCGCTTGTGGATGACCTCGGTCTGGTGATGGGCGCGAATGCAGGCATTGACCATTTTCGAATGAAACTGCTTGGCATCGTGCTGCGTTTCCAGACGAAGCGCGAACTCTTTGACGCCCTTCGTCCCGAAGTCGTTGCTCAGACTGCCGACACAGATCACCAGAGTGTCGTAAGCGATCTTCTGGATCGGTGTCACCGGCGCGCCGGCATCGTCGAGATAGGGCGCAAGCTCGATCGTTCGTTCCTGGCGATTCAGGCCCTTGAGTTCACCGATTCGAAAGGTGAAATGATGCCAGTGCGCCTGAGCCATGTAATCGACTTCGTGGTCGCCGAAGTCCATGCTTCCCGCGGCAATTTCATGCAGCTTGGGCTTCCAGATATGGGTGCGGTTCTTGTCGACCAGCGTGATGCGTGCCTTGTTCCTGCGGCCAAGTTGATCACCCAGGCGGGTGGCGAGTTCGAGTCCGCCGGCTCCCCCGCCGACAATGACGATCTGGTGAGTGGTCTTTTTCATTGCTGCATTCAAGGTTGTTTCGCCTGCAAGGGCGTGCCCGCAATTGGCGGTCCGACGATGCCCTGTCGAATCGGCCTGTTCACCGCCACGCTAACGGAATCGAGCTAACGGAATCGAGCTTCGTCCGGTTTGGTCAGGGCGACGACGCCGCCGTCGCCCACCCGACCAATGATGCGCCGACCCAGGTCATTGTCTGCCCCGACCGCGGCGAGCGCCTCGCGCGGCGTCAAGGCGCTGCCGTCGAGCTTGAACTGGGGTTTGTCGAGCAGGGCATCGGGCATGCTTGCGCAATAGGCGCGCAGGCGGCTCGCCACATCAGCGGCGGTTTCGCCCTCGCCCCACTCGTCGACCAAGGGTGGCTTGAGCGTCTTGCCTGCCGCGTTGGTGGGCAGCGCCTGGGCAAAGACCACGTATTCGGGCACCTCGTAGGGTGCCAGATGCGCGGCGCAGTGCGCGCGGATCTCTTGGGCAGTTACCGATTGCCCCGGCTTGAGCACCAGCACCGCCTTCAGGCGCTCCGAAAAGAGATGGTCGGGCACGCCAACCACCGCTGCGCGCAGCACGGCCGGATGCAGGTAGAGCTTGTTCTCGACTTCGATGCAATAGACATTCTGGCCGCCGCGCACCACCATGTCCTTCTTGCGATCGAGCAGCCAGAGGTAGCCTTCTTCGTCGATCCGGGCCCAGTCGCCCGACAGCACGAAGCCGTCACGACGGAAGACTTCTGCCGTCTTGCCGGGCTCGTCCCAGTAGCCTGCGTTGGTCTGCTGTCCCCGGTAGGCCACTTCGCCGATCTGATTGGGCTCGGTCAGTTCATTGCCGTGATCATCGAAGATCGCGATGTCTGTGTTCGGTGTCGCCAGCCCGCAACTGGTGATCTTGCGGATCGCATCTTCGGTCGGCAAGGCAAAACCCAGAGCGGTGCTCTCCGACACACTGCCGCCATTGACCATGGCTACCGGCGAAAAGCAACGGTGCAGCTGGTTGATGTAGGTCTCGGATGCGGCATGGCCACCGAAAAGGATCTTTTTCAGCGACGAACAGTCATGCTGATCGAACTCGGGATGATTCATCATCATCCACAGCATGATCGGTGCTGCCACCGTCCAGGTGGCGCGCTCGGTTTCGATCAGCTTGATGGCGTCGAGTGGCGCGAAAGCACGCATGATCACGCACTTGCCGCCGGTCATCAGCGCCGGCATGAAGTCGGTATAGACCGCGGTGTTGTGATAAAGCGGCGGCATGCAGATGTTGATGTCATCGACGCTCAGCCCCTTGGCGGCGTGGATGATGTTCTGCGCGCAGCCCAGGGCATTGATGTGCATGGCCATCGTTCCCTTGGGGACGCCGGTGGTGCCCGAGGTAAACGAGATCGCGCAAAGGTCCCATTGGTCGATCGCGGCATGGGCTGGTGGCTCGACGCCCTCGCGGTTGAGTTCAGCAAAGCCCAGCGTCTGCGGCGCGACCGGCCCGTCGGTGATGAACACCTGCCTGACACTCGGCAACTGGCTGCGCACCGAGGCGAGTTTGTCCTGCCAGAGATCGGGTGAGACGACGATGCCCTTTGCGCCGACCTTGTTGATCTGTGCGACCAGCCCCTCAGCGGTCAGGCCGAGGTTGACCGGCACGGCGATACCGCCGAGTGACACGATGGCCAGATAGCTGATGACGTACTGCGGGCAGCCCAGCGTGAGCAGGCACAGCCGGTCGCCCTTTTCGAAGCCGTAGTCGCGCTGCAGCCTTGCGGCAACGCGCTGCACCTGCTCGCCCACCTGGCGCCAGGTCAGGCGTTGCCCGCCGGGATGAAACACATAGGCTTCGCGATCGGGGTAGCGCGCCACATTGGCCGCGAGCAGTTCGACGATGTTGGCTGCGCGCTCGGTGTAGACCCAGATGTCGGACCCTTCCCAGGCGATGCCCCGACCGCGCGGCGCGGTGATCCGTTCGACCTGCCGGCCCAGCTCGGGGTAGACCTCGCGCCATGACTTGCATGTGCCGACGGTCGGTCCCTGAATATCCCATGCGCTCATGATTTGCTCCTGTCAGTGCCGTGATTCTCTATCAGCCCGGCGACACCTGATCAAGTCGCCCGCAGCACCCGCTCCAGATAACGCTCATTGGACGGCGGCTTGCCGTCGCGCTGGGCTTCCCAGAGGGTTTCAGCCAGGGCGTCGATCACACGATGCGCCGCCTGGTGTTCGTCGCCGGTGGTGCGCAGCAAGGTCTGCCAGGCGGCCCGGATGCCGGGAGGCTGGTCGATCTGAAGCTGCTCGGTGACCGACAGATGCATGCTGAGGTGCAGGAAGGGATTGGCCCCTGGCCCGTCGGCGCTGAAGTCGGTGCTGAGCGCGGTCTGCTGGTCATTGAGGAGCACGTGATATTCCGGATGCCTGGTGATCCAGTCGATGGCGATCGCCTCGATTGGCGTGACCGGCTGCGCGGTGTGCTGTTTGCGCCAGGCTTCGCAAAAAAAGCGTCTGACCTCGTCACGGCTCGGATTGAACATGTCGCTTTCGTCGCTTGGCGACAGCCGGGGCGGGCGCGGTGCCGGGCGCCGCTGTCTTGGGTTTGTAGGGGCAAAGGTCGACCACCGGGCAGCGCCAGCATTCGGGCTTGCGCGCTTTGCAGACATAGCGCCCATGCAGGATCAGCCAGTGATGGGCATCAATCAGAAATGGCTTTGGTATGGCTTTCAACAGCCCTTGCTCGACTGCAAGCGGTGTCTTGCCGGTGGCCAGTTTCAGTCGGTTTGCGACCCGGAAGATATGCGTGTCGACCGCCATGGTCGCCTCGCCGAAGGCGGTATTGAGCACGACGTTGGCGGTCTTGCGCCCGACGCCGGGCAGGGCCTCGAGGGCCTGGCGTTCGCGGGGCACCTCGCCCTGATGAAGCTCGAGCAGCATCGTGCAGGTCTCGATCAGGTGGCGGGCTTTCGAGTGATACAGACCGATGGTCCTGATGTGCGCCTCAAGCCCGTCGACGCCGAGCGCTGCGATCGCCGCCGGCGTGCGCGCCACCGCAAACAGCTTGCGGGTGGCGATATTGACGCTGCGATCGGTGGCCTGCGCCGACAGCAGCACCGCCACCAGCAGTTCGAAGGGGGTCGAGAATTCGAGCTCGGTGGTGGGCGTCGGATTGGCTGCCTGAAACCGCGAGAACAGCGCGAGACGATCGGCGGGTTTCATGCCGGAAGCTTCAGTTGCGCACGTGCGCGTGCGACGGCAGCCTCGATCATCGCGCGCTTGCGATCGGTGCCGGTCTGGGGCGGGAGGGCGCTGTCAGAATGGTCTGTCGCGGAGACGGATGCCGTGACTGACGAGGTCATGGCCGATGTGTCGTCCGTCGATGCGGTCGCCCCGCTTGCGGCGAGCCGACTGGGTGCTGAGCGCGCCAGTCGTGCATCGCGCCGGTTCAGTCGCTCGCGCGCCGCGTCGCCATCCTCGCGTGTCCATCCGGCCAGCGCGGCGGGCGGCTCGATCATCTCGATACAGTCGACCGGGCAGGG
>Ga0007796_10000053_pt1 | contig 25405 bp, 36 predicted proteins | sample CryBogmetaGMA0M_FD_60373 | JGI IMG/M metagenome (GOLD analysis project Ga0007796, IMG submission 60373) | Freshwater microbial communities from Crystal Bog, Wisconsin, USA - MA0M | ecosystem: Environmental > Aquatic > Freshwater > Lake | place: Crystal Bog, Wisconsin, USA | collected 2009-07-06 | reverse complement strand
CCACCTACAATAGAGCTTGCTAAACCAGCATTATTGTTTTGGTAACCACCAGCTACAACTGCAAAAGAATCATTAGCACAATTTGCTCTACCACCACCTATAAAGGCATAATCGCCTTGCATGCTATTTTCTCTACCAGCTACAATAGCACCGCCAGAACTTCCTATATTATTATTACCAGAACCACCACCTATAAATCCTTGATTGCCAGAAGCTGTATTACTATTACCACCTAAAATACTTGTTTGTTGTCCAGTAGATATATTGCCTTGACCTACTATAATAGAACTCGCAGTTTGGTTATAAGTAAAACCTAAATCACCAGACAATACATTATTTGAATTATATTGTACTGTTGTATTTGCACCAGCAGCTAAAGGTATTGCTGTTGTTGGTGTAATAATAGTTCCGTAAATATATCCCGTAGCAGAAATATTACCAACAACTGAAACTCTATTATTTGGTTGTGTGGTACCAAATCCAACGTAGTTGGAGTACCTATCAACCATAAATGAATTATTGGACCAAAATCTTCCACCCGTTAAAGGGTCTGATAATAAAGTAAATAAACTGTTATTAGCATTTACTTGTTTTGCAGGCAAATATAAATTTGGTTCTGCATTTTGTAAACTTAAAAATTGGTAGCGTAGTGGATCAGCACTTAACGGAGGGTTAGTCTGTATCCTACCGCTAGCAGTTTGTGGATTTGAATTAATAGCCATTTTTTAGTAGGTAACTACCGCTGTCGTATTCAATGTTTCAAGAATAGATATTGTTAAATCAACTGCACTTGCTCCTGTACAAAGAGCGTATACAGTGTCGTAATTCTGTAAAACAACCTTACCAATAATAATATTTGTAACGTCATTAGGAGGGCATACGAAATTTTTTACTATATTAACATATGGCAATGCAGGAATATTACCGTTCTGACCACCTAAACCAGAAATACCTACCGTAATTGTCTGTGGGTTAGCTGTATCATTAGAAGCTAACATTGTCAACATAATAGCTGCAGTAGAATCAGGGGCTGAATATACTTGAGTTAAAGTTGTTGGAAGAGTAGTTGATATTCTTCTAAAGTAATTTAGTGGAACGGTAGCCATATGTAAATATTTATTCTAATGCGATTGTTAAAGGCGTAACTAATGATATAATTGACCTATCAAACGTTAAACCAACAATAGTACCAGTTGATTGTAAAATTGTAAACCCGGCGCCTACTCTAAAGTCACCAAAGTTGTTCGTGCTTGTAAAGAATACACTAGCCCCTGATAGTGCAACCGCTTCATTTGCTATAATACCAACCCCACCCAAAGCAGGTACTGCTAATTGCAAAGTAGTTCCTGAACCAACATATTCAAATGTATGTGAACTTGTTGTTATTTGGCTTCTAATATAAAAGCTTACTGTGCCACCTGCTGGTATTACGTTTGCAAATGTATTAGTATTGAAAAGAGTAAAAACACCATTGCTTGGATCAATAACGTAAGATGATGCAAGGGCATATAATGTACCAGGGTTTGGATCATTGCTAATTGTATACACCATACCTGCATAAGGAGCAGACACTGGCACTGACCAAGTATTATAAGGTATGTAAGTCTGTGGGTCAAAATTGCAGAACGCACCAGATATGTTTACATTTAAAGCATTGTATTGTGCGTTAGATGTTGTTACTGCAGTTAGTACTGGTGATGAAGAGTAACCAACAGCTAATAATCCGTAAGTACCAAAAGAACAATTTGAGGTATTAATTGAGCATTGACCTCCGTTATCAGCTTGTACACCTGCACTACAGCAAATTGTAAATGTTGATACTAATTGAGCATAACCGTTATTAGTAATATGGATACCAATACCACCTTGATTGGTTTGAGTAAATGAATCCATAACAAAGCTTCTTAAGAAGCCACCTACTAAACTACCGTCCACTCTAACACCACAACCTCCATACAATCCAGATAAAGGATTACCTGTTATAGAGGAACATCCTTGAATATAAGGACTTGTAAAGATTACTGGTTTAACATTTGGAGAAGCAATATCGTAAAGTTGTGGCTCTCCAACTGTTGTACCGTACTGGTAAGCAATTGCAGTCATAGCAGCAGTTCTTGCACTCCAAGGCACTCCTTGACCTGCTGAAAGTATAGGGAAAGCGTTAGCTGCTGCAGGAGAATAATAATTTCTAAATGTAAAGCCCCAAGTATAATTGCCTGTATTCTGCCATAATATATCGTAAGTAGGGTTTAAAGGATAAATGTTAGCTCTCTTTAAATTATCACTCATTAGTGATGTAAATGGAGGTAAATAAATTGGATTTTGTTCTGTATAATTACCTGCATAACACCAAATAGTGTATTGAATATTACCACTTAAAGCTGGTGCACCTGGATCACCATAATTAACAAATGGACCACTCTGATTAGCTGCAACAAATGCTGCTGCTCTTTTAATAGTTCTAAAAGGACTAAACATTGTTAGTCCAGAATTTAAATCATTACCTGAAACTGAAACGTAAACTGTATTAGCTATTGGAGGTAATGAACCTGTTAATGAACCATAAATGCTACCTGTTACCGACAAATTACCAACAACTGTTGCTTGTATTTGAGGAGGTAAGAAAGGTAAACCTGCTGTGTTAACTCCTAATAAATCTGTTTGTATAACGTGCGAATAAACCGCACTTAATGCTGAAAAACTTCCTGTTGTTGTATAATTACCTGTTAAAAATGCTCCTGAAGTGCTTACATATCTTGCATCTAGATAAGGCATTGACAATCTTGCTGATTGTGCGTTTGAATATAACCAACCTTGATTCCATTGAATGGAGCTGTTTTCATTACCAGCATTAATCAAGAACATTGAACTCAAATTATTAACTAACGTATAGTCGTTAAGATTTGATTGAATAAACGAGCCTAAAGCAAAAGTGTTATTATTAGAAACTGTATTGTATGCGCCACCTAATATTCCGCTGTTGTATCCAGTTACAAGGTTATCATAACCAATTTGAATGCTGCTAGTTGCAGGGATGTATAAAAAGCCTGGATCTGCGCATAACGCACCATGTAGAGAATACTGTACGTAACCATCTTTACCGGCAGCCGATAAGTTTTGATTAGCATTAAAATAATTTTGTAATGTGGTTAATTGAACGTTATATGTGGTAGCTCCATGAACGATTGGCATTAAATCGCCTCCTGTCAATGGTAAAACGTTTTCTACTGCCGGTAACTGAGATATCTTTACAAATGCCATACTATTATTTATATGCTGTTAAACATAAAAAGCTATATTTAAATAAAATAGTGACTTGATTCGTTATGGAACGTGAATATAATCAATTTATGACTATTGCAGAATACATAATTAAATGTTTTAATAACGGTGAGTTACGTTCTGATCGTGTCGGTTATATTAGAGGCATGGGAGAGAATTGGAAGTTTGTACCAGATCGTAAATATGGTCCAGGCTACCTAGTTAATATCACTACTAGTAGTATTCTTTCAGTCGCAGAAATTAGCGACCGTAAGATTGATGTTGAATATAACGATTGGGCTGTGCTACGTTAATTATAGCACAGTTCCCATTTTATGCTTACTATATTATCTTCACAGGAACTGTGATATAATAATATATGGCAAAGAAAAAGAAATTTTTTACTTACGAATTTAGCGATGGAGAGGTAGAAGTACCTTCTTCTTATAAAGCTAAATGCTCTGTAACTGGGGAGATGATTCCCATTTACCACAAGTTTCTTGAGAAGCTTGTTAAAAAGCAATATAAAAATAATTTTAAGCTATTTCTTAAAACCTTTGCTAAAAAGGGTGCAATCCAAAAGCAAAGAGAAGATCAAGGTTATAAAGATGATGATAAGTTTTCTTTAAATGCTTATTCTGATTATCTTATAATCTGTTATAAATCATGTCTTAATACATTAGATGGCAACTTTAATAAAGAAGCTATTATTAAGACTAATAATGAAATGACTATAATTGAGGATAACTTCACTAGAAATTTTAATAGAGATATAAAGAAATTCATATAAAGGAACAGCCATATAATAATACTATGAACTTAAACCTAGAAAAATCTAAATTCCAAAAGGTATCTGATATAATGATACCAGATATCTTTAATCGAAGAATGAAGACTAATGTAGCAACATTAGATGAGATATTTGGTCAAGGCATATTGCCTGGCTCTTCATTTACTGTAACTGCAAAAGCAGGATGCGGTAAAACTACATTCTTATTGCAGTTGTTTGAAGCATTAGCTTTAAACGGTTATAATGTTGCATATGCATCTGGTGAAGAAAATAAGTACCAATTAGCTTTTAATTGCAACCGTTTAAATGTACGTAATGTTAATATTGCAAATGAAACTGATATTGAGACTTTATGCGAAGTGACTCAAAGTTATGATGCATTAGTTATTGATTCATTTCAAGCTTTAACTAGCGATAAAAAGTTAAATAGCAGACAATTAGAGGCTATGGCAATTACTAAATTGGTAAAAGCTGCTAAAGATAATGAATGTGCGTTGTTCTTTATTATGCACTTAACTAAAGGCGGTGTTTTAAAAGGTGGCACTCTTATACCTCATACTGTTGACGTTAATATGGAGATATATTTAGATGAAGAGCAAATGGACTTAAATGCTAAAGTTATTTCTTTCTCTAAGAACCGTTTTGGTCCTTGTATGGAGTATAGTGCAATATTAACTGGCACGGGGTTTAAGTTTAATGGTATTAAAGAAGAAATTAAAATACCTTCAAAAGCAGAACGTAATCAAGAACGTATGCAACAAGTATTAGATATGTCTGAGCCACCTTACATTACTAAAGTTAGAGTAATGGATGAATTGGGAATATCTCCTTCACAGGCCTATACATTATTAAAAGAAATGTGTGAAAGAAATAAAATTAAGAAGTTTGGTAGAGGAGACGATGCAGTGTATAAAGTTATACCAACAATATCATTAGAGACTATTGTAAGGCCTGCAAGACTTAGCAACATGTCTGAAAGTATTGTAGTTGGACCAGTTCACAATTTAAGTGGTGTGTTAGATAATTACAATGCAGCATGATAGTTTTTAAACCAGATAATAAACTTAAAAAAAGATTTAACCAAATTGATTGGCAAGTATTATCGTGCGTTTATTCTTTAATGTTTGATAGTATTTATAATGTAAAAAAGAAAAGAGATTATATTATAAGATTAAAACTTACAGCAAATATTGATAGCTATTATGCATTTCAGGCAGGTAGAAATGTACGGATTAATATATCTGAACTAGTGTTTGATCAAAAAATATTTTATGTAACTTTGCTACACGAGTTTAGACATTTTATACAGGACAAAGTATTTAAAATTCCTATAACTAAAGCTAACTATGATGAGACATCTATAAAGTCTTATATGCGATCTCCTATAGAGATTGATGCAAGAGCATATGAGAGATTAACGCTCCTTAAGGTTGTTAATATTTATAATAGGTTAGTTACCTTAAAGAAGAGCTTTAAAAGATTAGGTAAGTATAGAGGAACAAAGATATAATTAAAGTAAAATGAAAGATATTAGTAACTTAATTAAAATGGGATTACTTCCTGAACCTGGCTACGTACCTACAGTACGTGAAACTGAACGTAATAGATTCGGTAGAATGTGTTACGGTCATAAAACAGCTGGTCAAATAGAAATATTTACTAAAGAGTCTTTTGAAAATACTAAGCAGTATTATGTAGCAAATGGTGCAAGATCAGCAGTTAAAAACTTTTCAAAAAATGTCAGCGTATAATTACGAAATAATAGATAGGATGTTAGATTTAAAATTAAAAGATATCGAAGGTGTAGAGTACGTACCTTCCAGTTACTATAAAGAAGTAATTAAATTGGCAAGAGATCTTAATAATAAACTTGTTCATCAATCTTATAAAGATTTTGATTCAGACCCTTTGACTGCGCCTCATGAAAGCTGAAAATATTATTTATCATACAAAAGTTAGCGGCTATAATTACGTTTTTGACCGTGAAGGATTTATTAACGTGTTTGATAATGATACAAAAAGAGATCAATGCATTTATAGGATAAAAGCTGAATGTACTAATCAAAAAGAGTTTGAATTAGAAGTTATCTATGTTGGACAAAAAGTCTACGAACTTTGTTTTGGTTAATTACTTTTTATGTTTCTTTTTGCCAGCTTTCATATTGGCCATCCAATGAGCCATACGAGCTTTTTCACCGGATGAGTGTTTAGCTATGCTACGTAATTTAGTTACACTTGCTTTGGTATTAACACCGGAACGTTTAGCTAAACCTTTACGTTCAGGATGTTTTTTATCAATAAAGTTTTCAAAAAATATTAAAAATCTTTCCATTAATAAGTGTTTAAAGGATTGAAAGAGAAAAATTGAGTTCTGTAAGTTAAATTACCTGAACTACTAGTTAAAGCAGCACTAATTTGTGCACTATTAGTAATACCTCTTATAGTAGTGCTTTCACCAGATTTTAAATAATAATATAAACCAGCTGCTGATAAAGTTGATGAAGAAAGAGTTGGGCTATAAAGTATAGTATTATAGCCGTCTTGAGAAAATAACTTTGCGTCTTGTCCAGATATATTGTCAATAAAAACTTCAGTGCAAGGAAAAGAACTTAATTGCGTAGCACCTGTACTACCAAAAGCTTGTGTTACTGAAAAGCATTGATTTAAATTAGTAAATTCTATAGACATAACATTATTTATTAAAACTTTGGTGGATCTTAAGAGGAACAATTATACAATGATAGGGTAATTAAATTTATTATGAAGAATAACAAAGACCAATGGAATGAGTACCTCAATAACAGCAATGTACGCCCTAAGACCTATACGGTTACTTTAGAGCGTGATCGTTCAGGCAATTTTACAATTGTTGGACATCAAACGAAGGTACTCGATGTAGTGAATCAGCACGAGCAAAACTGGGTAAGAGTTGATAGCAGAGATTTTGCATCAGCTCTACGCAATTCTGACATTCGTGCTAATTAATGCGAAGCCTGGGCTGCTTAATTGTAGCCCAGGCTTTTACTTTTTATCAATATCATTTCTTCCATATGTTGGTATGCTAGTTAACCTTAACCAATCTATATCTGAGAAGTCATTTTCAATACCATCATAAGCTTTATCTTGTTTATAAATTTCTAAAATTCTATTATGTTCATAATCGGTTGTAGGTATCCATTTTGGTTCCTCTCCTTTTAACATTATTACAGTATAATCTTTACCTTTTTTACTTGCTCTTCGGATAAATATCATTACATTATTTTATTATGAAAACTAAATTAATCATTATATTAATTGCAATTGCGCTGGCTTTACCAGTTAAAGCACAGCAACAATACATGACTAATCAAGAACCACAAGACCACGACAACGCTGTTGGTGGTGCAGTGGCAGGTGCTATTGTTGGAGGTGTAGTAGGTAATCAGCTTCATCACAATACAGTAGCTGGTGTTATAGTTGGTGGTATTACAGGTGCACTTATTGGTAATGCTATTGATGGTAGTCACAATACACCAAAAGCTCCTCCCGCTTCAGCTCCTATTCCTCCCCCACCAGTTATTACAACCCCACCTCCACCAATATCATACCAATCAGTAAATTATATTTGGGGGCCACTAGATCAATTTGGACACCCTACATATGTATTTGTACAAGAGTGGAACGGTACACAATGGGTAACAACATACCATAATTATAACCAATTTCAATTGTGGTACGGTCACTATTGGGGACGCCCTTACTCAGAAGATAGGTTTCGTCACTACTGGCATCACCGTTAATAATTTAGTTACCCTATAAGGATGATAGGATACTCCTATAGGGAACTACCTTATAATTGTTATACCCTATTATAAGTATTAATGAACCGCTAAAGCCTTAACAGGTGGAAGCCTAAACAAAACCATGAATAACAATACGAAAAATGAATGCAGTAATAACAGCATCGTATCTGGCAATTCTTGGCCTTGTGCAAATCGCATCGATAGACTACAGGGCCAAAACGGCCGAGATACAGAGAGGTTACGACAAAAAAGGTAAATGGGAGAAGGTTAAGAATGCTTTTAAAACAGCAATCACAGAACCTTACCACTACCTTTATTAATCAGTAAATACAAACTCTACTCCGAAAGGGGTAGAGTTTTTTTATGTTAATAACCCCGCATCTTGTATAGCTTGTAATATAAATTTTGAATCAGTTATATGAACTCTATCTGTAGAGTATTTTTCATCCATATAACCATTTTCATCTGCATAGTATTTGTATAAATCAACATAAGGTATATTATTTTCTGCACATTTAGTCTTTAAGTATGCATTTATTTTTTTAACATATCTTGCTCTATCTTCAATAGGGCCTATAAAAGGCCAAGTTGGGTCTAAATAACCAATTGTAGAATAATTAACAGGAGGAACAATACTACTAATAGAAATATTTGCATAAAATGGTTTTACTTTTTTAATGTAATCATCTACAAGTTTACTTATTATTTCATCTTCATTTCTTCCCTTTTCATGAACTTGATTGTAAATTTTACATCTTGTATCAATTTCACCAAACGATAATATCCAAGTACCTTCATACGCCAGTCTTTTATCTTTAACTAAAACTTTAATTGTATCTGCAAATAACACATCATCTTCCTTACCAATAAAATACATTGATGATGGACCTGTTGGGGTAGCCATAATGTCAGGGTGTACACCAAATGAGCCAGCATGTGAATCTCCAAATACGTAAATTTTCATTTTATTATTTATATATAAAAAAGCCTCACCGTTAGATGAGGCTTTTTTTTATTAACTATTACTTACCTGGCGGGGCTTCTGCAGCATTTGCATCTTTGTCTTTTTTTTTGTGCTTTTTATGTTTATGCTGAGCATCTGCGGGTGCAGCTGCATTGCCTGTAACTACTGCTGGTTTTGGAGCTGGTTGTGCTGCTTGCGCAACACTAACATTTGCTACGGAGAGGGCTCCAATACCTAACAATAATAATAGTGTTAGTTTTTTCATACAATATTATTTAGGTATTATATCTTTAAACTTTCAGGTTTTGTAGCTCTTATATAAACTTCCCCATACACTTCTAACTCACCCATAAGGGATTGAAATTCTCTTTGAGATAATTTATCTAAGTCAGCTAATTTAGCATGTAATTGCTTAGCCATCTTTTTATAATGTGCATTACATTTATCACAATCCATATTAGGATTTTTTTCCATTTTTTCAGCATCCCTATATGGTTTAAGTTTTGCTTTGTAATGGATTGCTGTTAAAGTGGCAAAACCTCCTTTATGTTGCGAACTATCAGCTATCTTTATAGCGCCGGATAAACGTTTAGCTAAAAATTGTTTGAGAGATTCTTCTGTATCAGGGTCTGGTTGTACTCTTTTCTCAACTACTTGCTGGTAAGCTTCAAATAATAACTTATCACTTGTATCCATATCTAGTTATTTATTGGAACAGATATATAATATCGTTTTATTAAATACTTTTGTTCTTTCACAATTTGTGGGTGTACCGGATTCGATATTGTATCTGATGCATTATAAGCAAGTAAGGTTGTTAGCCCTTTTAAAACTATCAAACAAACAAACGCAAAGACTAACAAAGTTAAAAACTACTTCGCAAAGCTCAGCCAGAAAGTATCAGATGCTTTCAACTCAGGTTTAGAAGTTGGTTCATTCGCAGCTGCTTAAGCTCGATCGTTATAGTGTAGATTCTCGCTATACATATATAACGTCATTAGCGAGGACGATCGTATGATAGTAGTAGTACGACGGAGTCACTACTAAACAATTTACATATCAGTATTACGGGTATGTATCTTATTAGTAATACTAAACTTGTAGAAAATAATGAGTATGGTACGATACACAGGGGTTCGACTCCCCTCACCTACACCAATTTAAAAAATAGTATAGTTGTTTTTTGTATATAATACTATAAAATAAAACATATGAAATCATATACAGCTCAAGAAGCCCTAATTACATTATACAATGCAAGTCGTTCTGCTCCTCTTACTCTAGAGCAGCATGATAATAACCGTGCTTGTGTGGATGTCCTCGCACAAGTAATTGGTATTAAGTTAGAATGGACAGTACCAGCAGAAAAATCTGATGAACAACCAGAGGCTGAAATTGTTTCTGAAACTTCAGCTGATGTATCGTCACATAAGAAATTTAAAAAGGGTAAGCGTTAAAATTTGTCAGGGGGGTTAAAAAGACTGGCATCATTTAATAGTGATGCCAGTTCCCCTTTATAAATTCATTGAAAATTATGGAACAAAGATTAAATATTAAACGTATGAAAAAACTATTAACTATTATTACATTAGCATTAATTGCAACAGTTGCAAAATCAGCTCCTGTCAATGGTAACTTAGACGTGGCATTCGCTTCTAAGTACATTGAAGAGGGTAAGTTGGTTGGAACTAACTACGCAATAGCTGGTGTAGAAACAAATGTATATGGTATTGACTTAGCTGTTAATACATTTACAAAAGTAAGCAGCTTAGATACAAAATCAGTAGTAGCTGGTAAAACAGTTACAACAACTGATGCAACTGGTCTAAAGCGTGTTTATCTAGATGCAGGTTATAAGTTCACATCAAGTCTAGCAGACTTGACATTAGGTGCTGAAGTAAGACATGTTAATACTTCAGAAGCAGCAGGTGCTGCTAATCACAACTTCCTACCATTTGTAAAATTAAGTGGTAGCTGGTTTGGTGGTGCACTTAACTGGGAAGGCCGTGCACTTAATAACACTATTGAACGTAGCAACAACTTTGAATTTGGTGTTAGTGCACCAATTAACACTGTTGGAGCTCTTAAAATTGTACCTGCTTTAGGTCTAGGATTTAACGATCCAGGCGCTGCTACAATTGCAGCACTTAAGGGTGTTAAAAAGTATTACCAACCAGCAGTTGGTCTAGAATGGCACGGAATTGCAGCAAATCTATTTGCTCAACGTACCTCACTAACCAGCACAGCTAATCAAATTACTGGCTACAATGTTGGTTATAAGTTCAAGTTCTAATTAAATTAGAAGTCTAATAAAATTATCTCTTAACGAAAGTTAAGAGATTTTTTATGGAAATATGATAACTGTAAGTTCTTGCTCTATCCGATTAAATAATTAAATGAAACTGAGTATATGTAAACATTGTAATGAAAAGTTTAACATTGAAGATAAACCTAAAGGTTGGATGGCTAATCATTCTAGGTGGTGTGAAAAAAACCCTAAAAAAATGATTTACTTAAAAAAGTTAAGTGAAATTAGATCAAAAGCAGTCTCACATGCTTCAAGATTAAAAGCTGCCAAAAAAATTAAACAATACCATAAAGAAGGTGTTTATGACAATGCTGTTAAAATTCTTAAAACCTATATAGGTAGAAAACATACAAAAGAGTCTAAAGCTAAAATGAGTACTATTGCATTAACTAAAACTCATAGACGTCTAAGAAGAAAAATGATAGAATATAAAGGTATCATGCTTGACTCTACGTGGGAATTAAAATTAGCTAAAATTTTAGATAAAATAAAAATTAAATGGATTAGACCTGATCCTATAAAATGGACAGATAAAAAAGGTATAACACATAATTATTTTCCAGATTTCTTTTTACCTAAGTATAATTTATTTTTAGATCCTAAAAATCCTTATGCAATAGAAGTGCAAAAAGAAAAGTTAGACATAATACTTGAAAAATATAGGAACATTGTTATAATTAGGTTAGCAGATATAAATGAGCAATTTATGTCTAAACTTTTAGCCTCCATAGTCTAATTGAATAAGGCCCTTGCCTTCTAAGCGAGTTATCCAGGTTTGATCCCTGGTGGGGGCACCAATTTATTGATAGCTTAACCTTTATGATTAAATAACTTTATATGTCACTAAGAGAATTAACTCAGACTAAACATGATGAAATAGAAGCGATGCCATTTACGCAGTATATGCTAAGTGGCAAAATCTCTAATGAAGATTATGCTAAATTTCTTTATCAAATGATGCACCTGTATCAAGCAATGGAAGAGGTAGCATCAAACTTAAACATATTAGATGATATGCCAGATCTTCCAAGATACTATTTTATTAAGCATGATTATGAAGAGCTTGTTGGGGAAAATATCAAACACATATTATTACCAGCTACAAAAGAATATTGCGATTACGTAAGAGAAATTAAAGAGCCAAAGAAAATACTAGCTCATATGTATGTTCGTTACCTAGGTGATATGGCTGGAGGTCAAATGATTAAAAAGCTTGTACCAGGTTCTGGATCTTTTTACGATTTTAAAAATTTAAGAGAAATGGTAATGAAGTTCCGTACTAAACTATCTGATGATATGTTAGACGATTCTATTATGGCATTTAACTTTAACATTGCTATTACAAGACAATTAGAAGAGACTAGAATCTTTTCATGAATTTAATTGCTGATAAAATACAACCGCTTGGTGAAACTATATTAGCTAAATTAACATCATATACAGATGTTATTAATGTTAAAAGCCCTAAAGACTATAATAATGAATGGTGGACTAATAAAACATTTACATCATGGAATTTTCGTAAAGCCTCTATTCAAATTTTAAATAGAGGTAATATATATGTTTTACACTTATCTATATTTCCTCATTTAGATGACTCATCGCCTATATTTGGTTTTGACATAGTATCTACACCCAATAAAATAACAGCAGCATTTTGTGACTTCTCTGTTTCATCTAATTCAAAACATCCAATGATTAATTGGTTTAAAGATCAAGTTAAAGATTTGAATTGGAAAAAACAAAGAGAGTTACCGGATTGGGGTAAGCAAATATTTTCTGAAAACATGATAGCTGCTACTGCAGTTAATACTGAAGAAGAAATTAATCAAGTAATTGATATAGGTATAAAGAGTTTAAACTACTATCTAGGTAATGTAGGGTTAAATGCTGATGACTTTTATATTGAACATACAAAAGAAGCTCAAAATAAATATTGCTTTAATCAAAAGCAAAATATTTTTCCTATTAAGATGTTAGTTAGTTATGGTATTAAAGAAACGGATGCCAAAAACTATTTTAACGATTACCTTTACCCTGAGTGGAAGTAATACGGAACATTATTATAATATAAAGTGAAAAATAGAAAAGAAAGAACACCAGAAGAAAGAAAAGCTGAATATTTAAAACGTATTAAGTCTCCTTCATATGTGAAGAATGTTAAACGTAACATGCAAATGTTTGAAATGTATAACTTAATGGTTCATAAAAATAAGCTTAAAAAGAATTATATGAGAGGGGCTGCAAGTTACTTTGCAGATGATATAAGAAATCCAGTTACTAGACTATATCAAGTCACTGAAGGTACTAATGACAGGTGAGCCAGTAAAAGTTCGCAAGATAGTTTATAACGGTAAAGGCTTTCAGCGTGGTGTCGTAATGCCTCCATTTTACGGCACCATTGATGAAGCTTTTGATCATTACTCCAATTTATGGATGAAACAGTATAGTGATAAGAACGGCAATTTAGTTAGTAGTGTAAGTGAGTATGATGTAAGTATGATAGAAGAATTTACCGTTAAGGATGATGATTATTTTTATATAGGATTACCAAGCACCCATGCATATGAAGGCATAACAAGTGAGTATACAGGTTATGGCTGTGCGTTAGATATGTTTGGGTTTGAAAAGATGAAAGATAATAACGGTAAAGATATACCATATATAGACACATTTGTTGAATAAATAATGATGTGCATAAGCTTACAGAGTGTATTAAAGATTTTCTCATTAAACTATTTTCTCTTAATGATTTTATGTTGCAACAAGGTTACGTTCCTCCTGAAGAATTTACTAAAAAAGACAAGTAGATTTTCATTCGGTGGTGTATAATATAATACGTGCACTCAATTTTTGTTCAAATAGCAGCGTATAGAGATCCTGAACTTGTACCAACTGTATTAGACCTCATTGCAAATGCCAAGTATCCAAAAGCTTTACATATAGTTATTGGATGGCAACATGCTGGGGATGAAGACATCTCTAAGATTAAAGATCTTCCACAAGTAAAGATTGTGGAAGTTCCTCATACAAAGACAAAAGGTGCTTGTTGGATTAGAAGTAAAATTCAACAATACTATGATGGTGAAACTTACACACTTCAGTTAGACTCTCATCACAGATTTACTAAAAATTGGGATGAAACGTTAATTGAAATGTATAAAGGTTTAAAAGAAGATGGTCATGAAAAACCTTTACTCACTGCTTACCTACCAAGCTATCAGCCAAAGAACGATCCAGGTGACAGATTACAAGAAGTATGGCAAGTCAATTATGATAGATTTTTACCTGAAGGTGTTATCTTTTTAAGACCATCCACGTTACGTGAATGGAAGACAAGAACAAAGCCAGCACCATCAAGAGCTCTTTCAGCTCACTTTATCTTTACTCAAGGTAGGTGGTGTAATGAAGTGCCTTATGATCCAGATCTATATTTTCACGGTGAAGAAATTTCGTTAGCTATTAGATCTTGGACTAGAGGTTACGATCTATTCTGTCCTCATAAGGTAGTTATTTGGCATCAATATACTAGAGAAGGTCAAAAGAAACATTGGGATGACCATACTAACTGGCCTAACTTAAACTCATTATCATATAAGAGAGTTAAAATATTATTAGGTGTAGATGGAGAGGATCCAGATCAAATTAACTTTGGTGCTTATGGGTTAGGTACAAAGAGATCATTGCATGAGTTTGAATTGTTTGCTGGGGTTAACTTCTTAACAAGACGCTTTCATAAGCATAGTATTGATGAACAAGTACCTCCAGTACCTTACAAAGATGAAGAGGACTTTAATAAAGGTTTATGCAATTGGACTAAATATTGCATTGACATTTATAAGCCAGACTTACCTGAGACTGATTACGATTTCTTAGTATGTGTATTTAAAGATGATATCAATACTGATTTGTTTAGAAAAGATCTAGACATAAATGAGTTTAATAACTTAATGAATCAAGATAAGAACGATAAGTTCATACATATATGGAGAGAGTTTAACACAGCAGTTAGACCTACAAAATGGACTATCTGGCCACATAGCAAGTCTAAAGGCTGGGAATGTAGAATTTTAGAAAACAAAATAACTTACGCATGAAAAATATACTAAAAGCAATTAAAAGTAATTTTACAAAAGAAGCAAAAAAAGATACAATACTTGTACACTTACCTGCTTACAGAGAGCCAGAATTGGTTCCAACTATTAAAGACTGTTTAGCTAACGCTAAAGATCCAAGCCGTATTGTTTTTGGCATTTGCAGACAATTCAACCCAGAAGATAAGTTTGATAATTTGGATGAATATAGAAGCAATCCTAATTTTAAAATTATTGATATGCCTTATCAAGAAGCAAAAGGATTGCCTTATGCACGTGCTCGTATTAATGAGCTTATTACAGATGAAACATATCTATTGCAATTAGACTCTCATCACCGTTTTACTAAAGACTGGGATGAAACATTAATTGAGATGCATAAAGGTTTAGAAGCTAAAGGTTATAAACCAATCTTAACTGGCTACCTACCCTATTATAGTCCTTTTAATGATCCAGCTGGTAGATGCCAAGAACCATGGCAACAGCAATTTGCTTGCTTCTATCCACACGGCACCATCTTTATTCGTCCAAGCTTATTGCAAGGTTGGCAAACAAGAACAGAGCCAGTAATGTCTAGATTTATATCTGGCCATTTTGCATTTGCTAGAGCTCAATGGGGTAAAGAAATTTTACATGACCCACAAATCTATTTTAGCGGTGAAGAGCTTAACCTAACAGTTAGATCCTTTACGCATGGTTATGATCTATTCCACCCTCATAAGATTGTCATCTGGCATGCTACAATGAGAGAAGAAAGAGCTGGTAAGCTAGTTTGGGATGATCAGCATAAAAGAGGTGAAAATTGGTACAGCCATCAACAACACGCTTGGAAACGTATTCGTAATCTATTACGTACTCAAAAAGATGATGATGTTGATCTAACCGGTTATGATTTAGGTACAGTTAGAACTTTAAATGAATTTGAGAGATATGCTGGTGTACACTTTAAACGTAAAGCAGTACAGAAATATACAATTGAAAATCAATTTCCACCTAATCCTCCAGTTGAAGATTGGGAAGGTTCATTCTGTGAATCTTTCTATTGTTTAGTTAACTTTGATAAGTCTAACTTTAAATTAGATGACTATGACTTTTGGGTTGTAGCATTTGATGATGAAAACGGAGTTGCTGTTCAAAGAGAAGATCTAAATGAAGGTCAAGTAAAAGAAATTATGGCAAGAAAAGATCAATGGACTAATTTTGAACGATTCTTCCTTACAGATAAGAAACCAGCAAAGTGGGTTATCTGGGCTCATAGTAAGTCTAAAGGTTGGGCTGAACGTATAGAGCATGTACTAACAAAGTAAATTTATGTTAAATTATTTAAAACCATTCGATATTAATGTCGACAAAGTACGCTTAGGACCTAAAACTCCTGGAGAGCATAACCACGGAGATGGTGGTTATGTAGCACCAGTTAATATATTAGAAAAGTCAGTTGCTTTATTTTCGTATGGTGTTTCTCATGACTGGCGTTATGAGGAGGATTATTATAAAACATATAACAAACCAGTATACATGTTTGATCATACTGTTGATCATAAAGAACATCCAGCAGAAGGTTTGACATTTAAGAAAGAAGGTTTAGGTATTAAGGTAGATAACTGTAGAGACTTTATCGATCATTATTACAGTCTTAACATTAAAGGTGATGTATTGTTAAAGATAGATGCAGAAGGCGCCGAGTATGATTACTTTAAAGATGTAAAGTTATCAGCAATGGCAGCAGTTACAACAGGTATTATTATTGAAATACATTATATTGATAACGAAGATAATAGAAAGAAGTTTATTGATATGATGGAAAAGTTAGGAGAGTATTATGTTGTTAATCATGTGCATGGTAACAATTGGGTTGGTACATTCGATTATATTACTAAAACAGAAGGTACTAAATTTGTTGGTTATAAAATACCACGTGTGTATGAGCTTACTTTAGTAAATAAAAGATATGTGAGAATTATGACACCTGATACTCGTTCATACCCATTATCTGGTTTAGATTTACCTAATAATGCATCACCAGGTGTAGCAGACGCTCCATTAGAATTTTTAAATGATATCTAAACCTAACAATAAAGTACCCAACGTACACTTTGTTATTCACTCTAACGAAAAGACAACTCCTATTGTGGAGTTGTCTTTGAAGTATTTTGACAAGTACATCGGGTTAGACAATATTAACATTAGTGTTGTAGCTAATAGATTTACTCAACCTAATTTACCATATAGTGATAAGGTAAATTATATTACTCCTAATATACCATTTAATGATGGTGGTTATCACTTTGGACCTGTATTAAAGAACTTTATAGATTCTATCCAGGAAGAGTATTTCTTTTACTTCTGTGAAGATTATATGTTAATAGATGATATTAATGTTGATCAATTGAATAGATTAATTAACTTAATGAAAGGTGAAAATGTAGATTTATTTTCATTTGCATCTAATCAACCTATAGCACATAATTGGAAAAAACATGAGAATAATACGCCTTATGGTTTTGAAGAGAACGAAATATTTTATACAAGAAAAGGTTTCTTATATGAATATAGCGTGCAACCTTGCTTATGGAGAAAGTCTTCATTTAATACATTATTACAATATAACCCAGAGGTTGGTTTACATCATTTAGATACATCGCATATTAAAGGTAAGAAAGGCACTTATAGAGCTATAGACTTTAATGGTGGAGATCAAATTTATGTTGATTGGCCAGAGGATGAAAAGTATAACTTTAAAGTACTTTGCAGTAGGTATATGATAATGGATTACTTTCCTCAAGCTGGTGAAAGATTCTGCATAAAATATATTGAAATTATAAGATGGGGTAAAATTACAATGCCTGGTACCCCGGGACCTAATTTAGCAAACGATAATTGGGTACAGCAGAAAATATTTGGAATAGTAGATGAGAATAACTTGAAAAATAGGCCTGAATACGATAGATACTTTTACAAAAAACCATGAGCATTTTTATATCCCTGACAACAGTCCCAGAAAGACTAGCAGTTTGGCCTACATTTAGTAGATGTATCCAATCTCTTTTAGATCAAAAGACTGATAGACCTTATAAGGTAGTAGTTAATATACCTCAAATCTATAAGAATAGAGATTTACCATATGTAATACCTAATGGGTTAACTGAATTAGCAAGTAACAATAACAAGTTAATTATTAATCGCATTGAACAAGATAGAGGTCCTATTGAAAAAGTAGTTGGTTGTTTTAACTTAGCAACTGATCCAGAAGACATTATTATTGCATTAGATGATGATCAAGTCTATTATGATGATATGGTGGAGTATATATTAACTAGACAAGAGACAAAGTATCCATATTCAGTAATTGGTTTTAGAGGTGATACTATTATTGAGAAAAGGGAGTTTGAACAAAATGGAGTTAAGAAGTATATACTATTAAATGCTCATGCATACTTTCCTTTGAAGAATGATATACATGCTGCAGTACCAGGTCATTGGCATTCAGTTACATACAAGCGTAAGTTTATTCAAGATGATTTTTTCACTGATAAGTATATGGGTGTAGCAGCTAGTGATGATCACAAAATAAGCTACTACTTGAGAGATAAAGGTATTGATTATGTTATGTTAGCTTGGGATAAGGAAACAGATTTTATACCTGTTAACTATATGGCATCTGGTCAAGGTAAACCTTCACACCATTACCCAATTAAAGAACAACTAGGTTATGATGCTGAGACAGGCTTTAATGTTTTTAGACGCATGACTAAAGACCATTTAGGTTTCATTAGAAAAGACTTTACAGAGAAATGGCAATTTGATTGTGATCACTGGTACTATGAACCACCTTTTACAGCAGCTGATGAAAAAAAGCCAGAGCCAGTTAAACAACCAGACCCAGAACCAGTTAAGGTAGCTGGAAATAGTGATAATAAGACATATCCAGACGGTGATGCCATACCAAATAATTTAGATTTAAATTCATTTCAATTCCCTACAATACCTCCAATCATATCATTAACAACTATTCCATCTAGATTAGCTGCTGATTATGATGCGGGTATTAAGAGTTGTATTAATTCTTTAATATCACAAGTATACCCAGGACCTTATTATATACATTTTAACATTCCTTTGCAATTAAAGAGTACTGGAGAAGAGTATGTAATACCTCAATGGTTAAGTGATATAACTAAACTCAATCCAAACTTTTTAATCTTTAGAACAGATGATTTTGGACCAATTACTAAGTTTTACCCAACAGTTCAAAGAACAGATAACCCAGAAACTATTATAGTTGTTTGTGATGATGATTTAGTTTATCATCCAGAAATGCTTAAAGAGCAAGTTATTAATCAATCTAGATTTGATAACTCAGCAGTAGGTTACGATGGATTAACTTGTTGGAAACCAATCTATAACGATGTAAGAGATCATTACATTACTGCAATTAGAAAAAACTTTAAAGTTAAGATACTTCAACATTATAAGACTATTTCCTATAAACGTAAGTTTGTTAAAGAAGACTTCCAAGCATTTATGGATGAGTATTATAATTGGAATGACGACATATTAATGTCAGCATATCTTGGCAAACATGATATCAAACGTATAAGTACATATAGTGAAAAATATACACCAGATTATAAAACATTGCAAGAGTGGCAGGCAGGTAATGGAGCTATTACTTTCCCAGTTATTAAACATACCTCACATGAAGGTAATGAGGGGTGTACAGTATATAGACAAAAAGGTATTCCTCATTTTAAAAAGAACCCTTATCTGCCTGAACTAATAGAAAAATACATACCATGATTGTAGATTGCATATTTGAATGGAATGATTTTAGTTGGTGTCCAACTACTACATACGTTAAGTTCTTTAAGAAAATAAAAGAAGTTAGACCTGATATAGAGTTTAACTTTGTTGATGCAGTACAAAAAAGAGAAGAAGCAAGAGATAAAACTTACTTTGGCCATGCAAGTATGTATGGACCTTTCTTTTGTATGTTAAAGAATAGAGCTAATAATAGATATATTTTAATTTCTTATTGGGATTCTATAAAAGATATATTTGAATCAAGGTTTTCTTTTTTTGATTTATCTTCAATGGCAGATTTAATAACAAGTATTGGTGTTACTGTAAACGATATAGAGTTTAAACCTATATCATATTTAAAGTATACCCCATTTGGTTATATATCTTTATCGCCAGAGAATGAAAGAGTAGCTGAAGACTTAGTTAAATTAGATATTACTAAAATTAACCCAGACAGACCTAAGTTTAGAAATTTTCCTAATGATCCATTCAGGCAGTTTATAATGGCTGATAAAAGATTTGATGGTATTGATAGAAGAGATAATAACCTATCAATTAGAGAATATATGGAAGAGTTAAATGCAAGTAAAATTAACTTAAACATTAACGGGCATGGAGAGATATGCCATAGAGATATGGAGGTATTAGCACTAGGCAATGTATTATTAAGACCTAAGTTTGTAGTGCAATTTCATGAGCCTTTAATTCCAGACTTTCATTATCTTGCAGTAGATTTTAATAACTATAGAGATTATCAAACTATAGCTGATAAGCTTATAAACAAATATAATGAAGTAAAAGATAATAAAGAGCTATTAGATTTTATAGGTAAAAATGCTCGTGAATGGTATTTAAGAAACGGTTGTACAGATGGCAATGCAGACTTATTAGTCAAGCTTGTTGACTTTAAGAAGCTTGAATGAACGTAAACATAACATTTAAATTTTGCGATAACAAGTGGGGCCCATCAGCCACATTTACAAAGTACTTTGAAAAAATAAGAGCAAGAAGACCAGACATTAAATTTACATATTTTGATTCTGGCCTTTTAAGAAAGAGTGATCCAAAGTACCATGGCAACTCTTGTATGTTTAGTCCTTTCTATATGTATATAGAAAATGCAGATAACAAAAAGTTTATATTAGTATCGTTTTGGGGTAGATTAAGAGAGATATTTGATCCAAAATTTAATTATGGTAATATGAATTTAGATTTAATGCAAGAGCTTATTACAAGCACAGGCGTTATTAAAGATGATATAGAATTTAAACCAATTGATAATTTAAAGTATACACCATTTGGTTATGTATCATATACATCTGACCATGAAGTAGTAGCAGATAAATTATATAATTTAAACTTACCAAAAAAGAATCCAGAAAAGCCAATTTTTAGAAACTATCCTAATGATCCATTTAGAAAGTATTTGTTTAGTGATAATAGGTTTAACTGTATTGATAGAACAAATCAAAACTCTACTATTAGTACAGAAGAGTTTATGAAAGAGTTAAATGCTTCTAAAATTAATATAAGCATAAATGGCAATAGTGAGATATGCCATAGAGATATGGAGATATTAAGCTTAGGTAATGTACTGCTGCGTACTAAATTTGTGCTTAAGTTTAATGAGCCTCTTATACCAGACTATCATTATATAGCAATAGATGTAGATGATTATAAAGACCATAAAACTATAGCAGATAAGATGATAAGCAAATATAATGAGATAAAAGATGATACAGAGTTATTAAACTTTATAGGTAAAAATGCTAGAGAGTGGTACTTAAAGAATGGTAGTACAGAAGGCTGCTCTCAACTACTTTTAAAACTAATTGATTATGATAAACTTTTATAGTTGATATAAAACGGGTGTTACTTATTTATTTACATGCCCGATATTAATAGCTTAATTGAAAAGTATGGCTCAACAGCAATTGAACAAGCATTAGGTAAATTTTCACATGATGACTTGGTTGCTCTTCAAAAGAAGAAGCCAGTCGTTACAAATAAAGACCTTACTGTTGTAACAGGTCTCTGGAATTTAAGTAAACCAGGTAGAAGTATTGACCATTACCTAGAATGTTTCAGTAAAATACTTGAGATGGAACATTATATGCACATTTATGTTCCTCAAGAGTTTGTTGACTTTGTTTGGGAAAGAAGAAGCAGAGAGAATACCTTAGTTAAGGTAATGGAGCTAGCTGATATAAAGAGCAATTATTATGCTCCTTTTTGGGAACAAACACAAAAGCTTAGAACAGATCCAAATTGGGTTAACCAGACAGGTGAAAATGGTTGGTTAAAATCAGCACCTCAAACAGTTTTAGAGTTCTATAATCCAATAGTACAATCTAAGATGTTTATGTTACATGATGCAAAGATATCAAATGCATTTAGTACTGATTACTTTATTTGGTTAGATGCTGGTATATCAAATACAGTTTACGAAAAGTATTTTGTAGACAATAAAGCATTAGATAAGCTTACTCCATACTTAAAGACATTTTTATTTTTAAGTTACGAGTATATTACCAAGTCAGAAATTCATGGCTTTGATAAGAAAGCTATAGATGAATTTGCAAGGAATGATGTGAAGTATGTTTGTAGGGGAGGTCTTTTTGGAGGGCATAAAGATTTTCTTTCTCAGGCAAACGCTACATATTATTCCTTGCTCCTTGATACTTTAAATAGAGGTTATATGGGCACTGAAGAGAGTATCTTCAGCATTATGGCTCATTTAGAACCACATATATATAGAAGATATGAGTTAGATGCAAATGGATTGATTGTAAAGTTCATTCAAGCATTATTAGATGATAAGGTACAATTAGCTGAAGTGTCTAACAGAAAGCATGTACTACCAAAAGGTTCATATAATGCTAATGTAGACAAGACTAACTTGTATATGTTAACATTTAACTTTCCACAACAAGCTGAACATACCATACAGACATGGATTAAAAACTCTCCAGATTGGTTAGAAAAGCCAAGAAAGTATCTAATTGATAACTCAACAGATGAGCAAGCTAGAATTGGTAATAAAGCTTTAGCTGACAAGTATGGTTTTGAGCATATCATTACAGGTAAGAATGGTGGCATATGTGGTGGAAGGCAATTAGCTGCAGAGCATTTTGAAGCTAGTGATGCTGATTATATGTTCTTTTTTGAAGATGATATGGGATTGTATGGTCCAGATGATGAGGTATTTTGCCGTAATGGATTTAGAAGATACGTGCCGGACCTTTATACAAAGGTGCATAGGATTATGGCTAGAGAAGAGTTTGACTATTTAAAGCTTTCTTTTACTGAAGTGTATATGGATAATAATATACAGGTATCTTGGTACAATGTACCTCAATTTGTAAGATCATCTGTATGGCCTGAATATGATCAATTACCAGCATCTGGTTTAGATCCATTTGCTCCTAGAACTAAATTTGATCGTATTGAAGTACAGGACCAATTAAGCTACGTAACTGGTGAAGTTTATTACGCTAACTGGCCAATGATTGTTAGCAAGAAAGGCAATAGGAAGATGTTTATTGACACTAAATGGGGTCATCCTTATGAGCAGACTTGGATGTCATATATCTTTCAAGAGACGATGAAAAAGAATATTAATCCAGCTATACTATTAGCTGCACCAGTACACCATAATAGAATTGTTTACTACAAACCAGATGAACGGAGAGAAAATTAATGCTTACACCAGCAAAAGATTACTCAAATAAAAAAATAGACAACATATTCGTGATAAACATAGATACAGCAGTAGCATTAGTTAAAGATAAAAAATGTGCAGTTGTTACTGGTGTTACAGGTCAAGATGGATCACATATGGTGGACTTTCTATTAAAGAATACTGACTTAGAAGTATTAGGTTGTGTTAGACGTTTAAGTGTAAATAACCACACTAACTTAAAGCATATTAATAATTCTAGATTCCACCTTATCAATTTTGATTTAACTGATAGTCATTCTATTTGTAGATTGGTTGAAAGAATTAAACCTGCTTATTTTATTAATTTAGCTGCACAAAGCTTTGTTGGAAGTAGTTGGGACTTTGCTTTACAAACTTGGGAGACTAATACAACTTCTGTTTTAAACATACTTGAAGCTATTAGATTATATAATCCTTCCTGTAGATTTTATCAGGCTGGTTCTTCAGAAGAGTTTGGTGATGTGCAATATGCTCCACAAGATGAAAATCACCCTCTTAGACCAAGATCACCTTATGGTGCGTCTAAAGCTGCTGCTAGACAATTAGTTAAAGTATATAGAGAGTCTTACAATTTATATGCTATTCAAGGTTGGTTATTCAATCATGAAGGTACTAGAAGAGGTGAAGAGTTTGTTACAAGAAAGATATCCAAAAATGTAGCACGTATTAAAAAAGCATTAGATAAACAAGAGTGCTTTGATCCTTTAGTGCTTGGTAATGTGGATGCAACTAGAGATTGGAGCGATGCAGAAGACTTTGTAGAAGGTATATGGAAGATGCTCAATCAAGAAGGTAATGTAGAAGAGTATATATTGTCATCTAATGAGACACATACAGTTAGAGAGTTTGTTGAGTTAGCATTTGCAGAGGTTGGTATAAACGGTACATGGGAAGGGGAAGGAGTAGATGAAGTGTTTATCTACTATAGCTATGTATTAGCTAAAATTAGCCCAGACTTTTATAGACCAGCTGAAGTTAACTCATTACATGGTGATTCATCTAAAGCTAGAAAAGAGCTTGGATGGAAACCAAATACAACATTTAAAGAATTAGTTAGCAAAATGGTTAAAAACGATTTAGAATTACTTAATTAATATATGGCAACAAAAACGACTCCTAAATTTCAAGACTTACATGACGATTACGTCGACTGTCTAGAATATCTTGCCACCTATGGCATTGAAAGTTTAAATGAAAGAGAACAAACTGCTGCACGCAAATTAGCTTTACTTGCTGATGAGTATGTAAATGTAATCTCTTCTGATGACCCAAATTACGATAGAGAAGAAGAAGAGGACTATTAATAGGAACTAAGATATAATTAAGAGGTGAAAAGAACACCTCATAGATCTCCAACTATACAATACCCTAACGAATGGTTAGGTAATGAAGAGACTGGTGTTTGGGAATGTCAATATAGATTATGTTATATGACTATCATCAAACACGATAATGGTAAATATGTTCCATCATTGCATGGATCATTTGAATTAAGTTATGATGGTGTACCGTTACCTGAAAAGGGTAAATTTGAGTTTGACACATTAAAAGAAGCTCAAATTCATGCTTGGAAGTATACAGATTGGATGAAAGATGTTTATAGTAAAAGAGCGGAAGATGAAAAAAGAGCTCGTTTACATAAAATGAGACCTGATATCAATCCTGCTTAATAATTTTATATG
>Ga0007796_10000052_pt1 | contig 25540 bp, 24 predicted proteins | sample CryBogmetaGMA0M_FD_60373 | JGI IMG/M metagenome (GOLD analysis project Ga0007796, IMG submission 60373) | Freshwater microbial communities from Crystal Bog, Wisconsin, USA - MA0M | ecosystem: Environmental > Aquatic > Freshwater > Lake | place: Crystal Bog, Wisconsin, USA | collected 2009-07-06 | reverse complement strand
CCTCTGCACAATGAGTGCATATCGCAAGGTCATTCGTAACGAGTTGCGTCAGCTAATGCCGCCAGGACTGGACATTTACTTCGTGTACAGTCGCAGGATGACGCTATCTGCTCACCTCGCCAAGTCGTCGACCGAATTAGTGCCACTCCGGCTTCCGGAAGTGCTTCTTCGAAGCATTGCGAATGCAGTGTGTGCACCTTTGAAGGAGGCGGCAGACGAATTTAAGGAGTCATTGAAGAATGTCGACCACGCTCGTGCAATCATAAGCGCACTCGAGAAACTCTTGTCCACATACGAACCTCGTCTCATTGAAGGCAATTCTAATGTCAGTCGACTTATGGAGCGTATCAACGAATTCACTGTCGCGTGTCCCATATGCCTCATGGGCGATCGCAGCACACTTCGTGCATTTGGATGTTGTGGCTACTGCATCTGCGACGACTGTTTCGATCGATGCGTCAACCAATGCCCGTTCTGCCGTACACCCATCGAACTCGTCCCAAAGTCGGCAGAGGATAACGAGTCTGATCCAACGACGTCCGCAAATGCTCAGCAACTACAGGATGGCATGATCACGTACCCTGAAGCTGCTGAGTCTATTATGAACAGTGGGGATAATTTTGCCTCCAGGCTCACGCACTTTGTCTCCACTCGATACAATCATGGGTACAATCTGACCATGTGCTTGCACGTCCTTCGTGAACACTCGTTCAATCGCATCCTCATTCTGATCGAATCTTCGTACTACTACCAAACCGACATGTTCTCCTTCTCGTCCGCGTTCAGTGTCGAGAATCTCAGTGGAGTCACCAATATCGACATTCGCCGCATCGACGACATCATGTCGGGTCGCGGGACGGAGTTTTCCAATATCAAGCGTAGGTTCGATACGACTAATGATACACCCATGGCACTCTTGTCTTACGGCATGGATCCTAACATACTTGTTGGCACAAACTTTGATTATGTGGACGCCATCGTCACACTCGGGGATCTCCCGCTCCACAATCTCACTCAAGCATTGGCTCGCACATTTCGACCGCGGGCGTCGCGCGACAACTCGAAATCGATTGTGATGATCAAACTTCATCACTGAGGCATTATCTTTGCGTGATTTGAAGCCAAAGCCCCCCTCTCTCGTTCCTCAACATACCAAAAGGAAAGAACAACAAAAAAAGAAAGAAGGAGTGCGCGAGAACAATGCTTGCACGAACAGAAAAATACGCGATTGTCGCAATCCGTGACAGTGTCAAACATGACGCTGTGAGCATGAAATGTGAATGCACAAACGTACGCTTTCTTGCGCAGTAGTACAACGTGTGAAATTTCAAGTAGTTCCTTGGACTTCAAAAGTAGGCATATGATTCTCATTGTCTGAGAGGATACGGCTGGGTGAGTTGCAACGTACTGCTCGTGCCATTCACTTGTGCAGCAGCAGCACCAGTGTCCTGCGAAACGTAATGCAAATTAGATAAGTCTTTGTTATTTACCACATCGTAGAATGCAATGATCATCCTCGTTGTCTCACGAAGTCGTGTAGGATCACATGCTCGCACAATAAATATAAATAAGAAAAGTGCAACTACGCCTCCACAAGTAATTGCGATAATGGTGGTCTCGGTGAATGGACGGAACTCGGACGGTGTTGGTGGGCTATTCGCAGATGGAGGAGGAGGAGGTGGGGGTGGAAGGATTGATGGAACGTACGCTCCGTCCAGTCCAAATGACACACGACCATTCTGAAAGTCGAATAAAGTAGCAAATTTTCGCATAAATACTTGACCAAGAACCATATCAAAGTTGCCATTCCCGCTTGTAGACTGCACTGCAAGAATACATTTGCCATATACTCGTAGCGTGTAGTCCGAGCCAGTGAGATTAAATATATTGCCGTTGACCTTCAGATACATTGTGGGTAATCGCTGTGCATTACAATCGTCGTACTTATATATGAGGGGATAAGTGCTGTATGTGGTAATACCTTTCATTGACGCGAGCCACGCATTAAACGTGCTGGGATCTAATAGTAAGAACGACGTACCACTATCGAGAATTGCAGAGTGACTTCCAAACGATTTCAAGCTACCTATAGTAACGTCATCAATTCGGATCTGCCAGTATGTTTTCAGTGTAAGTGGGACTGAGACCATATTCCCAATAATCTTTGACGTGTCTATGCCTCCGAGATATAAAGTTGCACTACTCAACAAGAGTGCATACTGTGTAATATTCAGTTTTTGCAGCAGTGGAGTTGCCACATTTAGCAGGGACGGGCTGGCGTAAGCAAGGAGTGAAGGGTACGCACAACCAAATAGACCGTCGGATATCGTGTATGCTTGAAACGACGACACGCTCGTTGCCTGGATAAAATCAGCTCTCGATGCAGTAAATGATCCGATCTTAATAATGTCCGAAGACGTCACTCCTGAAACTATTCCACTCCCGTAACTCAACATAACAGATCTACTTCCTGCATTTGAGAATGTCGACGACTTTGACGAGTCGTATAATTTGTGCGCACCGCAAGTGACACACTTTGTCGAATCAATCCACAGTGCGGACGATCCAGTATCAATTAGTAGATTGAATTCTTGTGGCGGAGTTCCGATTTGGAAGGTTACGTAGTACTCTACTTGAAGACTGTTCTGAATGTTGATCTTCGAGATTGGCAACGTCGTCAACATGCGGTGATTGTGCGACGATAATGTGTAGGAATGTACGGTGACCACATATACCAGTACGAACAGTGTTGATAGTAACATTCGTATCAATGAATAGTTGATGATACTCCTTGAAACAGACCGTTACGATACTCAGTCTGAAAATAATTTCTTGTGTTCCACTTCTGTATGTACGTTTCGTAGATGTACGAATAGTTAGTCTATAAAAGTGCTTGCATTTATATTGAGACAAAATCAAATAAGAAAGTGAAAAACGAATCAAAAAGAAGAGGAAGTCACCTCATTCGCAGTACTCTCAAAGCAAAATGTCGTACGTCATGACCGCCAAGCCGTATGGATCCAAGGGTCGCCCGTCGTCGTTGTCTATATTCATTGCCGAGAAGTCGCATGGTACATTCACTCCGAAGTTCAACATCTGCAACTTCAAGAACGTGGAGCTCAAGATCGACGGCATGCCAAGTGAAATGCCGCCTGCTCTCAAGAAAGGCCTTGAACAAGTGCAAGCATGCGTTGCACATAAAGGCGAGGCTCGCTCACTGCCCAATCTCCGATTCACGATCGATACATACGAGGACAACGTGGCACACATATTCAAGCTGAATGAGATAATGGGATTCGTCTACGATACTAACACGGGCACGCATCTCTCGCACGACACGTACTCGTACAGGATGGTCCAAGACGGCCTCATCGGCACAGTTCCATTCACGGCTTGCTCGGTGATGGCCCGCAAGAACAACATTTGGCACACGTCGTACTACCCTTCGCATCAGAAGGACGCGCAAATGGATCTCAGTCTGTCTGCATACATGGACCCGAACTGCGTGAATGAGTCGCATGTTGTGAAGCCACTCAAGTGGAAGATGTGCAAGCATGAGTAGACTCGAGGAATGAGCAAGCACCAAAAGTAGCATGTGTGCAGACTCGGCAATTGCAGTACCGGACAATTTGAATATACGATAGTGATAGCGAGCATAGTAGAATGACGCGGGAACATCATATTAATTGATACAATTGAAGAATCAAATCTCGTATGCGCTCAGTATTGTTCACTAATTGTGGAGTGAGCAAATCCTCAGTTGGAGAAAACTTGGCACATGTGGGATTCTCAATACACATGTCTACTTCCTCCTCAGCCTCGGTCCGAGCTTGTAGTGGCGCGAGTGACCCACGTTCCTCCTGTATAGAAGAAGGTGGTGGAGGAAAAGGATATGCTGAAGCACGTTTGTACATTTCGACCACGCAGTCCCACGGTAGAACGGCATATGCACACGACCGATTACGAGCGAACACGACACATGGTGTCGAATCAACATGTTTATGTGCATTCGAAGATGCTTGCTCCAGAGCTTGCCACACGTTGAGTCGTTCCACACACTTGCACTCGATAGAGAGTGGAAGGCATGCACGAGCGCGAGGTGACATTAGAATGTCCTCTCCCTGTGCTCCCATTGACGTGCTTCGTACGTCGTCGTGAGTGAGATGTGGGAATGCGTCAATTATGGAACTCACGATTCGTTGTTGGAACCTCCGACCTTTGCTTTTACAGGACTGAGGTTTCATTACGATCTGTGACCTGCTTTGCTCTAACTCTAACAAATATGTATATGTGTTTGTGTGTACGGGAAGCGAAAACTGATGTGTCAAAATATCGGCTTGACGAAAGATCTTGCAACGATGTTATTGAGATCTTTTGTTATAATCAAAACGTGTAAAACGATTATTATTTGTAAATTTTGTCATTTGAAAAAGCGGAATTATAGGTGCATTGCTTTCAGTTATTGATTCTTGTATGCGCGTTTGTATAATTATTCTAATTTGTACTTTTTGAATAAATTGTATAATAAACCAATCCTTTGCACTCACATAAAAATTATTTAATTGATGTTGAACGCAATTATAAATTAATTCAAGCGTCGAAAACCTATTGTGAGGAATTATGTGGACTAAGATAGTGATATACAGTGCATTAAAAGCAAGTACTGATGACATTGTATTTTTATTATGTGTCGAAATTATTTTTTTATCATTTGTTACACCTGTATTTGTAATTGCACAGGTTAGAAACGATAATTTATCAAATACACTGATTGTATCATCTACAATATTTATGACATGGATTCGATTAACATAATGTATTATGTTCTCTGCAGGAAAGCGCTCTACAAAAATTTGTTGAATAACATTTCTAATAGCATCTTTATCTCTTTTAAAAGTGATTACATTGTACAATTCTTGTTTATGTGTATCATGATCAATCCACTGGACAATAACATGTTTTATCTCTAAATTAGTCAATAGATTAATTTTACGAGCGAGATGTTCTTTGCGTAAAATATTAGTCGTACGATTGAAAACAGGAATGCATGTATCGAAATAAGTATTTAGAATTGTATCTTGAGCGTTATATGGAAGCTCAGAAAAAATGTCTTTCGTATACGAAGATGCATGTGCTGTACTCCTGTAATTCATGCTGAAAGTAGTATCGTTATCAGACAGATTGTTACGTTTAAGTAAGGTATTTTAGTCTTCCTTATAATTAATGAATTTTGAAAAAAAATGCCGCATATTTTACAACATGCCTTGAAAAAACGTATTGAGTTGTTCAGTTTACCTTATGCGACCTGTGCACACGTGCCCTCGCCTCGGCTTCCCACACTTCTTACATATATTCTTCGATTCTTTGCCCTGCATTCGCATCTTACGTGCACTGTCGAGCCGTATCCACCTGTTGCGTATTGACGACAGGGTTCGACCAGGTAATTTTTGAGTGATGCGTTTCCACTTCTGTCCCGAAGTACGAACGAGATCGATGATTGCCGTGTCTTCTTCCAAACTCCATGATTTCATATTTGGACGCCGCCCTCCTCTCTTCTTTTTGACGCGTTCCGTAGTTGATGATTGAGGTGCACTTGATGACGGTGCATTTGAGGATTCAGGATTGTTTGAATCGTGATTGTAAAGAGGAGCTCCAGGTGAAGTGAAGAAGTTATTCTGTTTGTAATATTCGTGTAATTTAGATCGTCGTTGTTGTCGAGGAACAGATGACATGTGTTGTGAGATTGACGTAATATGAATCTTTTTTTTTTTGAGATTTTTGGCAAACAGATCCTTCATATTGTGGTTGGTTTTTTTTAAAAAACTAAAACATAAGACAGATTCATCCCTCTCCTCCCCCTCCCCCCCCCTCCAACAAAAAACAGAAACAAGACACATTAAAGAACAGTGCTCTGCACTACTTATTCATCCGAACTCACAAAGACAGTCATCACAATGGAATTCCAAGTTTACAGTGTCGCGCTTGAGGATAGGTATCCTCCAGGCTTGGTTGTGTCAAATAGGAAGGAAGCAGTATGTGTGGACGGGTTTCTCAACGAATTACGACGTACATATGTTGAAAAGGAAAAGGAAGGATGCGTGGCATTTGTATTTGGACGAGCGCAAGACGGCCGATCGGTGTGTGTGCGCGTCGAAGGCGTGTGCCCCAAGCTGTACTACGAGATGGATGCTGACGACACGACGCACACAATCCGTCAAGAATTGGAGAGCGAGGTGCGCGAGAAGTTGATGCACGGCAGTATCTATGTCGAGAAGAAAAGATTCGCTCACGGGTATGGGTACGAGTACGATGGCACCACGTCCTCAGGACGCAAAGTGCACGATTACGTCGAGGCGTCGTACCCGAGCATGTCGTCGTGGCGACTTGCGTGCCAACTTCGACGCAACGACATGCTACGCGACGTCCGGTCGAAAATACGCGACGCAGTCTCGAAGGAAAGTGCAATTGAGTCGCGCATGCTCGACATCCAGAAACAGCTGACAACGGCAAACTCAATCGATTCCGATGCACTCAAGTCGACATATCGTGCACTCGACGACCAACTGAAAACACTTCGAACGTCGACGCTCGTCGGCCTGCGCCGACGAGAGAAAGTGCTGCGTACCGACGACGATGCCACCGACTCATCGATAATCACCAATTCCAACGACACTCATAGTAATTGCGACATTTCGTCCGAGACGTCGCGTAATGAACAATCCCTACCAAAGCTGAAGAAGGATCATAATAACAAGAAGCATCGTGTAGCTCACGAACACTTTGTCGAGCCACTTACTCGGTTTTTATTCGAGGCGAATATAACACCGTCAACGTGGACTCGCGTCCCGATCGAGTTTGTCGCAGTGCCCGTGACGCTGTGCGACGTCGAGCTGTGTGCGACAATAAGCGACTTTGTACCCCTTCGGGACCGCGAGCTCGACGCGCCGTACGTGACAATGTACTATGACATCGAGACGCTGGGTCTCGATCCCGAGACGGCGCAGTTGATCCAAGTGTCGGCCGTGTTCGTATGCGAGGGCGTGCGCGATCGGCACCTCGTTGCTATTGGAACCGTCGATCCCATCACAAATGTGACAATTCACGAGTGTGCCGACGAGTCCGAATTGCTCAGCACGTTTCGTTGCCTGATCGTGCGCAAGGATCCCGACTTTGTGGTCGCATACAATGGCGTTAATTTTGACAATCGATTCCTCGCAGTGCGCGCCAACAAGCTCAACGAAACTTCGACAACTTCAAATTATTCCTTGAGCCGCCGGTGTATGAGCGATGTGAGCGAGTTCTGGTTCACGTCGCGCTTCGCACTCCGTCCCGCAAGCCTGCGCGAACTCCACTTGCAGTCGTCGGGAATGGGTGACAACATGATACGATATGTCGAAATGACGGGTCGAGCGACCTTCGACTGGTTCGTCAAGCTGAAACGCGACTTGACGTCGGAACCGCAGTACTCCCTCAATCACTTTGCGAAGAAGTTGTGCGGAAGTCAGAAAGAAGACGTTCACCACTCTGAGATTCCCGTACTACATGGTGGCACGTCGGCGGATCGCGCACGATTGGGAAAGTACTGCGTCGTCGACTCGGAATTGCTCGAAGACCTGAATGTAGCACGCACGATGATTGGCGAGATCCTGCAATTCTCTGCCGTGTTTGGCGTTCTCCCCGAGTGGGTTTATTTTCGGGGACAGCAAGTGCGCTTTGCATCGATCCTGCTTCGTAAGGCTCGGACGTGCGAGTCGATCCCGCTTGTGCTCAACCGACCAGCGCAAGGCTACTGCGGCGAGCTCACTGCGTCGTTCGAGGGCGCGACAGTCAATGAGCCAAAGCACGGATTCTACAAGAAACCTGTTGCGACACTCGACTGGGCCTCGCTGTATCCTTCGATCATGCGCGCTCATAATCTATGCCACTCGACGCACGTGCTTGACTACGTCAAAAATACGTCGAGCATTGCAAGTGTGCGTACGGATCGCGTGGCACTGCCACATGACATATGCACCGACCGCAGCATCGACCATCAAGAAAAAGGCAAAAAAAATACGTCTACGTCCAATAGCACAGCAGACGACGACAGTTACAACGACGACGGCATTGTCGAGCATCGTATAAGCTCGGACTTTGTCGCGTACTTTGCGAGTGCGAAGAAGCATCGTGGCGTCCTTCCTCGCATACTTGAAGAATTGCATGCCCAGCGCAAGGCAGCGAAGGCAAAGTCCAAGGCGTACATGGTCGAGTCGAAGAAGTCGGAGAGCACACCAGACCAGAGCGCACGGTGCGTCGCACTCGCAAAAGTGTGGGACGGAAGGCAGTTGGCGCTCAAGATCTCGATGAATTCTATCTACGGCGCGTGCGGAGCGACGGACACTGGAAAGTACCCCGACATCGCAGTCTCTGCGACGGTCACAATGCAGGGTCGACGTGCAATGGTCGTGAAAAAACAGATTTTGCCCGAACGATTTCCGGGCATTGACATCATATATGGCGACACCGACTCGGTGATGGTGACTTTTGCAGACGCAGACGACGTTGCCACATGTGCGATTCGAGGGGAGGAAGCGTCGGTCTTTGTGACGTCGCACTTTGCGTCCATTGGGTACAGTGAGATGATACTCGAATTTGAAAAAATATACTGTCCGTACTTGTTAGAGGGCAAGAAACGATATGCAGGGCTGAAATTCGAGCCCGGAGGAGGAGGAGGAAGCGAAGGTTGTGACGCGATGGTGGCAAAGGGGATCGACTGCAAGGGAATCGAGACGGAGCGCAGAGACACGTTACCATTTGTTCGCGACGTCATGCACGGCTGCCTCGAGATCTTGATGTACCAAAAAGACGAGAAAATGGCCCTCCAATTCTTCGAGTCGAAGATGGGTCTCCTCGTGGACGACCGCATCGCGTTTGACCAGTTTGTGATGCGCAAGAACTTGTCGGCGAAAGTGGAAGGCAAGATCGACGTGTGCGTCCAGGCGCGTGTGAATGCACTGCGTCGATCGCGCGAGAGTGGATCGGAGGCGTCGACGAACGAGCAAGTGGAGTACGTCATTGTGAACGGTCCCAAGAAGGAGAAGACCACACTGCTCGCCGAGGACCCGGCATATGCACGCACTCACAACTTGAAACTCAATCGACTGTGGTACTTTGAGCACGCGATCGAGCCACCAATCGCACGATTGTTTGCGGTGTTCCACGACCTCGACTGCAAGCGCGTGTGCAACCGCGTACGTGCGGAACTGGATCGTGAGCGGCTGTGCATCGACTCGTCGCTCAAGCGAATGCTGTGTGTCGAGAGTTCCATGCCTCCTCTAACGGACGTGGACAAATCGAGCGCCGTCACGTCGTCGTCGTCGTCGTCAACGAGACCACACATTGCTCAGCCACCGCCCGCCAAGACTCGTCGGACCACAAATCCTGCAAAGACATCAATCCGTCTTGATGAAAAGAGGAAGACGAGACCTTGAGGATACACATGAATCTACAACATTTCACACATCTCACTGGATCCACCATTGCTGAGTAGGAGTGGTGCTATTAAGTTGTAGGCACACGAAATTTGGTGCTTCATACAGGAAGCACGGGTCGCCGCCGTTCACGGTCGAGTAGCATGTGTAAATCCCACTCTCGTCGATCGTATGAATTCCGTCGCACTGTGGAGCTGCATTTGTCGTCGCGAATGACGCGGGAGGAGGGATGACAACTGAGTGTGTGACACATGTGAAGTACGGCGCAGTGTTCGTATTCTCATCGACGTTACCATTCAATGCAAAGAATGAAGGATCCTTGATCCACGTCAGTCCAGTGTACGAACCAAAGTAATTTGGTGGGTAGTAATGTGCGATTGCCTGCCGAAGTGCATGAGTTGTTAGGAAATCGAATCCGGAGATGAAGTACATTGTTGAGAAATCAGGTGTGAAATACATACCCGTGTTGTGCAAACCTGCGTTTACCACTGCATTCGATCCTGAACGTCCTACTTGCGGCAAGCCAGCGGTGACATATGGATTATCGTAAAATTTGTACGTGTTATAATCTTCAAAATATAGCGTGGTGTACGAACTCCAATTAAATTGATTGCTTAAAAATTGCGATCGAGATGTTGTTGCAGGCATTCCTCTGTACGTAAATGTGCTTCCGTCATTGCTGAATAATATTCCCAGGGCAAGGTACGTTGCTGGAGTTGTAGTTTCTAATTTTGCGATAGACGTACATAATTTCCCGCCCCACCCCGGCGGCGTAAAACACGAGTGACCGCACCCGCTTGCTTGATAAGACGCAAATACCGTGTCGCACACTGTCGTATTAATGAGAGGTTGCTCACACGTCTGATTAAAGGACGTGGTGATGTACTGCACCGCAGCTGAGAAAAAGATACTTAGCATGTTTGACACAAACGAAAAATCAGGTTGAGAGGATGAGATGGGTTTGATTTATATGCAATCTATTTTTTTTTACTGTCAGTATTCGAGTTCTACTTGCTCTCGGGGAGTAAGGCGTGCTATACTCAGAGGCTTACTCCTTCACCTTTATTTTTGAAACAGACCCTTAATGAACATCACACTGTGGCCGAAAAGTCGCGTCGATGCGCACTTGCGGATCGAACTGTAAGTACGACTGTGTGGGCATTTGCACTTTTTGTCGAGACACCTTTGTGTATGGACCGGCGGCGTCACCAAAGCTTGCGACAAAGTGACGAAATATCGACTGTACGTCGAAGGAACTGGTCACCTCGTTTGCGTCTGTGCATGCACTTATCCACGGTTGGCCCTTCCACGTACATTGTCCGAGATTAATTCCGTGCACGTGCGTTTTACCCGTGCCGAACCATCCAATATGCACGTGCCTATCTGCACGTCGTTCCCAGAGGACGTGCAGCGTCCACACAAACAGGTCGTCTAAGAACAAGTTGTGCGTGAACCACACTTCTCTGCAAGGAAGCAACAACGACAGTTTGGGAGATTGTCGCACCGCGTTTTCTCGAATGCCTATTTGTGGCGTGGTCCTCAAGAAATCGCTCGAGCACACAGCGTTTATGAACGTCGTTTGATCGCAGCACGCGCAAATGTGACGCAGATACGTCGCACCTCCGTCGTAGTGCCGCATCAGGCGCCACAAGAACTTGACGGATACCGCACCTCGACGCAACCCAAGCAATCCAGTGTCAATGGTGTGGCTCGGGTCGTCGAGCGAGGTGAGTACGTTTGAGCATCGCATAAGAGACCTGTCCGGGTGTCGAAAAGGCAGGACCGTCACGTCATGAGCAATCACGTGTTGCCAAAAACTGGAGATCACGTTGTGCGGCTGAGGACGATACGTCGTGTCCCAATCAAGCCACATCATCGGCGTGCCGTCATCGACGCCCATCGATGCGTGGTACAATGCGGCAACTTTGCGTGAGAGCACCTTACCACTCGGAATTCGAAGCACGCCCTCGAATGGTTCTCGGCGCCCGGCGATGCGGTAGAACGCGTCAATGCACGAGCGTTTGCTCGCGACCAGCCGAGTGAACGAGGGCCAAGCGTCGAAGAGGTCGACCATGCACAGCGTTGATAAGTCAGTTGCATTTGGTAAAGGAAGGGGGTACGACGACGCGATCATAGAACTTTCGTGGTAAAACACGAGTGGAGAGGGCAGTTGAGAGTACAGTGGGGTGTACTTGAATCCGACGGCGCGAGACGAGGTCCATGAGTCGTAATTCGTACTTGTGATGAAGAGCCCCGAGGTCCTAAGTTTGTCGCGCCGCATGCGACTGCTGCAGCCCAGCGTTATGAAGCTGAAGTCAACCACAGGTTTAAGCTGCGGTTGGCAACCTGGGATTACGCTTCCAGGACGATAGAGCGCGTCGAACGAGATCGACGCATTTGAAAAGCAGCGACTTGTCATTTTAATTCTAACGATATGTTTCAAAAATAGTAGCAGATCCCCCAGCCCCAATTTGACAATGAAATGCAACTGCAACTTCAATTATTTTCGAGATGTAACAATAAAATTCCTTTGAATCGCAGCAAAGTACTATCACACGTAAGGAATGCAGTCTCCCACTATCATATTTCTCGTTATTGCACTCATCCTCGTGCTCGCTCTCTTCTTCATCCGCGACAAACGAGGTATGAGCATTGCACTCGTGTCCGATTCCGCGGGGAACGAGGCAATACTCACAAAAGCGACGATGCGGCACGAAAAAATGCTCTTCTTGATTGACACGGCATACGCTGGCGCGCCCGTCTTGTCGACATCGTACTTGTCGTACATCGAGAGTAGGCGCGGCATGCGAACGAAATATTCCCACGATCTGCAGACCAAGTACAGGTTGGTTGTCGATGCATCGACTACGAATGACGACTCACCCGATGCTCGAATGACACAATCGTCCACAAATGCACTCGCTTCGTTCATTGCACGTACAGGGTGCAGAATGTACACTTCGGGGTGCACGATGCGACTCATGGGAATAGGCGAGACGACTGAATCACAATCGGACTTACTTCTGTGCCCAGACGTCAGATTCGGAATTCACGGCGGATTGCTCAATACCAGTGCGAGCGAAGTGTTTGTCACAAATCCACTCCCATCGAGTGTTCATATTCTAACGATGGACTTTATGATGCACCGTTCGCCATGTGTTCTCATGCCTGCTCGAGGTCAATTCATATGGAATGTCGACGATGCACGTATGCACTCTTCGTTCGTATTCTTGCATCCGACATTCGTCGGCGGCGCAATTCGCATTCCGATGCTCATTGGAGGAACGGAATTGAATATTGTCATCGACACCGGTGCGTCTGCACCGTTGTCGATCGCGCGAGATACGCACATCACCACGTGCCGACCAATGTCCACTCCCTTACGAGCGACGCAAGTGGGAGTGAATGGTGAGCAAGTGTGCTCTGATGCTCTCTTCACAAATGTCCAGATCGGTTCGCTCAATATGGGCGAGATCCAAGTATTCTTCAATTCACATCCTATACAAGGTGCAGATGGATATGCAGGTATGGGATTGCTGCGTGCATTGGACATATGGTTTGCGTCTCACGAAGTTGGGTTCAGGTACTCTGGCCTCCAAACACGGACGTCCGCAGTGTTAACAGAAGGAAAGTGCAAGAACACCACGCTGCCACAGTGCTCGGTAAGAAACGACGCAAATACTACTCGGGAGCAGCACTTTTAAAAAAAAATATCATCGTAACGTACGGCGCCGTACGTCGACGTACAGAACTCACCTGCTCCCCGAATTCCTCCGCCATCGCCTACTCCATGCTCGACTCTTCCCACTCTTCTTGCTACGACCCGATGACCCCATTCGCTTCCACGTAGTCACGCCAGTCTTCCATACTATTCTCCCATATCGCTTTCCATTATAATTAAATGTGGTCGCTCCTTCCCGTTCGGCTTGCTGACGCACACGCCGAAATTTATTGAATGGGTGATCTGGCGGTAACGGCATATGTCGTCTTCGTGTTGTCGTACAACCTTCTGTGTGTTGCAAACACTCGCATCAAAAAAAAAATGGAGCGTTGAAATGAGAGTTGGACTTTTTAGGTGCATACAAGCATACGCACAAACACCTCGCACCTCGCTCGCTTGCTCGTAAGGTTGCATACACCTCGACTCACACTCTAAGCCGTACTGCGTCGAAATATGATGAAGAGCAGCGTCCTTTCCCATACATCGAATGATGCAAAATCTCAACCTCAGCGTCCCAATCAACATATTGCCCATTCAAAGCAAGAGTCGGAGAAGTACAAGTTGAGATTCTTTGACAACGAGCAAACGATTCACGCATTGGGTGATCTGAAGTTAGAAGTCGTCGACCGAACGACCGACATACTGCCAGACGACTTTACGATCTACAAAGTGCTGGGCGTAGGAGCAAACAATCGAGCACTCAAAGTTCAGTGGGGTGGCGTCGTGCGTGTCTTACGCGTGCCCAGGCGCACGAGCGACACGAGGCAACGAGGCAGTGCAAAGTGGGAGTTTGCACACACTGCACGTGCGTCTGCACTGGAGTGTGCGCCGAAGCTGTATCGTGGGTGGTACATGCGACATGCTGAGAATGACATGTGGCCTTCGGGACTTTACTTCCTCATGGAATATTTTGAGTGCGATTTGCAGAAAGTCTTTCGTAATGAATCAATGTGGGATCGTGCGCTCAAATATAAGGAGGATATAGCTCAAAGCATAGTTCACATCTTAGAAACGCTGTCCAATGATGAACTGATCGTGTACGACCTCAAGCCTGCAAATGTCGTCCTCAGATTCAACGACGTCGAGGAAGGAGATGACGACTGCGACACGAGCCAACACGCTCGCGCAACAACACGTAGTAGTAAGGACTGCCTTCGCCGCGCAGGTCACAAGGACGACAATACGAGAACGAAGCATGAAGTCAGTCCAGTCACGGTTCGTATCATCGATTACGGCCGGGACTTCTGTGAGTGGGGCAAAGACTCGATGGAACTCGATCGGTCGACGCCAATTATCGAACTCCTCGGTCGGGCCATTGCAGCGCAGAATGAGAATATGAAGCTCGAAAATACGAATGAGCCGATTGACGCAACTTGCAAGACACACACTGGCGCCTCAAATACGAGGCTTCGGCACATACTTTTCGCAACAATGCTCGTGAACCTTGCAGCTACAACTACTCGCTTCCTGTACCACGAACGACGGCGTACACGTATGAACAAGGAATTGCGCCACAGTATCAATCCAATCGCAGGTTCGTGCTCTGCATTAGTCGCAAGTATGCAAGGATGTAATGTCAATCTTCTTCGTCTTGCGCTCCGACACGACGAGGTGCGCGGCGTCCTCGAGCACTACCACGGCAGGCGATGTGCTGGAACGAAGCGGACGCTGCGATTTGCATTGGGTGGCGAATGAGAGTTTGTCGCACGCGAACACATACGCACATACACACACCCATGATAGTGTGCGTTTACGATGCACGATATATTTTTTGAGTGGTATTAATGCAACCACAACGTTATCGGGGACGTCGATTGTGATACGCTGTACTCGACGATGCCAAAATCTCCAAGCATTGCGGACGCAATCAGCACTCCGTCGAACGCAAGTGCATCACCACTGAATGGAAATCATTCTGCACAAGGATCGCACTCGCGATTCAAGTCGTTCCTTGACATGCTTGTGATTGGTGTGATTGCAGGCGGACTCGTCGCTCTTCACTTTCGACTCAATCAAGTGGATGCACGTGTTTTCTTCCTCGAACGTCGAAGCACACTTCCAAATTCCAGAGGAGCGGACACTGAGAAGCACGGCAGTGAACCAACGTGTGCTTCGAAGAAAGCAAACGAGCATCACTCGAGCTCGAAGACGGAGCAAGGCCGATCATTTCATCATAAACCAAGCGTCAATGCACTTGTGCAGCAGGAGGAGCGTCCAGATCATGTGGACGACGACGACGAAGAGGAAGCTGAATCTGAAGAAGATGAGAATGGCGCAGAGGAAGATATTCCCAAACCTGCTCGCGACGAACATGGTAGTGCTCATCTCACAACTGCTGGATCGTACCTCACACCCAAGTAGTAATGCGAGTGTGAGAATGCATTAGAATGAGCGTCGTGTGTATGTATAACTGCAATGCGAGATGCAAGCACCCAATCAATTCGCGAATGACGATTATGTTAGTGAAGTCATCACACTAAATGTCGGTGGAATGCAATTCTGTACCCGACGATCGACGCTTTTGCATACTCCGTCATTTTTTTCAGCACTCGTGTCCTTCAACACAAATCACATCTTTGTCGACAGGGATGGTACACACTTTCGTTACATTCTTAATTGGCTGAGAGGGGTACGTTTCTTACCCGAGGACGACCAGGTACTCAAGGAGTTGGAGTGGGAGGCTGATTATTATTGCATCGAATCGCTCGTCAGTGCGATTCGGTCGAACGCTACCATGCAGCCTTCAGTCGCACTCAGCATGCGACGAATTGCAGACGAAATGCGTCAAGTGCATTGATTGATGAGAGCCTTCATTTGTTGAATGCACAACAAGTACGACGGGTTTCGTGTAATCAACGAATTAACAAGAAAAAAAAACACACTCACTCGTGCTTGAATACATTGCACAAAAAAATAGGTGAGTATAAGTAATTAGAGGTTGAGACATGACGGATGTTCCCATTCAGGTCGGAAATCACAACGTGAAGCGAATATTAAAGCCTAATATGCCTGACGATGTGGTCGTTCGACAGCAAGAAGAGAATGTAAATAACATGCTTACTGAGCTAAGAGAAGTGTTGCGGCTTAGACGATTGGAGGACCCTGCATTGAAAAATGACGACGATCACGACGACGACGATGATGCATGCGAATATGACGAACAAGAAGAAGCAATCGACGCATTCTTTGATGAAGACGACGACGAAGAAGACGAGTGTCACAAAACTAACGTTGAAGCACACCAAGGAAGAAAGCGTACTCTCGTCAAAAAGAAATATGGGATCTTGCGAACTGTGAAAGAACGAGCGATGCATATTAGCGAATTAATGAAGAAGCGTCCACAACTCGATGTCACCTCATCGTCGTCGTCAATAATAGGGCGACATCCTTGCGAATATGACGAGTGGAGCGAGTGGAAAGGAAGTGAACAAATGGAATCTGAGGTACGCGAGGATGCATCTGCGTTACAACATCGTGTGCCAAAAGAACCTATGACATCAAACGGGCATGCTGCAAAGCATATAGGAGTACAAGTGAACGAAGAATATGAAGCGGCAGAAAACAAAGGCACAGGAGAAGGCGGTGACGAAGAAGAGGGAGAAGAGGAAGAAGAAGGCGAAGAAGAGGGAGAAGAAGAGGGGGGAGGCGAGGACGAAGGCGAAGACGAAGAAGAAGGCGAAGAAGAGGGGGAAGGCGAAGAGAAGAGAACAAATGAGATCATAATGAATCAAAAGAACGATCCGCACCACTCTCGCGAACACAGCACAAACAATGACACCGGTGCATCACGTGCTATACAAATCGAAGAGCAGCAAGCACTAAACGTCGATGAACAAGACGCACATTTCATTGCGGGTGGTCGTGATGTCACTGTCCTGCCTGCGTCAAACTTACTTAGTGCAAAGCACGTCAAGGACGGAACAGTCAAGTACATCAAATCACCTCATCATTTATTCTCGAGTAGTTTCAAACTCCCATTCTCAAATGTGTGTGAGAAAACAATTCTTACCACGAACTCTGCGTCGTCAGACATTCTTTCAAGTGAAGACCGGTCCACAACACCCGAGTGGCTTAGGCGGGCGGAGTGGACGACAACAATAGAACAAGTCAATCTTGATCATGAGAAACTGAACGACGGAAATGCATCGGTCGTACTGCACACTACATGCCTCGTAAACATGAAAGGAGAGAATGTCGAGTATTTACAAGGAATTGTGACACCCCAGCTGCTTTATCACATCGCAGAGCAGAATGCATCTCTATTAACTACCTCAAATCGGAAGATGGCAGTCGCTCGTATGCGCAACATGATCAAAATCGGGCCCTTTGACGTATATCCTCATACGTTCGATGCTAAGAATGCAACATATCAATGTGATGGGAATGTCGTACCATCAAGAACTACACTTCGACGGCACCAAGGTGGGAATGTGTTTCGAATGCACCAACGAGCACGCAATGCGTTTGAGAGGCGATGATCACACAGTCATCATCCTCTCAAGTGAGATTCATCCATCGTGCATTCAGCGCTTCGTTCACAAATGCATCCAATTCACGTAACTCCGCATCCGTGGTACCAATATCGTCTTTATAACACGAGCGTAATTCATCCACATGAATGGGTAGTTTACGTACGACCGCGTACGCTGACTTGTTCAGCTCGACAACGCCTTCTGGAAATAAGACTACGTGAGTTTGTGTCACACGCTCAAACTGAACTCTCACTCCCTTTGCAAGTCGAAGCATGATCTGAGTACGTACATACAAACCAAATGCGTGTTATTCTGATCGTGGACACTCCACAAGATGTACCTTTGAAAGTGAGTTTTGTTTTGATTTTGTTTTGGCATTTTCCAAGTGAACTTTCGTTTTTTCTTCTAAAAAAAATTGTAAAAACAACAAGATGTTGAAAGTAAATTCAATTCAAATTATTCATTGCTACATCACATGCGATTCAAGTTATGTACTACTATTCTTTCATCACACCAGTTCCACATGAGTTCACACACTTGCATGCATCCAACTCAGGATGGTACAAAGTACTTTGGACGTTTGCGCTCACGAACAGACGAAACACAGAGCAATGGATCCACTTCCATTCGTTTCTTGCGCTTTTCCTTCTTTTTCTCAGCAAGTTGATTCTCTTCCACATACCTCTCCATATCAGGATCTTGGCCATATGTTCCCACATTCCTCTTGTCATATTCTTCGCATGCCTGAGAACCTTCCGACTCAGATTCCCAGTATATTGGCAGATCCGAACCAGTCTGATCAGGTTCCGATGGCGATTCAGATTCCGTTTCCCAGTATATTGGGAGATCCGAACCAGTTGGTTCAGGTTCCAAAGAAGATTCAGATTCCGTTTCCCAGTATATTGGGAGATCCGAATTAGGACAATTCGGTTTTGATCCACATGCAGGTGGCCACGAAACGTCCGCATCATCTTCTTCGTGTCTCGGCGAGGTTGGCTTCGGATCAACTTCCAGTGCTTTTTCTTCTTGTTCTTGTTCTTGTTCTTCTCCTTCTCCATCCTCCTCCTCAGCAATGGAAAGCGGTTCCTTCATTGGTGAGGTCGGGCTGTATGCTGGCGACCTTGGGCTGTGACCCCGCGTGATCGGAGAATAGACAACCTGTTCCTCAATGTCGCTCTCATCACACAAATCAATCTCAATGTGTTCCGATGGAAAGTCGCCGCACAGATCAATCACGATACGTTCCATGTCTTCCTAAATTGTCATTTTTTTTCATTTGATACAAAAAATAGTATAGTATAAATGCAAGCACATTGCCATTCTAACTACTACCAAATGTATTCACAGAAATCAAGCTTGCTACACGCGCGCGCACACACAAATCAACATGAAAAGAAGACAGAAATTGTTAGCGTCAGTGCTTTGCCACGCCACACAACTGCATCAGAATTCAATCTTCGATATAGGAAGAACAGCACGTGCACGACAATTGCAAGAACATCAATGGACATGTACGTGCGCATCCTCGCATTCTTTGAATTCGTCGTGCTTACAACGTTCAAGCGACTCAAGCGGTACTTTACACTCACACCACAACACACAATCCCCGATGACGTCGCAATGAAAGACGAGCGTCGCAAATCACAAAGTGAAACTGCGATGCATTCGTCGCAACGTCGAGACTCAGATCTCAACGTCTTCTCGAACACAGAGAACGACGACGAAACGAATGACGACACCAATTGTTTAAGGACTCTGACTTCTAATACTATGAACGACGCACAAAATAACAAGTCTCGGCTCCGATCTGAGCTCAGTTCGCTCGCGTATCGGTACCACGTGCACCACCCGTTTAACGCGCTACTGCAGAGCGGGCGTGCGTCGCGCGACATGCTGCAATTGTGGGCCGCGAATAGGTACTACTACCAAGACACGATCCCGCGCAAGGACGCACTCATTGTTGCCCGGTGCCCACACTCGTCAATTCGGGCGTCGTGGATCTCGCACGTCGTGACGCACGACATCGACGGAGCGCTCGGCGAGTGGCTTCACCTCACGCGCGCGCTCGGCATCGACGACGCGAATGTCGCGTCGCATATCTTACCTGCAACTAAGTTTGCGTGCGATGCGTACTACACATTCTGTCGCGACGCCACGTGGCAAGACGGCATGTGTGCGAGCATGACGCACCTCTTCGCGGGCGACATCCACTCGCGACGCATCGCCAATTGGCCGAAATTGTACCCTTGGCTCCCGAGCGGCGCCTTTGACTACTTTGAGACTCGAGTGTCGTCACTCCCGAACGAGATCGAGTCGTCGCTCGACCTCCTGGCCGACTACTACTGCACGAGCGATGCACGAATGCGTCGAGCGCGTCAAGTCGTCATGTTCAAGCAGGACGTGTTGTGGTCGATGCTCGACGCGCTGTGGCACCACTGGTTCGCTCGCGAGTGCCGCATGCCGTTGTCGCCACCGCAATCACGACAACCATCATCAAGCTTCACACCGCCGCCCATCCTACGCGTCCTCGGGTCTGGTGCGGGAGGAGGTGTGCCGCAGTGGAATCGCGTCGATCGGTATAACGACCAAGCGCGACACGGATGTGTCCCAGTGCGCACACAGAGCTCGTTCGCACTCTCGTCTGACACCGAACGCCGCGACTGGATCTTGATCAATTGCTCGCCTGATTTCGGATTCCAGTGGAATGCGCTTGTCAAGATTTACCCACATGCGACGCTGCGTGCGGTCGTGCTCACTGACAATCAACTCGATCACGTCGGCGGCTTGATCTCACTGCGCGAAAGTGGTGAATGTGTGAACATCTACTGCTATCCCGACGTCGCACGTTCCATCGAGTCTGTGCTTGCACTCGTCGAGCCGTACACTCACGTCAAAGTGCATACATTCATCGACGTCACACAGATGTGCGGATTCCAGTTGACGCCGGTCGTCGTCGGAGAGCGCAAAGCACGGTACGCACCTCACCCAACAAGCGTCATCGGAATCGAGATTGTGCCACTCATGGACAAGACCGAATCCACGACGTGCGAGAACGAGGTTGCACATAATGAAACTAAAGTGCTCGATCCAAGTGAGTACGACAACCACTCCAAGACAATCTTCGTTGCGCCGTGCGTGCCCACGCTCGACAATATCGGACTCTTTGACGCGTGCCGTCGATCGTCCGTAGTGCTCTTTGATGGCACATTCGCCACTCCCGACGAGATGCCAAGTGTGAGTGGTCACGTCTCAATCGACGAGACGTGCGCTGCCTTCGACGCACTGCGTCTTTCGTACCCGACATTTGTGCACATGAATAATACGAATCGTCGACTGCTCGATTCCGATCTCAGTTGCAGTGGACTCACGAACCTCGCTCCGTCACCACAACTTCAATTTGCGTACGACGGAATGGAGTTCACGTTTGAGTCGCACGAGACTTAACTTGTTCTTCCTTTTTTTTTAAAAAAAAAGAAGAAAATGAAGAAGAAGAAAGAAAGCGTGCTTGCCTCTCTCACATGCTTCGTTTATGCGCATACGAAACGCATGATCTCATCTGCTTCTGCAAGCGAAATAACTCTGAACGAATTTCGGCTACAATTAGGACGCTCAATCTGACACATACACTCCTCCTCGTCCTCATCATTCTCACTGTTCGCCGTGTCGTGTAATTGGTGTGACCTCAAACTCGATGGTTCTGTAGTCGATCCAAACGTATCTTTACGTTTACGTTCACAGCGCGACGGCGACGACGATGGTAATACTACATGCGTCACATCAAAGTCGTTGTCACCTTTGTCCGAAGTGCCGCGTGTAAAGAAACACAAACACTCATTCTTCTCGAGATCGTCGATTACGTGCTTCCATCTTGCTTTACAAACATGTGTCGGAAAAGTGGGCGGTGAGGGTGAACCGTACCGCGTAATCTTGTCTCGCCCACGAACTATAAATATATTCTTCTTGAATATGTATGAGAATACAACGACACTCTCCCACATCTCGTGCCATGCCGGAAACTCGATCTCATCCATCATAATGTCGTTAAAGTACAAATTTCTTTTGAGGTGGTGATGATCAATATCTTCGTCAGGATCGTCATTCTCATAGACGAGATTAGATCGGTGAGCTTCATCATTGTAAAATGCATCGACAATAATATTGCTATTTTCTGGTGAACCAATCCAGTCATAATATTCGTTACTTATTTTATCTTGCCACTCTTCGAATTCATACTCATATATTGGTGTGCAGCAGTATCGGAAATCCGGTTTCATCTGTTTACTCGCTAACATGAGTGCATACGAAAACTGCTCCTCCTCAATATATACGTTACACAGCGATCGTAAGAAATAACCTGCACATTCAATGGCTTTCAATTGCTCCTCCAAAATATACCTCGGCATCTCTATTTTACACACTACATCCACGTGTCTTGCTCCAGTTGTATCATCTTGGAAGTCTGTAATAGCAATTGCACTACCGTCTTGCAATGTTGCCCTGGCAATTGACCACCGGACGTACGTTATAAAAAAAGGATCCTCTTCTGATGTTCCGTATGCTTCCACCCACTTTTCTGAATTAAAGTTGAGATCGTCTGTTGATTTCTGCTTGCGTTTTAGAGAATCTACTCTGGGGATAATGAAGATCTTCTTATGATATAATGCAGCAATCGCAATGTGTTCTTCTCCAACTACACCTACTGACATATCGAGAATGCTATCCAACCTCTCTTTGCAAAAACGTCGAATTCCTTTACTCTCACTACTGCCATATTCAAACATGTTTAATTCTTTATATTCTGTTTCTATTTTCTTCCAAAGTATTCTTGCAACTATACTCTTAAATTGATCATTATTAATATCGGCTGCACAATGAAATAGTTCGTTCTCTGCATACTTAAAGTACCATTCGCACATCCATTCGTAATACGCAGATCTCCTATCTTCTACAATCATATCTGCCTCGTTTTGATTCGCATATACTTCCGTACGCAACGTAGTGTTGAGCAAATGTCGCATTCGTTGGACTAATATGTGTGTTGTTGCGTCATCAAAGCTCGTGATTCGAAATAGAGAGGCGTATTTTTCGATCATTGTCCTCATCGCATTATAATCTTCAGATAGTTGACTGCATGTTTTCATAAGAACATACGTTACATATTCTGAACGTGTCATCATCCAACACCGTTGCGGATCGTATAAGTTTGTCTTGTCTTGATTCAGCCACCAATGATGTATCTGATGTCGTATATTCCGTATAAGCTGAAGTGTGTCCTCAGTGGGATTCACTTCAATCTGGTCATACAATGATCCATGTGGTAGAAGTTGGAGTGCGACAATCAATGACCAGTAAAAACACGACGAGTCAGCGTTCTCTACATTTCGTATGATATAATTCATACCACATAAGTCGTGGAGTACTCCTTTTATTTTTTTTCTCATTTGTTTCACTATCTCTTGTGATAATTTACGTGACGTGCCATAGTGCACATCAAAATATGTCGTACGAGTCATGGCTTTGTCATCACGCATGAATGCAATTTACCGTATTTCTTCAAGTATCAATTTCAGTATATGTCGTCAAAAAAATACCTACACATTCAGTTGACAATAAGTACGACGAAAACATTTATTTCTTTTCAAACAAGTGTCATCAGACGTTCTGCTTCTGCAAGTGAGATGACTCTCGACGATTTTCGACTGCAATTAGTACGCTCCATATGACACATACATTCTCCTTTCTCCTTCTCTTTTTCCACATTGTCTCCCGTCCCACGCAGTCGCGGTGATATCAATCTCGATGTTCCTGGAAGTAGTGCACGTTTTCGACTTGACGACGACGGCAAAATTACATGCGTGACATCAAAGTCGTCGTCACCTTTGTCCCAAGTGCCGCGTGTAAAGCAACACACACACTCATTTTTCTTGAGATCTTCAATCACGTGTATCCACTCCGCTCGACAAACGTGTGTCGGAAAAGTGGGCAGTGAGGGTGGACCGTACCGCGTGATTCTGTCTTGCCCACGAACTACAAATATATTCCTCTTGAGTATGTAGGAGAATACAATTGCACTCTCCCACATGTCACAACATAGAGGAAACTTGAGTTGCATCAATCTGTTCTGATCTAAGTATAAATTTCCTGTGAGGTTAGGGTTACCGTTATATTCCTCATCGTCGCGACCTTCGTACACAAAATTAGACCTGCGTGTTTCGTCATTGTAGAATGCATCGATTATAGTCTGGAAATTGTTTGGTGAGGCGAGCCAGTCGTCATATGCCTTCATTTCCCGCTCATACCACGAATTGAACTCGTGACGATATATTGGTGTACAGCAATATCGAAACTCCGGTTTCATTGGTTCACATGCTAACATAAGTGCATACATAAAGTACCCCTTCTCAATTGTTAAGTTACACAACGATCGTAATATGTAACCTGTATCCTCAATAACTCTGAGTTGCTCCGGGAGGATGTAACTCGGCATCTCTATCTTACACACTGCATCTGTGTGTCTTACACCATTATCACATCCTACATCCGTCACAGCAATCGCAGTACCATTTTGCAATGCTGACTTGGCATTTACCCACGCAACGTAAGTTATGAAAAAGGGGTTCGTTACTGATGTTCCGAATGCTCTCACCCATTTATCTGAATTGAATCGAAGGTAATCTCTGTGGATCTTATTGTGTTTCGGATAATCAGCTTGAGGTATGAAGAAAAGCTTCTTATGGTACAATGCAGCAATCGCAATGTATTCGTCGTCAAAGGCCCCTTCTGTCAAATCAAGGATGAAATTGAATATATCTGCGTAAAAACGTATCTTCCCCTCACTTCTTCTATTACCATATTCACGTATTCTTAGTTGCGAAAATTGACAATTTGCTTTTAGCCAAATGATGTTTTCAACAATACTCTTAAGTCGATCGTCATCAATTACTTCTACATGACGCTGTTGATCGTCCATCGGACATTGTTTCCTCCAGTTACGTAGATACTCGTAATACACTAATCGTTTCTCACGAGAATTAGTCATCATATCTATATGAAGTGTGTTATCAGCTATCTCCATTTCCAAAGTATCATTTATTGCAGTTTGTATTCGTTGCACAAATGCAATATTTGTTGCTTCATCATTGCTGAGAATGATTCCGAGTTTTTCGGCATACCTACAAACTTCCTCGATTAAAAAATTATCTTGACGCATTTGTAGCACTATGTTCATTGCAGCATATTGCATATATGTATAGACTGATACCATCCAAGATCGTTTAGGATGATATAGGTGCACAGGTTTTTGTGCACGCCACCAATCGAATATATTCTGTCGTATATCTCGTATGAGTTGCAGTGTTTCTGAAGCGGGGTTGAGTTCGATCTGGTCATACGAGGATCCGGGTGGTAGAAGTTGTAGCGCAAGAATCAACGACCAGTAAAAACATGAGTCATCAGAATTGTTTACAATTCGTACCGTGTAATTCATATCGCACAGTTCGTGTAATCTACGTTCATTTTGAGAATTCATCAATTGTGCAACCCTTCGTGATAAGTGAATACTCAACGGACGTAACGTGCCGTAAGGCATATCAAAATGCGTCGTACGAGTCATGGCTTTGTCATCACGCATCGATTCTGGTGAAAAAGTTCGTCGGCTTCAGTGCAAGTATCATACACGTTGTATATACAGTACAGAAAAGATAATGAACATATCGTATGCCTAAATTCATACTTGTACACAAAAGCAAGCTCGAGGACATACGATATGTTTCAAAAATAGTAGCAGACCCCCCAGCCCCAATTTGACCCCGCAATCAACTCGTTACGTTCGCACGAGTTGATCGGTGTTAAATTCGAGCTCGGCGATTGCATCCTAC
>Ga0007796_10000051_pt1 | contig 25576 bp, 12 predicted proteins | sample CryBogmetaGMA0M_FD_60373 | JGI IMG/M metagenome (GOLD analysis project Ga0007796, IMG submission 60373) | Freshwater microbial communities from Crystal Bog, Wisconsin, USA - MA0M | ecosystem: Environmental > Aquatic > Freshwater > Lake | place: Crystal Bog, Wisconsin, USA | collected 2009-07-06 | reverse complement strand
GTTGTACCCGAAGCCGTCAGCAGCCGCCCCTGGGCGTGCCTTCCGGACTCTGGTCTCGAAACGCCGCCAGATGAACGCTCCGCGATTCATAAGGCTGAAACTCGGTCTTGAGGTAAAGCCTGCGGGCCGGCGTATTGCGGGAATCGACGGCCAGCTCTACACGCGAGCGCAGCGGGCGGGCAACCTCGATCGCGTGCTGAACGGTCGACCGGCCCAGCCCCCGCCCCCGCGCATCGGGTGTGAGCCCCAGATAGGCCACCTCAATCGCATCGCGATCGGGGCGGTCCAGCATCAGCAGCACGGCCGCGGCACCCGGCTCACCGGGAACATGGCCAATCTGCCAGAGCTTGGCGGCGAAATGGCCGGTCGCCCGGTGGCTGGCCAGAATGTCGTCGAGCGAGCGTGTGCCGACCAGTTCGGGCATATCCAGACTGGCCTGATAGGTGGCTTCCAGCACCCGCCGGAACTCGGCGTCAGTCTCTGGCCGGTAGGTGTCCCAGGCCAGGGCGGCCGTTGCCAGCCGGGTCGGCGTGCCCGAATCGGCCGAAGGCCGTGATAGATAGATCAGGTCGGTGACATGGGGCATGCCGCCCCGCTTCAGGTCGGCCGCCTGCTGGGCCTTCACCGGCCATTCCAAAAGCGCCTGCACCACCCGGATCCCCGCATGGCCAAGTTCGCCCACGGCATGCCTGACCAGGCCGGCCGCTACCCGATTTCGCGCCGATTTCCAGATCAACCCACCCGCCAACCGCTCGGGGCTCACCTCCGGCGGCCAAACCGCCGCCGTCCGGCCTACATACACCTGCGCAAGCACAACCCCTACAATGAGCCCAGACTTCCTGGCCACCCAGATGTGCGACAGGTCCAGGTCTCCCTGCTTCGCCTCGTTCTGTAACCGATTCGCCATTTCGGTCCGCTGCCGGCTTGATAATCGCCAGCAAAAAACCTCCAGGGCCTCGGCCTGATCGCCGGCCGGACAGCGGACCATCTCAACCGGTTCGGAAGCCATCGTGAATCACGTTTCGGAAACAGGATGAGAAGAATCACGGCCGGACCGGCAAAATTCACCAACGGTCCTCCACTCCAGCACCGTATCATATGATGTGTCAGGAGACGATTGCGATGTCGGATCAGTTCCCGTCTACGTCCCAGGCCCCGATTCCGGGCGAGTCTCCCATGGATCTCGCTCCCGGTTCGCCGCTTGAGCGTTCCGACGAGACCAGCGACGCTCGCCTTGTCGAACAGGCCCGCCAGGGAGACGACCAGGCGTTCGGACAACTGGTCGTTCGCTACGAGCGCAAGCTACTGCGGGTCCTGTATCGGTTGGTACGGGATGAAGAACTGGCACGCGACCTGGCCCAAGAAACATTCTGGAAAGTTTACACCCGGCTCGATCGGTTTGACACCGGCCGGCGGTTTGGCCCCTGGCTGTTCCAGGTGGGGGTTAACCTCACGCTCGACCAGCTCAGGCGCGTAAGCCCAACCGTGCTCTCGCTCGACCAACCGGGTGACACGGGGCATGGAAGTTTCGACCAAGCCCCCACTTACGCGACCAAACTCTCTGGACCGGACCCACGCAAACAGGCTGATTTCACGCAGGAAGTTCATCACGTGCTGGAATGCATTCCCCTTGACTATCGAACCGTGCTCGTGCTCCGCGACCTTGAGGGGTTCTCCTCGGCGGAAGTGGCGGCGATCGTCGGTCGTCAAGAGGCCACCATTCGATGGAAACTGGCCAAGGCCCGCGACATGTTCCGCCAGCACTGGGAACGTCGGCAACTTTATCCCGCGCCCGGTCGTCAGTCCGAGCGAAACGAGGTGAACCATGGCCATGGGTAATGATGGCTGCCGCTGGGTGGATGCCCGGCTACCACTGCTGGCCGGCGGGGAACTGCTCGGGCTCGATCGCCGACGCGTCGAGCGACACCTGCTGAGCTGCCCCAATTGCCGGGCCCGGCAGGAGTCGCTTCACTCCTCCCTGAACGTGCTGCATACCGCCGCCCAGATCCCTTTGGATCGCCTCGATCCACACCGATCGGTATGGCCGCTGGTGGCTCAGCAGATCCGTGAATCCAGGCACGCAGGCAACCCACCCACCTGGACCCTGCCCCTGTTCGGCCACGCCTGGGGCCTGCGCCTGGCTGTTGCGGCCAGCCTGCTGGTGCTGATCGGTGCCGGTGTTGTTTACCGCTACCAGGAAAGCGACCCGCTGGTCGCCTTGCGACCCGTTCAGCCGCTGCCGGTCTATCAACCCCTGCTCAGCGTTCCACCCGAACTTACCGCCGCGCCCGCGATCACCGAAACCGCCGCGCTCGACGAACCAGCCGACGAGGCCTTCGACGAGGCCGACGACCTGGATACCGAACCCGACGACGCCTCCGCACCCGTCGGCACCGCGAACTGACGGTGAATCGTTCAATTGCTCAGCCCCGCAGCTTCGTTCCTATCCATGTTCTGACGAGCGTCGTCACTTCATGCCCGATCGGCCAGCACACATCGGGGAACGCCAATATGGGCCACGTGAACGGGCCCGGTGTAACTTGAGGCACCAGGCACAGCAAAACCGACCTTGGGGGCCACGAACGTGACCGTGGCCGCAGCATGAACCGCCACACCCAGGGGCTGGCCAGTGTCGGCATCGAGCCCGGAAGGTAAGTCGAGCGCCAGGACTGCCTTGCCACTGGCGTTCAACGCTTCGATCACCTGGCGGAGCGGCCCCTGAACCACGCGGCTCAAGCCCGTGCCCTGCAAGGCATCCACCACCCAATCGGCATCGGCCAGCCAGGCTGCCAGCCGATCTCCGCTCACCGGGCCAGCCTCCACTACCTGATCGAACCGGGCGTGGTTCAAGATCTCAAACTGCGTTCGCGCATCGCTACTGAACTGTGCGGGCTCACCGTACCAGACGACCCGCGTGGGCACACCATGCAGGTCAAGCTGGCGGGCGACCACTCCGCCGTCGCCACCATTATTGCCTGGCCCACATAACACCAGCACCCGCATTCCCAGCTCCAGCCGGTCCAGCAGCCATTCGGCGGCCCCGCGGCCGGCGTTCTCCATCAACACCAGCGATGGAATGCCAAACTCGTTGATCGCCCGGGCATCCACCGCGCGTACCTGCGCCCGCGTCAATGGCGTTATCACCGGCAAGTCACTCCAGAAAGAAAACGGCATGGCCCGTTGGTTCTGTTCTCTGGACCGAAATGGACCCAATGCGCAGAAAGCAGAAGAAATACCGACGACTCGCCTCAGGAATGCCCGACGACCGAGGAGGTGCGAACCGGTCGCTTGGGGGTGAGCTTCAGATCCTTGAGCACCTTCGAAGCGGCCCGCAACTCGTCCGAGGGGCCAAGCTTGTAATTCTTGGTGGTTTCATGCCTGAGCTGCGTGAGCGCGTCGGTCACTTTGGGATCGAGTGCCAGCTCATGGTAGTTCTTCAGCAGTGGCGTGACCAGCGATTCGAGTTGCCGGGCCGCTTGAAAAAAGGCCTGGCCGGTTTTCTGTACATCGGCAGCCGCCTGCTTGCGGACTTCGGCTTTGGGACTTTGGGACTGGAGAGCCGCTGTCTGAGTCTTGACCTGATTCGCCTGCGCCTGCACCGCCGAATGTTGCTGGCGCAGGGCCGAAAGCTGTTGATTCACCACCGCCCGCATGCGGGGATGAACCGCGCCCACGCTGTTGATCTGCTGCTGAAGCGCGGTCGCTTGCTGTTGCAGGGTCTGCCACTGCATTTGCATGCCCGCCAGATTCTCATCGAAGGCCTGGATCTGGGCCTGTTTCAGCATCGCCTTCTCATACTCGGCGTAAAGCTGCTGGGCCAGATGCAGTTTGGTGATCGCCGGTCCTTCGTCCAGCAGAAACTTACGATCGTCCCGGGTCAATCCCTTGCTGGTCAAGAAGTGCTCCAGCTCTTGGAGACTGGAACCAGAACGACTGGCTTGTAGGGCTGGTTCGGCTACTAATCCCTGGCCGGCGGTCATTTTCGTGGTCGCCAGGGTAAGCAGGCCAGCGGCAAGCATTGCTTTGGGTCGGAAGCGATTCATGACATGAACCTCCCGAGCTCGATTCGCGGCGGCGGGTCGACAGTTGGTTTCTGGTCGGCCCTACTCGGGCGGGGTTATCGAGCACTCCTGGAACGCCTGGTCTGCCGATCGATGCGGATCGGAATGGGGACCAGGGCCGGTTTCCGCCTGGAGCCCAGAAGCTGGCCAAGCCGCCTGATAACAAGGCCGATCCATGCGATGGTGGACATTACGTATCCCCTTGACTTGCGGCTTGCACTTCGTCCGGACGTCCTTGCGATTCACTCTACACTGGAGATTATACGGGGTTTCCGCCTGGGCGTGACGATTTTCGCAAAACCATCGCCCGGGTTCGTGCGTAAATCCAGTAAGAGCGTTCACGATGCGGGTCGTTCGGAATGGGCTTCACCCTGGCCGTCTGGTGGAACCAGGCGGCTCTGGTCGGGTTGACAGGGTGCCTGTCAGGTTCCAAGATACACCATCTTGATGCGGAAAACTTCCGAAAAAAGGTTTTTTTGCCATGCCACTTTACGAGTATCGCTGTTCGCCGTGCCTGCAAACATTCGAGGCGCTGGTGCGGAGCACGGAGGACCGGCCCCAGTGTCCGGCCTGCGGGTCCGACACGGTAGAAAAGCAATTCAGTGTGCCGGCCGCCGCCCAGACCAATGGTGCCTTGAGCGGCCGTTCTACCAGCCTGCCCTTGGCGGCCAGTGGCCCCGGCTGTGGGGCCCCCGCATGTTGCGGTGGCGGCTGCTCGATGACGGGCGATTGATCGCCTGGGAGTCTTGCCAGGCCATGGCTTTGCGCTGGCTTTCCCCCCAAGGGAGCAAGATCAGCGTTTCTTCTTCTTGGGGTCTTCCTTGGCCTTGGGCAGGGCAATTTCCAGGCTCTTGGCGGGATCCAACTTGAACGTGTCTTCCACCGGTACAAAGAACATCGGAAGGGTGAAGTTCCCTCCGAACTTGTAACCGGCTTCGCGTTCGCCCTTGAGCTGGCTCCGCTTGCCCTCTTTGATCAGGGCTTTCTCTTCCTTGACACCGGCCGGTGTATCGGCACTCAGGTAATACAGGTTCACAATCGCGACCTGCCCCCCCTCTTCTTCAACGACCCCGTTGATCACCGGGTCAACCGTATCGTTCATCTTGGGGTTTTGCGGGCCCTTGAACTCAAACTTGGAACGGAACTCGTCGTGCCACTTCTTGACGGCCTCTTCCGTGCCGGGCAAGGAGTATTTCTGGATCACGGCCAGCTTGTTATCCACCCAGCCATCCACGATTTCGGCGGCAATTAAATCCACGGTCTTGGGTGCCGACTTCCAGAGCTTGGGCAGCCGAAACCCCGCCCCAAACAAAACGCCAACCAGCACCACCACCCCAAGAGCGACCAGGGCCTTCGTCGGGATCCGCTTCAACAAGTCGGCAAACCCCTGAATTTCTTGCTCCTGCGCCTTCTTGCCGGCCTTCCCTTTCGCTTTGGGTTTGCCGGCCCCCCAGCCACCACCCTTCTTGGCGGCCTGCTTCTGACGTTCTTCTTCCTTCTTGGCCTTGGCCATGATGACATTGGGGTCGCCCAGCACGATGGTGCCCGTCTTGTCCATGAAGAAGACCGCGTCGCACTTCTTACAGTGCATCCGGGTATTGAGCCGATCCGGAGGCACATTGCCACGTCGCCCACAGCCTGGGCACGTCATCGGAATCATGGAGTGTTACCTCGGCGCAATTCGCCCCAAAACCCGAACCGATCACAAAAAGACAAAAACCGACGCTCCGCTGAATGGCCGAACACGGAGACCTGCGAAACCACAACCGCCATCACACCGGGCAAGATCGTCACTCTTCTGGCACACGTCCCTGGCCAGAACGGCCCTTCCAAAATCTTGCCGGCTCCCGCCCCAATCGAATCTAGCACTTCGCCTCAAGCCCTTGCTCTCACATTATAGTGTATCTCTTCGATTTTGTTTGCCCATCCGTCTACCCCAGAATGAAGATCCGAGAACCACGACCAGACGAGTCAGACAGATTGTGCCAATTCTACAGTCCGGCACCATCTCAAAAAAAAGACATCTGTCCTCTTGTCGTGCGTCAGGGCTCCCAAGGAACTCCCGACTCTCTGATTTTTGCTTCCGTGCAAGGCCAAGATTCACTGACAGGCCCAAGCCCTTTACGGTACGATTCCTGCGCAAAAGAAAGACACCCGTGAGACTGCACTCTTCCTGGCATTGAGGCCAAATCCGAATGCGTGTGCTTGTGACCGGGGCCACCGGTTTTGTGGGCGGGCACTTGATGGAACACCTGGTCTCGGCCGGCGATCACGTCGTTGGTCTCTCCCGAAGAGGTGTTTGGCCGGCTAGCCACCTCCACCTGGCTTCCCAGGCCCGGCTCGAACCATGCGACCTGGCAGTCATCCAGGAGTCTCGCCTGGCCCAATGGCTGCACGATCGACAACCCGAGGCCATTTATCATCTGGCGGCCCAGCCCAACCCCCAGCAAAGCCTGGCCCACCCACGCGAAACCTGGGACCAGAACCTGGGCGCGGCCCTCAACCTGCTCGAAGCCGCTCGCAAGGCCAACCTGAAGACCAAAATCCTGCTCGTCGGCTCCGGCGTCAGTTACGGAAACCCCGCCCCCGAATATCAACCGGTAGACGAAAGCTGCCCCCTGCTACCCAATAACCCTTACGCCGCCAGCAAGGCGGCCGTGGACCTGCTGGGAATTCAACACCACCTGGCGCACGGGACCGAAGTGCTGATGGTTCGGCCGTTCAACCACGCCGGACCCCGCCAGAGCGACCGCTACGTGCTGGCCAGCCTGGCCCGCCAGGTTGCCGCAGTCGAGGCCGGCCGGGCCCTGGCCGTGGAACACGGAAACCTCGCCATCGTGCGCGACTTCACCGACGTACGCGACATCGTCCAGGCCTATCGCTTACTCGTTCTCAAGGGGCGCCCCGGCCAGATCTATAACCTGGGCACCGGGCGAGATGTCAGCCTGCAGCAGATGCTTAACATCTTGATCGGGCAGGCCCGGGTCCCCATTCCCACACACGCCGACCCCGCCCGCATGCGCACCATCGACCAACCCCGCCTGCTCGCCAACGCCGGCAAACTCAGGCAAGACACCGACTGGACGCCTCAAATCCCGATCGAAACCACCCTGGGCGACATGCTCCAGTACTGGCGCGAACAGACTGCGTTATCGGATTAAAGAAACGCCCGGTAAAAATCAGGCCAAGAGTCTCAAAAAATGGACTCTATGGGGGGATGGACAGAGACGTTCGACCCGATAAGCCCGTCAGGCTCTCTCCGTGTCGATTCGGTCCATGACCGCCGCCTGAAGTCGTTACCGGTCAAACCACGCCCAGGCCTGGCAGGTGGGGCGTGGGGTATCCGCCCATGCGCCGGGCAAGCTGGCCAATTTCCGCAAGCCCCACGAGCAGCCGCGGATCCTCCAGGTCGGCCTCGGCCGAGATGGCCTGAAGCAGCCCACACAACAGCGCCGATTCATCGGCACCAATCGCGAAGTTCATACCCGTCCCGGGTACAGCTTCACTTGCGGAAGACGGGGTCCCAGATGACCCATCCTTGGAGGGGACTTGTACTTGGGTGTCAATTCGCAAGCTCATCCAGCCACTCTCCGGCGGAAATAGCACGAAATTTCACGAAGCCGCACAAAGTCTTCATCAATCCTACCAATTAGCTCGACCAGTTGACCAGATTTCTTGAGTGCCTTGCTCCAACCGATCTGGCCAGTTGGTCACTTTTCGTGAAATTGCAAGATGATCCGGATATTCATACGCCCGTTCAGCGAGTGGACGGAGTCACTTGCACACACCCGCCCGTAGCACTGAATCGAAAACAAGCGATCAGTACAAAGACCAAGCTTTTGTCATGGTTTCTGAAATTCGACGGAATACTGATAATCAACCCCCGGCCATGAACAGTTCAGGGCCGGAGGTTGAAATTCACGAAAACTTGAAAAGAAACCTCAAACTGGCAACTTGGTGCCGATCCGGTTCTTGACCAGCGTGACATCGTTGGATGTCAGCGTGCCGGTGCCATCAATGTCGTAAAACACGATATAGCCAGCACTGATCTGACGGGAAACCAGCATCTGGTCCAAAGAGGAAACCAGGCCGTCATCGTTCGCGTCGCCCGGCAACACATCGAGGCGCCTGCTGTAACTGGCCACACTGCTACCGCCTACGGTGACCGTCACCTTATCCGGGTTCGCCAGGCCACTGCCGCCCAGGTTAATGGTCCAGGTGGTCCCCGAACCGGTCACGCTGGAAATACTGTAGCTGAAGCCTGCCACGCTCTTGAGCGTGATATCACCGGCCGCCAGGCTGGGAATCGCCTGATCCAGTGTTAAGGTGATCTTGTTGATCCCCAGCCACGGAATATCCGTGGTACGGCCAGCCGGCAACAACCGACCCGAGCCAGCATCCACCAGACTGGCCGATTGCGTGCCCCAGCCCACCGAAGTGCTGGAAACATTGGCCACCACGGCGATGGTCAACGTGGCCGGATTGGTGGTGGCGGTTCCGAACGTGTTGGTGAACACCGCGCGGAACTGGCTGCCGGTATCTCCTGAACTTAATACCGAGGTCGTGTAGCTGCTGCCGGTGGCGCCAAGGATATCGGTCCAGCCACTGCCGGTGTTCTTCTGCCACTGTACGGTGGGTGTGGGAGATCCGGTGGCCGCGGCCGTGAAGGTGGCCGTGCTGTTTGCGTTGGTGGTCACGCTGGCAGGCTGAGAACTGATGGCTGGAGCCTGGTTCACCCGCAGCGTGGCAGCGGTTGTCGCGGCCGAGCCCAGCGAATTGATAAACATAGCGCGATAGACATATCCGTCACTCGTTCCGGTCAAAGTGGGCGTGGTGTAGCTGGTGCTGGTGGCACCCGCGATATTCGACCACGATGTACCACCGTTGGTGCTGACCTGCCACAGAATCGTGGGAGTGGGGCTGCCAATCGCGGTTGCTGTGAACGTGGCGGTGGAACCCACGTTCACCGATTGACCGGTGGGGTTGCTCGTCACTAACGGAGCCGCGGCCACAACCTGCATGACGGCCACGCTTGTACTGGTGGCGAAGTTGGAATCACCACCGTACACGGCCGTGATGGAATGATTGCCACCGGTCAGGGTTGCTGTGCTGAACGTGGCCGTGGTACCGCTGATCGTCCCAGTACCCAGGGTGGTGGAACCATCTTTGAACGTGACGGTACCCGTTGCCCCGCTGGTGACGGTGGCCGTGAACGTCACAGAATCACCATACGTGCTGGGGTTAGCAGAACTTACCAGCGCTGTGGTGGAACTGGCCGGGCTCACTGTCTGGCTCGCAGCACTGCTGGTACTGCCGGTGAAATTGCTATCTCCGCCGTACACGGCCGTGATGCTGTGGCTACCGCCGGTCAGGGCTGCAGTACTAAACGTGGCCGTGGTGCCACTGATGGTGCCGGCGCCCAGGGTGGTGGAACCGTCTTTGAACGTGACGGTACCCGTGGCCCCGCTGGTGACGGTGGCCGTGAACGTCACCGTATCTCCATAGCTGCTGGTGTTAGCCGAACTGGCCAGGGTTGTGGTGGAACTGGCCTGGCTCACCGTCTGGCTCACCGCGCTGCTCGTGCTGCCACTGAAGTTACTATCACCAGCGTAGACGGCCGTAATGGCATGACTACCCGAACTCAAGGCCGAGGTGCTGAACGTGGCCGTGGTGCCGCTGATGGTGCCCGTACCCAGGGTGGTGGAACCATCTTTAAACGTGACGGTACCCGTGGCCCCGCTGGTAACGGTGGCCGTGAAGGTCACGGAATCACCAAAGATACTGGGATTCGCCGAACTGATCAGGCTGGTGGTGCTACTAGCCTGGCTCACCGTCTGCGTGACAGCGCTGCTGGTGCTGCCAGTGAAATTAGTGTCTCCGCCGTATACGGCCGTGATACTATGGCTTCCCGCAGTCAGGCTCGAGGTACTGAACATGGCCGTGGTGCCGCTGATGGTGCCGGTGCCCAGTGTGGTAGAACCATCCTTGAACGTGACGGTTCCCGTGGCCCCGCTGGTGACCGTGGCCGTGAAGGTCACCGTAGCGCCATAGGTACTAGGGTTCGCCGAACTGGCCAAGCTGGTGGTGCTGGTCGCCTGGTTGACCGTCTGGCTCACCGCGGTGCTAGTGCTGGTATTATAGTTACCGTCACCGCCGTATACGGCCGTGATGCTGTGGTTACCAGCAGTCAGGCTAGTTGTGCTGAACGTGGCGGTGGTGCCAGAAATCGTCCCTGTGCCCAGTGTGGTGCTGCCATCCTTGAACGTCACTGTACCCGTGGCACCGCTGGTGACCGCGGCTGTGAAGGTGACCGAACCGCCATAGGTGCTGGGGGTGCTGGAACTCACCAGGCTTGTCGTGGTGTTGGCCTTATTGACGACTTCGCCGATAAACGGCGAGGTACTGGTCAAGAAGTTGGTATCGCCAGCGTAAACAGCCGTAATCTTATAGCTGCCAGCGGTCAAGCTCGATGTGGTGAATGTGGCGGTGTTGCCGCTGATCGTGCCGCTACCAAATGAGGTGCCGAAATTCTTGAATGTGACGGTACCCGTGGCACCTGTGGTGACGGTAGCCGTGAATGTCACCGTATCACCATAGGTGATCGAGTTGGCCGAGGTGACCACGGTGGTTGTGGAACTGGCCTGGTTCACGGTCTGGCTGACAGCGCTGCTGGTGCTGCCCGCGTAGTTAGAATCGCCACCATAAACAGCGGTGATCGAGTGAGTTCCAGCGGTGAGTGTCGATGTGCTGAACGTGGCCGTGGTGCCGCTGATGGTGCCGGTTCCCAGCGTGCTGGACCCGTCCTTGAACGTCACGGTTCCGGTGGCGCCACTAGTGACCGTGGCCGTGAACGTGACCGAGGAACCGTACGTGCTGGGATTGGTCGAACTGGCTAGCGTTGTGGCGGAGGGGGTGGCCGTGTTCACCGTCTGGCTGACGGCGCTGCTGGTGCTTCCGGAGAAATTGGTATCACCACCGTACACGGCCGTGATGCTGTGGCTGCCCGTGATCAGGCTTGAGGTACTGAAAGTCGCGGTGGTACCGCTGATGGTGCCGGTGCCCAGCGTGGTGGAACCATCCTTGAAGGTAACCGCCCCGGTGGCACCGCTGGTGACAGTAGCCGTGAAGGTCACCCAACTGCCGGAGTTGCTGGGGTTCGCAGAACTGACCAGGGTGGTGGTGCTACCTGCTTGGTTTACCGTCTGGCTCACTGCGCTACTGGTGCTGCTGGTATAGGTATTATCACCAGCATAGACAGCCGTGATGCTGTGGCTGCCGGCGGACAGGCTTGTTGTGCTGAACGTGGCGGAATTGCCTGAAATCGTTCCTATACCCAGCGTTGTGGAGCCGTCCTGGAACGTGACCGTGCCGGTGGCGCCACTGGGCACAGTTGCCGTGAATGTCACAGTGTTACCATAGGTGGTGGTACTGGCCGAACTCGAAACGGTGGTGCTTGAGGGCGTCAGTATGGATCGTGTGGCCAGAAGGCCAGGCGACTTCATCGCCACCATGAACGTGTTGGTGACCGTGTTGATCGTGGGGCGACCGGACGAGAACGGACCGACCAAGCTGTTGAGTCCCGAGACAATGCCCGTCACACCCGACGTGCCATTGCCCCAGGTCACGGCACCAGCAGGGCCGTATCCACCATTATTCCAACCTTGCGTTTCAACGAGATAGTTACCATTACTCAACACCGTGATATGACCTAATCCAACCTTGTCGTTGGCGATGGATCCTACAAGGCTATTGTTGCTGGTGATGACGCCCGTCAAGCCTGATGTGCCATTGCCCCAGGTAACCGCGCCGGCGTTCATGATCGTACCATTACTCCAATCAGGTGTTGTAACGACATAGTTGCCGTTACTCAAAGCCGTGATTCCAAAGGAGGTGCCCCAATCGTGGGCACTCGATCCCACCAGACTATTAACGCTAGAAACGTATCCCGTCAGGCCTGATTCGCCATTGCCCCAGGTGACCGCTCCGGCATTCGCCATGGTGCCGTTGGTCCAGTTATTACTCGACACGACATAGTTACCGTTGGTCAAAGCCCTAACGCTAGATCCAAGCCGATCGAGTGACGAAGTACCCACCAGACTATTAACGCTCGATATGACGCCCGTTGTACCCGATGTACCATTGCCCCAGGTAACCGCGCCGGCAGCGCTCATCGTACCATTGTTCCAATAAAGACTTACCATGACATAATTGCCGTTCGCGAGTGCGGTAACGAATGGATACGCACCCCCGTTGAACCCAACCTGATCACTCGCGGAGGAACCGATCAGGCTATTAGCACTAGAGACGACTCCCCTCACACCCGATGAGCCACTGCCCCAGGTGACTGCGCCTGCGTCAGTAATCGTACCATTATCCCACATCCAATTTGGCACGACATAATTGCCGTTCGTGAGCGCGGCAATACCTCCCGACCCAATCCTATCTTTTGTAGAGGATCCGACCAGGCTATTGGCACTGGTAATGGTACCCGTCACGCCCGCCGTCCCGCTGCCCCAGGTAACTGCGCCGGCATCGGTGATCGTACCTTTGTCCCAATTTGGGCTGGAAATAACATAATTGCCATCCGAGAGCAGAGAGATTCCAATAACGCCCGCATAATTTGCACCTGTAGGATTGGCAATAGAACCGACCATGTCGTAGGCGGAGGAACCGACCAGGCTATTGGTATTGGACACGGCTCCCGTTGTGCCCGATGTGCCGTTTCCCCAGGTGACAGCGCCGGCATTGGTGATCGTACCGTTGTCCCAGTTTGTGCTCCTCACCACATAATTGCCGTTGCTCAAGGCACTCACGCCATCACCGCCAATCCAGTCATCGGCTGTGGTTCCCACAAGACTATTGACACTGGAGATCACACCCGTCACGCCGCGTGTTCCATTTCCCCAGGTGACCGCTCCAGCATTGGAGATTGTACCATTGTCCCAAGACGAGGAGTCGATCACATAATTCCCATTGGAAAGCGCGGTTACACCGGCCCAACCCAACTGATCACTGTCGGTGGAACCCACCAGGCTATTATCGCTGGTAATGACGCCCACGATACCAGACGTACCGCTTGCCCAGGTCACGGCGCCGGCCTGGGCCACCGTATCATTATTCCAGTACGGGCTTGTGATCACATAATTGCCGTTAGTCAAAGCCGTAATGCTACGGCCTACCATGTCACCAACTGTCGTGCCCACCAGGCTGTTATCACTAGAGATAACACCGACTACCGCCGCTGAGCTGCTCACCCAGGTCACGGCCCCGGCTTGAGTCACGCTGCCATTACTCCATACCGGACTTGAGATAACATAGTTCCCATTATTCAATATCGTAATAGAATGATTCGTAGCCGCGCCCTGACTACTACCAACCTGGTCTCTGGCAGTCGATCCCACCAGGCTATTGAGGCTAGAGACTACTCCGTTCAAACCCAGCGTGCTACTACACCAGGTGATGGCACCCGCATCACCCACGCTGCCTTTGTCCCACGAGGGACTTAACACGGCATAATTGCCATTGCCAAGATCAGTAATACCACCGGAACCAATGCAATCATAATAAGATGAACCCGTCAGGGTACTGATCAACGCGCCAGTCTTACCGTTGAACAGGTAGACAGCCCCGGAAGCCCGAGCACCCACATTAGCATACGGAGCAGCCACCACGACGTTTCCATTACTCAGCGTCAGAATGGTACTACCGAAGGCGTCCGACCCGTTCGTTACCGGATTGGGATCGACAAACTGGTTGGCCAGGATTGACAGTGTGATGTCTTGAGTAAAAGGCGCACTTCCGTCGGACGGGGTCAATTCAATCGAGAGGTTGGTATTCGTGTCCTGCGTGCCTGCCGCCGGCGTTCCACTGATCAATCCGGTCGAACTGAGACTCAAACCGCTGGGCAAGCTGCCCGCGGAAACAGTGGCCGCCTTGAGAGATATACCGCCCGTGGGAACTTGAAAGCTGCCAGCGGTTCCTTGGATCAGGTAGCCGACCTGAGGGAACGTAACCACGGGTTGGGTGATGGCGTTACTGGTGTAGGAAGCATAGTTGCTATCCCCGCTGTAAACCACGGTGATATTGTGGTTGCCGACTGTTGAAAAACTAAGTTTAAAAGTGCATGTGTTTAAGTAATAAATATCGTTGTTTTCGTAATCCCAGTAGGAATCAAAAGGATTAGTTTCTAAAAAGGACGCACCGTCGTACACGTCAAACGTACCACTGTACACGTCAATCGTACCGGCACCACCAGTTGCCGTGGCCGTGAACTCGACCGGGTTGCCAGGGGCCACGGGGGCTGAATCATTACTGACCAGGGTCAGGGTTGGAAGAGCTTTAGTGATCGTCTGGATCACCGTGGGGCTGGTGCTCTCGCTGAACTGAGCATTTCCATAATAAAACGCACTGATAGTATGGTTGCCGGCGTTCATGACCGGCACAGTAAAAGTGGCAGTTGTGCCGACAATGCTGGCATCACCAATTCGCCAGCCGCCGTCGCGGAATTCGACGAGGCCTGTGGCGCCGGCCGTGACTGTAGCGGTGAAGGTCACGCTATTGCCATAAGTAATGGGGTTGGCCGAACTGGCCAGACTCACGGACGACTCGGTCTTCTTGACCTCCTGAGTCAACCGACTGCTCGGACTCGCATAATAGTTGCTATCACCTTGGTAAACGGCCTGGATACTATGGGTCCTCAGGGATAAGCCGGAAGTGCTGAACGTGGCCGTGGAACCGGTGATTGCTCTGGTATCCAGTACCGTGCCATAGTCATAGAACGTAACAGCTCCTGTGGCGCCCGTCGTTACCGTGGCGGTAAACGTGACTGTGGAGCCAATAATGCTGGGGTTGGCCGAACTCGTAAGCGTTGTGGTGGTATCGGCTTTATTGACGATCTGGATAACAGCGCTGCTGGTATTGAAATTATAGTTGCTATCACCCTCATATTTTGCAGTGATACTATGGCTTCCCGTAGTCAGGCCCGTTGTACTGAACGTAGCAGTCGTGCCACTGATGGTGCCGGTGCCCAGCGTGGTGGCACCGTCCTTGAACGTGACGGTACCCGTGGCTCCACTGGCGACCGTGGCGGTGAAGGTCACGCTATTGCCATAGATACTGGGGTTGGACGAACTGACGAGGGTTGTGGTGAAACTCGCTTTGCTGACCGTCTGGGAAACAGCGTTGCTCGTACTGCCGACATAGCTTGAATTACCACCATACACCGCGGTGATACTATGGCTGCCAGTGGTCAGGGCCGACGTCGAATATGTGGCCGTGGTACCGCTGATCGTTCCCGAGCCCAGCGTGGTGGATCCGTCCTTGAACGTGACGGTGCCCGTAGCGCCACTGGTCACCGTGGCGGTGAAAGTCACGCTACCGCCATAGGTGCTGGGGTTGGACGAACTGACCAGAGTTGTGGTGCTGGCATAGCTAACGGTCTGGGTGACGATACTGCTGGTGCTGGTGTTAAAATTCGCATCCCCGCCATACACGGCAGTGATGCTATGGTTACCCAGCGACAAGCTTGAGGTACTGTAGGTTGCCGTAGAGCTGGAAATGGTTCCGGTGCCCAGCGTCGTGGCACCGTCCTTGAAGGTCACGGTACCGGTGGCGCCACTGGTCACCGTCGCGGTGAAGGTCACGCTGCTCCCATTGACACTGGGGTTTGCCGAGCTCGTCACCGTTGACGTGGAGGCAGACTTGCTGACCGTTTGTGTAACGGCGCTACTGGGGCTGGTGTTAAAATTGGAATCGCCACCATACACCGCGGTAATGGAGTGGCTGCCAGCCGTGAGAGTAGACGTTGTGTAAGTGGCGGTTGTACCACTGATTGTGCCCGTACCCAGCGTGGTGGAGCCGTCCTTGAACGTGACGGTACCCGTGGCTCCACTGGTCACCGTCGCGGTATACGTTACACTTCCACCATAAGTACTGGGATTGGCCGAACTGGCCACACTCGTGGTTGACGCGGCCTTGTTGACCGTTTGCGTAACGGCAATACTGGTGCTACCGTTAAAATTGGCATCGCCCCCATACACGGCAGTGATACTGTGATTGCCGCCTGTTAGGGTCGTGGTTGTGTAAGTGGCTGACGTACCGCTGATTGTGCCAGTGCCCAGGGTGGTGGAGCCGTCCTTGAACGTGACGGTTCCCGTGACCCCACTGGTGACCGTGGCCGTGAACGTTACAGACCCACCATAGGTGCTAGGGTTGGAGGAACTCACCAGAGTTGTGGTCGAATTTTTTTGATTCACCGTCTGGGAGACGGCGTTGCTGGTACTCCCCACATAGCCTGAATTACCACCGTATACCGCGGTGATACTGTGGCTGCCAGCGGTCAGGGCCGTGGTGGTATATGTGGCCGTGGTGCCAGAAATCGTTCCGGTGCCCAGCGTGGTGGAACCATCCATGAACGTGACTGTGCCTGTAGCACCACTGGTCACCGTGGCCGTGAAGGTCACGCTACCGCCATAGGTGCTGGGGTTGGACGAACTGACCAGAGTTGTGGTGGTGCTCGCCTGGTTCACTGTCTGGCTGACGGCGATGCTGGTGCTGCTGGCGTAGTTGGAATTCCCACCATACACGGCCGTGATGGAATGGCTGCCTGTGGCCAGCGTCGAAGTCGAGTATGTGGCCGTGGTGCCACTGATGGTGACGGCCGATCCCAGGGCCGTTCCATCGGCATAGAACTGAACCGTGCCGGTTGCTCCCGATGTAACTGTCGCCGTCAGCGTCACAACGCTATTGTAGTTACTTGGATTTGCCGAGCTGGTCAATGTCGTCGTGGTGGGTGGCAGTATGGATCGCGTGGCGATAATCCCCGGCGATAACATTGCCAGCAGGAATTGATTGGTGACCGTGTTGATTGTGGCGGCGAGGTTCCTGTCATGATAAAACGGACCAACCAGGCTGTTCAGGCCGGTTACGACACCAGAAATACCCGCGGTACCGCTACCCCAGGTGGCTGTGCCGGCGTTCGCATTCGTGCCGTTAGTCCAGGCCCCGCTTAGTACCAGATAATTCCCATTGCTGAGTGCGGTGACCGCATCGGAGCCAATTTGGTCATAATTACTGGATCCGACCAGGCTGTTGTTGCTGGAGATGACCCCCTTGACGCCAACCGTGCCGTTACCCCAGGTCACAGCACCGGCATCGACCACCGTGCCGTTGTCCCATAAGGTCGCCGTAACCACGTAATTGCCGTTCGTAAGTGCAGTGATGTCACCGCTACCCACTGCATCTCCACTCGTGGATCCAACCAGGCTATTAGCGCTGGAGACCACGCCGGTGACGCCGGCCGTGCCACTCGCCCAGGTCACCGCGCCGGCATCAACCACCGTTCCGTTGTCCCAGTTCGGGCTTAGAACCACATAGTTCCCGTTATTCAATGTGGGGATATAAGTACCTACAGAGTCAGAGGCTGTCGTACCGACCAGGCTATTGGTGCTGGAAATTGTACCTTTGATGCCCACCGTGCCATTGCCCCAGGTGGCCGCGCCCGCATCCGTCACCGTACCGTTGTCCCAGCTCGGGCTTAGCACGACATAATTGCCATTGGTGAGCACCGCGATATCACCGCCCACCTGGTCAGACGCACGCGAGCCAACCAAACTGTTGGTACTGGAGATGGTACCACTGAGTACTGCGGTGCCGCTGCCCCAGGTGGCTGCGCCGGCATCGGTTACGGTGCCGTTGTCCCAGTTCGGGCTTTGCACCACGTAATTGCCATTGGTGGAGAGTGCCGTCACGCCTCCCGAGCCAACCTGGTCACTTGCCTTGGATCCGACCAGGCTGTTGGTGCTGGAAATGGTGCCTTTCACACCCGCTGTGCCACTGCCCCAGGTGGCTGCGCCGGCATCGGTCACGGTACCGTTGTCCCAGTTCTTGCTGGCCACCACGTAATTGCCGTTGCCCAGAACTGTGATACCCCAGAAACCGACCTGGTCCGAAGCAGTTGATCCAATCAGGCTGTTGGTACTGGAAATGGTTCCACTGAGAACAGCCGTGCCGTTGCCCCAGGTCACCGCGCCGGCATCGGTCGCGGTGCTATTGTCCCAGTCCGGACTGGATACCACATAATTTCCGTTGGTGAGCTTTTTTATTCCACCGCTACCTGCCTGGTCAGACGCATGAGATCCGACCAGGCTGTTGGAACTGGAAATGGTGCCTTTCACACCCGCTGTGCTGCTGCCCCAGGTCACCGCACCGGCATCTGTCACCGTGCCGTTGTCCCAAAGAGTGCTCTGAACTACATAATTGCCGCTGGAGAGCTTTGTCACACTACCACTGCCCACCTGGTCGTTTGCTGTGGATCCGATCAGGCTGTTGGTACTGGAGATAGTACCGCTGAGAACGGCCGTGCCATTGCCCCAGGTGACCGCGCCGGCATCAGCGATTGTGCCGCTGTCCCAGTTGGTGCTGACGACCACATAACCGCCGTTGGAGAGCGTTGTCACATCACCACTACCTACCTGGTCAGACGGCTTGGAACCGACCAGACTGTTGGTACTGGAGATGACGCCTTTCACACCCGCTGTGCCGCTGCCCCAGGTCACGGCACCGGCATCGCCCACCGTGCCGTTGTCCCAGTTCGGGCTCTGCACCACATAATTACCGTTAGACAGAGTGGCAACTCCATTGCTGCCGACCTGGTCAGATACTTTGGAGCCCACCAGGCTGTTGGAGCTAGAAATCACGCCCTTCACGCCCGCAGTGCCACTGCCCCAGGTGACCGCACCGGCATCGACCACAGTGCCGTTATCCCAGCTATTCGTCGCAACCACATAATTGCCGTTGCCCAGAGACGTTACCGACCCTCCCACCTGGTCGTCGGGCGACGATCCCACCAGGCTGTTGCTGCTGGAAACGGCCCCCGAGACCCCCGTGGTTCCGTTGCCCCAGGTGGCTGCGCCGGCGGAACTGGCGGTCCCGTTGTTCCAATACGGGCTTTGCACCACGAAATTGCCATTGCCAAGGTCGGTAAGTCCGCCCGAACCGATCTGGTCGCTGGCAGTCGACCCCTTGAGGGTGCTGATGAGGGCCCCGGTCGATCCATTGAACAGATACACGGCACCGGCGTCCGTTCCGCCGGAATCATCCGAAGGCGCGGTCACGACCACGTTGCCACTGCTCAAAACCAGAATCGTTGTGCCGAACCCGTCATCCGCCGAGTAGTTGGGGTCTACAAACTGGTTAGCCAGAACCGAGAGCGTGATGTTCTGGTCATAGGCCGCACCCGTGGCGGGGGTAAGGTGAACCGTCAGGCTGGAGGTCAGGCCCTGGGTGCCAATCGCCGGGGTTCCGCTGATCACGCCCGCACTGCTAAGGCTCAGGCCGTAGGGCAAAGTGCCCGAGGTCACACTGGCGGCCGTGAACGAGGCCGCCCCGTTCAAGGGCACCTGGTAGCTGCCGACTTGCCCCTGAATTAAATAGCCCACCGGGGTCGAGGTCAATAATTGCCGTTCTTCCAGCCCTTCAAGACCCGCCAGAACCTTCGCCCGGCGTCGTGCCTTGATCTTACGGAGACGTAATGCAGACAGCAACCGTGCCAGTCGGGCGGTGAAGGCGTTCATGAGAATCCCTGGGTGCACGTTGAATCGGTAAAACCTGAAAAAGACTGATACGACGTTTTTCCATCATCGATCATCATAGTCTGTAAATACTGACCGATATTCAAGGCATCACTACCTCTTCATCCATCAAATTTTCCAAGCACGCAAACAGTCAAAAAAAAACAAAACAAATGCTCAACAAGCATTAAACGCTTGCTGTCAAATTAAGCATATATTAAGAGAAATTGAGATTGAGGGTTTTCAGAAATATCAACCTATGTTCTTGCGACACTTTTTGAGCGCAGACCGATCGCCCTGCCAGGGAGCAGGCAGCAATTTTCCATATGCGTATGACTGGATGCAACCCATGATATTTCCTGGGCAAGCAAAGCGATTGGACTCAGTTGAGATCGCCATGGCAGCCTTGCTCACGCAACGGTATGACGGTGCGTTGTTCGATACGCCACGCAATTCACAAGTACTCGCCTTATATGCACGAACAGTTAACGAGAAATACCTTGGCTTCGATCGAGTCACAATGCGCACATTCAGCAACCAGGCAAGAGAAAGCCAGCCAGTTTCAATCACATTGTTTGTAAATCAGACTGAATCAATAGACCGCACAAAACCACGAACACGGCTTGCCTGACAAAAAACACTCGCACAGGCCCACCTAGGGCGACCCGTGCGAGTGTTTGTGTCGTGTTCAGTTTGCGTTCAGCCGTTCAGGCCATCACTCGCGATCCGGTTCGCCGTCGCCATCGAGGTCGTCGATATGGTCGCTGGCCTCGGCCTGACCGACCTGGTCGTCCATGATGGGGACGCGGGCTTCGCCATCGGGTCCAGGCAAGGCGGCCAGCGGTGCGTCGGTCTCCAGGGCGGCTTGCTCAACCTCGGCGTTGGCCGTCAGCTCCTCCTCGGGGAGCTTGGCCAGCGAGCCGACGGAATCGCCATCATCGAGCTTGATCAGGCGCACCCCCTGGGTGTTACGGCCAATGCAGTTGATGTCGGCCACCCGGGTGCGAATGATGATCCCGCCCGTGGTCGTGATCATCACCTCGTCGGCCTCGGTCACCTTGGACACGGCCACCACCTCGCCGTTACGGTCGGTGGTCTTGATGTCGATCAGCCCCTTGCCACCACGCGATTGCGACCGGTATTCCGTGAGCGCGGTCCGCTTGCCGTGACCATGCTGACAGACCGTGAGCAGGCTGGCCGGATCTTCCTGGCCGTTCACCACCACCATGCCCACCACTTCGTCGCCATCTTCGAGTGAAATGCCTCGCACGCCGAAGGCCGGTCGACCCATCGAGCGAACGTCTGACTCATCGAACCGGATGCTCATCCCCTGCTTGGTCGAGAGCAAGACCTGGTCACCGGCCTTGACGCGGTTCACGCCGATCAGGGTGTCTCCCTCATCCAGGCCCAGGGCGATGATGCCGCGGCCCAGCGGCCGCTTGAAGGCCGTGAGGGCCGTCTTTTTGACCGTGCCTTTACGCGTGACCATGAACAGCGATTCGTCTTCAGAGAACTGGCGCACCGGCACCAGCCCGGTCACTTGCTCCCCTTCTTCAAGCTGGAGCAGGTTCACCAGCGCCCGGCCGGCGGCCGTGCGCGCGGCCATGGGCAGGTCATACACCTTGAGCCAGTAAACCTTCCCCTTGTTCGTGAAGAACAGGATGTAGTCATGTGTCAGGGCGACGAACATGTGCTCCAGGAAGTCACCTTCGCGGGTGTTGGTGGCGCTAATTCCGCGGCCGCCGCGCCCTTGCGCGCGGTAGGTGGAGGGGGGCAGCCGCTTGATGTAACCATCGTGGGTGATGGTGACTACCATGTACTCTTCGCGGATCAAGGATTCCTTGTCGTAGTCGGCCACTTCCTCGTCGGAAATCAGGCTACGGCGGGCGTCTGCATATTTGTCTTTGATCTCGATCAGGTCGGCGTGAATCAGGTCGCGGATCCGCTGGGGATCGCCCAGAATTCCCTCGTAGCGACCGATGTCTTCCTTCAGGCCCTTGTACTCGGCGGCCAGCTTGTCGGCTTCCAGGCCGGTCAGGCGCTGAAGCTGCATGGCCAGAATGGCGTCGGCCTGCATGCGGGTCAGGCCGCCGGTCTGCTTGGCGTCTGGGTCATCGAGTGCGCGGCGGAGGATCTCGGGCGAGACCTCGATCCCCATCAGGCGGATCCGGGCCTCGGCCGGATCACGCGAGGAGCGGATCACCCGGATGATCTCATCAATATAAGTCAGGGCGATGAGCAGCCCTTCCACCAGGTGGGCACGCTGGCGGGCCTGGCGGAGCTGGTACTGGGTGCGCCGGCGGATGACGTTGAACCGGTGTTCCAGGTATTGGGCCAGCAGGTCCTTGAGCGTTAACAGCCGGGGCCGGCCATCCACCAGGGCCAGCAAGATCACGCTGAAGCTGCTTTGCAGGGGCGAGTACTGGAAGAGCTGGTTGAGGATGACGACCGGGTCTTCCCCCTTCTTGCACTTGACCACGATCCGGACCGGTTGCTTGCGGTCGCTTTCATCGACCACGTCGACCACGCCCGAGATCCGGCCGTCGGTCACCAGTTCGGCCAGCTTCTTGAGCAAGCCTTCCTTGGTGAGCTGGTAGGGAATCTCGGTGATGACGATATGGGTGCGGCCGTCCTTGAGTTCATCGAATTCATACTTGGCGCGAAGGATGACCCGGCCCCGGCCGGTGGTGTACGCCTCAAGAACCCCCATGCGGCCACAGAGCGTGGCGCCGGTGGGGAAATCGGGGCCCTTGATATGCTCCATCAACTCGTGAACATCGAGCGTGGGGTTGGCGTTGAGCGCCACCAGGGCGTCGCACACTTCACCCAGGTTGTGCGGCGGGATGGACGTGGCCATGCCCACCGCGATCCCGCCCGACCCATTCACCAGCAGGTTGGGGAACTTACCGGGCAAAACCCGGGGCTCGTTGTATTTCTCATCATAATTGGGCTGAAAATCGACGGTGTCGAGGGTGATATCCTCAAGCATCTCGCCGGCGACCGGGCTGAGCTTGGCCTCGGTATATCGCATGGCGGCCGGCGGCAGGCCGTGAATACTGCCGAAGTTCCCCTGCCCGCTGATCAACAGATGCCGCATGTTCCACCACTGAGCCATGCGGGCCAGGGTGGGATAGATCGAGTTATCGCCATGCGGGTGATACCGTTTCATGGTCTCACCCACGATCCCGGCGCACTTGCTGGTGCTGGCGCCTGGGGTCAGGCCCAGGTCACGCATGGCCACCAGAATTCGCCGCTGCGAGGGCTTCAGGCCGTCTCGCACGTCGGGCAAGGCACGACTGACAATGACCGACATCGCGTACGTGAGGTAACTCTCTTTGAGTTCCTCCTCGATATTCAGCGGGATCGGCGGCAGCGGTTCCGGGACGGCGGGCGGTTGCGCGGTGCTCACTCGAAAACAGTCCTTCCTCGGCGGACACCCCAGACCAGACACTTTCGAAAAGCGGACCGGTTCGGGGCTGCGGTCAAGGGGGATATTGTACACCAAGCCTGACACCGCATACAAGCGTTTCCGGGTTTCCGAGGGTCGACCCAAGTAACGCAGGATCAAGCAGTAAAGTGCTGCCCAGCCACACCACGCGCAGACCCAGGCAACCACGCCGCCCGACCAGCCACGCCTGAGCTTGAACCCCGTGGTACCCGTAACAGGGATCCATCCGGCCCAACCAACCGCCACAAACCCCAGACTCTTCCAATTCCCCCTAGAATATCTTGCGGAATCTGGACGCAGGTTCTTTACGGGGAGAGAAGAAGGGTCAAAAATAGCAAGCAATCTCCGCGCGCCTGGCTCGCTCGCCTGCACGCGGTCCTCGGCCCCCCCGCGGGGACCCACTCACATCGCATCCTAGGACGTAACACCATGAGAATTTGGCCAACGACAATGGGCATGGCTTTGCTGGGACTGACCAGCCTGGCAACCGCCCAGCAGCCAGCCCTACCCGCCCCCGGACAGGTTCAGGTTCAGGTTCCCGGTCTGCCTCGACCGGTGGCCACGCCGGCTGCGCCCGCAGCTCCCGCCCAGGTTGCGCCCGGCACGCGACCAGCAGCGGCCGCACCAGCCGCGGCTGTACCCGCACCGGCCCAGGCTGTTCCAGGACGAGCCGTGGCAGCTCCCGCGGCCGTGGCGGCCGCCCCTGTTGCACCTGTTGATCAGGCGGCCGCCGCCGCCGTGGCCGAGCGCCTGGCCGGCTTCGTCAAAGCCTTCAACGAACGCAACGCCGGTGCCCTGGCTGACTATTTCACCGACGACGCCGTTCTGATCTCCACCGATGGCGCGGTCACGCGCGGCAAGGCGGCCCTGGGTGAGATGTTCACGACCGGATTCGCTCAGCCCTCCAATTACACGCTCGCCTCGACCATCGAGAGCACCCGGTTCCTCACCCCCGACGTTGCCCAGCTCGAAGGCGTGAGCAAGCTGACCGCGCCCAACGAACCTTCGGTCGTCAACAACTTCGTGTCGCTGGCAACAAAGACCAACAACGTCTGGCGGATCGCCGAGATTCGTGACCTGCCGGCCGCCCCTGAAGTGGTGGCTCCGGCCGACCGCCTGGCGGAACTCGAATGGATGGTCGGCGACTGGGAATTCGTGAGCCCAGACGCGGCCACCAAAATCACCTCCAGCGTGCGCTGGGGCGACAACAAGGCGTTCTTGATCCGCCAGGCCAGTGAGCAGACGGGCCAGGAAAAGCCGCGCACCAGCCTGATGATCGTGGGCTGGGATCCGCAGGGCAGCCAGATCAAGTCCTGGCTGTTTGACTCGGAAGGGACCGTAGGCGAAGGGGCCTGGGCACGCGCCGCGGACAACCAGTGGGTCATCCGTGCCCAGGGCTCGCATACCGATGGTACGAGCGCCTCGGCCACCCAGTTGCTCACCCTGGAAAACCCCAACGCGCTTCGCACCAGCACCGTCGACCGGATGAGCGGTGGCGTGATCGTGCCCGACAAGGACGAGATCCTGATGGTCCGTCGGCCACCGGCCGCGCCTGGCACCGCTCCAGCCGCACCCGGCACACGTTGATTGAACCAACCGCACCACATGCGGTTGACCTTCACGTCTGGTTGAGAACAATTCCAGAACAACACCCACACGCGATGCCGGCCTGGCCCCGCCCTCCCAGCGCGGCCGGCCGGCCAAGCGTGGCGCGCAGCAAGCCTTGACGTAGGCCCTAAACAAATCAACGTACGGCGGTCCCGCAGACGCGGCACTCGGCAGATTCCCTGTCATTGAAGAGGTTCACCCGTGATTCGCAATCGAGTTGCTCTCGCTCTGGCGGCGGCCGCTGTCCTCGGACTCGGCACCACCACGGCATTCGCCCAACGCGGCCGCCCGGGCGGCGGCGGCATGGCCCGCCCAGCAGGCGGCGGTGGTGGCATGGCCAGGCCCATGGGTGGCATGGCCCGCCCAGCAGGCGGCGGTGGTGGCATGCAGCGCCCGGCCGGTGGTGGCGGCATGGCCCGCCCGGCTCAGCCGATGCAACGCCCGGCTCAAATGCCGATGCAGCGACCCGCCCAGCCGATGCAACGGCCCGCCATGCCCGGCGGCGGCATGACCCGGCCGGCACAACCAATGCAACGGCCCAACGTCGGTATGCCTCAAAACCGACCGGCAACCATGCCGGGCAACCTGACCAGGCCCGCTCCACCCATGCAGCGTCCCGGCATGCCCGGTGGAGGCATGCAGCGCCCCGGCCAGCCCGGTCAGATCGGCGGTATGCAGCGGCCCACCACACTCCCCGGCCAGCCTGGCGGCATCGGTGGCATGAACCGACCCGGCCAGCCCGGCGGCATCGGCGGCATGAATAGGCCCACCACGCTCCCCGGCCAGCCCGGCGGTATTGGCGGCATGAACCGACCCACCACGCTCCCCGGCCAGGTCGGTGGTATTGGCGGCATGAACCGACCCACCACGCTCCCCGGCCAGGTCGGTGG
>Ga0007796_10000048_pt1 | contig 25687 bp, 18 predicted proteins | sample CryBogmetaGMA0M_FD_60373 | JGI IMG/M metagenome (GOLD analysis project Ga0007796, IMG submission 60373) | Freshwater microbial communities from Crystal Bog, Wisconsin, USA - MA0M | ecosystem: Environmental > Aquatic > Freshwater > Lake | place: Crystal Bog, Wisconsin, USA | collected 2009-07-06 | reverse complement strand
GGGCATTCCTTTCTTGTAACTTATAAAATTTGATTCTAAAAAAGAAAATACTGGTGCTTCTATATTTTCTATTTTAGAAAATCTAACATATTTTTTGCCTTTTATTAGGTTTGAAGCTAAGGCTAATCTTAAAGTGTCTTTCCAGATTGTTTTTTGAGATAATAAGAGTTTTTCTGTGACAATAATCAAATTTTCAAAAAAAACTTTGGGAAAATTATTGAATGCTATTACATTACCTATCTCTAACCAATTTTCCTTTAATTCTTCTTTATCTGAGTTTAGCGCCTCCCAAAAATTGGGGCAGTTCTTTTCTGCTTCTTCAAAAGTAAATGTAGAATCTAATGAATATAAAAAATCAATTGTACTCTCATTGGGAAGAGTTACTTGGTTTTTTAAAACCAAATCAGGTTCTAGAAACATCACAAATGGCTGTTTTAAAAAGCCCTGCATTATTAAATAAAAAAGAGAATAAAACTTATTAAGAGGTTCATATCCTTTATATGAAGCAAAATCATAAAAGCCATAAAGTCTTTTATGGGCAAAAATGCTCTTAACAGCATTTTTTTCTACCATTAAAAATTTTTTGTCTTTGGATGTTAAGCAAACAATTAAATCATCACTTAAGCCTTTTTGCTTAAAACTTTCAATCAACAAAGAAAGCTGCCAATGATAATAGGGTGTGTTATTGGTTGAAGCTAAAAAATCCATACAATATAAGAGTCATTTTATTTTTAATTTAAAAGATATAGGGGGGTGGGTAGATCATCAATTCTCGTCTGTAAATTCCGCTTCATATAATTTATATATTTTGCTATAAGCAATGCCAAAAGCTGGTCCATGTGGATCGTTATCTTCCAACATGGTTTTTATGTGACTTAATTCATGAAGCAAACAATTAACCGCTTCGTTGTCGCTTAGCTTTTTGTCAATTCTTATGAAATACTTTTTATTTTCATAAGAACACTCTCCTTCTAAAGACCTTGGCATTTTACACCTAGAAACAAATATTTTAATATTGTGAAATATTTTTTTAAAAAATCTAACTACACGAGGGAAAAGTGGCTTACATGAATGAGAAGAGTGCCATTTTAAATATTCTTGATTTTTTCTATCAAGAAACATAGAGGACTCCTGATATAATATTTTTATCAAATCAAAAGCTATATTTCCGTGTAAACGAAACGACCAGATGTTTCCATGTTTTTTAATATTCGCTTTAGTATCAACGTTTTTTTGACAAAATACTTTAAAGGCTTCACAAACCTCTTTTTCTCCGACGAGTTTAATTGTTTTCGTTGACGAGTCGATCATTCCGTCGCCATCTATCGCTCCTCGCCAATAATGGCGTTCCAATTCTGGGGGCACTTTGAAAACCTTCTTATTACAGCTTATAATTCCCTTGTAAATTAAACTGTCTCTCATATGTTTATTGCCAATAGAAACACATGATTGAATAAAATTATTTTTTATTTGATGTTTTATAGGGTGATTAGAGGAAATACATGTTAAAAATTTTTCAAGATGCTTTTCATCATCTTTCTTAAAACTTAATCTGATCAAATTTCCACTAGTGCTACCATCTGTAAGCATGACTCCCAACCAATAAGCCTTGAGCTCTGTGTCAATAATATCAAAAAAGTTTTCATTTACTTTATATTTTTTTTTACCATGTCCAATTGAACGAAACTTACAATTTTTTGCACTTCTTAATTTTCTTTGAATTGTTATAATCGAACAATTGTAATAATTAGATAGATACTTAGTTGAATAGCCCGAATTGTATTGTTTAACAAGTTTTTTAAGCGGAATTTCTAAGCGTCTCATGTATACACCCCCTTATATTATATACTAAAGGAGGCTCATCAAAATATTTTCATGTATTTTGGTAAAAATATTAAACTTTGGAGTATGGGTCTTTTTGCATTTTAGGCCTCAAAAAGGCTATGAAAAATGGGATCAATAAGCATTCATGTCCGAATCGTCATAGCTCAAAAAGTTATTTAAACGATCTCCTTTGTCGCCAACCATTTTCATCCAATCTTGTATTTTATTTTTTGTAAGACCACAATGAGAATTTTTCATATCATAAAAATTTTCTGGATTGTAGTTATTTCTAATTCCCCAATTATACAATTTAATTAAATATGCTATATCGTTTGCCTCTTGGGGTGTCCATCCATTTGAAGATAGAGAATCTTTAATTGAGTCGGGGTCGTTATTTCTTAGTACCCAAGCAGAGCCCAACCATCTATCATTTCTAAAATCTTTAGGTATTTCTTGATAATCAAAATTAGCTCCTGGGTAAACAACTCCTAAAATGTCTAAATCATTTGCCATTTTCATGTATTTTCTTGGGTCTACATCAGGATTCTCTAATCCATCAATGAATTCTTTTTTAATATATTCTTTTGGGAGAGCAGAAATATCTTTCATGGAAGATTTGATTCCATTACGATAGTCTTTATGAAGCATATCGGGATTTCCGTAGCGAGCATTAAAATTTAACAGCCTCAGAGCTGTAGCAGGGTCGTCTTTTAAGCGATCCTCTATCTTGTCTCCTACTATCTTAATTTGATTATTTTTTAAATGTGTTGCACCGCCATATGGATCTATTAAATCACTATTATCACCATCGGCTGATGAAAGTGGAATATAAAGAGAATTTATTGTTAGATCACGATTTGCTGCATCTTCTTCTATAGAAGAAGCTGCTTCGCCTTTTTCTGGCGATACTCTTTTGCTCTTGCTAGATTTTGATAGTGGAGAAATGCGAAACTCTTCTCCTTTTATCTTTACTGTTATCTCTAGCTCTTTTCCTTGTTTGTCCCATTTGCTTGCATAAAAAAACTTGTTGTTTCTGCTTTGGACGGGCAAGTCATCATAATTCTTATCGTTCTTGTGATCAGGATCTATTGGCTTGACTTCTGTGAAATTTTCTTCTGATTGAGACAATATCATTCTTATTTCGCTTATTGTAGCATCTGCAACAAGATCGTAGTTTCTTGGAGTTTTACCTTTTAAATGGTCTCTTACAGCTCCGCCAGTTAAATAAAGCGATTTCTTTTTTAGCTGCGGCTCTACTTCGCCTTTGTTTTTATCGATAGTTGTATATCCTAAACCAACTTGGTTCGATGCTGCAAAAGCTTTTATTATTGGTCTCAAATTAGCATGAGAATTTTTATTTATAGAAAGAGGTGAAAATTCTTTAGACCCTGGAGTTTTTTGTAACTTAACTTTAGAAGTTATAAAACTTGGTTCTTTGGATTCTTTAAGATTTAAATATTCTGAAAATTTCATATAATTGACGTGTCCTCTCTGCTTTTGATTATATATATTAAGTTCACTTGATTTCACGGTGGGGGGAAAGCTAAATCGGCCTGTAGTCCCAATACATAAAGAATGTATCCTGCAAGGATCATGAGCACAACTTTCCAAACTAAATCAAATATTTTATCCCAAAATGCATCGTGTTTGCCTAGCTTGGTCTTGGTGTCTTCCAGCTTAAACTCCATTATTTGAACTTTATTTTCTAGAGACTTAATGTTGTCTATCATAGATTCTTGATTTTCACCGAGTATTTTAACTCTTTCATCTATTCTAGAAACCAAGCCAGATACTACATTAATAGAGTCTAAAATTTGTATAAAGTTTGGAGGTTGTCTGGCCATATTTTTCCATTTATTAAGACATACAATCTATATATTAAAGTATGACAAAAGCTCAAACCGAAGAAAATGAAAAAAATATACAGTTAGAGGAAATCCCTCTTGTGGGAGAAGTATCTAAATCTCAAGAAAATGACATTTCTGAAATAAAACCTGAAGATTTAGAAGATATTATGCCACAAATGAATGTTAGTGTACCTGCTGAGACTCCAAAAGATGTTCATCATTTAATAACCGATGAACAATATTTGGAGATATTGTCGGACATTCTAACAGATATAAAAGAAGATCGTAAACAAGTAAGTGATTATATAGATAATTTTGCTAATATGGTTATGAATGATGGAGATGCTACGACTTCCAGTAAAGAAGCACTAGTTAATCTGGTAAAAGTAAAAACAGATCTACAAGATAAAATGTTAAAAGCAGCAGATTTGATGACAAGATTAAAAATTAAAAATACATATGCATATTCTGGTCCACACTTAAACGCTTTACAACAAAATAATTTTAATATCGGAGCAGATGCTAATTTTGATAGAAAAGAACTTATTAAGGCTATAAATCAGGCAAAGAAAAAGAAGAAGGAGTAAAAATGAAATACGCTTTAGAAGAATGGTTAAAAGAAGCAAGTGGAGATGTGGCCGCACCTCAATCTCCAATGGGTATGCCCGATAGTCCAGCACAACCTTCCCCTGATGCTGCTAGCGTAAATGCTCCTTCGAATCAAGTTCCAGCTGATGACAACAGTCAAAATCCTAATGCTGGATCTCAAGAACCTCAGCCAAATGATCAGCAGCAAAATCAAATGCCAGACGTTACTCAAGACCCAGCCGCTCCCGATATGCCCGAGGAGATGAAAGATCAAGATTTCGAAGAATGGAAAAATAATTTCTTCAAGGAATCTATCAAAGGAGATGTTAATAAGCTTTTGGATTTGATTCATCAAGTAAGAGATATGGAACTAGACTCTTATCCTCGAAAATTTGTAGAAGACAATTTGCAGATATGCTTTTTAAGACAATATGCAAACATAGACAAAGCTTGTAAAGATATAAGAAGATTAATTAAAAATGATCTCGATAGAAACAATCCTGCTGTTTCAGTTGTTAATCATATAGATTCTACACTACAAACCATGCCAGAATTAAATAATATTTTTATTAAATTAAAAGGATTGCTTGGAATGAAAGGGGATCTACATAGAAAATTTGTATCTTCTATAATAGGAGCTGTACAAGTTGGAACTGGTGGTAACAATGAGGATGTAATCTACAATGAAAAAGAATATTCAATAAGGTTATCAACAAGATATAACGATAAATGGGGCAAAGTAGATATTGGCAAGTGGAGTCTTAAAGAAGATGATGTGGAAAAGTATTTGACAGAACCTGAACAAAAAAGATTAGAAGAAGGTTCTCCTGAAGAAAAAGATGTTTTACGCAGAAGAGTAGTTATGGAAAGTATTGTTGAAACTTTTAAGAAAAGAGGATTTGTAATTAATGTTGTGGGCGAGAACGGAACCATTTATACATTAGGATGGGACATCTCTAGCAGTCTCAAAAACGCTTATACAGATGGTAAATTAGTTGTTCGTACTAGCCAGGGAGAAAGCTCTGATGCGATGATTAATGATGAAGGAAAAATAGTTCCTTATATGGATATCAAAATTAAATATTCAAAAGAAACAGGAGAGCTTGATGGGGATGGTAAGCCAATCAAAGAAGAACATGAATTTATGGAAAGAAATGATGGGATATTATTCTTAACCGCTCAGTTTAATGTTTTGAAAGAAGCATCGTCGGGCTTTGATGGTATGGTTTTAAAAGAAATTCCATATAGCGGAAATCCAAGCGATTTAACGGTTATACAACGTTGTGTGCCGTCTATAACAGAATTACTTACAAGGAACTGTTAAATCTAAAAAATCTTGGAGAATAGCACTCACAAGCAAGGAGAAAAATGGAACAATTTTTAGAATTTGTAGATCGAAAAGAAAGAGAATCAATAAAGCATCTTAATCTTGTAGAAAAGGCACTAAAAAATGCTGGGTTAGAGACCAATAGCTATGTAGACCAAGATGACTCTTACATTTTTGTTAAAACCACAAATTCTGATACTCCTTTTGAAGGAATAAGAATTTATAAAATAGGCGACACGTTAGCATATAGAACGCAAAAAGAAAAAGAAACTGAGCCGTATGGCAAAGCATACCTTCTTGACCTAGAAGAAATGTTTAATGATTTCATGAGCGAAAACATTAAGGAAGAAAAAGCAGGCAAAAAAGTAATTGATAGCTTGATAAATGAAATCAAGCAATTTTTTGATAGAAGTGCAAAAGCAGAAGCAGAAATATCTGGAAAAGAAAGAGACAAAACAGTAATACTAAAAACTGGCGGTACAGATTATTCTGGTATGGTCGTTAGTAAAATTTAGAAGATAACTATCATAATTTCATGAACATAATAAATAACAATGTTTATGAAAACATACCCCCTTCAGGTGTAGAAGACATTCAAGGCTGGCATAGTTATAGTTCAATTTTTAATGAACTAATAAAACGAACACAGCCCAAAAACATTATAGAAGTTGGTACTTGGTTAGGAGCTTCTGCCATTAATATGGCAAAGATTTCAAAGTCACTATCTCTAGATGCCAAGGTTTATTGTGTTGATACTTGGCTAGGATCTGAAGAGTTTTGGACTTGGGGCAAGGACACACCCGAAAGAGATTTGAAGCTTAAAAATGGATATCCTCAAGTATATTTTGATTTCTTATCTAATGTAGTTCAACACAATGTGCAGGATAGTATTATTCCTATTCCTAGCACAAGCTCTACAGGCTGTGTTATTTTAGAGAACTATGGAGTTAGAGCAGATTTAATATACATTGATGGATCACATGAATACTTAGATGTTAAAAATGATATTAAAAACTATATGAAACTTTTAAATTATGGCGGCATAATGTTTGGAGATGATATGAACTGGGAAGGGATTAGTAAGGCGGTTAATGAATCTTTTAAGGAATATAAAGTATTTGAAAATTTTTGGGCCTACGAAAAAGTTTAATTTTTTTAATATATAAATATAGGAATATATTTCCTAAACAAGGAGGTTTTATGAATCAAGAAAACAAAAATCTATCCTAGGCGGCGGGAGAACCCCTACTTTTCTCTGAAAGAGAAAAGTTTGGTCGCAAGGGCGAGCGATAGCGAGACTGCGGCCAAACCTCTTTAGGGTAGCGGGATGAGAGCCGCCTTTAATCAAAATTAACCTTGTTCTTTAATGTATTTTTTGATTGTTTCGGTGCTTGCATCGCCTGTAGAACAGCAAAAATACCCATCGTGCCAAAGTGTTTTTTCTTTCCAATAGTGATTTTTCAAATAGGCTTTGAACTTCTTCCACGCTTGCACAGTTGACATGCTCTTAAGTCTGTTAACTATGCTTGAAATTGCAATATTTGGAGGATAATCAATCAAGAAATGTATGTGATCTTTGTCTGTCTCCATGATTTCAATAGCAAAATCCGACTCCTTTGATATGTCAAACATTATTTGCTTGATTTCATCTTCAAATACATTTGCCATTATTTTCTTGCGGTATTTTGTGACAAATATCAAATGCACCTTCAGTAGGTAGCGACAATGCGAACCAGAGTGGTATTTTTTGCTCATGTTGGTTTCCAAAAATCAAATCTCATGCATATATACTATTATAGAAAACAGAATAGATTTTGCCATGAAGAAAGAATACACTTACAAATTCAGACTATTCCCGACTGAAAAGCAAAAAGTACTCCTCAACAAGCACTTTGGAAGCATACGGTTTGTCTACAACTACTTCTTGGATCGCAGGAACAAATTTTATCTCAATGCCAAAGAAAAACAATTGGCTAAAAAGTCTTTGAACTACCTAGATGACGCAAAGGCTCTGACCGAACTTAAGAAGCAAGATGATAAGGATTGGCTATACGAGTGCAATGCTCAATCTTTGCAACACTCACTGAAGCATTTGGATGGAGCCTTCAACAGATTTTACAAAAAACTGGGTGGCTTCCCCAGATTTAAAAACAAGAGAAGCAAGCAAAGTTTTAGGGTTCCTCAAACCGTTGAAATTAGAAGCGATAAAGTTTGTTTCACTAAATTCATGGAAGGAATAGCATATGACAAACACAGGGAAATAGAAGGAGAAATACAAAACGCTACGATAACATGCAATCCAGCGGGACAATATTTCGTGTGCATTGGAGTCAATAGAGACATCCAAACTAAAGAAAAGAAAGAAAAGGTAGTTGGCGTTGATCTGGGCATCAAGACTTTGGTTGTCTGCTCGGACGGAGACACATACGCCAATATCAAACCGCAGAAGAATCTTGAAAGACTAATCAAAATACGGTCAAAAGCACTTTCAAGAACACAGAAAAACAAGGATGGAATTGAATCAAAAGGAAGGCTAGACGCCCGAAGGTATCTAGCTAAGGTTTACAACAAGGCATCCAATATTCGCAATAATCATCTTCATCAAATATCTTCAAGAATAATCAACGAAAACCAAGTGATTGCACTTGAGGATTTGAATGTAAAAGGGATGGTCAAAAATAGAAGGTTGTCTAAATCCATTTTGGATTGTTCTTGGTCAGAGTTAGTAAGGCAGTTGACATACAAGGCTGACTGGTACGGGAGGGAGATCATAAAGATTGATCGTTTCTACCCATCAAGTAAGACTTGTAATGAGTGCGGTTTCATCAATGACTCTCTGACTTTAGAAGACCGAAAGTGGACTTGTCCAAAGTGTAAAGCCAATCTCAACAGAGATTTGAATGCTGCAAGAAACATTTTGAGACAAGGATTGAATAGTAAAAACAAAACGGTCGGAACGACCGGGTTAGCCGAGTGTCTTGGTGGAAGACCTACTGCTCAAAAGGCGATAGGCAACCGATTGGCTCGGAAACCCACCCGTCTTTAGCGGGTGGGTAGTTCATTAGCATTAGTTTTAGCAATTCTTTTACCACCAGTAGGAGTTCTAGTAAAAGAAGGCTTAAATATTCAATTTTTAATTAATATAGTTTTAACCTTATTTGGTTACATTCCAGGCATTGTTCATGCTTTGTATGTAATTCTAAGAAAATAGTTCTATTGTTCTCGGACAGCTTTAAAAACTGCCCGAGAACAATTTAAATTAGCTTTTTTTACAAAAAGGCTTTTTTTTAAGAATTTCTTCTTTGTCCTTTTTCCAATTGGCAGCCAATTCCTCTAATCTATTTTTTTCTTTTTTATTTTCAATCTGTTCATTTGTTTTTTGCTTCTCTTCTTTTAATTCCGGCAAATTTTCAAATTCAGAATTGTCTAGTCCATTTTTTTTATTGTACTCGTAGGCCCACTTGTTGTAGGCCTTTAATACGTGAGGTTTTTGTTCAGGGTAGTCCCAAGGCAGTTCATTACGGCATCCCCTACAAACATAAGGTCCATTGTACCCTTTTCTTCTAAAAGGGCCAAAATTTCTACTAGGACTATCATTCCAAATCCAATTTATATTTATCATAGTTCCACAATGCGGGCAATCAGCCGTATCGCTTATATGGGGCCCATGGTTTAACGGTGAAATAAACTCATAAATATAATTTAAAAACACGGGTTGGCCTGCGTGAACACCCCTAAACTTCCACTCACAGTCTGGACATTCCCAAATTCTAAATAGATTATAGTTTTTGGCATTAATTGTTTTATCACATCTGGGACAAGAAATATGCACAAATCACCTCAAAAATTATAATGTAGCAATCTCTTTTAACAGCATACCACAAACAAAATGCTTGTAAATCAAGTTTTAAATTAGCCTAATTAAGCCCTAAATAATAATTATGCCACTACCTTTTTTAGATACTATCTTATCAAGTCCTAATATTCCAGTTAATAACAGAGTAGTGCGTGGAAGTTTAGTCACCTTTAATTACAGTTTAAGAAAGCCTGGTCATGATTCTTTCCCTTTAGTCTTAGTTACCGATGTAGATTATCCTCCTAAAGATCCTGCTGTAAAACCTGGCTATAGACCCTCTTATAAGAGAGGAGACTTTATAAGAGGTATTAATTTGCACTATTTGACATTTCCAGCAATTAAAAAGTTAATTTTTCCAAATAACCAATCTATATGTGAAAATGCTAATTTTACATATCAGTATATCAAAAATAACAACTATATAGTATCAGCATTTCGTCAATATCGAAAAGTTGGCATCAGGAACCTCAAAAAACTTGATTGTCAATTTATCGCAAAAACTATGGCTATATCTCGTTCGTTTGATCCAAATGAAATAGAGGCCATACGCAAATCAGTTCGAGAACAGTTAAGCCGCATAGTTAATCCAACAGCAGCAACTATGGGCGAAACACCAATTAATTAATCAAATGGCAAATGAAGCACTAGACAATTTGGGCAGAAAAATTGATGCAACCAATATGAGTATTGGTGAGTTGAGAGCTTTGATTGCATCTCTGATGAAAAATAAAGTAGGAAAAGCAAAACCCATAGGTGGTAGTGGAGAAAAAGATAGTCCAATTAAAAAATTGGTGACCTTGTTTGAGAAATACACAAAAGATTTTGAAAAAGAAAACAAAGAACATAAGAAGTTATTAGAAGAAATTAAAGAAGGAATTAAAAATACTAAGTCCAAAGGAGGAGGAAAAAAATCTGAAAAAAAAGGAACTATAACTGAACGGGCAAGTAGTACATTAAAAGATAATTTAGCAAATGAAGCAAGTGATAAATCTACTAAAAAAAATCTATTAGCTGCTAAAATCGCATGGAATAATGCAAAATACACAATAAAAAATATAGAAACTTCTTTGTTGGGGTTTGAATCTTTCTCTTCAATGTTTGAGGGAACCCTTAAAGATGAAAGGGAATTTACTCAAAAAATAAGACAAGCGGCATATGAGACCGCCGGTGTTAACAAAGAATCAGAATCTTTACAAAGATCTTTTGAAAGCATAGGCAAGACAGTAAAAGCCACTGGGTTTGATAGAAGAGAATATCAAAAAGAATATATTAACGCCTTAAAATCTGGTGTAAAAGATCAAAAAAAGGCAATGATCTTAACCACGACTCAACTTAATACAGAAAAACAAATAGGAGCCGCAGCCGGCGACTTGGGTGAAACTTTTATAAAATTTAATAATGAATTAAAATTAACAAATGATCAAACTGCTGATGTAGGACGAGGCATAAGAGAGGTTGGAAGAAACACCGGCCTAGTTGGTAAAGAATTAGCTGCAGTTGTTAGCAGTAGCCAACAATTTGTGGATCAAATGAGAAAGGCTGGAACGGCTACTGCGTCTAGCATTAAAAATGTAATAGGGTTGCAAGCAGAGTTTAAGAAATTAGGAATAACCGATACTGCGGGCAAATTGTTAGCTGCAATAAGCTCTACAACTGGCTTCTATGAGGCTGGCGTGGAGACACAGTCCTTACTCGCCAATGCTGCAAGTCGCGTTGGTCTTTCCATGGATATGACAACAGGAGCGATAATAAAGAGCAATGAAAAATTAAAACTATTAAACAAAGGGTTGGTACAAACAGCAAATAATTTAGGGCTAGGAGGAAGCAATGTAGAAGAGATGCGTAAAAACTTCGAAAGTTTGTCTGATGAGGCAAAGAGAGCAATAAACTTAAGATTTAAAGGTGCATTTGGTATGGAAGCGGGTGAGGTCTTAGGAACCATAGAAGCTTTCGAAAATAAAACAAAAACACTAAGCGAAAAACTTGCTGATCTTAATAAGGAAAAGGCTAAAAATCTTACTTTGGAAGAAAAAACAACACTTGCTGAAAAAGAAAGAAGCTTAAAGCTCTCTGCTGGTCTAGGAGCTCTAACAGCATTGTCCGAAGCTGCAAAAGACGTAACAAACATGGATCAAGCTCTTGCAAAGTTTGGCAAAAGAAGATCGGAATTTGAGGGAGATATAAAGGCTTTAGGTGGTGCATGGTCCAGCGAAACCGACGCTGCCAGAACAGCGATTCAAAGTTCAGTAAATGCACTTAATGAGGGACTTAAAAAAGCAGGCAAGAAGGGTTTATCTATAGACTCTGGTCGTATAGAGAAAGCCTTGAGGGATCCTGCAACCCTACGAGAGTTAACTGCGGAAATAACCAAGGGTGAACAAGAATTAGCAACAGCACAAAAAGCTCAGGCTGATCCTTTGACCAGTATGGATCAAACTTTAAAAGAAATAAATGATGGTATAAGAAATATGAGTCAAGGCATAATTTCTGCAATATTTAATAGCCTACTAGGTAAAGTGTTGATTGGAATTTTAACGGCTATAGGTTTTTTAACTGGAGGTATAGCTTTACTTGGGTCTTTTGCTTCAAGAATAGGTGATATAATCAGTCTGTTTGATAGAATAATATCATTGTTTTCTGGATCTAGCATGAGCATGGGGGGAGGCATTCAAAAAGTATTTGATAAAGTTAAGTCTTCTTTGGGGTTGGGTAGCAAAAAAGAGGCTGCTACTGCAGCACAAAATGCTAAAGAAACCCAACGTAATACGGGCGAAGTAGTGGATGCAAACCATGCGATGCTAAATGTTTTAAAAGAAATAAGAGATTGCATTTGCAGCAAAACAACTGAGGGATTAAAGGATTCCATTAGTTTTCCAGAGAGTTCAGAAGCTAAGGCCGCACGAAAAGGCTACTTGGGTGCAACAAAATTAAAAGGAGTAAGTGCTGCCGAGAAAGAGGCTACTGGAAGAGCTGCTTGGGATAAAATGAAAGCAGAAGGGTTGGACCCAAATGTTGAGAGAGCCAGAAGAAAACAATTAGAAAAACAGCAAAAAAACCAAAGAAAAGAAGATGTTTTATTAAAACAGCAGCAAAAAAACACCAAACAACAAACTAGAAACATTAGACAAGAAACAAATATAGTTAAGCAAGAAGTAGCTGCTCCTACTGTAGAAAATTTATCTGAAAGTGGATTTGATATCAATAAACTAATATCATCGGGCAAGGATATGGGCAAGGCTGCTCTTGCTGTAACAATATTGGGCTTGGGAGCAGTAGCTTTAGGATCAGCAATAGTTTTTGTGGCAAAAGGAATATTAAGTGCTTTTAATTTAGACATGAAAACAATAATAGAGGTGGCAGGGGCAGTTGCGGCTCTGGCTGCTGCTGGTGGTGCTATAGTAGGAGCAGGTTATATTGCATATGAAGCTTTAATGAAAAACAAAGAAGCTCAAGAAGGAGAAGAAGTTGCTAAAGAACTCAACACCAAGCTTATTAAACAAGTTGCAATTATATCCTTACTAGGTCCAGCACTTGTTCTTTTAGGAGCCGTAATAGTAAAAGCTGCTCAACTAATTACACAAGCCTTTGGCCTTGATATGGGAACAGTTGCTGAGGTGGCTGGATCCGTTGTTGCTATAGTAGTAGCAGCAGGGGCTTTAATTGCTGGTGCTGCTACTGCTTTTGAAGGTTTAGAAAAACTAGATGAAAATGTATTATTTAAAAAATTAATGGAAAATCCTTGGAATTCAGCAATAAAATTAGGAAAAGCTGCTCTTGTGTTATTGGCACTAGCACCTGCTTTAGTTCTTTTAGCGTCTGCAATAATACGGTTTTCACAGCTTGCGGCATCACTATTTGGTCTTGATATGAGCACTGCCGCTAAAATTGCTGGTGATGTAGGAGCAGTAATTGCAGCAGCTGGTTTTATAGCACTTGCAGTAATAGGGGCATCCGCAGGACTTGCTGCTCTGGGTTTACTTGTAGAGAGTGGTTTATTAGAAGCAGCGTCTGAGTTTATGTTTGCAGGTGCAATAGGACTAATGCTACTAGCTCCCGCCATTACAATTCTTGCAGCAGGACTAGTGACAATAATTAGAGGTATATTAGGAGTTTTTGGAATAGATGCTGGTGTTGCAGCTAAAGCAGCATGGAATATTGGAGTTTTACTAACCGCTACTGGAGCCATAGCTTTTGCTGTTATGGCTGCAATGGCAGGACTGGCTGGACTAGGTGCAGTTATGGCTTGGTTAATTGGGCCTCAAGCGGGATTTGCCATAGGATTTATGATTTTGGGTGCTGCAGCATTATTACTTTTAACTCCAGCAATTATTGGCTTGGCAGCGGTTGTTGTTGATTTAGCAAGAGCTGTCATGGCGGTATTAATAGATCCCGATAAAGCTACTTTAGCTGCTGAAAACGTTGGTAAAATTATAGGAGCAGCAGCTTCTATAGCACTAAATGTATTAGGAGCAATGGCAGGATTAACTATTTTAGGAGCATCTATTCCAATACTATTTGTGGCAACAAGATTAATGTTTCTGGGAACATTAGCTTTGTTGGCTCTTACCCCTGCGGTAATAGGTCTGGCGACATCTATAATTTATATGGCTGAAGGAGTTTTAAAAAGAATAATAGATCCTAAAGAAGCAAAAGAAATAGTAGAGGCTTTAGACGCAGTACTAGGAGCAGCTTCTGATATAGCATGGTCCATATTGTCGATGGCAGCTAGTTTATCTGCGTTGGCTGCGTTGGCTCCTGTAGCACCAGCAATTGCTTTATTTATGTTGATAGGAGCAACTGCTTTAAGAATAATAAGTTGGCCTATAGTTTCTTTTATAAATGTAATAAAAGATTTTTATGAATCTATAAGTTTTGTAGATCCGAAAGATGCTGTTAGAATGGGTGAAGAAACAGCATCTATATTTAATTCCGTAGGCATTGTTGCGGATAATATCTTAAAAACAAGAAATGCACTTTTATCTTTAGTGGGGGCAAATAATTGGGGCTGGTTTGGTAGCGCTAGCGAAGGAATGAAACAGGGAGCAAATGCTATCAAAGCGTTAATGCTGCCAGTGTTGAGTTTTGTTTTTTCAATAAAAAGTTTTTATAATATAATTTCTGCTATTGTGGACCCTAAAAAAGCATCAGAAATGGGACAAGGCATAGCTAGTATTTTGTGTGCTGTAGGAAGAGTTGTAAATGGAATATTAGGAGTTAAAAAAGGATTAATAGGTTTAAGAGGGGCAGCCGGTGGATTTTTTAGTTGGCTTACGGGAGATCCTATAAATCAAATGTATGAAGGATCTAATGCATTAGAAAAGCTTAAAGCTCCAGTAAAAGATTTTATACAAAAAACTGTAAATTTTTACAGAGAATTATCTTCTATAATTAATCCTGAAGAAGCCTCAAAAATGGGTGATGGAGTAGCGAACATATTAAATGCCGTAGGAAACGTTGTAAGAGGAATACTGTGGGTAAAACAAGGAATGATAGGATTAAAAGGAGCAGCAGGTGGCGGATGGTTCAGTTGGTTAACTGGAAATGATGTTGTTTCTCAAATGGCAGAAGGGTCTAAAGCTTTAAATAAACTTAAAGAACCAGTTAAAGGTTTTATAAAATCAACAGTTGATTTTTATAAAGAAATAGCCTCTATAATGTCTCCTGAAAAAGCAAGCGAAGCGGGCAATGGTGTTGGAAATATTTTAGGAGCAGTTGGATTTGTAACATCAAAAATAATATGTGCAAAAGAAGCATTGGTTGCTTTGTCAAAAGTTGGGGGCTGGAGAGGGATAGAAAATGTAGTCTCACAAATGAGCCAAGGAACTGAATCTTTAGATAAACTCATGTGGCCAGTTATTGACTATGCTCTAAAAATACAATTCTTTTCTAATATGTTGCAATCAATGTTTGGATCTACAGAAGAAGTTGCAAAATCTGCTAACGGTGTAGCAAATATATTAAGAGCAGTAGGATTTACAACATGGCATATTTTGGCTAGTGCCAAAATGCTTGCCTCTGTTAATTCTAGAAAACTTTCTTCTGCTCTTTCAAATTCTTTAAAAATAATTAATGAAGGAATGATTGCTCCTATAAGGAAAAATCTTGCTGCAACATCCGAGCTTGAAGAAGCTTTACATCAACTAGACTTAGTTTTAGAAATAGCAGAAAAGATGAATGATATAAGCGAAATATGCAAAGGCCTATCTCCTGTTAGTCTAGGATCTCCAATTGAAGGAAAATTAGCTTCTGGAGGCATGGGAGGAACAACAAGCGATAAGGCCATTTCCCAAAGAAATGAGTCGAAACAAGCGGATACGCTACAAGATAGCACCAAAATCCTATCAGAATTTGTAGAAACATCTCTAAGAGGAAAAGGAATAATAGTAAGAACAAGTAGAGCAGCTGGTGTTAGTGCAGTTCCCCCTATTGGAGATGTTGGAGCTAACTCTATACAAGCAAGAGTGCAAAGAGATAAAGTTTCAAAATCAACTAATAAGTCAGAAGTTACATCCTCAGAATTAAGCGAGATAGCAGATAACACCGAGCAACAAAATATAATACTACAAAAAATGGAGAAGCTGTTAGAAAAATTTGTAGATCTAGCAAAACCACCGTCTGAAGTTGCTAAATCTGGTGGTGGTTCACAAGAGCCCCCACAAAATAATTCTGTAGCGGGCAAGCCAACAAACTATTATAGAAGAACCATTGGTAATGTTAACAATACCCCTAGCAAAGCGATTGTTAACGTAGGAGCAAAAGCAATTTCATAGTGAGGCAAAATGGCAATAGCAACTTTAAAAAATGGCAAATTAATTGAAATTACAGGAAAGTATCCAGATTGCTACGTTCAAATAGGTATTAAAAAAATATATATGGACATTTTGCCTGATATATCCGATAGTAAAAGTGCTGATTATCAAACTGAGAGCGGTATTGCTAGAGCCTCTCCATTTAATATTTATAAATACTCATCAATTAGAACAATAAGCTGGACCTGTCATTTTATAATACAAAGTTCTAGCTCGAACGATGATACAAAATCAGTTGATAAGTTGATTGAAAATATAAGAATACTACAATCCGCATGCTATCCATCAACAGAAGATGGGCACCCACCACCAATTTGCCATCTTAAATGTGGAGATTTGTTAGACTCCAAAGATGGTGTTTGTGCAGTATTAAAAAGCTACTCATTAAAGTTTGATACAAGTGTGCCTTGGGATGAATCTACGCTTATTCCATACAAAGTAGATATGGACCTACAATTTGATGTAGTTTATAACCAAGAAAGCCTACCAACATCTAATATGATTTTAGAATCAGGATACTAATATGTCTAATTATATCGAAGAAACCCAATTAGCAGCAACAAGATTTGTTCCAATATCTAGCCGATATGCAAATTCTAGTGTGATATACTATACAGAAAATAAATTGCTGTCATTTAAGACTTATAAAAAGCAAACAACCACAACCCCAGGATTAAGTGATAAATATTATGTTGTCACTCCTGGTACTGAGTACAGGCCCGATCTAGTATCTTATAGTGCTTATGGCACTCCAGATCTGTGGTGGCGAATTATGGAAGCAAATAACATAAAAGATATATTTGATTTCAAATCTGGTTTGAATATTTTTATTCCTAATGCAATATTGTTGAGGTAAACTATGGCAATTGATTGTTTGTCAAGCTATAAATGCAATGGAATTGAAAAAGATAGTCCTTGGAGAGGGGCAGTGTATACACCTTATGTGGAAATTACAGTAGGAGGCAATACAGTATTGCTTACCGGCAATGCTTCTAGTCCTATAAGTCCTAAGCACCATGCAATGATAACATCTTTCCAATATGGAACACAATCAGGCACCGGTGCTTGCGGCTGTACTATAGAGGTAACAGATGAAGGTGGCTTATTATATAAGGAAATATATAAAACATTAAATAAAGATATTACAAAAACAGCAGATGAATCTTTAAAATGCAAAGCAGTATTTGGCTGGATAATTATAGACTGTGATGGTATCCCAAGAAAAGTAACCAACGAAAATCAACCTACATTTCCTGCTGGTGGTGGTGGAAGTTTACATTTCTTGCCTAGAAAACTAAGTGCTAATTTTGATGGTGGTCTTATAAAATTCACTCTTGAATGCGTGGATTTATTCTCTGCTAGATCTGGCGATGCTAGACTTGAAAGCAACATAGGATCAGAAGATGGTAAGGTGGCATTAAGAACAGCTCTTGAAGAATTGTATAAAGATCATGATCCAAAATTTAAAACAGTAAAGTTTTACAATAGCGATGGAGGAGATAGTTTTAATTTTTTAGAAAATCATGGGGGACCTGACGGCTACCAGTCTGTACATAATATGGATCAAGAATCTAATATATCTTGTGGAAGAAAATGGATTAATAATACCTTGACTTCTAATAAAAATGGTATTTTTATTATGTATAACCCTCATGACGCAAGTGCTTGTTTTTATGAAGATCCAGACAAGGGAGGTGAAAACGGGAGGACAAGTTGTTGTGATGAAAATAGAAACATAGGAACATTTATTGTCAATGGAGGTAATAACTCTACTGTTATTTCTTTTAATCCAACATTTGATTGGAACTTTGGAGCTAATTCCGGCACAGGCGGCGTGGCAAGCGGAGGAGCTAGTGCCGATATGGGCCCGAACATAAGAGCAAGTGACAAAGAAGGAGAAAAAGAATTAGTTAAAACAGGATCTCAGTCGCAACATTTAGCGGATGGCAATACTTGGTATTGGCAAACTCCTGAGAATCATGCTTTTGAAGCAAATAATTGCTTTACTACACACAACGACGCTACCAGATCTTATGAAAACATGATAGCTCCAATACAAGCAGAATTAAAAATAATTGGAGATCCAAGGTTTGTAAATCCTTTATATTTAACTGCAAAATGGGTTTCTATAGTTGTGATAGATCCATATTATATTAAAAAGGCTGGAGGAGACGCAGAAGGAGGTTGTGCCTGGTTGGCGGAATCAAATTGTAACTCTATTCTAAGTAATAAAAAGTGGATGATAATGGGCGTAGACCACCAAATAACTTCTGGTTCTTATTTTACTACTTTAAAAGTGAGATTAGATACTCCAGGAATAAACATAGGAGTAAATGAACCTCTTGGCGGTTGCGGAAATGAAAAAGTTGATATAAACCCAAATCCAACATTTTAATTAGGAGTTAGTAGAATGGCATTCGTACACGAAGGAGATATTGAAGCATTAAAAAGAAGAATAATTTCTTTGGAAAATAGATTGGGCAATATAAATTATGAGATGAAAGGTGTTGTCAAAGCAGAACTAACAGCCTCATCTACTATTCTTGATCAGTCTCAAGCTCAGTTCGGGATGTATACAGCCTTATGTTTGGAGACCATTGATGTTTGGAAACAAAATAGAGTCCGATGGTTTTCTCCTATTTTTCACAATCCCAAAAGACCAGTCAAAGAGTTTCCTTGGGCCCTTCCCGTATCATCGATGGGAGGATTTGACGATTGCGGCTTAACTTGGGTTCCACCTGCTGGAAGTAAATTATGTATTGTTTTTGAAAATGGCAACAGAACTGTTCCTTATTATTTAGGAACAACCTGGGATAGGGATAGAGGTTCAGCAAGCAATAGAAAATGGGGAACTGCTGTAGAAGAGTTTCAAAAGGTATCTGCAGGACATAGAAAAGGATATTTGGTTGGCCCCGATGATGAATCTCAGGTTTTTCCACCTTGGAACACTGAAAACTACAATGGCTTCGACCTTTCTTCTATAGTGGATTTTTCAGAAAATCCTGAGGCTCAAAAATTAATTACATACCCACACATATATGGATTCAAAACGCCTGAAAAACACACCATAAAAATGGTAGATGGTGATCCCAAATGTAATCGCAAATGGAAAAGATTTGAAATAATGTCCAGCTGTGGTAACTGGATCATGTTAAAAGATGATCATTTACATTATGCAGGACAATGGGCACACCCCGAATGCGGCGTACAATCTGGTGAAACCAGTTGCGTTCAAGGAGCTTCTAATCTATCGAAAAATGATGTGATAAGAGGAGGGTTTACAACAAATGCGGCAGAATCTTCAGGCCCCAATTTAAGAGATACCAGTCCTAAAGAAGGCGTAAAAAGTGAGGAAAATAGTTGTACTGGTCAAACAAGTAACTCTAAAATAATTGGAGGACATCCATCTACTTCTGCTGCTGGTACCAAGTATATAAATACTCAAATAGGATCTAATCCTTATTTCAAACAAAAACAAGAATGTCGTCCTTATAAGGGGCCACAAACTCCTCAAAATCCGGTGGTTGATCTTCCACAATCTGGAATACAACTAATGTCCATATCGGGACATACATTTGTTATGGATGATTCCGTACAAGAGCCTTTTGGTGATCCAACATGGGAAAGATCAACAAAAGAATTCGACTTTGGTTGCAATAATATTTATCAAGGAAGAACTTATTGGCAATCAGCTACTGGACACTCTATAGAGATGAGCGATGTGGAATTAGATGAAAATCCAAATATAAGAGATAAAAATAATTATATTAGAATATTATCAGCTTCGGGAAATAAAATAGAACTTAATGATCACACTCTTCCCGGATGTAAAGCAGGCGAGAAAAGAGGTATATTTTTAGAATCTACCAGTAAACATGCTATACAAATGGTTGATGATACCAATAAGCAATGTAGTTCTAACAGAATGAATGGTGGCAAACCAATAAATGAATCAAATAAGGCATTTGTTAAGATTAGAACTGGTTATGGTCTAGAAATGACATTTAATGACGATTTTGACCAAAAAAAAATGGACAAGCAATTTATTCAAATATATTGTCCAAGAACAGGTGCTTCAGAGGGTGGGCCTCATTTTCACAGATACCAAGAAGCAGATCCAGCATTAATTTTTTTAAGGTCTGGGGGATACCACATAAAATCTACCCATAAGGATGATATAAGTATTATTGGAGATTTTGATGAAAGCCCATCAGATAAAATTGAGCTAATAAGCAAAGTAAAGTTAGTTTATTCAAAAGATTATTATATCAATTTATCTGATAAATCCCATGTTTTCATCGCTAAAGAGCTAATTTATTTACTAGCAGGTCAAGATTGTCCATCTCCAGGAGGGGATCAAAAAGGTCCCTGCGTTGGTCCTGTTTTGGTCTATCAAGGTGGATGTATAAAGCTTAGTGATAGAGTTTATGCAAGTTGTAGCCAAGATGCCTCAACAGCATCTATGTTTATGTTGAAGCCTTTTGCAAAATGTAACCCTTAAATTACTATTATATTTTAAACATTTAAAGGAAATAATTAAATTAATGAAGAGATTTTTAGGTTTTCCATATCCAGTTGAAAAGACCTCTCAGGGCTATTTTTACTCTCAAAGTGAGATAGATCAGATAAAATCTGATATGTTGATATTATTATTAACAAATCCTGGCGAACGAGTAATGAACCCAGAATATGGCACACCATTAAAAAAATTAATATTTGAACCTAATGATATTGTAGTTAAAAATCAAGCCCGATCTATAATAGCCCAATCCTTAAATAAGTGGGAGCCTAGGGTAGCAATACAGCAAGTAGAAGTTTTAACAAATGTAGATAATAATTCTTTAAATGGTTTAGATGATAAAACTGAAGAGGAGCATATATTATTTATAAGAATAAGTTTTATAGATCCTAATAATATAAGAGAAGTTCAAGAACTAGCTTTAGAAGTACCCCTAGCAGGACAAGGATAATGATAAACAATTGCCCATTTGATATACAACCATACGCTGAGTCAAGCAACATTGTTGTACCTAATATTTTTAATTTAAATTATACAAATCAAGATTACTGGTCTATGAAAACCAGATTAGTTGATTTTATTAAACAAAATTTTAGCAAAGACTTTTCTGATTTTGTTGAATCTTCTTTAGGAATAATGCTAATAGAAAACTGGGCGTTTATTGCGGATACATTAAGCTTTAAAATGGACCAGATAGCAAATGAAGTTTTTATTGATACTGTTACAGAACTAGAAAATGCCTTTAGACTAGCAAAATTAGTAGGATTTCAACCACAACCTCCAATAGCAGCTAGTTCTTTATGGACAGCCACTTTAAATAATACAATTTTATCTGATTTAGAAATACCAACACCATTCGGTCTTAAGGTTGGTGCAGGAAATGTGAATTTAAACATAGAGTTATTCGCTGCTGATGCTGATAATAATCCTCTCTTCGATCAAAACATAATAATACCAGCAGGAAATGTTGTTAATGCAAGTATTGTAGGTTTAGAGGGACAAACAATAACTCAAGAAGCAGTTGGAAATGGAACGCCCGGACAAACAATAGCTTTATCTTCTGGATCTGTAATATACGATTCTATAAGGGTTAGCGTAGACGGTGTTCCATGGACTCGTGTAGATTATTTTACAGACTCCAAACCCAGGAGAGAATTTAGAGTTGAATTTGATTCTGGTTATAATGCTTTTGTTATTTTTGGCAACAATAGAGCAGGGCTACTGCCTTCTACAGGAAGTAAAATATTTCTAAATTATAGAACTGGTGGCGGGATGGTGGGCAACATTATAAGCAATACAGTTACAAAACAAACTGTAATAAATGTTGTTGGAATAGAATATCCTATTCCGGTAGTATTTTCTAACTACACAAAAGGACAATATGGTTATGATGGAGACACAATAGATGATATTAAAAACAAACTTCCTAAGTGGATTAGAACACAACAAAGAGCCGTTACCGGCCTAGACTATAAAACTTTAACTGATCAATTCGCAACGCCCTATCAAGGGCAGATTGGAAAATCTGCAGTAGTTCTAAGAAACTATGGCTGTTCAGGGAATATACTTGATCTTTACGTTTTAGCTCTTGATGGAACAGATAAACTATCTGAGGCAAGCGATCAATTAAAAATTGAACTAAATAATTATCTTGAACAAATAAAAATGTTTACAGATTTCATCTGTATTAAAAATGGAGTTGTTGTTAATGTGGACGTTTCTGTTGATTTGGTGTTGGATAGATTTTACAAAAAGTTTGAAAATGAATTAAGAATAAAAGTAGAAAGAAGAATAAATCAGTTCTTTTCTTTGTCGAAGTGGGACTATCATCAAGACTTAAAAGACACCAATCTTACAAAAGCTCTTTCCGACCTCAAGGAAATAAAAAGAGTAGACTTAACTTTTACAACAAATGACCCTAACAATAGCGGACATACTGTTACTACTAAGTTTTATGAAATTATAAGACCTGATGTTGTGGACATAGTTTTCACTTATGAATAGGAATTAAATAGTGGCCACTTTAACAATATACGAAAATCCTACTATCACAGATACTATTGTTTTTGATATCGACACCCCCGGTGTTGATAATTGTTATCTATCTGATCCATACAAAGTAGAAAAAATAACTATTTATTTTGTTTCAAGAGACTTTAATAGTGGAAACATTAACAATTATGAATTGTCGCAATATGATTCAAATAAATTAAAACTTGCTGAAGAGGCAGAAGCAATTGCTTGCAGCAATCCAACAGAAGAAAATATATTAAAAGCTAAAAAACTAAGAACTATTGCTGAAGATAGCAAAAATATAAATAATTTTTATTATAAAGAAGCTGAACCAGTAGCTATTTTTGGTGGCGAGAATTATCCTGTTTGGTTTTCAGAAAATCCTGCGGATGATATCTTAGAACACATTACGACAGACGAAAACAATAACACAATATATGGTAGATTTAAATTTACTTGGCAGACTAAAGGAATGAGAGAAGGAGATTATTTTATTTGTTGGACATGGGCGCCTTTGATTGCTGGCGATATGCTTTCTTCTCATCAGAAGTTTAGTTTGATGGGAGATACCCAAGCAACAACAAGTATTCCAACTCATTTTACTAACCCAGAAAAATATAAAACGCTTTTAAACAGATATTTGCCAGAAACATTCAAGAATTCTCTAACAAGCACAGATTCGACATCCGATGTTTTAAGTAGAATGAATGATTCCTTAAGCATGGGGTTTAATGTTCTAGAAAATCTTACAAATCAGATGGTTGATCTTTTGGATGCAAATGCTTTGCATGAATTTTTAATTCCTTATTTATCTAATTTATTTGGTTTAAAACTAAAGACAAGCGATCCGACCAGATGGAGAGGACAAATAAAAAGGGCTGTTCCTCTTTACAAAAAAAAGGGAACTAAAAATGGACTTGCTGAAGCACTAGATCATGGAGGTGTAACCCTTCATAAAATAAGTCAATTGTGGCAAATAACTTCTTCTTACACTTGGCAAGAATCTTTTGTTTACACAGGAAATAATGAATTTATACTTAATAAAGTAGCATTGCCAATAGATCCCTTGAACTTTGAATTGTGGTTTAGACCAGTGGTTCATGAAGGGATCCAAAATCATGAAAACAATGAATGGATTCAACTTGATCAGATTTATATTTCTTTAACAACTACCGAGGGTGTTTCGAATTTAACCTGGGTTGGAGAGGAGGTGTTAGTAAATCCTATACCATTATTGAAAAATGATGAAATCAGAATACTTTATACTTACAACGAAATTCCTGATAACACGGCACAAAATATAGAAGACTATATTAGAACTCTACCTTTAATGGATAAAAGAGATGAAAGAGGCCAAACGTATCCTCCTAAAAATTGGAATGTTAGGGTAATTTCTGAAGATGATCCAATGTTTCAAATAATAATTCCTAATAGAAATCCTTTTCATGAATGTTTGGTATATGGAAAAATAAGAACAGAGTTTCCATATAGTGAAAACATATATCACATGGAAGAGTATAATGCAAGTTTGCGTGACTCCAAAAACCCTTGTGATATAGATAAAAATTTTCTAGATCCTTGTTCTGCTTGTGTAAGTAGCAGTTATAATTTAGATCTTGAGGTTGAAGATATATGTGATGATAAAATACAAGAAGTAAAAGAAATAATAGAAGAAAACTCGCCTTTTCATGCTGTTTTACATACCTTAAATCTTACTGGTGGGTTTAATGAGTTTATTGAACCTCCATCTGAAAATCTAGAAATGTTAACAACCTACTCAGGAAGCGATTTTGTAATAGCGGGCAATGCACAACCATATTTTCATAGAATAATGAAAGATGTTGAACACAAAGGAATTTTAAGAGATAGGCTGGCAGACTCTACATTGGTCTACAATAGCTTAGGAGTTGCATACAATGACGAGATTACTTTGTTTTGCCCGTCCACTGTTCTATCCAGTGTGGGAGTTGACTCTTCTGGCAATTCTTTTGTTGATATTAAAGCTCCTTCTCCTTTGACTGCGGGAGAATATAACGTCGTTTCCTCTAACGAACATACTGTTGCGTTCGTTGTACCAGCGGGAGAACCAATTACAGATTGTTCTTCTTCTGAGCCGGCTCCATACCCAAGCTGTATTTCCAATCCTTCGAGTTACGAGTGCTGTCCTCCTTATCCACAGTATGATGATGTACCAAGAAACTCTATATTTTATTGCTCTCATTTAAGTAATTGTTCTTTTACTTTTGATTTAAACAATGTTGTGGATCCAATTAATGGAACTTTATGTAATCTTTATCAAGACAACATTTATAAAATAAAAGATGCCGGAGAGGATTTTAGTTCTTTAGGAATTAAAACGCAAAAAGATGTCGATCAAGGAAATGCAGATGTTGCGTGGACTATAAATCTTTTACTCTATAGTTTAAATGATTATACAATATTAGATATAACTTCTGATGGGTCCATATTAATTGCTCATGATTTCTCTCTTCCATCAAGTAGTGTTTCTGATAGCCCTTATTCGATCAAAAAAAATGGTGTGCCTATTGTTTTAAGCAATAATAGCACTTTTTCAAATGCTTCTATAAAAGTTCAAAATAGAGGCCGGGTAGAAGTTCTAAGTTCAAACTGTTTGCCTGTTTCATCTTTATTTGCTAAAAGAAGACCATGTTATCAAAAAATAAATTCTAATGAATATCTAGTTTCTTCTGTAGTGGATGGAGCAAATGATCAATATTATATTGATGGGTATTCTAATGGCGATGTAGCTGGTCTTACTGTGAATATGAGGGAAAAGCTAGTAAAGGACCAGATTGGTTACCTAAGTTTTAAAGGAACAAAACTTAGATTATCTGGCGATTTAGAAAGTAGCCTAGGCATTCAAAATGGAGACAATTATGTTGG
>Ga0007796_10000046_pt1 | contig 25964 bp, 29 predicted proteins | sample CryBogmetaGMA0M_FD_60373 | JGI IMG/M metagenome (GOLD analysis project Ga0007796, IMG submission 60373) | Freshwater microbial communities from Crystal Bog, Wisconsin, USA - MA0M | ecosystem: Environmental > Aquatic > Freshwater > Lake | place: Crystal Bog, Wisconsin, USA | collected 2009-07-06 | reverse complement strand
GGTTCGGGTGGCAACAGTTTGGGTGGCGATAGCTCCGGGGCAAGTTGCGTCATCACCACCGATAGCGAGGGTTCCCGGCTGGCCCGGCAATCCAGCCATGTGCAGTCGATTGAGCTGCGCACCTACGTCTTTCTGGACTCGCTCCAGCCCCAGCTGGCGGCGTACATGGGCACCGTTTCCCAGGGTTTTCTACCGATCCCAGGCGATGCCTGCCTCTGGCTTGAGGTGTCCCCTGGCATGGCCGTGCATCGGGTCACCGACATTGCCCTGAAGGCAAGCACGGTGCGACTGGGACAGATGATTGTGGAGCGGGCCTTTGGCTCCCTCGCCCTCTATCACCGCGACCAGAGCAACGTGCTCCATTCGGGCGACGTGGTGCTCGAGGCCATCGGCAACAGGATTGAGCAGCGCAGCCGTTGTGAGGTGAGCTGGACAGAAATCATTCGGGCCATCACCCCCGACCATGCGGTTTTGATCAACCGTCAGAACCGGCGGGGCTCGATGATTCAAGCCGGGATGAGCATGTTCATCCTTGAAACAGAACCGGCTGGCTACGTGCTGATCGCAGCCAATGAGGCAGAGAAGGCGTCGAACATCACCGTTGTGGATGTCAAGGCGGTTGGGGCCTTTGGTCGACTCACCCTGGCGGGTAAGGAAGGCGATGTGGAAGAAGCCGCCGCCGCTGCCATGCGGGCGATTCACAGCATCAACCAAACAGCTCGCTGACTTCAGCTCACGCCGAGGGCAACTTTTAATCCCGAGGCCATCTGCCTGGCCGCTTTGCCCCGGCTTCCATGCTTGAGCTTCAGGTGCTGGGGCATGGCCCCATAGGTCATGCCCGCTTCCCGCACCCAAAAAATGGGGTCGTAGCCCCCACCTGAGCCTTCGGGCCGGTGGAGGATCTCCCCCCGACAGATGCCTTGGGCTTGCAACACCACCAGGCCGGAGGGATCGGCTAGGGCCATGGCGCTGTTGAAGCTGGCACTGCGGTAGGGGTTGGTGCCGAGCTCATGGAGCAGCCGGTGAATCCGCTCGTGGTCCGTCGGGGCGTAGCGGGCTGAGAACACCCCTGGGGCTCCAGCGAGGGCGTCCACCTCCAGGCCCGAATCGTCGGCCAGGGCCCACTCACCGGTGAGCAGCGCCACGGCCTCTGCTTTCAGGCAGGCGTTGGCCAGGTAGGTGCTGCCGGTTTCTTCAATCTCGAGGCCCTCTGGCTGTTGGCGCAAATCCAGATCCACCGCATCGAGCATGGCCCCGATCTCGGCCACCTTGTGGGGGTTGCCACTGGCAATCACCAAGACAGGTTTTTGCACGGAGTACCCAGCTCGATCGGGCCATTGTGACCAATGGGCTGATTCAAAGGTGCCTTGGACCATCGGTGGCTGTCGCGATTCATCAGAACTGCCCCCAGGGGCCACTCGAAAGGCTTAGGGTTCGCCGACTTTTGTCTTGTCGGACCACGATGGAGACCAGCCTGGTCCTGCAGAACCTCCTCACTCCACCGGTTCTGTTTTTCTTTCTCGGGGTCATTGCCGTACTTGTGGGCTCGGACCTGGAAATTCCAGCTCCCTTGCCCAAGCTGTTTTCGTTGTATTTGCTCCTTGCCATTGGCTTTCGAGGCGGCCTCGAATTGGCCCACAGCGGCTTGGGGGGCCAGGTACTGCCCACGATTGTGGCCGCGATTTTGATGTCGCTTGCTGTACCCATTTACAGCTTCTTGGTTCTAAAAACCAAGCTGGACAATTTCAACGCCGCCGCCATCGCCGCCACCTATGGCTCGATCAGTGCGGTCACCTTCATTACGGCCCAAAGCTTCCTGGAAAGTCAAAAGATCAGCTTCGATGGCTTCATGGTGGCCGCCTTGGCCCTGATGGAGTCGCCCGCGATCATTGTGGGGCTGCTGTTGGTGAAGTTGGCCGCACCCCAAAAGCGCCCTGACGCGGGGGGCATGCGCTGGGGCGCTGTGCTGCATGAAGCCTTCCTCAACAGCTCGGTCTTTCTGCTGATTGGCAGTTTGATCATTGGGGTGTTGGTGGCCTCCAACAGCCCCCATGGCGTCGAGAAGATGCTGCCTTTCACCGACAAGCTCTTCTATGGAGCCTTGAGCTTTTTCCTGTTGGACATGGGGATCGTGGCGGCCCAACGCCTCTCCGATCTCCGCAAAGCCGGTCCTTTCCTGATTGGCTTCGCCGTGTTGATGCCATTGCTGAATGCCTTCATTGGTGCCCTGATTGCCAAAGGCCTCGGCCTGGACCATGGCAATGCCCTGTTGTTCGTGGTGCTCTGCGCCAGCGCGTCGTACATCGCCGTGCCAGCAGCCATGCGCATGACCGTGCCAGAGGCCAATCCAAGCCTCTACATCTCCACAGCGCTTGGGGTGACCTTCCCCTTCAACATCATTGTGGGCATTCCTGCCTACATGGCGCTCGTCAACAAACTTCTCCCTGCAGCAAGCTGATCCGATGAAACGTGTTGATCTGATCCTCAGCGAGCGGGAGCTCGACAAGGTGATTAAGGCCATTGAGGCCTCCGGTGCCCCTGGTTATTCGGTGATGAAGCACGTCACGGGGAAGGGTCCCCACGGCGAGGTTTCTGATTCGATGGACTTCAGCGGACTGGGAGCCAACGCCCACGTGATCCTGTTTTGTGAGCCCGAGATCCTGCCCAAACTGCGGGAAGGCATCCAGCCCCTGCTCGATTACTACGGCGGCGTGGCCTTTGTGGCCGAAGCCAACTCCCTCTAAGGCTCCAGCCGCCTCGCTTAAGTACCCCCTTGAGTGCCCCCGAAAAGCCTTGCAACGACAGGGGCCAGCAGCACCTTTAACGTTTTGTGTGCAATCGATGAGACTGCCTTATCAATCGCAGCGCACACAGTGATGGCCCGGGCGGCCCAAATGGGTTGACGGGGGGCTGACCGGCCGAGCATGGTTGCTGGCGAACATTCCACCCCCCTCCTCCAGGAGCAGGTAATGGCTAACGAAACCATGGGCATCGCCCTCGGCATGATCGAAACCCGGGGCTTGGTCCCCGCGATCGAAGCGGCTGACGCCATGACTAAGGCTGCAGAAGTGCGCCTCATTGGTCGTGAATTTGTAGGCGGCGGCTACGTCACCGTGATGGTGCGTGGCGAAACCGGCGCTGTGAACGCAGCCGTCCGCGCTGGCGCTGACGCCTGCGAACGCGTCGGTGACGGCCTCGTTGCGGCCCACATCATTGCGCGCCCCCACAAAGAGGTGGAGCCTGCTCTGGGCAATGGCAACTACGCCGGTCAGAAGGACTGAGTTGACCAGCGCCCAAGGCGTTAACCAACCCATTTCCCTTACCGACCCAACCGGAGAAACTCCATGAGCAAGAAGTACGACGCCGGGGTCAAGGAGTACCGCGACACCTATTGGACTCCTGATTACGTCCCCCTCGATACCGACCTGCTGGCGTGCTTTAAGTGCACCGGCCAGGAAGGCGTCCCCCGCGAAGAAGTGGCCGCAGCTGTGGCCGCTGAATCCTCTACCGGCACCTGGTCCACCGTGTGGTCCGAGCTCCTCACCGACCTCGACTTCTACAAAGGCCGTTGCTACCGCATCGAAGACGTCCCTGGCGACAAGGAAGCCTTCTACGCCTTCATCGCCTATCCCCTCGACCTGTTCGAGGAAGGCTCTATCACCAACGTTCTGACCTCCTTGGTCGGCAACGTGTTTGGTTTTAAGGCCCTGCGCCACCTGCGTCTGGAAGACATCCGCTTCCCGATGGCGTTCATCAAGACCTGCATGGGTCCCCCGAACGGCATCGTGGTTGAGCGCGACCGGATGAACAAGTACGGCCGTCCCCTGCTGGGTTGCACCATCAAGCCGAAACTCGGCCTGAGCGGTAAGAACTACGGCCGGGTGGTTTACGAATGCCTCCGCGGTGGCCTCGACTTCACCAAGGACGACGAAAACATCAACTCCCAGCCTTTCCAGCGCTGGCAGAACCGTTTCGAGTTCGTTGCTGAAGCGACCAACTTGGCGCAGCAGGAAACCGGCGAGAAGAAGGGGCACTACCTCAACTGCACCGCCGCAACTCCTGAAGAGATGTATGAGCGGGCCGAGTTCGCCAAGGAACTGGGTCAGCCGATCATCATGCACGACTACATCACCGGTGGCTTTACCGCCAACACCGGTCTTGCCAAGTGGTGCCGCAAGAACGGGATGCTGCTGCACATTCACCGTGCCATGCACGCTGTGATCGACCGCCATCCCAAGCACGGCATCCACTTCCGTGTGCTCGCCAAGTGCCTCCGCCTCTCCGGCGGCGACCAACTGCACACCGGCACCGTGGTTGGCAAACTCGAGGGTGACCGCCAGTCGACCCTCGGTTATATCGACCAACTGCGCGAATCCTTCGTCCCCGAAGATCGCAGCCGCGGCAACTTCTTCGACCAAGACTGGGGTTCCATGGGCGGCGTGTTCGCCGTGGCCTCCGGCGGTATCCACGTGTGGCACATGCCCGCGCTGGTTGCCATCTTTGGCGACGACTCCGTACTCCAGTTTGGTGGTGGTACCCACGGTCACCCCTGGGGTTCTGCCGCAGGTGCTGCTGCCAACCGTGTGGCCCTCGAGGCCTGCGTCAAGGCCCGCAATGCCGGTCGCGAAATCGAGCGTGAAGGTCGCGACATCCTTACGGAAGCCGCCAAGCACAGCCCTGAGCTGGCTATCGCACTTGAGACCTGGAAGGAAATCAAGTTCGAGTTCGACACCGTCGACAAGCTCGACGTCAACTGATCGGATTTCGGGACGATAACGGGTGTGGTTGGACAAAAAAACAGTTTCGGCAGTTTTTAAAACCCAATCACCCCCATCTTTCCCAAACCATCTAAGACGCTTCGAACGGGACAACAACCCTTTCAAGGGTTACTTCATTCCATCCACCTAAAGGATCCCCATGCCTTTCAAGAGCACCGTGGGTGACTATCAAACAGTCGCCACCCTGGAGACATTCGGCTTCCTCCCGCCGATGACTCAGGACGAGATCTACGACCAAATTGCTTACATCATTGCCCAGGGTTGGAGCCCGCTCGTTGAGCACGTCCATCCCAGCAATTCCATGGCGACCTACTGGTCGTACTGGAAGCTTCCCTTCTTCGGCGAGAAGGATCTCGGCGTGATCGTGAGCGAGCTCGAGGCTTGTCACCGCGCCTACCCCGACCACCACGTTCGCCTGGTGGGCTACGACGCCTATACCCAAAGCCAGGGTTCTTGCTTCGTGGTATTCGAAGGACGCTGATCTTCAGCGTCTAAATCGGCCCTTGCCTTGGCTTGGGCCCAACCCCTTTTCTGTTTGCTTGAGCAGTAGCCGTAGGGCTGTTGCTTGGGCGAGCAGAGCAATTTTCAGCATTCCATTCGACGGGCGGACATGGCCAGCACATCCAGCCGGGAAGCAGCTCTTGAGCGCCGCAGGGCCCTCACGACCGGGGGCAAACAAGCCTCCAGCCGCTATACCTCAGGTCAGAGCCGTGTGCGCACGGTCGTTGACGCCCGTCCAACCCGCACGGGGGCGGCTCCTGCAGCGTCAGCCAGCTCCCCTGCGACCCCGGCGGCTGCTGCAGCCGCGACGCAGTCCGCACCAAGCCGAAGCCTGGGCGCGCCGCCCAGCGGCCGTTCCCATAGCCCAGCGCGGCCGATTGCTAACCCCAGCCGTGATCTCGTTTTGGCCCGTCGCGATGCCCTCTCCAGGCGAGGTAAGCGCGCCGATACCTCCAAGGATCGAACCCGCATGGCCACTGATGTAGTCGCTCCCGCCTCCGCCGCACCAGTTTCATCAGCCAGCAGCGGAGCTCCCGTCAAGCATGAGTGCGATTGCAAGGGTTCGGCCAAATTGGCCAGTCTGTCTGCCCCCAGCCGCAGTGATTCGTTCGCCAGTGGCCGCACCGATTCCGCCGCAAGCAGCCGGAAAGTGACAGCCAAACGTGCTGCCCAGCACAACCCAAGCCGCGCTCTTGTTTTGGCCCGCCGCGAGGCCCTGTCAAAGCGAGGTAAGTCTGCAACTGCGTCCAGTAGTACTGGAGCTGCAGCCGTTGCCCGCCAAGGTAATGCCGATCTCACCAGCCGTGAGCTCTCCCAGAAATTGCGCGAACTCAAGAGCAAAGTTGGTAGTGCCGGCACCTCCCGCAGCGGTGGAACCCGTCCATCCGGACCCAACCGCCATGGCTCCAAGCAGGCGGCTGCAGCCGACGCTTCTTGGAAGGTGGGTGTGAGCGAAACCACCAGTGGTCAAGTGGTGACCGGTACCCAAGCCAACCGATCCACCAAAACCACCGGCAACGAAGCCAGCACCTGCCGTTCGATCACAGGCACCGAGTACATGGGTGCTGATATCTTCCGCACCTTCTGCCAAAGCGAGCCCGTGGCCAGCCAACCCGCCAAGGTGCGGGTCACGGCCACCAGCCACGGCAACCAGGTGACCGGCAATGAAGTGGGCCGCTCCGAAAAGGTGACCGGCGATGAGCCCGGTACCTGCAAGAACGTGACCGGTACGGAATATGTGTCGGCCAACCAATCCGCCGCTTACTGCGGCACCAGCAACCCTTCTCCCCGCAAGGTGGGTCGCGGCCAAACCCGTGCCGGCCTTGCCGTCTCTGGGGTGATGGTGGGTCGCTCGGAAAAGGTGACCGGTGATGAACCCGGCTCCGGTAAGCAGCTCACGGGCACCCAATACGTGGGCGACCAAAGTCAGCTGACAGGCCGGGCCCCCACCAAGGTCTCCAGCCTCAATACCCTCCGCGGTACGGGCATCACTGGGACCCATGTGGGCCGTAGTGAGCACGTCACCGGTGATGAACCCGGCAGTTGCCGCTTGGTCACCGGCGATGAGTACGTCGGCAGCCAGCAATACGACCGCTTTTGCGGCACCAAGCCCGCCCCTGAGGCGGCCAAGGTTGGCTTCAGCGTCACTAACCGGGCGATTGTGGTGAGTGGCACCCACACCGGGCGTTCCGGCAATGTCACCGGCGACGAGCCCGGTACCTGCAAGGTGGTGACCGGCACCCCCTACACCGGCTTTGAACAGGCCGGAGAGTATTGCTCCAACAACCAAGTTGCTGCGATCCGCCAGCGCACGCCAGTGCGGGGTGCCAACCGCATGAGCGGGATTCAACCTGGCATTGGCGGCAGTCTCACCGGTGCCGACCGCGGTGCCTGTGAATCCATCACTGGGACCCCCTACCTGGGCGCGGACCAGATGGCCCAGGCCTGCGGTGCGGCCAGCGCTTCCGATGCCGATTTTCCTAATCCGTTGGCAGGCAGCCAACCCTGGCAGCAGTTCAGCATCCAATCCCCTGCCCGGGCAGCCCACACGGCCCACGACCGCGCTGGCGCCGTAACCGGAACCAGCTACGAAAAGGGCAACCGGGTGACCGGCCCTTTTGACCTGGCCGGTGACAAGGTCACCGGCACCGAACAGTTCCGCTTCGACCGTCGCGGTGCCCAGCTCTCCCGTGGCCCCATAGCGGTTGTCGCCGCTCCTGTCTCCGTCGACGAGGACGTGCGTCCCACCTCCCGGGTGACCGGTGAAGGCATCTCCGCTGGCCTGAAGATCACTGGCGATGACTGGGACCGGGGTGATCGGGTTACAGGTACCGAAGGGGTCTCGGCTCGCCGCCGTAATCCCACCCGCACGGGTCCGATGTCGGCGATGGCTGCCCAACAACCCAAGCGCAATGAGGAAGTTCCCGAGCCCGTGAGTCGGGTTACGGGCTCCAGCGGAAACACCTCCGCCGGTTCCTTGATCACCGTTTCGGGTGGGGCCCGCGGTTAATCCCTGATGCCCCGACGCTCGGCTACTCCCTATCGCCCCATGGCTCCGACGGCTCCCCGTCGCCGCCCTGGTGCCATGGCGCCTGAGCCAGCAGCCATGCCTAACCAGCTCTCCCAGGCTTCAGTGCACCTATCGGCGTCAGCCCAATCCCCGTTTCGGGGCAGCCTCCATCCCCTCACCGATCGCCAGGCGAATGGGGTGTTGCATGCCTATGACAACCAGGTGAAGGGCAGCTTCGACCGCATAGTGCCTGTGCTCAAGCGGCTCTCAGCCCTGCAACACGAGAACGACTTTGTTGGGGCGGCCCAGCGTTTAGCCCGCACCGAACTTGGCTTCGAGCTTCCCCTTCCCATCCTCGAGAAGGCCTGGGTTACCCAGCTCGATATGCGTACCCTGTTTGCCTGGTGCCTCTTCGAGACCTACGAGCAGACCAGTGATGCCTTTTTCCAAGCTGATCCCCTAGGCGGAAAACCCGGTAGCCCCGCAGCCGAGGCCTTCAATGCCTTCCTGTTGTCCTGTGGCTTCCATCTCCTCGACATCACGCCCTGCTCGGACGGCCGCCTGGCCCATGCCATTGCCTATGCCCTGCGCCTGCCGTTTAGTTCGGTGCGGCGTCGCTCCCATGCGGGGGCCCTGTTTGATGTGCAAAACACGGTGAACCGCTGGGTGAAGACCGAGCACCGCCGTTACCGCGAGGCCATCCCCAATCCGGCCCACGAGGACACCCGCTATCTGAAGGTGGTGTTGTACCACTTCAGCTCCAAGGATCCAAGCCATGAGGGTTGTGCGGCCCATGGCAGTAACGATGGCCTTGCGGCCTCCTGTGGCTTTGATCGGCTCAAGGATTTTCAGCAGGCCGTGCAGAACAGTTTTTGCTGCGGGGCATCCGTTGATTTGCTCTTGATGGGAATCGACACCGACACCGACGCGATCCGGGTCCATGTTCCCGGGATGGATGGCAGCACCAACCTCGAGCGCTGGGTCGATGCCCAGGATGTTTACGCAGCCACCGTCCACCTTGGCGGCCAGGAAGCGAAGGCCCACATTCAGGCGATGGTCGAACAGGCTGCCGCCTCCAGCCCCGACCCAAGCATGGTGAAGCTGGTGGCCCGTCTGCTGGAGAACAACATCTCCCAGATCGATTATGTGCGCCAACACCACGGCGGCAGTTACGGCGATGCGGGCCATGCCGAACGGTTCATTGGCGTGGGCATTGGTTTTAAAGAAATTCACCTGCGCAACCTCACCTATTTCGCCTATATGGATACGGTCGAAGAAGGGGCCGCCGACCTGGACGTCGGCATCAAGATTTTCACTGGTTTGAACGTGTCCCGGGGGTTGCCGGTGCCAGTGGTCGTCCGCTTTGATTACAACAGCCAGGTGCCTGGAGCCCGGGAACGGGCGATTCGTAACTGCGAGCGGGTTCAAGCCGCCTTGGAGAACCGCTACGCCGACCTCTTCCAGCAGGGATTGCTCCACGCCCTGTTGACGGTTCGGGACCAAGACCGCCACACCCCTGCCGAACCGGTAGGTTCCACCATCACATTCGCGAGCGGAGGAGGACACTGACATGTTGATCTGCAAAGTGGTGAAGCCGTTGGTCTCCACCAACCGCATTCCTGATTTCGAGCACAAACACCTGCAGGTTGTGCTTGATGGCAGCACCCAAAAAGTTGCTGTGGATGCGGTGGGCTGTATCCCTGGTGACTGGGTGATCTGCGTGGGTAGCTCCGCTGCCCGCGAGGCCGCTGGAAGTAAGTCCTATCCCAGCGATCTCACCATCGTTGGCATCATTGACCACTGGGATCCAGACGCTGGCAAGGCTCCCAGTGCCGATGCCATCTCTTCCAGTGGTGCCCCAATTTCCGGGGGTGCCAGTTAATGGAAATCATGCAGGTCACGGGATCCTTGGTTTGTACCCAGCGCGTACCAGGCTTGGATCACTCCAACCTGCGTGTGCTTCGCACGTCGAAGGGCAAGCTCAGCGTTGCCGTTGATCCTGTTGGTGCAGCTCCAGGTAACTGGGTCTTCACCGCCAGCGGTTCGGCAGCGCGCTTTGCCTGCGGCAACCCGGAGGTTCAAACCGATCTCACGATCGGCGGAATCATCGATTTTTGGGAGCCCGATGGCTAGGTGAGTTGGGCGTTTCCCGCCCCGTTCTCCCTGCCATTCCCTAGCCCCAATTCCTACTGAGTCATGGCTACACCCACCCCGCGTTCCACCTCCAGTGCTTCGGCAGCTGACAAGCCCGCCCCCGCGGCGAGCACGGCAGCTGCTGCGAGTTCCTCGGCCGGTACGCGGCCAGCTAGCTCAGTGCCCTCGGTTGCGGCATCGGCTCCCAAGGCCTTGCCCGCTGCCCCTGCCGCTAAGGCCCCCCCAGCCAAAGCAGCAGCCTCGGCTCGCCCTGCAGCCTCGCGCTCCAGTGCGGCTAAACCCGCCGCCAAATCCCCAGCCAAGGCAGCCCCCAGTGCTGCCACGAACCGTTCTGGTTCGGCCCAATCTTCCGGCGGCGGCGCCGGCATCTCCCGTCCTTCCACCCCATCCCGCAGCAACGCCATGGCTCCTTCCATTCAGGGCATCGCCCTAGGCATGATCGAAACCCGCGGCCTGGTTCCCGCCATTGAGGCCGCCGACGCCATGACCAAGGCGGCTGAAGTCACCTTGATCGCCCGGGAATTCGTTGGTGGTGGCTACGTCACCGTGATGGTTCGTGGTGAAACCGGTGCCGTCAACGCGGCCGTTCGCGCTGGCGCTGATGCCTGCGAGCGCGTTGGTGATGGCCTCGTGGCTGCCCACATCATTGCCCGTCCCCACAGTGAAGTTGAGCCTGCGCTCATCGCCACTGCCACCACCCGTCGCCTCTGATCCCCATGGGCGCCGTTCACCCGCGCGTCCTGGGTTACCTCGGTCGCGCCCTAAGCCTTGAGCTGTCTGCTGTGCAGCAGTACATGACCCAGGCCTCCCTTGTGGGGCTCTGGGGAGATGCTGTTGCAGCTGAACGTTTTCGCCATGAAACGGTGGAGGAAATGCAGCATGCAGAAAAAATTGTGCAGCGTATGTTGGCAGTTGGGGTTGCCCCAGCGGCTTCCCAGCTCAGGGCCGTGACCCATGCCCCCGACTTGATCGGGCTGTTGCGCCACAACGCCCTTTTGGAAAATGATTTGATCAGTCTTTATGCAGAAGCCTCCCGTTTCTGTGTGTTGATTGCCGATGTCACCAACGAGGCCTTTTTCCGCGAGTTGCTCAACGATGAGCAGCACCACGGTGCTGAACTTTCCACTTGGCTGCAAAGCCTTGGGGGGCAGGTGAACCGCCATCACGAGCGGGCCACCTTCTAACCACCGCCCTCCTCCTTGAGCGCCCCCCTTCCCCTGCCGATTCAGCTTGCTTGGCTGATCCCCCTCTATGGATTCGGCGGCATGGTGGTTGCCTTGCCATGGGTTAGCGGCAGCTTCAAGCGCCATGGCCAGCGCCCCGCTGCCTACCTCAACCTGCTCCTCACCTTGGTGGCGGTTCTCCATGGCAGTTGGGTGACCCTTGAGGTTTGGCGGCGGGGGGCCCAACACCTCAGCTTTGACTGGTTCTCAGTGGCCGATCTGAACCTTCAGATCGGCTTCGACCTTTCGCTCACCAACCTGGCCGCCCTTGAGCTGGTGACCTTGATGAGCCTGGCGGCCCAATGTTTTGCCCTGGGCTATCTCGACAAGGAGTGGTCGCTAGCGCGCTTTTATGCCCTTTTGGCCTTTTTTGAAGGCGCCCTCTCCGGGGTTGTGCTGAGTAGCAACCTCTTGATGAGCTATTTCCTCCTGGAGATGCTCACCCTGTCCACCTATCTCCTGGTGGGCTTTTGGTATGCCCAGCCCTTGGTGGTGACGGCAGCCCGCGATGCCTTCCTCACCAAACGGGTTGGGGACATCTTGCTGTTGATGGGGGTTGTGGCCCTCTCGGCGTGGGCGGGTTCGATGGAGTTCACCGACCTCTACCGCTGGTCTGCCGATGCTGATGCCAGTGGCCTGCTCAGCCCTTTGGCCGGAACCTTGTTGGGCTTGGGCCTGATTGCTGGGCCCATGGGTAAATGCGCCCAGTTTCCCATGCACCTCTGGCTTGATGAGGCGATGGAGGGTCCCAACCCGGCGTCGATCCTGCGCAATTCGGTGGTGGTGACCGCCGGGGCCCTGGTGTTGTTCAAGGTGATGCCCCTGCTGCGCCTGTCGCCCCTGGCGATCACGGTGTTGCTGGTGGTGGGGACGATCAGCGCCATTGCTGGGGCCCTGGTGGCCCTTGCCCAGGTGGATCTCAAGCGGGCGTTTTCCTATTCCACCACCTCCTATTTGGGCCTGGTCTTCATTGCCCTGGCCCTTGGCCAGCCGGCGATTGCCCTGCTGCTCCTGCTCTCCCACGGTCTGGCGAAGGCGTTGCTCTTTATGAGTGTGGGGAGTGTGATTGCCACCACCAACTGCCAAGACCTCACGGAGCTTGGGGGCCTGGGCACCAGGATGCCGGCCACAACGCTCGCCTATCTGGTGGGCGCAGCGGGGCTGGTGGGCTTGCTGCCCTTGGGCTGTTTTTGGTGTTTTGGACTTGGGGTGGAAGCGCTCTGGGCCCAATCCCCCTACTTCGCTGGGGTGATTCTTCTGACGAACCTGCTCACGGCGATCAATCTCACCCGGGTGTACAGAACGGTGTTCTTGGGAGCGGCCAAGCCCAAAACCAAGCGGGCACCTGAGGTGAATTGGCTGATGGCCCTGCCCATGGTGAGCCTCACGGTCTTGGTGCTGTTGACACCGTCACTGATGGCCAAGATCGATCCAGTCCCTGGCATTGGTGCGTTCTCCCTGCCCGTCGCCATCGCTGTGGTTCTATCCGGACTGGGGGGTGTGGCGATTGGCAGCCAGATTGGGCTCGATCAGTTTTGGTCGCGTTCGATCCAGCAGCCCCTGCGCGGGATCCAGGATCTGCTGGCCTTTGATTTCTATACCGAAAGGATCTACAAGTCCACAATCGTGGCTTTTGTGGCCGGGCTGGCCCGCCTCATTAGGGGCTTGGATCGCCAGGGGGTGAATGGGCTGGTGAACAGCATCGGCCGGTTGTCGCTTCAGAGCGCTGAAACGCTCAAGTTCAGTGTGAGCGGTCAGTTGCAGAGCTACCTGCTCACCGTGGTACTCACCCTGCTGCTCCTGCTCGCGTCCTTGAACTGGCTGCTTGGGGCAGGGGTGCCGGGATGATGACCCCTGGATTGACGACCATTCCCTGGTTGTCCTTTCTTGTGTTGATTCCCTTCTTGGGAACCTTGGCCCTGTTGCTCTGGCCTGGAGAGCCGAGCCCAGCCCGGCTGCGCAGCATCACGATTGCGGTGCTCAGTGCCCAATTGGCCGCCAGCCTGGCCCTACTGCTGGTATTTGATCCGGCAATCCCGGGGCTCCAACTCCAGGAGCTCCATCGCTGGCTACCGGGCCTTGGTCTGAACTACCAGCTCGGGGTGGATGGCCTATCGCTGCCCCTGGTGTTGATCAATGCCGGATTGACCCTGGTCTCTGCAATCTGCACCAGGGATTTCAGCAAGCGCCCGAGAATTTATTTCTCGATGTTGCTGTTGATCAGCGGGGCAGTCAATGGCGCCTTTTTGGCCGACAACCTGCTGCTGTTCTTCCTTTTTTACGAGCTCGAACTCATCCCCCTCTGGCTATTGATCTCCATTTGGGGGGGCAGTGAGCGCGCCTATGCGGCGACGAAGTTCCTGATCTTCACGGCCGTCTCGGGAATGTTGATCCTGGGGGCCTTCCTCGGCTTGGCCCTGTTCACCGGTTCGGTTGACTTCAGCCCCACGCCGGTTACCACTGAACGGCTTGCCATGGGCAGCCAGGTGGTCTTGCTGGTCGCCCTGCTCGTGGGATTTGGCATCAAGTTGCCCCTGGTGCCCTTCCATACCTGGTTGCCCGATGCCCACACCCAAGCCTCAACACCGGTTTCGGTGTTACTGGCGGGGGTGCTGCTCAAGTTGGGCACCTACGGCATCCTGCGGTTTGGCATGGGTCTGTTCCCCGACGCCTGGGCCCTGCTGGCACCAGGGCTGGCCATCTGGGCCGCCATTTCAGTGGTCTATGGATCCCTGGCGGCCATTGCCCAAACCGACATGAAGCGGATGGTGGCCTACAGCTCCGTGGGCCACATGGGCTATGTGCTCCTCGCCGGCGCCGCCGGAACACCCGTGGCCTTGTTGGGAGCTGAATTTCAGATGGTCAGCCATGGCTTGATTTCCGCCCTGTTGTTTTTGCTGGTGGGCACGGTGTATCGCAAAACCGGTACCAGAGATTTGGATGTGTTGCGGGGATTGCTCAATCCCGAGCGGGGCCTGCCCTTTACGGGCAGCTTGATGATCCTGGGGGTGATGGCCAGTGCGGGCCTGCCCGGCATGGCCGGGTTCATCTCCGAATTTCTGGTGTTCCGTGGCAGCCTTCAGGCCTACCCCCTCGCCACCTTGCTGTGCATGGTGGGCTCGGGCCTCACAGCGGTCTATTTCTTGCTGCTGGTGAACCGGGCGTTCTTCGGCCGTCTTGCGGTGACCCCCGCGACTGCAGATCCGGTTCAAGACGCACGGCTCGATGTGCAGCTGGCGCCTGTGGCCCCTCGGGAAACCTTGCCAGCCCTGGCTCTTTCCCTAGGGGTTGTGGCGTTGGGCCTGTTCCCAGCCCTGCTGGGCCACCTGAGTGAAGCCACCACCACTGCCATGACCCCAATGGGAGGGCTGGGCTAATGCCCGTCATCTCCGCCGCTCTCACCCGCCAAGGCGGTATGCCACCTGCCAAAGAACTGGAGCGGCGGCTGTTGGCGGGAGAAACGCTCCTTGCCGACACCTCCGACCACCTGCTGGAAGTGGTGGGAGTGCTCGAGAGCTATGGCGAGGTGTTGGATGCCTACAGCATCAACTTGATCTATCAGGCAGAGCAGCAGTTTCTCAATCCCCTACCCATCTTCAAGTACCTCGATGGTGATTTGAGCCCCGCCAAGATCTGGCGCCATCTGCTCCACGACCGCATCAATTTCGAATACGCCGAATACTGCATGAAGGCCATGCTTTGGCATGGCACGGGCGGCCTGGATGCCTACCTCGATTCCGCCCCCTTTTTGGAGAGTTGTGTTGCCATCATCCAGCGCAAGCGCCGATCAGACCCTCTGTTGGCCCTGCTGCATCCCCTTTTCCCGGCCTTTTTGCCTGAGCTCATCCGAACCGCGGCAACAACCCATGCCCTGGGCCAGTTCTGGCGGGTCATGGGTGATCTGTTCATCGATCTCGCCGTAGCTTGGCGGGATGGTCGGGTGGCCTCGATTCCAGCCGTGGTGGAGTTTCTCAAGCAGGGGCTCGTGGCGGCTGCCGCAGCTCCAATCACCTACTCGGTGGTGATCGGAGCTGACACCTTTTGGGTGCTGCCCCCAGAAGCGGGCCTCACCTTTCTGGTGGATGTGGCGGTCCCCTATGTGGAGGCGGTCTTCTTGAGGGGCATGCCATTCCTGGGGACGGTGAGCTTCAACGCCCAGGCCCAGCAAATCTCCCCCGACCAGGGCCAATTTGCCTATGGGGCCCTGTTCGCCGATCCCCTGCCCAGCATGGGGGCAGGCATCCCGCCGAGCTTGCTGATGCAGGACATGTATCGCCACCTACCCGATGGGCTTCACCACTGGTATCAGCAGCGCACCCGCGGCGAGGGGGATGTGCGGGTCAAAATTTGCGCCAGCTTCCAAAAGGCGATGTTCTGTGTCACCAATGGGGCGATCAATGGCACCATGCCCCACCCGTTAGCCACGGATGACCCCGCAGCCCAGGCGGCCAACCAGGCCTATGCAGCCAGCTGGGCCACCAGGTTGGCTACGGCCCGCACCGATTGCCTCACGGCTGAAAGTTCAGCCCTGGCCTAGGCTTGGCCCCATGGATCAGCCCTGGACCCCTCGCCCCAAGCCCGAGCAGGCCGAGCGCCTGGAGCGACGCATTGAGTTTGCTGACTACGGGGCAACCCGGCTGTTCCTTGAGCAACTCAATGGCCTTTCAGAAGACCAACAGCGCTTCCCGGATATCAGCTTTGGCCGCACCTACGTGAATCTGACGATTCGCCCCCAAGCCGAGGAAGCTCCCATTGGGGAGGCAGACCATCGCTTTGCCGCAGCCATTGATGCCCTTGTGGTTACGGGGTTGGGCTAGGGGTAGATGCTGATCCCGCTACTTGCGCCGGCGTGAATCGATCTGCAACAGGTCTTTGACCTGTTGCACTTGCCTGGATAGCTGGGGATCTGTTTTCAGCTTTTTCTCAACCTGCTCCACGGCATACATCACGGTTGAATGGTCTTTGCCGCCAAAAGCTTCTCCAATGCGAGGTAGCGAAAGGTTGGTGGTTTGACGCATCAGGAACATCCCCGCCTGGCGGGCCTGACTCACGGCGCGCTTGCGGCTGGCACTGCGCATTTCCTCGGCGCCGACGCCAAATACCTCGGATATTTTCTCAATGAGTTGGTCTGGTTTGACCTCCAAATCAACACCGCCTGGATCCAGCATTGGGGCCACCGATTCCACGGTCATGGGCAGGCCCGTAATGGAGGCAAACGCAACGGCCCGGGTGAGGGCACCCTCCAATTCCCGGATGTTGGAGGTGAAGCGACCCGCGATGAATTGGATTAAATCCCGGGGCAGCACCATCTGCTCTTGCTCGGCCTTTTTCTGCAGGATCGCCATGCGTGTTTCCAGGTCAGGAGCCTGGATATCGGCGATCAGGCCCATCGAAAAGCGTGAGATCAAGCGTTCCTGCAGCTTGGGAATTTGGCTGGGAGGCCGATCCGAGGCAATCACAATTTGACGGCCCGCCCCATGGAGGGCGTTAAAGGTGTGAAAGAACTCTTCCTGGGTGTATTCCTTGCCTTCGATGAATTGGATGTCGTCGATCAGGATTAAATCAGCAGCCCGGTAGCGATCACGAAAGGCCTGCATTCCGTCCTTGCGGATGGCCTGGATGAGGTCGTTGGTGAAGGTTTCGGTGGACACGTAAAACACCTTGGCCTCGGGATTGATTTCGAGCCTGTAGTGGCCGATGGCCTGCATGAGGTGGGTTTTGCCGAGGCCCACGCCGCCGCAAAGGAAGAGCGGATTGAATTCCCGTCCAGGAGCTTCAGCCACGGCCAAGGACGCCGCATGGGCCATGCGGCTGTTGGGGCCCACCACAAACCGGTTGAACACGTAGCGCGGATTGAGCCCAGCTTTGAGCTTGCGGGGCGCTTCGCCGGTGGCCCTGGCCGCTGGCTGGAGGGAGGGTTGCGGCCTAGTCACCCGGTCATTGGTGTTGGGGCCCCCATTGACTGGGTCTTTGGTGGCGCCGTTGGTGGTGTCGTTGGTGTTGGCGTCGTCGGTGGCGGCGGAAACCAGCACCTCCACCGTGCGGCCAGCAATTTCAGAGGCGACTGCTTCGATGGTGCCCAGGTAATTTTTGCGGAGCCAGCCGCAGGCAAAGCTGTTGGGGGCCTGCAGCCTCAGCTGGCCGTTGTCGAAGCCTGTGCAGCGCGCTGGCCGAATCCAGGTTTCGAAGGTGGGCTTGCTGAGGTTGGCTTGAAGGCCCTGTTGAACCTGGTGCCACAGCTGGGTTGCCTGCTGCACCGAATGGCCACGTCGCGGGTATCGAATATAGGCATCGCCCCGGGGCCGCGCCGCCTTTAATGAGGCGAAAGCAGACCTGGCCTATCCGATCCCCATGTCCCGTTTCCCCCAGGGCCTGCGCGTCAGTTTGCTGGGCACCCCGGTCCTCCCCCTGGTGCTTCCCCTACTGCTGTTGACTGGCTGTGGCACTGGTCTGCCAGGGTTCCCGGGGCGAGCCCAGCGTGACGCCCGCATTAGTGATGCCCCCATCACTCCGGTGCTTCCTGGCGGGAGCAACGTGATCGCCGATGCCGTGGCCAAGGTTGGCCCCGCGGTGGTGCGGATTGACACCCTGAAGCGGATGGTGAATCCCTTGGGGGGCCTGTTTGGCAACGGAGCCACCATTCAGCAACAGCAGGGCCAGGGATCCGGCTTCATCACCCGCTCCGATGGGATTGTGCTCACCAACGCCCATGTGGTGGAGGGTGCCTCGGAGGTCAGTGTCACCCTGCCCGATGGCCGTAGTTTTAGCGGCAAGGTGTTGGGGAGCGATCCGGTGACCGATGTGGCGGTGGTGCGGGTGGCGGCCACCGGCCTGCCTTTAGCACCCCTGGGGGACTCCTCCAAGGTGAAACCCGGCGAATGGGCCATTGCCATCGGCAATCCCTTGGGTCTCGACAACACCGTGACCGCTGGAATCATCAGTGCCATCCAGAGGACCAATGCCCTCGGGGAGGGGCAACGGGTGCCCTACTTGCAAACCGATGCCGCCATTAACCCCGGCAACAGTGGTGGCCCCTTGATCAACGACCGCGGCCAGGTGATTGGCATCAACACGGCCATTCGTCGGGCCCCCGGGGCTGGTTTGAGCTTCGCGATCCCCATCAACGTGGCCCGTCAAATCGCGTCCCAAATCCTGGAGCGGGGTACGGCCAGCCATCCCTATATCGGGGTGCGCCTGCAGGCCCTCACCCCCCAGCTGGCCCGGGAGATCAACGCGAGCACCGATGAGTGCCGAGTTCCGGAGGTGAACGGGGTGCTGGTGGTGGAGGTCATGGCTGGCAGCCCAGCGGCCCAAAGCGGCCTGAAGCCCTGCGACCTGATCGACCAGGTGGGAGGCAACGATGTGAGGAACCCCTCCCAGGTGCAGCTGGCCGTCGATGGAGGTCGGGTGGGCGCCCCGCTCACGATCGGCATTCGCCGCCAAAACCAAAAGACCAAACTGGTGGTGAGGCCTGCCGAATTGCCACAACAAGGGTGAAGCCCAACTTGGCCGGAAAGCACCAGGCGGCCGGAAAGCCCCAGTTGGTTGTGATGGCCCGTTGGCCTGCTCCGGGCCGGTGCAAACAACGGCTCTCCCGCGGCCTGGGCCCGGGGCGAGCTGCTCGGATTCAGCAGGTGCTGACGGCCCATACCCTGGCAGTGGCCAGCCAGCTCCAGGGGGTTGAGGTGGTGGTGGCGATGGATGGATTGGGCCCAAGGGCGGCCCGTCGTTGGTTTGGGGCTCGCGTTGGCCTGCGCTGGGTTGGCCAGGGGAGGGGCAGCTTGGGCCTGCGCATGCAGCGGCAAATCAACCGAGCCATCCGGGAGGGGGCCAAGTCGGTGGTGCTGATCGGCAGTGACCTGCCCCGGCTGGAAAGCGCTGATCTGGCAGCTGGCTTTGCTGGCTTGGGCGCGGCGGCGGGCGATGGCTGTGATCTCGTACTGGGTCCAGCCGATGACGGCGGCTATTGGCTGATCGGGCTTTACCAGAGCCAGCCCAGCCTGCTTGCAGGCATCCCTTGGGGCAGCGATCAGGTGATGGGCTGCACCTTGGAACGGGCCGAAAGGCTTGGTTTGGATGTGGGCTTGCTCGCGACCCGCAGCGATTTGGATTGGCCGAGGGATTTGCTCCCGTGGCGGTAGCGCCATGAACGAGGCCCTTGGATCGATCGCGGTGGTGATTGCGGTGCGCAATGAAGCCGAAAGGTTGCCCCTGTTGCTGGCCGATCTCCACCATGGCCAGCTCCCCCTTGCTGAGCTGGTGGTGGTGGATGGAGCCAGCAGTGACGCCACGGCGCTGGTTGCCCAGTTGGCCGGGGCCCGGGTGGTCCGCGGCGCCCCATCGCGGGGGGGGCAATTGGCCCTGGGCGCTGCCGTGACCCAATCCAACTGGCTGCTCTTCCTCCATGGGGATGGGCGCCTGCCAGCGGGCTGGGATCGGGCCGTGGCTCGGGCCTTAGCCGGAGAAGTGTCGGGAGAAGTGGCGAACCCCCTGGGGCCCAGGCCGAGGCCCAGTGCCTGGTATTTCCGCTTGGCCATTGATGCATCCAGGCCGGCGCTGCGGCTGGTGGAATGGGCCGTAGCCCTGCGCAGCCAGTGGCGTCAATTGCCCTATGGCGACCAGGGCCTCCTGGTGAGCCGCCGGCATTACCTGCAGGTGGGTGGTTTTGCCAGCCTGCCCTTGATGGAGGATTTGGATCTGGTCCTGCGGCTCCATCCCCACTGCCGGCTGCGTTGCCTGGGGGTGCCGTTGCGGGTGGATGGCCGCCGTTGGATTGAGCGGGGCGTGTGGGCGGTGGGCTGGAGCAATTGGTTGCTAAGGCGGGCCTGGCGCCGAGGGGTCAATTGCCAAGAACTCGCCTCTCGGTATTACGACAAAACCCAATCCACTCACAAAACCCAATCCACTCACAAAACCCAATCCACTCACAAAACCCAATCCAGCCGCGATTAGGGCGAATACCAAAACGCGCAGCGTCGCGCTAGGGGTTCCAGCTCCCAGCCCTGGTCTTCGTAAAAACCCACCACCTCTGGATCGGCAAACAGGGTGACCCGATCCAGTTCAAGCTCTTTCAGCTGGTCGAGCACATAGACCATCAGTTGTTTTCCCAGCCCCACCCGTTGATAGAGCGGGTGAATGGCCACGTCCCACACCGTGGCCTCCACAACTCCATCGCCGGTGCAGCGGGCAAAGCCCACAAGTTTGGGCATGCGCTGGTCGTGCCGCCAGAGGCCCACCTGCAACAGGCTGTATTCGAGGGCCTTGCGCACGCGGCGCATCGGCCGCCTGCTCCAACCCACCGCATCACAGAGGCGCTCCAGCTCCATCAGGTCGATGGGACGCTCGGTGCTTAGGACCAGGCTGATTTGGGGATTTGGCGTGGTGCAAATCCTGTACTGATCGCCGTAGAGACTGGTTAGGAGCTCAGTAGCACTCACAGCCCCAGGCCAACGCGATGGCACGATCTTGCCCGATGACGCCATCCCTTCAAGATTTCCCTGGGCGTCCCTTGCTGGTGGCGGTCCACGGCTGGCTGCTGGCAGGCAGGCTTTGGGATCCCCTGGCTCGGGAGTTGGAACCGGATTGGCAGCTGTGGTCTCCAGATCTGCCGGGGTTTGGCACCACAGCCCGCCCTAGGGGGTTGCAGCCAAGTCTGGCCAGCTACGGCCGCTGGTTGGCGGAGGCGGTGGTTGAGCGCGCCCCCAACCGACCGGTGGTGCTGGTGGGCCATTCCCTGGGCGGCAGTGTGGTGTTGCATGCCGCAGCCCAATTGGGCCCCCAGCTCAAGGGGATTGTGCAGGTTGCCTCCGGCGGTGGCATCTACCAACCCAAGGCCTTTGCCCAGGTGCGCCGAGCGGGATCGGCATTTTTGCAATGGCGGCCAGGTTGGTTGCAATCCCTGCCGTTCACCGATTCGATCCGCAGCCCCCTGGCTGCAGACCTGCGCGCAGCCCGGGGCCTATTGGCCTGCAGCACCAACCGGGGGGCCGTGCGCCAATTGCCCCAGATCACTGCGGCGTTGCAGGTGCCCAGCCTTTGGATTGCGGGCAGCCGCGACCAGGTGATGCAGGCGGGCTACGTGCGCCACCTGGCGGGCTATGCCCCTGACCACCGGATCGTCGTGCTCGAGGGAGTGGGCCACTTGGCCATGCGGGAATGCCCCGAGCTCCTGGCCACCACCATGGGCAGCTGGCTAAAGGGCAGCTAGGCCCCGCTCCTGCAGTTCAGCGAGTTGGGCATAGAGGCCCCCGGCAGCCCGTAATTCCAGGTGGTTGCCTTGTTCGACGACACGACCCTTTTTCAGCACCAAGATTCGATCGGCAGCTTCCACCGTGGCTAGGCGGTGGGCAATCACGATGGCGGTCCGCTGCTTAAGCAGTCGGTCGAGGTCGCGCTGCAGGGTGGCTTCGGTGGAGGGATCCATGAAGGCCGTGGCCTCATCCATCACCAACACCGAGGGGTCCCGGATGGCGACCCTGGCCACCGACAGCAGCTGGCGCTCTCCGGAGGAGAGGTTGCCGCCCCGTTCGCGCAATTCCGTGGCCAATCCGTCCGGGAGCCGGCGCAGCAAGGGTTCCAGACCCAGATCCCTGCAGGTCTTGCGCAGCTCATCGGTGCTGATGGGGGCATCGAGCCTGAGGTTGTCGGCCACGTTGCCGCTAAACAGGAAGGTGTCTTGCAGCACCACGCCAAGCCGTTGCCTCAGGGTGGGGATCGGCAATTGGCGGATGTCGATGCCATCGAGCAGGATCCGGCCCTGCTGGGGTTCATAGAGGCGGCAGAGGAGCCGAATGATCGTGGTTTTCCCCGACCCCGTGGGACCCACCAGGGCCACGTGTTCGCCTGGAGTGATCCGGAAGGAGAGATCTTGCAGGATCGGATCGTCAGCCCGGTAGGCAAAGGAGACGTTCTCAAAGATCACCTCCCCGGCGCTGCTGCGTTCAATGCCGCTGCGCACGGCGGCGGCCGTTTTTTGGTTGTCCGGCAGTTCCCCAATCTCAATCGGCTGCTCCAGCAGTTCGCCGATCCGCTCGACGGCCGTTAAGCCGCCTTGGATTTGGGTGAAACGCTCGGCCAGCTGCCGCAAGGGATCAAACAGGCGCTGGGAATAGAGGATGAAGGTGGTGAGGGTACCCAGGCCCATGAGGCCACCGGTGACCATGGAGCCCCCAAGGCCTAACACCACAGCCACTGCGGTGAGGGCCACCCACTCAATGAAGGCAGAGATGGAGCTGTCGTAGAGGATCGTGCCAGTGATGGCTTGGCGATAGGAATCGGTGGTGCGCGAAAAACGGGCGCTATTGACCGCTTCCCGTCTAAACATCTGAACCACCTCTAGGCCCTGGAGGTTCTCCTGGAGGTCGGCATTGAGCTGCCCCAATTCTTCGCGCACCCGGTAGTTGGCCTTGCGGTAACGGCTCTGCAGCCAGAGGATCCCGAAAATCACCGGAATCTGGCTGAGCATCAACAGCAAGCCCAGGCGCCACTCGATCGAAATCATCGTGACCGCGATCACGATCAAGGTGACCAGATCCGCCAGCACCCCCACAGCGCCGCTGCCAAAAACCTCGGCGAGGGCATCCACATCACTGGTGAGGCGGGTGAGCAACTTGCCCACCGGCGTGCGGTCGTGGAACCGCAACGACAAGGCCATGGCATGGGAGAAGAGGTCGTCCCTGATGCGGGCCGTGAGCCGCTGTCCCACAGCCTGCACATTGAAGGTTTGGAAGCCCTGCAGCCCAAGACGCACCAACACAGCCGCCAACAGCAGCAACACCAGGGTGCGGAGCTGTTCTGACACCGCCTTGCCCGCAAGCCACGGCATCACGGGCTCATGGCGGAGGGCCGAGATCGCTTGGCCCACCAGCAGCGGTTGGATGGCTGCGGCCCCTGCTACAGGGATCAGCAGTACCAGGGTGAGCCAAAGCCGTTTGCGGTCCCGCCCCAGATAGGGCAAAAGGCCGAGCAGCCGCTGGCGATCCAGTTTTGCCATTAGGCCACCGCCTGGGGAACAACGGCTGAAAGCACGGCGAGCCGATCCACCAGCGTTTGGAGCGGACCGGCATCCAGGCGCAGGGCCAGGGGGTGGCCCACCAGGCGGGCCGTGGAGTGAAACAGATCTTCGATGGCGACCAGGCCGTTCTCCTGCAGGGTGCGACCGGTGGCCACCAGATCCACGATGGCCTCACTCATGCCGGTGATGGGGCCCAGTTCCACCGATCCAGCCAGATGGATCAGTTCTACTGGCAGATCAAGGGCTTCGAAGTAGGCCTCGGCGCAGCGGGTGAATTTGCTGGCAATCCGGCAGTGGGCGGGCAGGTCGGCGGCGCGGCGATAGCCACTGGAGGCCTTCACGGCCACGCTCATGCGGCAACCGCCAAAGCCCAAATCCACCAGGTGGGCAACGGGCAATTGGTGCTCTTGCAGGACGTCGTAGCCGACCACCCCCAGTTGGGCCTGGCCGTAGGCCACATACACCGGCACATCGGCGTTGCGCACCAACAGGGCCCGGGCCGTGCCGCAGGTGCTGGGCACCATTAATTGGCGGTTGCTGGGCTCTAAAACCGCTGCAAAGTCAAGACCAGCTGCGGCAAAGCGGCGAACGGTGTCCTTGAGGAGGGCTCCCTTGGCCAGGGCGACGGTGATCATGCCTTGGTTAGGGCGGTCAATATGGAGGGACGCCTCTGGTGGGACTTTAACGATGGGCGAGCTGCCAGAAGCCTTGCAGGTGAGCCTGATCCCAGTGCTCAACGACAACTACGTGTTTGTGATCGAGCGCGGTCAGCAAGCGGCGGTGGTGGATCCGGCGCTGGCAGAGCCAGTGATTGCCGCCCTGGAGGCGAAGGGCCTGGAGCTCACGGCGATTCTCCACACCCACCACCACAGCGATCACATCGGCGGAACCCCCGGCCTGTTGCAGCGCTGGCCCCAGGCCAGGGTGATCGCCAGCGCCGCCGATCGCCTGCGAATCCCCCTTCAGACAGAAGGTGTGCAGCAGGGCGACCATTTCCCCCTGTTGGGCGAGGAGGTTCAGGTGTTGGATGTGCCTGGTCACACCCGGGCCCACATCGCCTTTGTGCTGCCCGTAAGCGGCCACCTGTTTTGTGGCGACACCCTGTTTGCCGGTGGCTGCGGTCGGTTATTTGAGGGCACGGCCGAGCAGATGTATGGGTCTTTGCAGGCGCTGGCGGCCTTGCCGGCGGAAACCCAGGTGTGGTGTGCCCATGAGTACACCCAAGCGAATCTTCGCTGGGCTGCCCAGCAACAGCCTGAAGACCCGGCCATTGCGGCCCGCCTGGCGGACGTGCTGGAGCGCAGGCACCAGGGGCTGCCCACCATCCCCAGCAGCATCGGCCTGGAGAGGGCCACCAATCTGTTTGTGAGGGCTTGCAGTACCAGTGAGCTAGCGGATCGCCGTCTCAGTAAGGACCACTGGAAGGCCTAATCGCCAAGCTCACGGCTTCAGATCAAAGCCCAGCCGATCGACACTTAATTTGGAAGATCACTGTTTCTGTTTCGGACCGCCAGCATGGGCAGCAAGCAACTCGAAGCGGTGGTGACTGCCTCTGCACCGGCACCGGTGGGGCCCTACAACCAGGCTGTCAAAGCAGGAGACCTGCTGTTTTGCTCTGGTCAGATTGCCTTGGATCCTCAGACCGGTTCCATGGTTGGTTCAGGTGATGTGGAAGCCGAAACCCGTCAGGTACTCAGCAACCTGGAGGCTGTTTTGAGCGCTGGTGGCGCCACCCCGCAGCAAGTGGTGCGCACCACTGTCTTCCTGGCGGACCTGGCAGATTTTGGCAAGGTCAACGCCCTTTATGCCGAGGTGTTTGGTGGCGGCGTTTCGCCAGCGCGAGCTTGCGTTGAGGTGGCTGCCCTGCCAAAGGGGGCCCGGGTTGAAATCGACTGCGTCGCTTTTGTGGGCTAGCTATGGCCCTCGATGGGGCATTCCATCAGGGCTGAGGCTTGCTCGTCCACGTTGGACAGGCGCATCAGGATGGACTGCATATCAACCGCTGAGAGCTCGCCGTCGGCCCCCCATTTCAGGCAAGAACGACCTAGGCAGGTGGCTTTTTCAGAACCGGAGCTTGCGTCCAACGGCATGGCGGATCGCTTTCTGTGTTGGTTTCAACACTAGGGACGTTGCCGGATGCCTTCAACCCGTTGAGGCAAATCGTCAATTTGTCTTAACGAGGCAGGGGCCATGCCCAAGGCCCAGGTTGCAAATTCCAGCAAGCTGAATTCAAGAATTTTTAACCTCAAGTGGGGCTGAGCGCCTGACGTAGCTGGCCCCAATTGACGTTGCTAGGCCAAATTGACATTGCTGGCCAATAGACAATAGGATAAGTACTTGCCAGCAAATTACCTTGTAATCAAAGTGCTTTGCTGTCAAAGTCAATAAGCTGCGACGATTGGCGCCATGGATGACCCGCAATTCGAATTCACCCCAAAGCAGGATGTTGAATTTAGGGAGCTAGTTGCCAAGGAAAAGCTTGCGGCGATAGCAATCGCGGTTTTGATAACCCTCAAACTCGTCTCCCGTGCCGGCTCGCTTGGAACCGCCGGATGGCAGCAGATTCTCTTTGCCACAGCTTCATTTATTGCAGGCATGTATTCGTGTTATGCGCTTTTCTGCAGCGGACAAAAGCTCTATAAAATCACCCAATCAAATGGCAAGGATCTAAGGCATCTTTTTGGGGGACTTCAGCAGCTTGAAAACTTTTTCGCGGCCATCGCCCTTGCTATTTTGTTTGACATCATTCCCGCTTTTCTTGCTAACTAGATACTGAACTAATTTAT
>Ga0007796_10000045_pt1 | contig 25989 bp, 22 predicted proteins | sample CryBogmetaGMA0M_FD_60373 | JGI IMG/M metagenome (GOLD analysis project Ga0007796, IMG submission 60373) | Freshwater microbial communities from Crystal Bog, Wisconsin, USA - MA0M | ecosystem: Environmental > Aquatic > Freshwater > Lake | place: Crystal Bog, Wisconsin, USA | collected 2009-07-06 | reverse complement strand
AGCTTGGTGTTTCGCGATGAGCCCCGATCGGACGGTCGATCGTTTATCCAGCACCTCAAGCCAAGGCACGGATTTCAGCGGGTGCTGCTGGTCTCTGGCGATCGAGCAACCGAGGCAGAGTACCTCGCCGCCCAGGTTGGCATCCGGGAAGTTTACGCAGGGCAGAGCCCCGAAGAGAAACTGAACCTCGTGATCCGGGAGACGAAAACCGCCAATACCATCTTCATGGGCGACGGAATCAACGATGCCCCCGCCCTGACGGCGGCCACGGTCGGCATCGCGTTCGGCCAGGCCAGCGAGGTCACGTCGGAGGCCGCCAGTGTTGTCATCCTCGATAGCTCCTTGGAACGTGTGGACGAGTTGCTCCATATCGGCAAACGGATGCGCACCATCGCGCTTCAGAGTGCTCTGGGCGGGATGTTCCTGAGCTTCATTGGCATGTGCGTGGCGGCCGCCGGTTACCTGCCACCCGTCGCGGGTGCGATTTCTCAGGAAGTGATTGATGTACTGGCGGTCCTGAACGCACTCCGCGCCTCGTTCACTCCGCGCGTTTTATCTGACAACCAGCCCGAACCGCAACCCAGTGACCAACGGTCCAACACCCCGGGCTAGGTCCGCACGGGGTCATACAGAATGAGTACGGTGTTGCCGTAGCGATATTGCCTGGATTCGCGGAAGTATTTGAGATCAAGCGGGCGATACTCCCGGGGGTCGATCTGCACGACAAGCAGCCCATCCAGGAGATCGTTTTCCGAATCGGCCTGGGGGTTCTTCCTGAGTAACTCCGGGCGCTCATCCAGCAGCAAAACCGCCCGTTCCCAGAGCCCTTGATACTGGGGAGGCGCAACATAGATCAGGTCGAAGACCTGGTCCGTCTCCCTGAGAAGTGAAAATGCGTCTCCCAGCCTGACCTGAGAGCAATCCGCGAGTCTGGTCACTTCCAGATTCTTACGAATGGTCACAACGGCTTTACGCGCACAATCATTGAACATGCAAAACGCGGCACCCTGGCTCAGCGCTTCGATGCCAACTCCGCCACTGCCGGCGAATAAATCAAGAATCCGCATCCCTTCCAGGCGCGGCCGAAGGATATCGAACAGGGCGGTTTTTACGCGATCGAGGATCGGGCGCGTCCCCTCACCCGGGACCAAGCTCAGCTTCATGCCCCGCGCAGACCCACCAATCACTCGCATCGGCCGCTCCCGTCCCCCGCTTCACATCGCCTCACTGCGGCTAGCTAGCCTACATGATACGAGCAGAAATCGACATGGCGGGCCGAGGGAGAAAGCTCGCAATCTTGAAGCCGATCGACCGGCAAATGGACCAGATTCAATTGGCCGAAGGCTTGAATACAGAGCTTGGCATGGGAACAACCACATCCATCGTGGATGTGTGTGCCGCCGTCGCTTCTGCTTCCCAATAGGATTGGGAGGGAACCGTAGCGGTTTCCAAGAGCCACTCAGCAGGTTGGAAGTTGTAGGTTCGTGAGAGAACACGAAGCTTTTCGGCGATGGTATGCCGACCAATGCGACGCACACGGTCACCAATTCGCGGCCACAGATGGGCCAACCCTGGTTCATATTCCAGCGGCGGCGCCGACGGGTCTAGGTCATAGGGATGCAGATAGATCATCGGAATGAATCCACGCGATTGCGCTTGATCCATAAGTCGAATAATCCAGGGAAGAGGCAGTAACCGCATGTAGGTGCCGCCAATCACCGTGATTCGCTTGGAACCGAAGCCGATAGACGCCAGCGGTAATTCTTTTACCAACCCGCCTGAGCCCGCCAGGGGCAGGGTGCCGCCAAAATTTGGAGGGCAAACACGAAGCCGTCGAGAACTATCGATACGAATCCCAGCGTCCGCCAGAATCTCTCCAAACCAAGGGTCGCATGAGTCGCTGCTGAAGTAGGGTGCCCGGAACGAAAGGATCCCCTGGCTAGTCAGGTCCTGAAGTGCATCAATGGCGTGGAAAAGGTCTCGCTTGAATCCAGCCGGGCCCATTTTCCAGACCCGATAATGCTCATAACCATGGCAGCCAATACGATGACGGTCGATCAAATCCCGCCAGATCCCCGGTGCCAACTCGGTGACCAGACGTCCAACCGTGAAAAATGTGGCCCTGGCATTGATCGAGTCAAATATCTCAAGCAATAAGTCCAGTTGCCGTTCAACTTCTCGCGGATGAGCCGGCTCACTCGCACGTCGATGATCGCGCAACTCCTGACGCCGATAATCTTCAAAATCGACAGTCATGATACATGTACGAAGAGACATTACTAATCACCTGAAGTCAATCACTCGGAGATCCGAGGGAATGTCAACTGTTCTAAAGCAACCACAAGGTCTGACACACGACACCTCCAGGCTCCATCCAACCCACCCAACCCCGCAAACCGTCGCAATTCGGCATCACCGCCAAAGTCTCTCCATTCAACGCAACCTGTCAGCGACTTGTTAATTCTAGTCTCAGTCACTCGATCCGCAAAATGATCCGTACCAAGTTTTGACTCGAAGTGGCTAGAAATCATCTCTTGATTCCCACACGCCACTCGCGCCTCTCCAATTCCCGAGCATGAACTAGATCAAAGCCACAAGATTGTGATCAATTCCAAACTGGCCCCTATGCTCAGCCCTGCATTTCAATCACTCTCAGGCGGTGAGCGTCAGCCAAGAGTTCAGAGACCGAACCCAGCCTTCGGGGCAGATCTCCGTTCCCGCTCACTCCACAGCCAAGAAGGACGACCTCAGGAATATCGGTACACTCCAAGTCGACGAACTGCCGCTGATGACCAACCAAAACGAACATGTCGCCCGTAAAGAAAGCTTAACAAGCATAATTAAGCGAGAATCTACCTTGGCAAGCTGGCCATGGCGTCGATTCGTTGTTCGCTCAATCGCTACGTTCAGTATCGGTTCAAATTGTAGCAAATGTGCAAATTCGATGGCGCGATTTTCTTTCCTGATGTCGCTCAGGGCGCGGGCTCAGAAAGCTGGTCCGGCGATCTTGCTGGAGGATCAATCTGGAATCGGTCGAATTCAAGCCCCTGGTCGTTGAGCTGGCGTACGATCAGCGACTCGTGGTCCGCGTCGACCAGCGTGAAGCTATGTTCCCTTGAGACAAACCGAGCGGTAAACGGTTGCCAGGTTTCCGCCTGATCTTGCTGTTCAGGATTGTAGAGTCCAGCACCGCCGCCGCCCGTGACCACGTAAATAACGCCACGGGCATGGCGGTTCTTCACTCCATCGAAGTCTTGATCGAGGGTCCATTCACCGGCGACCAGGCCATGTTCGGGGCTCCGCTCGGAATCCGGCCGGAACTTCAAGGGCATGCTCCGTTGGTAATTATGAACATGACCCGCAAAGACGACCGAAACCGCTGCTTTCTCAAAGAGTGGCGCAAGCCTTCGCATCCATTGATCTTCCGCATGGGCAAAGGAAGACTGGAACGGTGGGTGATGAAAGACCACAAATCGCCAGGCGGCTTGCTGGGCCGCTGGACTCTGCAACTCTTCTGAAAGCCACTCCAACCGCGCCTGGCTGGTCCAATCGACGTAGGAATTAGAATCCAGAATCGTCCAATGGATCGGCCCGCGAGTGAAGCTAAAACTCGCCATCCGCGGATAGGCGGGCCCCACAGCCTCGAGAAACGCCCGCACCCGATTTTCATCGCCCCGCAACCTGGGAACTCCAGCCGTTCCAGACGCCTCAAGGGGTCCGTTCAAGGGCTGTGCCCAAAAGTGAAAATACCCGAGCGCATCCGGATAAACATCCAGGTCCGCCGTGACCAGGTCATGGTTGCCGGGCGCCGCGAAAAACGGGATTGAGCGGAGCAGGGGAGCACCAGTCGCAGGCGAGGCCCGGTTAGCGTTGTAAACCGGGAAGAAACGGTCCAGGTACTCAGAGATCCTCCCACGGCTGTACACAATGTCACCCGCCAGAACGACATACTCCGGGTGCGATTGATAAACCTGATAAGCAATCGCTCGCTGATCCGCGGAACTATTCGCGCAATCGCCCATCACCACAACCCGGTGGGTCGCCTGCGCATCGGGTGCTGGGGCCAAGCTCGCATGAAAGACCGGCAACCCGTTTCTGAGAACTCGATACCGAGACAGGCGTGTTGTGTCAGACAAACCATCAGCCACCAGGGACGCCCGGTAACTGTGCAAGCGGGGCATATTCACCAACTCGAGCCGCTTCATGGTCGGTGGCGCGACCTCCCGCCACCTTGCATTCGCAGCGTCTTGCACCTCAACCGACCACAGGGCAGGCTGATCCTCCGTCTGCCAGAGCAGCTCCAGAGCTCCACCTGCGGGCTGATCTCCCGGCTGAAGATAGGGTGCCACCACGAAATATGGCGACGGCTCACCCCCCCACCCCAACCAACTGCTCGCGAAATCACAGGCGACAACAGTCGCAACCGTGAATGCCATGACGAAAAGCCAGACCGTCAGTCGCCGTGAAACTTTCATCCCTGTCGACTATCCCCTCTATCTGCATGGTGCTTGCCACGCGTCGTCCCATCCCAGACCTATCATCTCAACCATTTCTCCACAAGCCGTAGACCACTGAACCCACCCCTCTCCACACACACGTACACAAATACATCCCGAATGAAACAAGTAGATAGCCTGCGCCCAAACTTAACTTCACCAAAGCAACCGATCGGAAGAATTATCCTTTAATAAAGAATCCATATTCACGATATAGCCATCATAGGCCGAATAGAGACGTAGTGACTGTAACGATTAAGCCAAGTAGATCCGGGTTATCTCTCATGAAAGCTCAAGCTCATGCCTTCAATCATAGGATTCAGACGTTCAGAATCCTTCTGTTTCTTTTTGGGACATGTGGGGTGACTTCGAGGCTTCAGGCAGTCGAGGGACCGCCACCGGCATCGTCGAGCTCAGGTCGACCAGCGCAGGTGACACTACCTCCGGCGATGGAGGTGGGCGCACGGCCTGCGATTCCGCTTGAACTGTTATCCGGGCTGCCAAAGCCCGAGTCTGCCCTGTTGCCGAACGGCGGCGGGTTAACCCCAATTGAACTGGCACCCCCGCGTCCGGCAGATGGCAAGGGATCCGCCCGCGAGTTTGTCGAACAACTCAAGGGAAACGATGCGGCGTTCGAGGTTGTCCTGGGCCAGTCGCGCATTCTCTCGCTCAAGCAGGATCTCACGGCCGGGGCAGGCGAGCCCACCATCGCGTCGGGCGATCCCTCGATCATCGAATTCCTGGCGGTGAGCCCGCGGCAGGTCAGGATCACCGGACTACGCTACGGCACCACCGATCTCTCGATTGTGACCGGCAGCGGAGAACAGGTGAGCTTCGAAGTGCGTGTGGTGGCGGATCTGACCGTGCTCGAAGCGAAACTCAGGAGCATGTTCCCCGACGCCAGTCTTCGACTGGGGCAAATCCGCAACAATATCGTGGTCGAGGGGGAGGCACGGAGCCCACTTCAGATCACTCAGATCATCCGTACGGTCCAGACTTATCTGCTTACCGGCTCGACCAAGACCACAGGCTCGCGTGGGGCGCAACTCCCCGCCGAAGCGTTTGAGGCCTCGCGAGCCAATACGGGCACCAATCCCCAGGCAGGGAATGAGGGGCCGACACCACCGCCCCGGACCACCGGCGAACTGGCGGGCACGATGGATGTGCAGGCCGACCTGGTACGTCCCCAGGTTATCAACTTGTTGCGCGTGCCCACCTCTCAGCAGGTTCTGCTCAAAGTTCAGGTGGCGGAATTGAACCGAACGGCGCTCCGCCACATCGGCGCCAACTTCCTGGGCGTGGACCCCGCCACCGGTGCGATTGTGGGAACTCAGGTCACGGGCGTGAACAATGCAGCGGCCGCCATTGGCCATCTCTCACAAAATCAGGTTCTGAGCGGTAAGAGGATGCTGGGCGCCGCGTTCTTGCCCACCACCCCAATTTCCGGCCAGAACGGTACCACCGTCTTCGGCATCTTCCAGAATGCCAACTTCGCCTTCACCCTGAACGCCCTGCGCAATAACGGAATGCTCAAGGTGTTGGCAGAGCCAAACCTGGTCGCCATGAGCGGGCACCCCGCCAGTTTCCTGGCGGGCGGCGAGTTTCCGGTCCCCGTCCCCCAGGTCAGCGCAGGCGGCGTGGCACCCACGGTCACCGTTCAGTTCAAAGAGTTTGGCGTTCGACTGGGGTTCTTGCCGGCTGTAGTGGATGACAACGTCATTCGCCTCTCGGTTGTCCCCGAGGTCAGCCAGATTGACTTCACCATCGCGGTGACCCTGGTCTCGGGCGGCTCGGCTGTGCCAGGCCTGAACGTCCGCCGCGCCCAGACGACCGTCGAACTGCGCGAGGGGCAAACGCTGGCGATCGCCGGCCTGCTTCAGGTGATCTTGGACGGATCCACCACCAGAATCCCAGGACTCGGCGACCTGCCGATCCTGGGCCCGTTCTTCAGCAACACCACGAACGATCGGACCGAAAAAGAACTCGTCGTCCTGGTGACACCCTACATCGTTGAAGGAATGAACCAGGAGCAGGTGCCACTCTTGCCTGGCGACGAGATCAAGGAACCGAACGATCTGGAGCTCTTCCTGCTCAACCGGATCGAGTCCAGGACGGGAAAGGATTTCAGGTCCACCACCCGGTGGGATGATGTCTTCGACCTGCGACACCATCTCAACCTGGAAAAGAAATATGTCCAGGGACCGGTCGGTTTCTCTGAGTGAAACAAGACCGAGTTCACTAAACGGTTGTTAGCCCCAGTTCTTGAACACTCTAACCATTTCAATCAGAGAAGCATTTCATGAATCCGCGCACTAGTTTTCATCTGGCGGTTCCGAGCCTGATCGTGGCCGTCGGGCTCTGGTCCACAGCCCAGGCCAGGGCGCAGCAGCCCGCCAAAGGGATACCAGGCACACCCGACTTCTTGCCTGGGCAGAACGAGACTCACGGCATGGTTGACACGCCCAGCCCCTCACAACCGATCCCGCGATGCATCTGTGGACAGCGGGCCGGCTGGTTCGGCTGGCGCAGACACACGGCCGCCTGCAAACGACACTGGCAGGAACACTTCCTGGGATATATGGAAGAATTCAACGAATGGCCACTGGGCGCGGCACTCTACGCCCATGAGCGAACCCAGGTGGCAAACGGACGCGTGGGCCGCTTGACCTTCTATGATTATGACTTCGTGAACGACACCGCCACGCTCAACGTGAAGGGAAGGCAGAAGCTCGCGCGGGTAAGCGTTGAGCTGCCGCGCTGCTTCTCGCCCGTCCTCATCGAACAAACCGTACGCAGCCCAGGACTGGACGAAGCGCGGCGGCAATCGCTTCTGACCGAACTGGCTCAGGGGCCATTTCCCGTTCCGCCCGAGCGAGTCATTGTCGGGCCGCCGGTCTCTACCGGATTAAGCGGGCCGGAAGCGATCATCCTCTTCGGCTCGCAAATGAACCAGTTGACAGGCGGCATGGGCGGACGCTCTGGCGGGTTCGCGGCCAGTGGATTCAACGGCGGGTTCGATTCGACTGGACTGAGTGCACCAGCAACAACATTCGTGCCATAACATAGATATTTTCATGCATTATTCGCCATCAACCCAGGAGGGGTTGTCCATGTCTTCATCCATGCCAGGAACTCAGTCTCGGCTGATCATGACGCTCGGCCTGATCGGATGCCTGACCGGCTGTCAACACTTCCAGGGAACAGACTCATGGACGTCCACGCAGCGGCGTTCACACGGCTCGCCGGCATTGAATTCGCCCAGCACCGAGCGAGCCCAGGCGATTTCGGGCGCGCAAGAGGCCGATGTTCACATCGCGCTCGCGCGGGCCGCGGAACAGCAAGGCGACTTCGAATCCGCCATGAAGGGCTACACCCAGGCAGTTCAGCGCGACAAGAAACGCGCCGACGCTTGCGTGCGGCTGGCCATTCTCCATGACCGGCAGGGACAGTTTAAGGAATCCGAAGGCCTCTATAAACGCGCCCTCGATCTGCACCCAGCCGACCCCGATATCTTCTGCGACATGGGCTACAGCTATTACCTCCAGCGACGCTGGGCCGAAGCTGAACGATGTCTCAAGCAAGCACTGGCCATACAGTCTGACCACCCTCGCGCCCACAACAACCTTGCACTGCTTCGCGTTCGTGATGGTCATCCAGAGGAAGCATTGGCCGAATTCCGAAAAGGCGGCAGTTCGCCCAGCCTTGCTCACTGCAACGTAGCCTTTGCGCTCTCGCTTCAGGGACAGCTCGCTGAAGCCCGTAACGAATACACATTGGCCCTGGCAGCAGAGCCTGGCTCAAAGGTTGCCCAAGAGCAACTTCAAAAGCTCGAACTGGTTGCCACGCGCATGACCCCTGACGAACAGAAGCCAACCAACGACCCCCAACTGAAGCAGGCCAAACTTAGGTCAGATACAAAAGTGCCCGTGGCAACTTCTCAACTGACCCCTGTGGTAGCCCGCCCGCAATCTATCAATTCCCCCGTACCTCGACCCAGCGCCTCTTCACCAGTCCCAGCCACACCAGCACACACTGTAACGGCGTCAGTGAAAGCCAGATCCAACGCACAGCCAGACAAAACCGTGCGCAGTGACGTTACCAAACCAGGAACGGCTGCGCTTCCCGCCGCCAGGTCGTCAGCAAGCCCATCACAATCGCTGCCCGCCGAGCCAGAACAGGTTACCCCGAACCCCGCTGCGCGTTCGCCCAAGCTCAGCGGACAACCGACAACACCTCCAGAGAAACAGCCCTCCGTGACTGTGACGAGGAAACTAGACCAAACGCAACCGTTAGCGTCAGCCTTAGATACAGGAAAGCCCGTGAAGGCATCCAGTCCGCCACCTAACCAAACAAAAACCAGAAGAGTGGAAGTCGCTAACACCGTTTCAAATCCCCTCTCGACAAAAGAAACCAAGGATCTGAAACCCATGCCTCGCCCAGATGCAGATTCAGCAAAAGACCGCAACTCAGGCTCTATCCCAATACAAAAAGCACCATGCTCATCCGCCATAACCGCCAGCCAACTAGACATCACCTTACCTCCCTTGGTGCCCTCTACGCGCTGAACAGACGGGACACACGTCAACCTACAAGAAGTGATCACAGGTCCAGCCATGCCGAGCGATTAACAATACGAATGAGTCTGGATGTTGGACCACAAATGACGAAAGTCTGTACAAGATGAAGACAGCCGCCTACCACTGCAAGGTGCCTGTCTCCATCTTGGCTTATTGCTCAGAGATACAACTTCTTACGGCGTTGGTCCAGTGCCAAGAGAAAATGAGCATAAGCACACCCATGATGTCTATCATGAGAAGTGCCTGATAGGTAAGTGCTGTCTTGCCTGTACGGGTAAAGCCGAACGCCTGGACCATGGGTGAAGAATCCAAGCCGTCTGGGCCGACATTCGCAGTGTCACATCATGATCATTCATTGAAGCATTACGGATTCCGGATAGCATCACACGCTTGATAGTTGAGTCTACATCAACTGAAGAGGAATCGTTTCATGAATCACATTTGATGGGACGACACCCATGATAGACAGATCTCTCTTCGAGCGTGCAATCTGGCACTTTCGATGAAAGGATCTCTTCCGCAAGAGTTTTTTGCACTTGATTTCCAAAGGAAGACCATGATCCGGGAGCACTTGTCTTGATGAAAAGCTTTCACGCCTTATTGGTCAGCCGCGATGACGGGCTGGCTGAGCAAGTCGCGAAGGCGATTACCGACCTCAAGCAATGGCAGCTCATGCAAGCTGTTGATTGTGAGCAGGCTGAAGTGATAATACGCACCAACCCGCGCATCCTGGTTCTGATTGCTCAACATGTAGAGGCAACCTCACCGCAACCGATCTTGAACCTGCTAAAGCGAATCCAGACCCAGGAACCCAAGATGATGTTCCTGGTCGTGGGAGATAGCTCCTTACCAGCAGGGAGACGGCCCTTTCTGAAGCCCGGGGTAGCAGACTACCTCTGCCGACCGCTGGACCTCTCTCACCTGACATACCTGATCGAAATGAACACCATTGAGATCCGGGTGAGGTCAAGCCACAAGGCTGAACCCAAAGCGCAGGGCAACAACGGCCTACAATCTTTGCCCTTGAATCATGATGGCTCGTTCTACTACATGAACAACGAGCCAATGGCAGATCTGCTCCTCCAGCTCCAGCGAGTGGCATCCCTTGATACCACCATTTTGCTCACAGGTGAGACCGGTACAGGCAAAACTCAGCTCGCCGCCGTAATTCACAAACTGTCTCCACGTGGCACCAAACCATTCAAGTCAATCGATTGCGGCACCTTGCCACCGCAACTGATCGAGAGCGAAATGTTTGGTCATGTAAAAGGGGCCTTTACCGGTGCCGATGCGAACCGCTTGGGTATATTCGCAAGCGCCGCTGATGGAACACTGTTTCTTGATGAAATTGATGCACTGCCGCCATCGCTTCAGATCAAATTGTTGCGAGTTGTCGAGTACCGCATTTTTCATCCCGTGGGCTCTGATAAGCAACAAACGCTGGCGGCCCGGCTGGTTGTGGCCAGCAACCAACCGCTTGAGCGTGAAGTTGAGGCCGGCCGTTTTCGGGCTGACCTCTATTTCCGGCTGAGCGTGGTCTCGTTTGATGTTCCGCCACTCCGCCAACGAAGACCCCTGGTGCCAGCCTTGGCCCAACGTTTCCTGGATGATTTCGGCCAGAGGTTTGATCGGCCGATCAACGTAATTGACGGCGAGGCGATGCTAACGTTGAAGAACTACTCCTGGCCAGGGAACATTCGCGAACTACGCAACCTGATCGAACGCGCCGTAGCCCTGAGCACCGGACCACAGCTCACCGTGAACGACTTGCCGGCAGGTCTCAACACGGCCCTGATGACAGAACACACTCCATATCCGACTCCAACTACTGTCCATTGTGAGAACGACAAGCTTCAGGATAGGCCACTGCGTGTATCGCGTGAGTTCGCCGAGCAAGAGTGCATTACCAAAGCCCTGGCCCAGCACAAGAATAACCGTCAGCGAGCCGCCGCCGATCTGGGAATCAGCCGCATGACGCTTTAAAACAAACTGCGAAAGTATGGGCTGATGAGGTAGGAGTAAACTCTCAGTGTTTCATCGGACAAAGAGTAAGAAAAGTAGGAGACCTTATGAGAACTTACGACTCTAGTGAAAACGAACGACTCAAACCGCATGAGATTGATTCGAAAACCAATAACAGTAGTACCGAAGTCATTCTATGGGATCCACTTGAGATATTGCCTCGCTGGAGGAAGTGGATATGGCTTGGATTGAGCCTGATTATTATTGCGGGGAATGCCAGGTTCATCATTGGTGTGATTGATCCAATAGATCAAGAACAAGGACTTGTCTTCGATTTTATCCAAGAATGGGTATCAGGCCGTAACCTGATGGTCGGCCTACCAGTCTATGCTAACCTGAATGATTCGCTTAAATATCATTCGAAGGGACTAGGCTTTTACCCTGGAACACTGCTTCTCGACTACAATGCACATCCTCCCGCATCTGTCGTTCTGCTACTACCGTTGTCAATGCTTACTTACCGTAGTGCGCACCTTATCTGGAATATTGTGTCATTATTGCTTCTCATACTCACGCTGGCGTTAATCGTTTACACTCTCAAGATCAGGATAAACGTGACAGGCAAACTCACTACCTTGGCTCTTCTTTCATGTTTGCATCCGCTGCATCTTCAATTTATACATGGGCTGTTGCACATAATTCTTTTGTTATTAATAACGGTAGCGTGGCTTTCTGATCGTGAGAACCTTTATACACTTGCCGGTTTGGCCATTGACATGGCTGCGGCAGTAAAAGTATTCCCAGGATTTCTGCTCTTGTACTTTGTTATGAAGGGAAAATGGAAGGCTGTCTTGAGTGGATTGATCACAGTAGCGATTATTACCCTGATAACTTTACCCATCATCGGAACACAAACTTACATAGACTATTTCACAGTCGTAATACCATCAACAGCTAGGTATCGAACTGATTTTGCGAATGTTTCATTAGCCGGTTTCTGGGTAAAACTATTCGAGGGGGCAATAAGACTCAAGTACCAGCCTATCCCCGCAGCGTATCCATCGGTACTATTATCGAAAATAGCTACACCTATTTCTCTAACGATAGTCGCCATACTTTTGTACAAAACAACAATGCAAGCAAAGTCACGGACCGAAAAGGACCTCGCCTATGGACTCACACTGACGTCCATATTAATGGTTTCACCGATTCGCTGGGATCATTACTTTGTACTCCTCATACTTCCTGTTGCAATAGTTTGGTGCAACCTACCTGCAAACACTTGGGCTCGATTACTACTAATCTCGTTTTTGAGCTTGAATACACTCAGTTTGATGAATTTCCGGGATGTCGACTTTAGTACGGTAAAGCCGTGGTACGTCGTGACACGGGGTTCAATCGGAAATTACTGCTTATTCCTTTTTTATCTTCTGCAATTGACCATTGTTTATAAACGTCCGCCTCAGCTCAATCTAGCCTGATTATCAAAGATCTATGATTCTTTTATACATTTACGCATGACATTTCACTAGCTGTTACCTTATCGCATGAAAGTGGCGTTCTTCTGGTTAATTGCTGAATCAGAATCCATGTATGAACCTAAACCAACTCACCTGGCATCACTTCATGGAAAATCAACCAGACTTCAAGGGAATATTTAGACAATTGACTCAATCGCTCTTTCACTATTGCTGAGCAACAGTACCTTGCCCAGTAAAAGTAGAACGCCTATGTTATTGAATCGCAACGGAACCAGCCTCATGAATACTTTCGACCGAAGAATTCAACTGGTTCGGGAACCAACACGGTTTGCCAGTAACAATCGCCTTAGATCAACCGCCATTGTACTGGGGTTTATACTGACTCAGTTGGTTTGCATGCACTATTATATTCCTTATGAGATTGATCCTGAGATCAAGGCTCAGTTTGTTGAGATTGATCCACCTGGTGACTTGGCTTTATTCAGGGTTGTGTCAGACCGACTCCGATCAGGAACTCCATATTATCTTGTATTCGGTGAGGAACTCCGATCACGTGGATATGACTCACGGTCGGTCATGAACTGGCGTACGCCTTTACTGCTATGGTTGTTAAGCCGGCTTCCGGACCATAGATGGGAACAAACCATTTACCTTGCATTATCATGTATCACAGTAAGTCTATGCTTCTTGTATATGGAGTACACATACGTTTATCGATTATCGGCACTACATGCGTTGATCTTTGGCCCGAACCTGCTGCTCAATGGCTACGCCCACTTGCTGGGAGAGGTTTGGGCTGGCGTCCTGATCTCACTTTCCATTGTACTAGCTGCATGCCAACGATATCGGGCGTCGGCGATTATCGGTGTATTCGCTCTTTTCCTGCGTGAGCTTGTAGCACCTTACGCGCTGGTCTGCATGATCCTTGCCCACTTTGGAAAACGGACTCATGAACGAAATGTCTGGCTTTTCGGGTTTGCGATCTATGCGATCTACTACGTGATACACTCTTACGCTGTACTCACACGAATTTCTGACCTCGATCATAACTACTCTGGAACCTGGATTCAGTCGTTAGGCCTACCGTTTGTTCTACAAACCTTCGCATGCGGAGTGATCAGTTTGCTGCCAGCCTGGGCTGTATCGCTCGCCATAACCTTGGCCCTCATGGGTCTAACCGCCGAACGCGGACCGCTGGCAAAACGATTACTCTGGACCATAACTTCCTACGCCTTTCTCTTTTGCCTTTGTGGGAAACACTTCAATACCTACTGGGGCTTGCTCTATTCCCCATTACTCTCCTTTGGACTCGTCTGGTGCCCTGGAGCCATCATGGATCTGCTGAAAACTTTTTGGCTACCACCTGACTCGACTAAGAATCTATCCGTGTATTTGTGAATAGCAAGACGACACAGTACAAACATTTTTCAGCGTAAGCGGCATGCACCACCACATCCCGCCTACCAGGACCTGGACCAACATTTTACAATCAACCCTTGTCGTTTATACTCGCGCCACAATGTCTTGCATCTTGTCACGTTTTTTAGACACCTACATCATCGGATCACTCTTTCCAGAATTACATGCTTGAAAATGCGGACCAGTGAGACAAGAGGGATAAATTATCCATTTTCAGACTGGATCGCGTACCCTTTGAATCCGCCCGTTCAATTATGCAGATATCTCTGAGCAGACCAGCATGTCCGGCACGGTAGATGCAACTGAATCTATTCGTCTACCGAACTTACAACACTAGCCGCTTGGTCTGGTGGGTTCGATAGATAACCTTTTGAATCAACTCTCTGCCATCACCACGTTGATTCAGAACTCTCATTCAGGAGATCCAACATGAGCCAGTTCGCCAAAAGATTGTTACGGGACGAGGAAGGCGCTTCAATGGTTGAATACGGATTGCTGGTCGCATTGATTGCGGTTGTCGCCGTAGCTGCAGTCACACTACTCGGCACTAATGTGAGCACCAAGTTAAATGCGGCCGCCACTGCTGTCAATCCGTCATAGTTGTTGTTTCCGTTCAGGACATGATTCTCCAGGCTCAACACCAGCCGTATCTGTCACTAAGCGATTAGTGTTCTTGTCCTGATGTTCCAAGCGTTGCTGCCATCCTAAAGCACCGCTTGGAACATTCAATTCAACCGCACCATCATAATAACTGTGCTTGGTGCAACATTGAATGAACTCTATAAATCGGGACTGCCACGGAGTGTGCACCTGCAATTACCCTAGCGGTTCAGAAATGCAACATAGTTTTTTTTTGGGGGGGGAGTGGGTTCAGCTAACTTCGAGATCACCTGACAGCCTGACTGAGGCTTTTTCACCGCCAATCCAATTCACTGTGCTATCCCGAGCAGTAATTGTCGCTTCTGAAGCATGCTTTCACGATGCAGACGATCTCTTCATAGCACGAACTTACTCAGACCGGTTCGGATCTACTTTCGAGGAGGTACGCCATGCGTACAAAGATAAAGTGCTTTGTACATGACGAAGAGGGAGCTTCCATGATCGAGTACGGCCTACTGGTTGGGCTGATCGCCCTGGTGGCTATCGCTGCTGTGACCACTCTCGGGACATCGCTTAATTCCAAAATCGACGACGCAGCCAGTTCACTCAATTCATGAACACCCTCTATCTTGAGTAGGAACCATTTTCATGACTCCCGCTTGGCTTGTGATCCCATGCGTCACGAACATCACAGCCTGCGATAAGGAGTACGAGTGAAGTGTTCTTACCCGCCAGACACGCCTCAGCCGCTCCGTTATGTAAGAGCATTGCGCGAAAAGTTTACATTCAGGAAACAGTGATCCTTTTGTCCAGGTGATGATACTCGCTCGTACAGGGGGAAGGTGAACCATGAAACCGCAAACGATCTTTGTGATGGCGCTGGCGATTGTTCTGGGCGGCTCGGCCGCGCTGGGGATCCGCGGCTTTCTGAAAACACAGGGTGGAGACCCCGTGGACCAGGTCAAGGTTGTGGTACCCATGGCCGATATCGCTCGGCATTCCATACTGAGCGCCACTCAGCTTCAAGCGAAAAGTTTTCCCAAGGATATGGTTCCGGTGGGAGTTGCCACATCGATTGAGGAAGTGATCGACCGCTCGGCCCTGACATCGCTCGCCAAGGGAGAACCAATCCTCAACACGCGGCTCAGCCCCAAAGGGCAGCGCGGCCTGGCCGCGCTCATTCCCACCGGGATGCGTGGCTACACCATCACCACGCCCAGCGTGGCGACCGGCGTGGCCGGCTTGTTGTATCCAGGAAACAGGGTCGATGTGTTGCTAACCGTGACCAACCACACCATCACCGCGCCCAACGGTACTCAGATCGACCCTAGCGGCGGCGGTAGCACCATCACCTTGCTCCAGAACGTGGAGGTGCTGGCGTTGGACCAGACGGTGGAAATGCCTACCGAACCCAGTGTCATGGCTGTCAAGGAAAAAGACCTGCGGTCGGTCACTCTACTTGTGAATCCGGAACAAGCCCAGAAGCTGAAACTGGGTGAGGTCAAGGGAACACTACACCTATCGCTCAGGAACCAGGCCGACACGGCCGATTCCCGACCGCGCCCCACCATGCTGACCGACCTGCGTTTCTGGCGAGATTCACCCAATAACGGCGATGGCCTGGCAACCCTCTGGCAGAACCTGGGCAAAGCCGCAGCCATACAGGCTCGCAAAGCGAAGGAAAAAGAAAAGGAACAGGAATTGCATGCACAACATGTGGTTCCCCTACCACCGGCTCCCCAGGCACAGAAATGGGTAATCAACACCATTCGTGGCGGCAACATTGTGGGCCGACAGGAAGTGATTGCCCGGCCGGTCAATCAATCACAAGCACTTACAACCCAGAGCGGCCGATCCACTCCCTGAGCGGCCTCTCTCTCTACGCTAGAACATATATGAACGAAGCTTATGTGATTGGCGATAGTGAAGCTCAGCGTAACGAGGTTCGCAAGATTTTGCTCCAGGAGGGGTTTGATTGCCCTCCTGAAAACCTGTTCGGGCTCGCCAGGGCGGACGAACGCCTGAACTCAAAACTGGTCCCACTGGTGGTGGTTTTGCTTCCCAATGCGCCTGATCAGGCGTTGGAGGCAATCGAACAGATTTCACGCTGGCCCGGGCGAGAAGGGTACGGCATATCGGGAGTGGGTGATGACTCCCTTGGTGAGAGCGCGAGCTGGCCCAGGCTCCAGGGATATCGAGTGCTTGGCGTGGGCTCCACGGCCGATCCGAAAGTGGTGATCCAGGCATTGCGTAAAGCCGTGGATGATTTCCTGGATCAGGCAGCCCTGGATGCTGATTTGGTCCAGGCACTGGCGCGATGGCAAACGTTGGCCCATCGGCTCACACAGCCCGGCCGGGTAATTGCCGTGGTGGGCCCGAGCGGCGGTTGTGGCTCTAGCACAGTGGCCGTTAACCTGGCCACCCTGATGGCCCAGCAACATGAATCATCCATGCTCATAGACCTGCATCTGGCCACGGGAGATCTGGCAGCAATGCTTGACCTCAAACCCGAGCACACCATTGTGGACCTGAGCAGCTCTCCTGATCGGCTCGATCGCGAACTATTTAAACGGGTGGTGATGCGGCACACCAGCGGAGTTTGTTTGCTGGCCGCGCCTCGGACCCCCGAAGAAGCGGAAAACATTACACCCGCCTCAATCCGCCAGATCGTTATGCTGGCGCGTACCTTGCATCCCTACGTGGTGCTCGACCTGGAATACGGATATCGCCAGGACCAGGCTGAGTTACTGAGGAGTTGCGACTTCATTGCCGTGGTGATGCGTCTTGACTTCATCAGCCTTCGCAATACCAGGCGGATGATCGACCATTTTGAAAGGCTTGGCCTGCCCCAAGAACGAATTCTGCTGGTGGTCAACCGCCAGGGACAGGCCCGGGAACTACCCGTCGATAAGGTGGAAGAGGTGCTGGGCCTCAAGATTACTCAGTCGCTGCCAGACGACCCCCGCTCGGTGAATCAGTCCAATAACTGCGGCGTGCCGGTGGTGATCGAGGTCCCCTCTTCAAAAGTCTCCAAGGGGCTCGGACGGCTGGCCATGAGCATGAACGGGCAGCCGACCAGCGGAGCAGCCAAGCGATGAACCCCCACTGGACCAACCTGGCCACCCAGCGGTTACTGGACCTGCGCGATCCCGCGACCGGCGGCTGGCGTTATACGGCTGCCACCGTGCCAGCGGTGGAACCGTCGGCTCTGGCGGCTCTGGCCCTGTGGTCCGTTCGCCCTGCGCTCACAGCATATCGCCAGGCGGCCGAAGGCGTGGCCCATTGGTTCGCCAATCTGCAGAACGCGGATGGCTCACTGGGTCCCTCGGTAAGCCTGTCCCAACCTGGGTGGCCTACCCCGTTTGCCGTCTGGGTCTGGCGCAGCCTGGGGGTTCATGAAAAAGCCTGGGAAATGGCCCTGCAGTGGCTGATCCATCATGGTGGCAAGACCTTTCCCAGGAATCCAGAAAACGTCAGTCAGCATGATACCACCATTCCTGGCTGGGCCTGGCAGCAGGGGACCCACGGCTGGGTTGAGCCCACGGCGCTCAGCCTGATTGCGTTAAAGGTTGGCGGGCTGGCCGCACACCCACGCTGCCAGGAAGGGGTGAGCCTGATCCTGGATCGCGTGCTGCCCTCTGGTGGCTGGAACTGCGGCAATGCCGTGGTCTATGGCCGCGAGTTGCGACCCCAGCCGACATCGACCGGGCTGGCACTCATGGCCCTGGCTGGACTCACGCCGCGCAGCCAGGCCATTGAAAAAGCCATCGGCTACCTGGAATCCATCCTGGCTACCACCCATGCAGCCCAGTCACTGGGCTGGGGCCTGATCGGCCTGGCGGCCTGGGGCCAGCATCCAACGGCCGCCGGCACCTGGCTCGAACAAGCTTCCCGAACCGCGCTGGTAAGGCCAGACGCAGCACCAAGACTGGCCATGCTGCTGCTGGCGGCGTACCCCGAATTGCTCATAGCCTCGCAAGGAACCCATCATGGCTGAAACTTCATATATTGATCCAGAAACTCCACCAGATTTGCCAGACCCCGGTCGGCGGCGCAGATTCAGCCGCCGTGAGGTTCTGACCTGCGTTACTGGCGGGCTGGCCGTGGCGGCCGGTTATATCGGCTTCCAGCAGTACCATGAGCACGGCCTACGATCAGCAACCTTTCTGGGCCGGGCCGGCGGGTACAACGAAGATCTGGAACAGATCATTGGTAATGGCCTGGCGGAGCTGGGTTTTGGTCCCAGCGAGGTACGTGGCAAAACAGTGCTGTTGAAACCGAATCTGGTTGAGCCTAGCCGGCAGGCCGCCCAAGTGAATACCCATCCCGCCATAGTGCGGGGCGCTGCCCATGCTTTTCAGAAACTGGGGGCGCGGGCGGTGATCGTGGCCGAAGGGCAGGGGCATATCCGCGATACCGACTTCGCCCTGGAACAGTCGGGCTTTGCAGACATGCTCGCCGCCGAAGACCTGGAATTCATTGATCTCAATGTGGATGACGTGGATCCGGTTCCCAACCGGCTTGGCCAGACCGGCCTCAGGCAACTGTGGCTGCCACGCAGCCTCACCCAGCGGGCCGACATCATCGTCTCTATGCCCAAGCTCAAGACACACCATCACGTGGGGATCACCGTCTCCATGAAAAATCTGTTCGGAGTGATGCCGGGCGTGTGTTACGGCTGGCCCAAGAACCTGCTGCATCAGGTCGGGATCGCGCAAGCCATTGTTGATATCACGGCCACGGTCCGGCCCCACCTGGCGATTGTCGACGGCATTGTGGCGATGGAAGGGGATGGGCCAATCATGGGTGAGCCAAAATCTGTCGGCCTGATCCTCATGGGCCGGAACCTCCCAGCCGTAGATGCCACGGCTGCCCGGATCATGGGGATCGAACCCGGCCTGATCGACTATCTGGCATGGTCCTCCGGCCGGCTGGGGCCGCTGGCTGAGAACCACATTGCCCAACGAGGAGAACCGATTCGCGACTTTTCTACACCGTTTACCCATCTCGAACGACCGGCGTTCCAAGCCCTGGTCAATAGCTACAAACCTGGCACCATTGCTCAAATGCCCCCAAGGAGTTCGACTCATGAACGGTAAGAACAGTAAGATCGGGAACGGCTTCGCATCTGGTTCAGGAATAGCAGCCGAGGCCGCCCCTGAAGATCGGATGCGGAACCTGAAGCGGGATCTGCACCAGCAGCTTATTGCCAGCATGGACCTGGCCACCCTTGGCTCTATGAGCGAAGAACAACTCAGGCAAGAGGTGCGCCGGGCCGCCGAAGACCTGACCAGGCGCAGCTCCGACTTGTTTAACTTGGCAGAGCGCGAGTGGCTGATCAACGAGGTGATTGACGAGACCTTTGGCCTGGGGCCTCTCGAACCGCTGCTCCGCGATCCGTCGATCAGCGACATCCTGGTCAATGGACCGAAAATCGCCTACGTGGAACGCAAAGGGCGGCTGGAGGAGGTGGACCTGGCGTTCCATGATGATCGGCACCTCATCCAGTTAATCCAGCGCATCGTGGGCCGGGTCGGTCGGCGGGTGGACGAGACCAGCCCCATGGTTGATGCCCGCCTGCCAGACGGCAGCCGTGTGAATGCGATCATTCCCCCGCTAGCACTCGACGGCCCGCTGCTTTCCATCCGCCGGTTCGGAGCCCATCCCCTGTTGATAGAGGACCTGATCGAGAACAAAGGGTTCACCCCCGAAATGTCAGAGTTTCTGGCAGCCTGTGTGCGGGCGCGGGTCAATATTGTGATATCAGGCGGAACCGGTAGCGGTAAAACCACGCTGCTCAATGCCCTCTCGGCATTCATCCCCAGTGATGAGCGGATTGCGACCATTGAAGACGCGGCCGAACTCAAGCTCCAGCAGCGGCACGTGGTGCGCATGGAAACGCGACCGCCAAACATCGAAGGATCAGGCGAGGTCACCACGCGTGACCTGTTCCGCAACACCCTCCGAATGCGGCCCGACCGGATTATTGTGGGTGAGTGCCGCGGACCCGAAGCCCTGGATATGCTGCAGGCGATGAATACGGGGCACGATGGCAGCACCACAACCATCCACGCCAATGATACGCGCGACGCCCTGAGCCGGCTGGAGATGATGATTGGCATGGCGGGTTTGGAAGTACCAATGTGGATGATCCGCCAGCAAATTGCCTCGGCTATCCATCTGGTGGTCCAGATTGCACGCCTTTCAGGCGGGGTTCGTAAAGTGATCAAGATTTCTGAGATCACCGGCATGGAAGGAGAGGTCGTCAGTATGCAAGACGTGTACGGCTTCAAGCAAACGGGTATTGATTCCAACCGGGTGGCGCAAGGTTACTTCTTTGCCACCGGTATCCGGCCCAAGTGCCTGGAGCGGCTGGAATCTGCCGGGACCAGCGTTCCTGTAAGCCTTTTTGAAAAACGGACCCTCAGCCACTGAGCCAGCCAGTACACCCAGATCAGGACCACTCACCATGAATTCCACGTTGGTCACCACTCTAACATTCGCGGCTGTGGTCACGGCGGTGGGTGGCGTTTACTCACTGCTGAGTGACCTTTACCTGCGCAACCGCACCCGGGTACAGAAACGAGTGGACGACGAATTCCGACGCAAGCAAAGGAAGCAAGTTGAGCAGTCGCTCCTCTTCCGGAATCTCGCCCGGCAGGATACAACTCTGGGCCACGATGAGGCTACGATTGGCCTGCGGCCCCGGCTTGAGAACATGATCAGTCAAGCGGCCCTGGAACTGAGCGTTGAGGCCCTGCTGGGCTACTCTCTACTGGTGGCCCTGGTGATGGGTGGCCTGCTAGGTTTCTTGAGGCAAAATGTGATCATCGGGGTCGTTGCAGGATTGATCGGTTTCTGGATGCCCATCTTCTATGTCCAGTACAAGCGCAAGGCTCGGCTGGCCAGGATGCTCGAACAACTGCCAGACGCGTTCGACCTCATGAGCCGCGTGGTGCGCGCCGGACAAACCACCTCGCAGGCAATTCTAACCGTGGCTGAAGAGTTTCCGCAGCCGATTGGTGGCGAGTTCTCTTATTGTGCAGAACAACAAAACCTGGGGCTCTCTCCCGAACTCTCGCTCCGCGACCTGGCCCGCCGCACCGGTTTGCTGGAGATCAAAATCTTTGTGATGGCGTTGCTGGTGCAGCAGCAGACCGGGGGCAGCCTAACCGAGTTACTCGAGAAGCTAGCCACCATCATCCGACAGCGGGCCGGCCTGCGGGGCGATATCAAAACTCTGACCGCCGAAGGACGGTTGCAGGCCCTGATCCTGCTCGGCCTACCGGTGCTCTTGTTTTTTGCGATGTTCTTTCTCAATCGCGATTATATTGGAGAATTGCTGGAGCATCCGACCCTGATCATGACCACACTGGCGTTTGAAGGGGTGGGCGCGCTCTGGATCCGCAAGATTGTGAACTTCGATGTTTGATTCGTAAAAGCCGGCTACCGGTGATGACACCAGATCTATCCGATGCTACCCACCAAGAGACTCTATCCATGAACAATCCCGGCTTTGTGAGCCTGATGGTCTTCCTGGCGGTGAGCTGTACGGTGTTACTGGCTTATGTGCTGATTGGTAATCGCCGAACTCGAGTCAACGCTCGACTTGAAGAACTTGAGAACTGGCTTCCAGACGGGCCACGCCCGCAACTTACTTCAGTTGAACCGCATTCGACACTGGCCAGTATCACCAAGGCTACGCTCCCCAAGGTCGGCACCGCGTTGATGCCAGAGAGTCCGGAAGAGCAGACCCAGCTCCAGACTCGTCTAATTCAGGCCGGGCTCTACAGCCGCCAGGCCATGCCAATGTACCTTGGGGTCAAACTGTTACTCATTGTGGGGCCGGCTCTGGCGGGAGCCGTAGTTGGCGGTCTGGGCCTGTATCCCCTGCAACACGCCGTTCTGGTGGGCTGCGCACTGGGACTTTTGGGGCTGATCGGGCCAGGCTTCTGGCTTGATTACCGCAAGAACAAGCGTCAGGAACAGCTCAGGCGAGCCATTCCAGACGCCATGGACGGCATGGTGATTTGCCTGGAGGGGGGGTTAAGTATTCAGGCCGCCCTCCAGCGCGTTTCCAGTGAACTCAAAACGGCACATCCGTTACTCGCTCGTGAAATGAATATCATCGAACGAGAGATTCAGCTCGGGCAAACGGCTGGCGATGCCTTTGTTAGCATGGGAGCGCGAACCGATCTTGAAGAAATTCGCACCCTGGCCTCGGTCATTAACCAATCCGATCGATTTGGTGCCAGCCTGGTTCGTGCACTCAGGGTCCATGCAGAGACCCTGCGACTCAAACGGCATCAACACGCGCAAGCACGGGCCCAAAGAGCGGCCGTCAAGGTTCTGTTTCCAACCATCTTGTGCATCTTTCCCGCCATGTTTGTGGTTATTCTGGGGCCCGCAGTTTTCCGGTTCATGACGGCATTTCCGAAATAGCAAACCCGGGATAAACGCAACGAACAACCGCTCACGGAAAACCTGGGCTCACCGAAATTGCTTGACCCGTGTCAGGGAGTAGCGTGGCATCGATAATGGTCGTTGCAGGAGCCACCGATGCGCCATACCCACTGAACTGCCAGGCTGAACCGCCCAGGCCAGGATAAAGCGCTTCATAACGAAACGGTACCGGGTGAAATAGCGAGGAACAGGGCTGACGGATGCTGACGGCTGGAAACTGAACCACCTGCTGGATCGGTACGGTATATCCTTCAGACGGATGTGATTGCCAGGTCTTGTGGCCGGCCCACCCACCGGCCTGCGCCCAGAGAACAGGAATTATCAGCAGGCCCAGTGTCAAAGTCAGCAATTTCAGAGATCTACGGGTAACTGGCCAGTTCATAGATTGATCGCCTCTTGATTTCGGACAGCACACGCGGCAACACAGACTTGCCAAGCGTACAGCCTAATTAAGTTATTCCAACCAGAAATTTTATCGACCGTTGTTCGCTGAAACTTTGAGTGTTGCACCTGTGAGCTAACAAGTCTGTACAAAAAGCTGTCGCTATCAACTTTTGCAGACACTTAGAGTTTCGAGTGAACAGGGCAACGTGGTTCCTCGATCAAATAACGTATCACCTGGGTGGCATGTCTCGTCTGTCCAATGTTGACATCAGGCCCAACACAATCAGCAAGACCACATAGAGTAGCGATTCATCCTTATGAAACAATTCTATACCAATTGCGGCACATCATCTGCTCGCAAAGATTATTGCAGATGACGATGCAGAACCAGTGAGAGGCCTAGTACCATGCTCAGCCAACAACATGTAGGGCCATATCACTTCCGCAGGAACCGTGGCGCTGCGCTGGTGGAGATGGCGGTTGTCACCCCCATGCTCATTCTGCTCGTGTTTGGAATGATGGAGGTAACCCGGATGTGTATGGTCGCGCAGTTGCTTACCAATGCCGCGCGTGAAGGCTGCCGAGTGGCCGTTAACAATGGCACAACATCTGCGGACGTTGATGCTCGGGTCAAGGCCACACTCGATGCCTCAGACACCAAGATCTATCCGCTGATCACTGAAACACTGAGCCCGACGGCAATCCAGTCAACCGCGTTGAACACGCCGATCACTCTTACGCTCTCAGTGCCATTCAGCAGCGTAGACTGGCTGGCACCGCCGTTATTCTTCTCGTCCAGAACGATCACCGCCAAGGCGGTGATGCTGAGCCAACACCCCTAGAAACTGGTAATCTTTGCGTTACTTCAGGCAAGGCCAAGCTACGGATGAATCATCCCATCAATCCACATGCTGAGCTCAGTAACCAGAAGAACGTTTAGACCAAAGGAACTGATCATGCTCCTCTCCAGGAAGATTACCACGCACCGCCGTTCCGGAGCGGCCCTGGTCGAGGCGGCGTTCGTACTTCCGGTCTTGTTTCTGCTGATCTTCGGCTTCATGGAAATGGCACGCATGGGCATGGCTTTCCAATTGATCACGAATGCTGCAATCCAGTGCTGCCGGATTGCCGTGATTGATGGCTATTCCCAGTCAGACGTCACCTCGCGAGCCCAGAATATTCTGGCGGAAGGAGGAATACCTTCAGGGACGTACACGCTGACATCCACCCCCGGGGACGTTTCAACCACCCATCATGGAGATACCGTCACCGTTAGCATCAGCGTGCCTTACAGGAACATTGCCTGGCTTACACCACTGTTCCTTTCAACCGCCACGTTGAAATCCTCTTCGATGCTGAGTAGTGAGCGACCTTAGCTTGAATAACCAGGAAGGCCAACCGATGCGTGCCTACGTGGATAGAATTTTGGAATATACTCGGCGCCGGGGCACCGTTTTGGTTCTCATGGCGTTATTGATGGTTTGCTTGCTGGGGTTCACCGCACTGGCCGTGGATCTGGGAATGATCGCCACGGCCCAGGCCCAGCTCAAAACGGTGACCGACGCCGCCGCCCTGGCCGGCGCCCGCCAACTGGCCAGTGAACGCCGGCTCAGTAGTACAATCACGGACCTCACGCCAGAAATCACCTCGGCCACGGCCCAAGCGATTGCTACAGGCAATGCTAACTCCGTTCTAGCCCTGGCGGCCGCACTTACCAGCGCCAACATCGCGGTTGGTTACATCAACACCAGTCCGGCCAACCCCAGTACCCCCATTGACACCAGCGGATCTGGCCTGAACTTCAACTCTGTCCAGATTACCGCTAGCACCACAGTTCCAGCGTTCTGCGCGTCAATCTTTCGCTCCACCGGCTCAACCATCACAGTGAGTAGCACTGCTTCCATCGGACTCTACCAGGAAGGCTATACCGCCAACATCCTGCCCATCGCAATGGATCTGGCCGCGTTCAATCGACTCAAGAACAAAACCGGTGGTGATACTTATACCTTCACGGCCGCGAATTACAATCCACCCAATTCGACGGGCGTGACAACCGCACCAGACGGGGTTGTCGAGTCCGTGGCTTATCCCGTGGCCAACGGCCTGGCAGGGAACTGGGGCACGATCAACTTCGGCGTCAAGAACAACAGCACGTCGACTTTGAGCGATCAGATCAGCAACGGCATCACGCCGGCCGAAATGACCGCCGAAGGATTTACTAATAATACGATGACCCTACCTCATGTTTTTAGTGCCAATCCCGGCATCAGCGCAGGAATCAAATCCGCCCTGAACAACATCATTGGCAAGGAAGTTGCGATTCCTGTCTACGACAGTTCGGGCGGCAATGGCAACAATGCCTGGTATAACGTCACTTTCTTCGCGCCTGCGCGTATCGTTGCCGTGAATATGACAGGTAACGACAAGTACGTGATCGTTCAACCGGCCGTTGACTATGCCTCGATCCCAAACACCAGCCTCCCGGTCCCCTGGACTCAGGGTGGTGTGATTTTTTTACGACTGACACGCTGACCAACAGAGGAAGGAGCACCCCATGCTTCGCGTATTCTCCGTCGCACTCATGCTGCTGGCGCCGCTCCCGTACTT
>Ga0007796_10000043_pt1 | contig 26285 bp, 24 predicted proteins | sample CryBogmetaGMA0M_FD_60373 | JGI IMG/M metagenome (GOLD analysis project Ga0007796, IMG submission 60373) | Freshwater microbial communities from Crystal Bog, Wisconsin, USA - MA0M | ecosystem: Environmental > Aquatic > Freshwater > Lake | place: Crystal Bog, Wisconsin, USA | collected 2009-07-06 | reverse complement strand
TTGATGGCTTTCCAGCCGCGAATCGAAGAACCGTCGAAGGCCACACCTTCCGTGAAGGCGGCCTCATCGAGCAAGTCGTTGCAGACCGTGAGGTGCTGCCACTTGCCGTGAAGGTCAACGAACTTCAGGTCGATGAGTTCGATGCCCTCGTCCTTGATTTGACGCAGGACGTCTTGGGCGGTTTTGGCCATGACGATCAAAGGGGTGGAAGCCGATCCAAACCGGCGTTGGGGGACCGTACGGACCCGGCCCAGCCCCCATTTGTAGCAGCAGTAACCAAACCTGCGGCCCGTGTTGCGTAACCGTTTCTGTCAGATTCCCGAAAACCCATCCCAGGCCTGGGGTTTGCAAGGTTTGCGGTGCTAGCTTCCGGCCTAGGTGCGTCGATCCGAATCCGCCATGCGCGATGCCATCACCGGCTTGATTGGCCGTTATGACCAACTGGGTCGCTACCTGGATCGCGATGCGATCGATCGCATTTCTTCCTATTTCTCCGAAGCCCAGGTGCGTCTGGCAGCGGTTGAGCTGATCAACCGGGAGGCCGCCGAATTGGTGCGTGAGGCTGCCCAGCGCCTATGGCTGGAGGATCCCGAGCTGATTCTCCCCGGGGGCAACGCCTACACCACCCGTCGTCTGTCGGCCTGCCTGCGGGATATGGATTATTTCCTCCGCTACGCCAGCTACGCCCTGATTGCTGACGACGCCACGATCCTCAACGAGCGGGTCCTGAACGGATTGGATGACACCTACAAGAGCCTTGGCGTTCCCACGGGGCCAACGGTGCGCAGTATTGCCCTGCTGGCGGATGTGATCTGTGAGCAGCTCTCAGCCGCTGGCATCGAGGCTTCGGCTGTGGTGCGTGCCCCCTTTGACCACCTCTGCCGTGGTTTGGCCGCCACCAACGTGCGGGCTCGCTGAGCCCCCCTGCTGCAACCAGGTGCATCAGTAAGGTCACCTTTGCTTCACGATCGGTTCTTGGCTCCTCTTCCCGTGCTGCCTTCCCTGAATCAAGCCCATCGCCGCACGCTGGCTCCGATCGCCACCCCGGACAGGCTGCTGCTGGGTCCTGGCCCTTCCAATGCCCATCCCACGGTGCTGCAGGCCCTGTCCCGCACCCCCATCGGTCACCTTGACCCCCTCTACGTTGAGTTAATGGGTGAAGTGCAGGAACTCCTGCGCTACACCTGGCAAACCGATAATCGGCTCACCATTCCCATGAGCGGCACCGGAAGTGCAGCCATGGAAGCCACCCTGGCCAACACGATCGAGCCCGGCGACAAAGTGCTGGTGGCGGTGAAAGGCTATTTCGGTTTGCGCTTGGCCGATATGGCAAGCCGTTACCGCGCAGACGTGGTCACGATTGAGCGCCCCTGGGGTGAAGCGTTCAGCTTCGACGAGCTCGAGCAGGCCCTGGCCCTGCACCGCCCGGCCATCCTGGCCATTGTTCATGCCGAAACGTCCACTGGCATCTGCCAGCCGATGGAAGGCCTTGGTGATCTCTGTCGCAAGTACGACTGCCTGCTGTTGCTCGACACGGTGACGTCCTTGGGGGCCGTTCCCCTCTATCTCGACGACTGGAAGGTCGACCTGGCCTACAGCTGCAGCCAAAAGGGCCTGAGCTGTCCCCCTGGCCTTGGCCCCTTCACCATGGGACCTAGGGCCGAAGCCAAAATGATGGCGCGCTCTGGCAAGGTGCCCAACTGGTATCTGGATGTCACCCTGCTCAACCAGTACTGGGGCAGCGACCGGGTGTATCACCACACGGCTCCGGTCAACATGAATTTCGGCATGCGTGAGGCCCTGCGCCTCCTCGCTGAAGAGGGCCTGGAGAACTCCTGGAGCCGCCATCGCAGTAATGCGGAGCTGTTGTGGGCTGGCCTTGAGCACCTTGGCCTGGAGCTCCACGCCCCGGAGCACTTGAGGCTTCCCACCCTCACCACCGTGCGGATCCCAGAAGGGGTTGATGGCAAGGCCTTCACCCTCCACCTGCTCAACAAGCACGGCATTGAGGTGGGCGGCGGCCTCGGTGCTTTAGCTGGCAAGGTTTGGCGGATCGGCCTGATGGGATACAACAGCCAGCCCCAGAATGTGGAAAGGCTCTTGAACCTGTTCGAAACCGAACTGCCGGCTTTTAAAGGCTCCGCCCCAGTTGCCGTCGCTGCCTAAACCAGGCTCCTAATTGTTCTTCCGCCAACTCTTGGCAGATTCCGCCCACCACCTCCATGGCGTGGTGGGCACTGGGGCTTTTGGCCAGATCGAGGCAGCCCCCGAGGGCTCCCCGCTTGCTGTCGCCGGCGGCGAAAACAACCCGTCCCATCCGGGCTTGCACCAGGGCCCCGGCGCACATCGGGCAGGGCTCCAAGGTGACCAGCAAGGTGCAGTCGTTAAAGCGCCAATCGCTCCTCAGCCGGGCGGCTTGGCCTAGGGCGGTGAGTTCCGCATGGCCCAGGGGGTCATTGCCGAGATGTCGGCTGTTGCTGCCCCAACCAATGCAGTGGCCCGATCCACTCAATACCGCTGCGGCCACGGGAATTTCCCCCTGTTGGCCCACCCGCTCGCCGTGGCGCAGCAGGCGTGCCATCCAGAATTCGAGCGTCTCGGGGCTCAAGGGATTGGGCTTGGTCATCCATCCCTTGTAGCCCAACCCCCAAAGGCCAGAATGGTTGGATCTGAGCGTTCCCTGTTGGCAAGCGCGCCACCTGAGCCCCAAGCCCGCCAGCCCCTTCCCTTCGCCCAGCCGGATCACCTGGATCCAGGGCTGCAGCAGTTCCTTGAGCAGGCCAGTGCCCAGCTGTGCCGTTGGTTGGGCACGGCATCCGAGCGCTCGCCCCTACCGGGCTTGAGCGTGTTGCCGGAGGTGGAGCCCCAGCTTTTGGGCCTCGGCCATGGCGCCCTCTTGGCCGATCTCCAGCTGGTGATGGACGGGGCCTACAACCCCAACCATCCAGGGGCCATGGCCCACCTCGATCCCCCTCCTCTGGGGGCTTCTGTGGTGGGGGATTTGATCTGTGCCGGTCTGAACAACAATTTGCTCGCTGAGGAGCTCTCCCCCAGCTTGACCCGCCTGGAAAGGAGCATGCTGGCTTGGCTCGCCAAACGGCTCGGCCTGCCGTCGGGGAGTGGGGGTGTTGCTGCCAGCGGGGGAACCCTGTCGAATTTGATGGCCCTGGTGACGGCCCGCCGCTCGAGGGGCCTGCAGAGTTGCCCTGATGCGGTGGTCATCACCAGCGCAGACGCCCATGTCTCCTTGGCTAAATCGCTCGCGGTGATGGGCCTGCCGCCGGAAGCGCTGCAGGTGATCGCGGTCGACGATTCCGGCTGCCTGCAGGTTGATCATCTGCAGGATCGGCTGGAGGCGTTGCAGGCTGCGGGGCGCCCCGTGATTGCCGTGGTGGCAACGGCGGGCACCACCGTGCGGGGAGCCGTTGACCCCCTTGGGGCCATGGCGGCGCTTTGTCAACGCTTTGGGGTGTGGCTCCACGTGGATGGGGCTATTGGAGCGGTGTTTGCCCTTGCCGAGGGCCATCGCCACCGGGTGGAGGGCCTTGCGGCCGCCGATTCGATCACCCTGAATCCCCAGAAGCTCCTGGGCATCACCAAAACCTCATCGCTCCTACTGCTGGCCCAACCCCAGGCGCTTTCAGAAGCGTTCCAAACGGGCTTGCCCTACATGGAGCCCAGTTGGGGCGGGGGCCATGGGGGAGAAACGGGCCTCCAGGGCACCAGGCCAGCTGAGATCCTCAAGCTTTGGCTGGGCTTGCGTCAGCTTGGGCTGGAGGGGATCGAGACCATTTTGGATGGGGCGATTGCCCGCCGCCGCCAGCTGCAAGCCCTATTGGCGGCAGATGATCGCCTGCAGGTTCGCTCGGGCCCCATGCACCTGGTGGCGTTCACGCCCCTGGGGAGCGATGCCCTTGCCGCCGACCAGTGGAGCCAACGCACCCGCCAGGCGCTGCTCGCCAGCGACCTGATGCTGTCCAGGCCGCACTACCAAGGCAGGCACCACCTCAAGGCGGTCTTAGGCAATCCCCATACCCAACCCCACCATTTAGCCCGGTTGGCCCAGGTGGTTCAGGCCGAATGGGGGCTGGTGCCGTGAGTCAGACCCCAAGTGACCGCCGCCGGCGCTGGGTGGCAATCACCACCGGCGTGATTTCGGTGTTGATCGGCGTTCTCTACCTGGTGTTGATCACCGTGTTGGATAGCCGCGGTCCCATGCTGCCACCGCCGCCGGAGGCCCTGGGTCTGAGTGCTGATGCGGAGGACACCCCTGCCCCTAGGCCTTTGGGGGGCGGGGGGGAAGTTGTCGATCCTTCTCCCGCAGGGGCTGCACCACCCGGTTGAAGGCCACGGCCAGAAAGTTACGCAGGGCCCCTTCCCGGCGGCCGAGGTCGTAGTGCTGCTGCACCACGTTTTGGATGCCCCCATCCCCCCAGTCCTGGTCCCGTTCGAAGTAGGTAATGAAACTCAGCCCTGCGACCCGCGTGAGCCAGGCCGCACTCACGGCCTGAATCGCCCGGCTCAGCAGCAGGGCTGGCAGGTTGAGGGTTAGGGCCGCTGAGATCAGGCTGACGCCCCCCTTGATGAGGCCCAGACCCGCCAAGGTGCGGCCCACGGATAGGGCGAGGTCCTGGGCACTTTGACGGCTGAGGCTGATGCCATAGACCCGGGCGATCTCCACCACCATTTGGGCATTGACGGCCGCTGCCCCCAGCAGATCGATGCCTGGTAGCGGCGTCACCGCCAAGACCCCCGCACCGATCCACATGTAGCGATCCACGATGTTCTCGGCGTCACTGCGCCGTTGCTTGGCCAGCAGGGAGCGACTGGCCTCGCCCAGTTGGAGGCACTGCAACAGCAGGTTGTCGGCGATCAATTCCTCCCCATCGGCATGCAACACCGAGGCAATCCGGCGGAGCAAGGCTTCCACCTCCGGCTTGGGTTGTAGGGGAAGGGAGCCAGGCATGGGGATGGTTTGGGGCGCGGCACTGGCCGGGATCACGTCCTCGGGGGCAATCGTGCCGCGGGTCCGTTCCCTGAGCAGGGTGAGCAGCCGCTGCTCCTCCTGTTCGCCCCGTAAATCGCACTTGTTCAAGACCAGCATCAACCGCTTGCCCAAGGCCGCTAGCGCTTCAAACACCTCCATCTCTGCAGCCCGTAAATCCCCATCCACCACCAGCAACAGCAGGTCGGCGCGGCTGGCTTGCTCCCGGGCGAGCTGCTCGCGATCGTCCCCGCCGGCGCCGCCCTCCAAAATCCCCGGCGTGTCCACCAGCCAAACGCCCCGCTGCAGGCCCTTGAGCCGGAGGCGATAGCGCTCGGTTTTGGAGGTGGACCCCATCGCGGCGTTCACCTCCCCCACCAATTGCTTTAACAGCGCCCTGATCAGGGAGGTTTTGCCGGCTGATCCGGTGCCAAACAGCACAATCACCAGATCACCCCGCTCCAGTTCTGTCTGCATGCGGGCCCTTTCCTGGCGCAGGGCTTCCCGCTCGACGGCGTCCCGAACCCGCTCGAGGGTTTGGTCGATGGCGGCCAAATTTTGCTGGGCGGCTTCCCGTCGGTTTTGGGGCGCTTCAGGAGCCGCTGTTGGACCCTTGGCGGAGCTGTTGGCCAGGCCTGCGCGAACCCAGGGCCAGGCCAATTGGACCAGGAACAGGGCCGCGCCCGCAAACAACACAAACACCACGGGCCCCACCAACCCGTAGGGCAACACCGTGCTGAGCTGCCACACCAGTTGGTTGAATAGCTGCAGCACCATCCCCAGGCCGATCAGACCCAGGAGGGCCAGACCGCCAACCAACCAAAGGCGGGTGCGCAGGTTCAAGGGGTTAGGGATTGGTTGCTCGGATGATCTCGCCCCACAGCCCTGCGGCAAGGGCACTGGAGGCATGGGTGGGGCTGTTGTCGTCGTTGCCAAGCCAAATGCCAATCACCCAGTGGCGCCTTGGTTCGTAACCGATGAACAGCAGGTCACGACCCCCATTGGTGGTGCCTGTTTTGCCCCCCTCCTGGCCTCCCAGGTAGGCGGGCGTTCCGGTGCCCCGTTGCACCACGGCCCGCAGCAGTTGTTGCATGGTCTGGGCTTGGGCCACCGTGGCGATGCGCCGGCCTGGGGTGCTGGTTGGTTGGCTGTTTGGGGTTGGATTGCTTCCAGCTGGATTGGTTGCAGCTGGCCTGCATTGGGCCCCCGTGGTTCCCGTACAGGCTTCCGCATCGGTGAGTCGGCGGATGGTGGTTGGGGCATGCCAAACACCGTTGTTGGCTATGGCCCCATAGGCACTGGTGAGTTCCACCAGGTTCACTTCGCTCTGGCCCAGTACCAGCCCTGGCACCGGTGCCAGGGGGCCAGTGATGCCGAGATCAAGGGCCTTCTGCACCACGGCTTCCAGGCCGACGCGCTGGCCCACGCGCAACGCTGCGGTGTTGCTGCTGCTAGCAAAGGCAGAGCTCAGGCTGAGCAGGCCCCGGCAGTCGGAGCCATAGAACTGACCACGCCAGAGCAGCGGTGAACAGCTGATCGAATCGCCCGGTTTGGCACCCTTCTCAATGGCGACCAGATAGGGAAACAGCTTGAAGGCGCTCCCCGGTTGCCTGAGCGCCATCGAAGCCCGATTGAACTGACTTTGGCGGTAATCGCGGCCACCGGCAATGGCCAGGATGCCACCGTTACGGCTATCCAATGCCACCACTGCTCCCTCTTGAACACCAAGGCCACGACTTGCTGCTAGCCGTTGCCGCAGCAGCTGTTCAATGTGGGTTTGCAGGGTGGGGTTCAGGTAGGTATCGATGAGGAAATTTCCCTCCGAGGCCACACTGCTCCCGACGGACTGTTCAAGATCCCGGCGCACTTGATCGGTGTAGAAGGGAGCCCCTTTGCGTTGTTGATAGGCCTTGCAGGCATTGGGGGCAAGCTGGATGGCACTGCGCCTCGCTTGCCTGGCTTGGTCGTCGCTGATCCGACCGGTGTCGGCCATCTTGGCCAGCACGCTGTTGCGGGCTTCCAGGGCGGCGGCTGGATCGAAGCAGGGGTCGTAGCCGTTCGGCGATGGAAGCAGGCCCACCAGGAGGGCGGCTTCCGGCAGGGTGAGCTCTGCAGCCGGGTGGCCGAAGTAATGGCGTGAGGCGTCTTCAAAGCCCCAGCCCACCCCGAGGTAAACCCGGTTGAGATAGCTCAACAGCAAATCCCTTTTGCTAAATCGGGCTTCGATTTGCAGGGCCACCAGCAATTCCCGCCATTTGCGCTCCAGGGTTTCCCCCTGGCCAACCTGGTCGGGATAAAGGGTGCGCGCCAGCTGTTGGGTCAAGGTGCTGCCCCCTTCCAGCACGCGACCCCCCACCAGATTGGTGAGCAGGGCCCGGGCGGTGCCCACTGGATCGACCCCTGGATGCCACCAGAAGCGACTGTCCTCGCTCGCCAGCAAGGCATCGATCAAGACCGCCGGGTAATGGCGCAAGCCATTGGGTTCGTGGTGCCGCAGGGCATCCACAGAGGTGATGGGTTTGCCCGCTTGGTCGTAGAGCACCAGGGGCCCCCGCACGCTGGCCAGGCTGCCCCGGATGGGGGATTGGGTCACCGAGATCCCAAGCACCATCAAGCCACTGGCGGCCAGGGTGGCCAGGCCAAGGCTGGCTGAACGCACCAGCTTGTGGAGTTTGGGGATCGGTCGGATTTGGAAATCCAGTTCTGGCAGCCCGGCCTGCTGGCTGGGGCCAAAGCGAACGTTGTCGCCGTCGCTCAGCAGCAACTGGCGGATGCGTCGCCCCTGCCACCACAGGCCATTGGTCGAGGCCTGGTCACTGAGGAGCCAGTTATGGCCCCGTTGTTCAAGCAGGGCATGGTGGCGACTGACGGCGCTGTGGTCGATCTTGATCTGACAATCGCTATCGCGACCGATTTGAGAGGCACCGCCATGGAGGGGCACCACCCTGGGCGGCTGGCCTGGCAGGTGCACCAACACCTGGACCTGGGCGGGCTGGATCAGCCGCCGCCAGCGCCGGCCAAGGGCTTCAAGCGCTGCGCTTGCCATAGCTCCTCACCAGATCGATCGCAAAACACAGCACCGCCAGATTGATGGCCACATCGGCCCCATTGAAGATCGGAAAGTTGATCGGCACCAAGGCGATGAAATCCACCACCGCACCAGAGCGCCATCGGTCCAGGCCATTGCCAATAGCACCGCCCAACACCAAGGCCAGACCAAGTTGGCGGGCCACCGATAGGGGCCCCTGGCGTTCCAGCCAAGCCACAACAGCGATGGCCACCGCCAGGCTGACCAAACCCAGGGCCTGGGTGGAGCCGCTGAACAGGCTGAAGGCTGCCCCGGTATTGGTGGTGAGCTGCAAGTCCACCAGGCCTGGCAGCCATACCCTTGAGCCGTAGGGGGGGAGATGGGTGAGGGCCCAGTGCTTGCTGAGTTGATCCAGCACCACCACCAGGCCTGCCAGTCCATAGATCAACCAACGGGAGCGCTTCACGTCTCCACCAACACCAAACGCCGCAGGGGAAGGGCCACAACGGCCACCGCGCAAACCAACAGCAGTTGGGGAATCAGGGGCGCCAGGGTGTAGCTCACGAGCAATTCGCCCAGGTTTGATCGCCAGTGCCCCACCAAAGCTCCAAGCAGCAGGTTGGCTACGCCGCACAGTTGCATCACGCCAAGGCCCACGGCGCTGGAGGCCGCTAGGCCAATCAAGCTGCCCATGCCCGCTTGCCTGGACAGTTTGCCCGTGATCCATGCGGCCGGCAGAAAGCCGGCCAGATAGCCAAAGCCAGGATTGAAGAGATAGGCAGCCCCCCCGCCCCCGTGGAATACCGGCAGCTGGAACAGCCCCAGGCTGAGGTAGGCAACCGCCGCCAACATGGCGCTGCGGGGGCCGCAGACCAGGGCTGTTAGCAGCAGGGCTGGCACCTGGAGGGTGATCGGCAAATTGCTTAAGCCCAGGCCTGTAGGGCTGGGCCATGGCACGGCTGCCTGGATCAGCCCACCCACCAAAATCAGCAATAGGCCGGCAATGGCGCCGCTCCAGATGGCTATGGCCCTCAACGACTCCCCTCCTGGCTGGCAGTCAGTTTGGCCCCTGCTCGAGCTTCGGCCATTAGGTTCGCCCTATGCCTTCGGGTGACGCAGCGATTGGCCATGCCAGATAGCCCTTGGTTGATTGGAGATTCGGTGGCCCTGATCACCAGGCCCCGCTATTTGAAATCAGCCGATCCGATGCCCATGCTGCGCCCCCCCGACCTCGTCGATCCAGCCGAGCTGGGCGAGGTGGTTGCCCTGAAGGCCCTCGATCAGGTGGCCGTGAAATTTCGGCGCGGAACCTTTCTCTTCGACGCCGCTGAACTTCAGGCCGGTGGTGCTTGAAGCTCTAGAGGGGATCTTTTAGGCCCGCCAGCTGGCCCAGGCATCGCTGGCCCTCGTGATGGCTTCGCCCGGCCCACAGACGCTCAGGGCTGGTTGCTGGAGCCAGCGCTGGGCAGCTCCCACCAGGTCGGCAGGGGTTAGTTCGTGAGCCAGGGCCAGGGCGGCTTCGATGTAGTTCGCTCCCAGGCCATGGCCGAGCACCAGGGCCTGGCGATCCGCAATTTGGCCGCAGGTTTGGCGCCCCATGGCGTCCTGGCCGATGTATTTGGCTTTTGCCAAAGCCAGCGCCGATGGGTCCAGGGGGGTGTCCAACATCCGCTGCCATTCCTCGAGCAGGCAGTCGCAGGCTTCCCTGGCCCGATCCGCGGAGCTGGAAAGATGCCAGATGAATGGTGTAGCGCCCATGCGGGCGGGCATGTGCACCCCCACGTCGTAGGCCAAACCGCGCTCCTCGCGCATCACCACAAACAACCGACTCGACATGCCCATGCCGAGATGGGCCTGGAGCACCCTGAGGGCCAGGGCATCAGGGTGGCCCAGGGGCACGGTGGCGCTGCCGAGCATCACCACCAGCTGTTCGGTGTCCTGCTCCATCGGGCCAAAGCCACCCGGGCCCTGTACTGATGGTGCTTGCGTTGTTGCTTGATCTGGTGATCCCTGCGCTGATGGGACAGGTTGAGGCGCCCTGGTGCTCCAGGGGGCAGGGGCCAAGGTGTCGCCCAGCTGCTGGGTGAGTTCAGGGTTTACCGAGCCGGTGAGCACCAGTAGGGCTCCCGTTGCCCCTAGGCCCCCTACGAGGGGCAGAAGGGCGTCGCGATCCAGCTTGGCCAACTCGGCTTCGACCCCCAGGGGATCGTGGCCGTAGGGGCCTTGGCCGTAGAGCTGCTCCCGCAGGAGGTCGTGGGCCAACTGGAACGGGTCTTCGCGCTGCCTCTGCAGACTTTGCAGATTCAGCTGGCGCTCCAAATCCAGTTGCTCAGGCCTGAGATGGGGCTCACGCACCATCGCCAACAGCAAGGGCAGCAGGGTTGGGGCATCAGTAGCGGCGCACTTCAGGCTCACCACCAGGCTGTCTTCCGAGGCCTCCGAGCGCAAAACGGCTCCCCGGCCCTCCACCAAATCAGCCATGCCATCGACATCCAGGTCGCCGCAGCCCCGGCTCATCAATCCGGCGAGCAGTTGGTGTGCGCCCCGCTGGCCGAGTGGGTCCTGGCTGCTGCCGCCACGAATCCAGAGGCGGGCAGCGACAACGTCGGGGCCAGGCCGCTGCTGCCAGATCAGTGGCAGGCCGCCGGGCAGGGTTGTTTGGTTCCAGGGGTTCATGTGGGCACCGCCTCGAGCACAAAGGCTTTGCCGGGATCCAGCAGGGGTAGGGCTTGGCGATGCAGTTCTGCTGGACTCCAGTGTTGGAGCCATTCCAAGGGGGCTGCCAAGGATTGGGGCCGGCTCCAAAGCCCATTGCTCCCAATCAATCCAGCGATCCCCCCCGCCGCCTCCAGGCCAAAGCGATAGCCATTGGCCACGAGGCGCTGGGCCCGCAACCATTCGGACTCGGAGATGGGCTCCTGCATCAGCTCCCGCCAAACCTGGCCAATTGCCTGGCGCACCTCGGCCAGGTCATCGGGCTCACAGACCGCTTCAAGCAAGGCGAAGCTGCCACATTCCATGGCGTGAACGTCGAGATCAATGCTCTCGACCAGGCGCAGCTGCTCCCGCAAGCGATTGACGAGGCGACTACGCCGCCCCTCGGCCATCACGGTGGTCATCACATCAGCGCCCATCACCCCGACCCCATCGGCGGCGGGGGGCTGTTGCCACAACATCAACAGGCGGGCGGATTCCAGCCGGGGAATGGCAAAGCGGTGCTCGCCGGGTTGAACCTGGAGCTGGGAGCGGGGGGCGGGTTCGCCCACGGGGACAAGCCGGGCTAGGGCACTGCCAGCAAGCTCGGCGTCCAGGTCCCAGCCTGCCAATTGGCCGCCCAGGGCCAGGACGCAGCGGTTGGCGCCATAGAGCCGCTGGTGAAACTGCGCCATGGCGCCGGGCTGATGGGCCAGGAGGGCCTCTTTTTGCCCCAGGATTGGCTGGCCGTAGGGATGGTCTCCGCAGCCCAGTTTGAGGAGTTGCTGGAAGGCCAATTCATCGGGCTGGTCTTCGCTTTGGGCTAATTCCTCAAGCACCACTTGGCGCTCCATGGCGAAGGCATCGCCGTCGAGTTGGGGTTCAAGCACGAGCTCGAGCAGAAGCTGCAACGCTTCCGATGCAGCAGCGGGGGGAATCAGGACGTGGTAATGAACGTCGTCAAACCCCGTGGCTGCATTGCTTTGGCCACCCAGGGCTTCAATGCGCCGATCAAACTCACCGGCGGCCAGGTTGCGGCTGCCCTTGAACACCATGTGCTCGAGGAAGTGGGCCAGGCCACTTTCCCCAGGGGCCTCATAGACGCTGCCGGCGCGACACCAAAAATCGATGCAGACCAGGGGAGAGGAGTCCATGGCCAGGACCATCACCTGGGCTCCATTGGCCAGCTGGCGTCGTTCGGGGTTGCTGAGGCCTGGCAACAGGGGCAACGGGTGGGCCAGGAGCAAGGCAGAGAACCATGGCAAGATCTGCATTCTGCTGGCTGCCGGGCCTTTTGTGAGCACAATCCCTACCTCCTTTGCCACCCCTGCAAGCGGCGGGCTCCACCCCCTCGTCGATGCGTTGGCGGATCGGATTCGCTCCAGCTGGCAAGGGTTGCCAGACCTGGCCCCCCTGCAGATCGCCGCCGACCTGGAGGCGATCAGTGGCAGTCTCGATGGGGAGGCCCTGTTCATTCGCAATGAACTGCGCCAGTGCCGCGGGCTGCGCAAGTTGCATCTGGAGACGGCCCGGCTAGGAGCTGGCTTGCAAATCCTGCACTGCGTTCTGTTCCCAGATCCCCGCTTTGATCTACCCGTTTTTGGGGCCGATATCGTTGCCGGCCCAGCAGGGGTTTCGGCGGCCATTGTGGATCTCTCACCCGTTTCCGACTGCCTGCCTGAGGGCATCGCTAGCGCGTTGGCCGCCCGTAGCCCAAGGCCCTACAGCCAACCCAGGGAGCTGCCGCCCTGGGGAGAGATTTTTTCTCCCTACGTGCGATTTGTGCGCCCTGCCAGTGCTGAGGAAGAGGGCTGGTTTGTCGACGAGGTGGCCGAGGTACTGGAGGTCTTGGCGGAGGCCATCAAGGCCACCGAGCTCCAAGCCTTCGACCATCCAGCTACGGTGAATCGCTGGCAGGGTCAGCTCCGCTATTGCAAGCAACAGAAGCAAAACGACAAGACCCGCCGGGTGCTGGAGAAGGCGTTCAATCCGGAGTGGGCGGATCGCTACATCGAGGAACTCCTGTTCGACGATCCCCAGCCCTTGGCATCGGAAGCTGGTTGATGAAGCGTCCTTGGTGGCTGGCCGTTGGTGGTTTGGCCCTGGTGATTGTCTCGGCTTCTCTTCTGCGTCCATCACCGGCGCCCCGCCCCATGGCCAAGGCCCCGGTCCAGCAGCTGCCTGAGTCTGTTTCAGCCCTTGGCCGGCTCGAACCCGCCGGTGATGTGCGCAAGCTCGCGGCCCCCATGTCAGGCCTGGGGGGAAGTCCCAGGATTGATGCTCTCCTGGTGCAGGAGGGGGATCGGGTGCGCCGGGGCGAACTGCTGGCCAGCTTTGACAGCAGACCTGGCCTCCTGGCTGATCAGGCGCTACTGAAAACCAAAATTGCTAACACCCTGCTCCAGCTTCAACTGCTCGATCGAGATACAAGTCGTTATCGGCAATTAGCTAAAGGTGGGGCTACTGCTTCTGCCGATCTTGACACCCGTGAAATTAAGTTAATTGATTTGCGCGGACAGTTGGCCACTGCTCGAGATCAGTTGAGCAGGGTTGAAACCGACCTGGTACTTAGCCAGTTGCGTTCTCCGATTGACGGTACTGTGCTCCGCATTGTTGCCCGTCCAGGTGAACGCCCTGGCGACAAAGGCATTCTCGAAATTGGCGATACTGCTCGCATGGAGGCTGTGGCCGAGGTTTATGAAAGCGATATCAACAGGGTTCGTGTTGGTCAGCCTGTGAGTTTGACCAGCGAAAATGGTGGATTTAAAGGCACCCTTCAAGCCCACGTTCTCTGGATTACGCCCCAAGTGAGTCAGAGGGCCGTTTTATCTACCGATCCAACGGGGGATGCTGATGCCAGGGTTGTGGAAGTTCGGCTATCGCTTGCACCGTCCGATGCTGCTCGGGTTCAAGCTTTGGTAGGCCTCAAGGTGATTGCCCGCTTCAAGCCTTGAGGACCCTGAAACGGCTCTCCCAGTCCCTCCGATCCCTGGGGTCTGGACGCTCCATCCCCCTGTCGATGCTGCTGCTGACGCGGCAGCCCGTGAGGCTTGCGGTGGCCCTTGCGGGCATCAGCTTCGCGGGCATTTTGATGTTCATGCAGCTTGGATTCCGCGACGGACTGTTTGATGCCAGCGTCACGGTGCATCGCCTCCTCGATGCTGATGCGGTTCTAATTAGCCCCCGCTCCAGCAGCTCTGTGAGCATGGCCGGCTTTCCGCGCCGGAGACTGGTGCAAGCCATGGCCGATCCTGATGTGGTCGGCATCACTCCGGTCCATTGGAATCTTTTGCTTTGGCGCAACCCCCAAAATCGATCGACTCGATCGATTCTTGCCCTTGGCTTTGAGCCTAGTGACCCCCTTCTCATTGACCCTGTTTTGGTGACCAAGGCCCAGGTTTTAACCCAACGGGGTCGAGTTTTGTTTGACGATCAATCCCGCCCTGAGTTTGGTCCGGTTGCCCAGTGGTTTAAGCAGGGCCGCATTGTGGAAAGTGAAATATCTGGGAAAAGGGTTCGGGTCGCAGGACTTGTCAGCCTTGGTACGTCTTTTGGAGCCGATGGCAACTTGCTGGCCAGTAGTGAAACATTTCTCGAATTGCTCCCCAATACGCCGGCTGGCAGTATTGAGGTTGGATTGATCCGGCTTAAGCCTGGTGCCGATTCCGTTGGAGTCATCAAACGATTGAGCTCTGCACTTCCGGCCGACGTAAAGGTGCTCAGCAAGCAAGGTTTTATTGACTTTGAGCAGAACTATTGGCGATCCAGCACATCGATTGGATTTATCTTCACATTAGGTGCGGCGATGGGTTTCATTGTTGGCTGCGTTATCGTTTATCAAGTGCTTTATTCGGACGTGAGTGATCACCTCCCTGAATACGCCACGTTGATGGCGATGGGCTATCCACTCTCAAGCCTTTTGGGCGTGGTAGCCAGGGAGGGCTTTTATTTAGCAGTGTTTGGCTATCTGCCCGCCTACTTCGCAGGGGAGGGACTGTATTGGCTGGTTCGCAGCGCTACCAAGTTGCCCGTTGCTATGGATGTCAACCGTGCCCTGACTGTGTTCAGCATGATTTTGGTGATGTGTATGGTTTCCGCGGCCTTGGCTATGCGTCGTTTGGCTGACGCCGATCCGGCAGATATTTTCTGAGGCAAGTCCCCATGGCAGTCACCCCTGTTTCTATCTCTGGCCTTCGGCATTGCTTTGGTAAAGGTTCCATGCGTCGTGAGGTTCTGCAAAGTATTGATCTGGTAATCAGGCCTGGAGAAATTGTTCTGCTGACAGGACCCTCGGGTTGCGGAAAAACAACGCTGTTGACTTTGGTGGGGGCCTTGCGTCAAGTTCAAGAAGGATCGATTGAAATTTTTGGACATCAATTGCATGGCGCCAGCCGCATGGCGCGTCAACAACTAAGACGTCGCATTGGCATGATCATTCAGGGGCACAATCTGTTGCGCTGTCTCACCGCTGAAGAAAATGTCCAAATGGGATCCGATTTGTTGATTGGCTTGAGCTTTCAAGAGCGCAGATCCCAAGCCAGGGATTGGCTTCGCGCTGTTGGCCTGGGGGATCACCTGGGGAAGCTGCCCCATGACCTCTCGGGAGGTCAGAAGCAGCGGGTTGCCATTGCCCGGGCCCTGGCTGCCAAGCCGAAGCTTCTCCTGGCTGATGAACCCACAGCTTCCCTGGACAGCCAGACGGGGCGAGAGGTGGTCGAATTGTTGAAGGGCTTGGCGACTGACCAGGGCTGCGGCGTCTTGATGGTGACCCACGATCCCCGCATCCTGGATATCGCCGATCGTCTCCTGCAAATGGAAGATGGCCGTCTGTTCGCAAAGACTGCTTAGGGGCCCTAACCACCGGGCCGAACACCGTTGGGTAGGGTGGTTGTTCGCATCTCTCCCTTAACGCCGCTCGCATGGCTAAGCGCAGGAATCTCAAGAAGGAAAAGCAAGAGCGCAACCGCGCCTATGCCCGCAAGTTCAAGAAGCGCAAGCTCCGCAACGACGGTCGTGGTGAAGGGGCCGGCAATGGCGTCACCGGTACGGCCAACAACGGTGGTGCTGCCGACTGATCAGCCCCTTGCTTTACCGCACGGGTTCTGAACCGCGTTGGGGATCCCTTGGGATCCCCTTTTTTTCTGCCCCAGCTGCCTTCCTTTGCACCGTCTGATTCGCAACAGCCATGTTCATCAGCGTTGTTATCCCCACCTACAACAGGCTGCCCATCCTGCAGACGTGTCTGCGGGCCCTCGAAGCCCAGCGCCTTGAAGCCCCACTCACTGGTTTTGAAGTGGTGCTGGTGGATGACGGTTCCACCGATGAGACCGTGGCCTGGCTGACGGCCCAGGCCGCTGCCTTGCCCCATGTGAGGTTGATTCAGCAAAGCCATGGCGGCCCGGCCCAGGGGCGCAATCGCGGCGTGGAGAACGCCCGGGGGGAGGTGATCGTTTTCATCGACAGCGACCTGGTGGTGACCCCCACCTTCTTGAGCTGCCATGCCAAGGCCCTGGAGCGCCAGTGGCAGCGGGCCGGCCATCGCCGTTGTTTCACCTACGGGGCGGTGATCAATACGGCCAATTTCTCAGACCCCACCAGCGAACCCCACAAGCTCCGCGACCTCTCCTGGGCCTACTTCGCCACCGGCAATGTGGCGATCGACCGTGCCCTGCTCGAAGGGGCTGGTCTGTTTGACACCCGCTTCCACCTCTACGGTTGGGAAGATCTTGAACTCGGCGAGCGCCTGCGGCTCCAGGGGGTTGAGCTCGTGCGTTGTCCTGAAGCCGTTGGTTACCACTGGCACCCGGCGCTCAGCCTCGACCAGATCCCGGCCTTGATTCGGGTTGAGCAGGAGCGGGCCAAAATGGGCCTGGTGTTTTTCCGCAAGCACCCCACCCGGCGCGTGCGCTTCATCGTCCAGTACACCCGCCTCCACTGGCTGCTGTGGGAACTGCTGACCCTGGGGGGGCTGCTCAATGAACGCAGTCTCAAGCCGGTGTTGGCTTGGTTGATTCGCCGCGGCCACGCCTCCTGGGCGATGGAGCTCCTGCGCTTGCCCCTCAATCGCATCGGAGTTCGTGCCTTGTACCAGGAAGCCAGATCCGCGGTTTGGTAATTTGAAAGGGTTCCTACACACCGCACACCTGCGTGTTTCGGGTGACTTGATCGGTCCTCTGGCCCGTTCAGTCCCTGGCAGGTGGAGGCAAACCCGAAACCCTAAAAACAAATGGCTGTTGTAACCCTCGCGGAAATGATGGAGGCGGGCGCCCACTTTGGGCACCAAACCCGCCGTTGGAATCCGAAAATGTCGCGCTACATCTATTGCGCGCGCAACGGTGTCCATATCATCGATTTGGTGCAGACTGCGGTCTGCATGAACAATGCTTACAAGTGGACGCGCAGTGCCGCCCGCAGCGGCAAGCGTTTCCTCTTTGTGGGCACCAAAAAGCAAGCATCTGAGGTGATTGCCCAGGAAGCCACCCGTTGCGGTGCTGCCTACGTGAACCAGCGTTGGCTGGGCGGCATGCTCACCAACTGGACCACCATGCGGGCCCGGATCGATCGACTCAAGGATCTGGAGCGCATGGAAAGCTCCGGTGCCATCGCGATGCGTCCGAAGAAGGAAGCTGCAGTTCTGCGCCGGGAACTGGATCGACTGCAGAAGTATCTGGGTGGTCTCAAGAACATGCGCCGCCTGCCCGACGTGGTCGTTCTGGTGGACCAGCGCCGGGAAACGAACGCCGTGCTCGAAGCGCGCAAGCTTGATATCCCCTTGGTGTCCATGCTCGACACCAACTGTGATCCCGACCTCTGCGACGTTCCCATCCCCTGCAACGACGACGCCGTGCGTTCGGTGCAATTGGTGCTGGGCCGTTTGGCTGATGCAATCAACGAAGGTCGCCATGGAGCCAACGACCAAGGTCGCGAAGACGACGCCTGATCACCACTCCCTTCGGTCAGAGTGCCGAAGACCCCCTCAACTGGGATCCTTCGGCCTGACCAACGGGTGGCGTCTTTCATCACTACTTCCCAATCCCAATCTCCCTGAAGCTGATAACGCCTTCTTTGGCCAGCATGGGATTTCTTTGTTATTAACCCCTCCTTAAGACCATGGCTGAAATTTCCGCAAAGCTTGTCAAGGAACTGCGTGACATGACCGGCGCAGGAATGATGGATTGCAAAAAGGCCCTCACCGAGAGCGGCGGTGATACCAACAAGGCCACAGAGTGGTTGCGCCAGAAGGGCATTGCCACCGCCGAGAAGAAGGCTGGCCGCATCGCCGCCGAAGGTTCCATCGGTAGCTACATCCACACCGGTGCCCGGGTTGGCGTGCTGGTTGAAGTCAACTGCGAAACGGACTTCGTCGCCCGCGGTGAAGCATTCCAGGAGCTGCTCCGCAACGTGGCCATGCAGATCGCCGCATGCCCCAGTGTTGAGTATGTCTGCGTCGATGAGATTCCTGCTGAAGTCGCCGATCGCGAAAAGCAGATTGAAATGGGACGGGATGACCTGGCTGGTAAGCCCGATCAGATGAAGGAAAAAATCGTGGAAGGCCGCATCGGCAAGCGCCTCAAGGAGTTGGCTCTCCTCGATCAGCCCTTCATCAAAGACAGCTCGATGACCGTGGCTGAACTGGTCAAGCTGGTGGCTGGTAAGGCTGGGGAAAACATCCAGGTGCGCCGTTTCACCCGCTTCACCCTGGGCGAAGGCATTGAGGTGGCAAAGGCCGATTTCGCCGCCGAAGTGGCTGCCATGGGCGGCGCAGCTTGAAGCCCATCAGGCTTGTGTTGCTCCAGCCTTGCGGATGCTCGCGTGGACCTACGTGAGGATGTCAAACGCCAGCTTGCCCATCACCAGGGGCAGCTGGCCGTTTCCAATCCAGATCTCTATCGCCATTTAGCCCTGTATTTGCAGGTGCTCCGTGCGGGCCTGTTGACTGCCGTTCAGCAAGCCTGTTTCCATTTGGCCACCCAGGTTGAGCCCAGTCGCTATCAAGAGCTCCCAAGTCGTCAACGCCAACACCTTCACCAACGCATGGCCAGCTTGGTGGCCCGAACCACCAGCTTGCTCACGGTTGAACAGGTGGCCTATCTGGCAGGCCAGTTGGAGCGCAAGCGCCTCAACTCCAAACGGTCGAACCAAGAGCGGCTGATCGCTGCCCTGGAGGCCAGGGCTTCCAGGGATGGGGACGCCCCATCGCTCCCTACCCCGGAAGGTTCAATCAACCTTGGCCTGGCCTTGCCGCTGGCTCCGGAATTGTTTGAACCCCGTTCCATCTCGGGGCTGTTGCCGATGGAGGATGGGGGTTCGCCGTTTGGGAATCGTGAATCCCAAGGCCCTAGCCAGGATGACGATTCCGGTTTAGAGCTTCCATCCGACATGGATGAGGTGGAGCATCTTCAAGCCGTCGAAGCGATGGTGGCAGCCTTCGGAGAGGTCCTCTCGTCTTCGCTGCAGGCCAGGGATCTTGAAGGCTCTCTTCGTGGCGATGAGATTGGCGATGACGCCGACGATTGCAACGACGAGGTAAGTGACGACGAGAGCGACATAGCGGCTGACACAAGGCCCTTAGCGCCCTGGGATCAGGCGCACCTACCAAGGAACCCGGTGGCCTTGCTGCTCTGGCTTGATGGCTTTGAGCGGGCGATCGCCCAACGGCTGCGCAATCTCTCCCACGCCCTGAATGTGGAGTTGCTGCGCCAGGGGGTGAGCCGTAACCTGCTGCCGGTGAATTTGTTGGACGCTGCCCTCAAGGGGCAGCTGGAGCCCCTATCGGCGCCTCCCAATGTCTTAAGGGTGCCCTTGCCCTTTGGGTCCCCCGATGGACCTGCCTTGCTTGAGGCCGGTGCCGTCTTGCTGCGGTTGGGTGATTTGGAACTGGAGCAACCCAAATTGCGCACCTGTCGCTCGCGGGTTCAGCAGCATCGCCAGGAGTTGCGCAGAATGGCGCAGAACTATCGTCGTCTCGAGCGGCGGCTTCAGTCGCTTGAGGCGGAACAGCTGTGGCTGCAGGACATCACCACAGCGCAAGCAGCACCCAAGACACCAGTCCGCGAGGGACCTCCCCCGAAAATGCCCTAAGCCCTGAGTCTCTTCAGGCCTGGCTGAAGCCCCTGCAGCAGGCCTTGCAGTTGGAGGCTGAACGGGGGTTTGGGGATCTCAAGGGACGCCAGGAACGCTTTAGTGGCTTTGTTGCCCGCACCTTCACCGAGCCTCTAGCCGGCATCACCGAGCCCCAAAGGCAAGGACTGGAGGATCTTGCCAGGGCGCTGGGGTCCTATGGGGAGCTCAGCCTGGCCCGCCGCCAAAACCTGGTGCGCCAGTGCCGCGAGCGGCTCCATCAGCTTCGCCAGGCCCACCAACCGACCATCCCCGTGGGCCCTCCCCGCCTCCAGGTGGGGGCCAGCTCTGGTCCTGGGGCGTCTTCCGGCCCCTGGGATCCCGATACGCCGCTCTCAGAGATCAAGGGGGTTGGGCCGAAAACGGCCGCCCGATTGGCGCAGCTTGGGCTGTTCGTGCTGCGCGACTTGGTGCACTACTACCCGCGGGATTATCTCGATTACGCCAATTTGGTGCGCATCAGCGGGCTTGAACCCGGCCGCACCGCCACGATCGTGGCCACGGTTCGGCGCAGCAACGCCTTCACCAGCCCCCGCAATCCCAACCTCTCGATTCTCGAACTGCATCTGGCCGACATCACCGGCAAGATCCGGGTGAGTCGCTTCTTTGCCGGCAAGCGCTTTGCGTCGCCCGGCTGGCTGAAGGGGCAACAGGCCCACTTCCCGCCGGGCGCCACCGTGGCTGTCAGCGGGCTTGTGAAGGAAACCCCCTACGGTCCCGCCTTCCAGGACCCCCTGATGGAGGTGCTCGACCATTCCCATGCCCAGGTTCGCTCCGAGAGCATTGGAAGACTGATTCCGGTGTACGGGCTAACGGAGGGTTTGGGGTCCGAGCGGCTGCGCCAGGCCCTGGCTGCGGTGCTGCCCGAGGTGAGGCGCTGGGGCGATCCGTTGCCCGAGGCGCTTCGTCATACCGAAAACCTCATTCCCAGGCCCCAGGCCCTGCTGCAGATCCACCAGCCCAGCAATCAGCAGGAGCTGCAGGCCAGCCGCCATCGCCTGGTGTTCGATGAATTCCTGTTGTTACAGCTCGGCCTGCTGCAGCGCCGACGCCAACTGAGCCAACGACCGGCCCCGCCCCTGGTGCTTGCGGCCGGTCGCGACGACCTGGTGCAGCGATTCCTCGAGCTGCTTCCTTTCCCTCTTACCGGAGCCCAGAAAAGGGTTCTCGCTGAAATCCGTGTCGACTTGGCCCGGCCCCAACCCATGGCTCGCCTGGTGCAGGGGGATGTGGGCAGTGGCAAAACGGTGGTGGCCCTTGCCTCCCTCCTCACAGCCATTGAGGCGGGTTGCCAAGGCGCGCTGATGGCACCCACGGAGGTCTTGGCCGAGCAGCATTACCGCAAGTTGGCGGAGTGGTTGCCCCAGCTGCATGTCACCTCGGCCCTGCTCACCGGTTCAACGCCTGCCCAGCGGCGGCGCGAATTACTCCGGGATTTGGTGAACGGTCAGTTGCAGCTCCTCGTTGGGACCCACGCCCTCCTGGAAGATCCGGTCCAGTTCGATCGCCTGGGGTTGGTGGTGGTTGATGAACAACACCGCTTTGGGGTGCGTCAGCGCAACCGCCTGCTTGCCAAGGGCCTCCAGCCCCATCTTCTGACCATGACTGCCACCCCGATTCCCCGCACCCTCGCCCTCTCCCTCCATGGCGACCTGGACGTCAGTCAAATCGATGAACTACCTCCTGGGCGCCAACCCATCCAAACCAGCCTGCTTAAGGGGGGCCAACGCAGCAAGGCCTACCAACTCATCCGCGACCAGGTGGCCATGGGCCAACGGGCCTATGTGGTGCTGCCCTTGGTAGATGATTCCGAAAAGCTTGATTTGCGCTCGGCCATCGAGGTGCACCGGGAGCTTGAAGAGGAGGTGTTCCCCGATCTGCAGGTGGGCTTGCTCCACGGCAAACTGAACAGCGCCAGCAAGCAGGCCGCCATTCGGGCCTTTGCCGATGGTTTGACCCAGGTGCTTGTGAGCACCACGGTGGTGGAGGTGGGTGTGGATGTGCCCGAGGCGAGCGTGATGGTGATCGAGCACGCCGAGCGTTTTGGCCTGGCCCAACTCCACCAACTGCGGGGTCGGGTCGGTCGGGGTGCCGCCGCCTCCTACTGCTTGCTCATCAACGACAGCAACAACGTGCAGGCCAAACAGCGGCTTGAGGTGTTGGTCCGCTCCGGTGATGGCTTTGAAATTGCCGAAATGGATTTGCGGCTCCGGGGGCCAGGCCAGGTCTTGGGCACCCGCCAATCGGGGCTCCCCGATCTGGCGCTCGCCAGCCTGACCGACGACGGTGAAGTGCTGGAGCAGGCGCGCCAGGTGGCCCAATCGATCACAGCCAAGGATCCCGATCTGGCCCTCCATCAGGGCCTGGCTGAAGCCCTTGCCGACCAACGGCGGCGTCAACTCGACCTGGCATCCCGCCTCAATTAGCCCATGCGTCCTTGGAGTTCCGTACCGATTCAGGAAAACCATGAAGAACTGGTGGCTTTGCCACCCGAACTTCAGTGCATTGAGCCCCACCCCTATGCAGCCCTGGGTGCCCCCTATGGGGCGGGCCTGTCTCCCTTTCGCCTACGCCAGGGGGTCGTGGATCGCCTGCTCCAGGCCCAGGTAACCCTGCAGCGGCAGCAATCCCAGTGGCGTTTCGCCGTGTTCGATGCCTGGCGCCCCGTGGCCGTCCAGGCCTTCATGGTGAACCATGCCATCCGGGAGGAATGCCAAAGGCGCGGGGTGGACCCAAGCCAGGACTCCCCAGGGCTGCGGCAGGCCACCTGGGACGTGGGCCGTTTTTGGGCCCCTCCGAGCGAGAGCGCCAACACCCCACCGCCCCACAGCACCGGTGGCGCCGTCGATCTCACCTTGGCTGACGACCAGGGCCTGGAGCTGGCCATGGGTGGCGCCATCGATGCGATCGGACCGATCTCTGAGCCGCTCCACTACGCCGCCATGGCCGAGCAGGGGCCAGATAGCCAGGAGGCCCTATGGCATCGGCGCCGCCTGGCGTTAACCCAGGCGATGCAAGCAGCTGGCTTTGCCCAGCACCCCAACGAGTGGTGGCACTTCAGCTGGGGAGATCAACTCTGGGCCTGGCGTACAGGCGCAGCCCAAGCCTGCTACGGCCGGGCCCCTGATTGAGCCAGGAGTGCCTCAACGCCTGGACGGCCGGTCTTGATCACAAAGTCACCGAAACTGCGCCGCCCGCCCGCCTCTTGCCAGGCCTTCAGTAGGGGCTCGAGGGTGGTTTCAAGGTCGGCTAAGGGCATCTTCTCGAGATAGGTCTCGGCGAGTTGGCTGAGTTCGGGTGTGCCCCCCAGCCAAAGCTGGTATTGATCCACGCCACTTCCCACCAAACCAATCTCCGCCATATACGGACGGGCACAACCATTGGGGCAGCCCGTCATCCTCACCAGCACAGGTTTGGTGATGCCCAGTTGCTGGAATTGGCGCTCAAGACGCTCGAGCACGTCGGGAAAAATCCGTTCGGCTTCGGTCACGGCAAGCCCACACAGGGGCAGGGCCGGACAGGCGATCCCGTGGCGGGTGAGCAAGGACGGTGCTTCGGGGGTTGCCAATCCCAACCGGCCGAGGGCCTCGCGGATGGTGGCCCGTTGGGCCGTTCCGATGTTGCAGAGCAGCAGATCCTGGTTTGGGGTGAGCCGCACCTCCAATTTGTAGGTGTCCACAAGGTGCCGCAGCCCCTTTTTGAGCTCTCCCGAGAGACGGCCGCACAACACGGGCAGGCCCACAAACCACAGCTTCTGGTTCTGGCGATGCCAACCCAGGTAGTCCTCGAGCTTGGCCTTGGGTTCCTGGCGCAGGCCCTTGATGGGATGGGCGAAATAGTTGGCTTGCAATTGGGCTTTGAACCAGGCCACCCCCCGGTCGTGGATCAGGTATTTCATCCGGGCATGGCGACGCTGCTGGCGGTCGCCGAAATCCCTCTGCAGGGCGAGAATCGACTGCACCAAATCGAGCACGTGCCCATAGGCCACATAGCCGAGGGGATCGGCGGTGCGGGCAAAGGTTTCTTCTTTGTTGTGGGTGCGGCCCATGCCGCCCCCCACGTACACATTGCAGCCCATGGGCCTGCCTTGGGGATCGCAGAACAGCACCAGCCCGATGTCCTGGGTCAGCAGGTCCACGGCGTTATCGCCAGGCACCGTGACGGCCACCTTGAACTTGCGGGGGAGGTAGGTGTTGCCATAGAGGGGCTCCTCGCGATCACCACTGAAGACGCCGCCCTCCTGTTGGCGTTCCTTCACCTTTTGGACCGAAGCGCTCGGCTTGATTCGGTAACTGAGTTCGCCATCAACCCAGAGATCCAGGTAGGAGCCTTCGGCGGCCTGGGGTGTCAAGAGATCGGCGATCTGGTCAGCCAAGTCGCGGGCCGCCGGATAACCATGGCCCTCGAATGGGGCTGCAGGGGCCATCACATTGCGGTTGATGTCGCCGCAGGCAGAAAGGGTTGATCCCAGGTTGCGCACGATGGTGCCGATCACCTCCTTGAGGTCGGCCTTGGCGATGCCGTGGATCTGGAAGGCCTGGCGCGTGGTGGCCCGCATGGTGCCATTGCCCAGCCGGTTGGCGAGGTCATCAATCGCCAGGTAGAGGGGCCCTGGGATGCGGCCACCGGGGCTGCGCAGCCGCAACATCATTTGCCAATCCTTCTCCTCACCCTTGCGGCGGTTGTCGCGGTTGTCCTGCTGGTAGCTGCCGTGGAATTTGAGAATTTGAACGGCCCCTTCCGTGAAATTGGGGTTGCCATTCGCCAACTCACTCAGCAGTGGTTCCTTGAGATGGCCACTGCTTGCCTTGAGTTGTTCAAACTTCGAAGGAGCACTCGCCGCTCCCTGGTCAGCTTGGAGTTGCCCAATGGTTGTAGAGGTGTGCCCCGTGCCCACAGGTCCCCAAAGCGAACGATTGGCATCGACCGTAGCGAAGAGGGCTGGTCAATACAGTGAAGTGCGAATGGGGCTGTTTCTTTGTCGACCTTTCTTTTGGAGATCGGAACCGAGGAACTCCCTGCTGATTTCGCCCGTCTAGCCCTGCCCCAACTCGATTCCCTTGTGCGTAGGGATCTGGCAGCCGCGCGGTTGTCGTTTGCGGCGATTGATTGCACCAGTACGCCCCGGCGCCTGGCGGTCACCGTTACCGAGCTCCCCCTGGCCCAAAGCGATCTCAGCGAAGACCGCAAGGGCCCACCGGCAAGCCAAGCCTTCCAGGGGGGTGCGGCCACCCAGGCTGCCATCGGTTTCGCCAACCGCTGTGGCATTGATCCTGCGGCCCTTGAGGTGCGCGAAACGCCCAAGGGGCCGTTCGTGTTTGCCAGCTGCCTCGAGAAGGGACGGCCAACGACCCAGGTTCTTGCCGAGCTCATCCCCCTCTGGATTAGTAGCCTTCAGGGACGCCGTTTCATGCGCTGGGGAGAGGGCGAGAGCAGGTTCTCCCGTCCAATTCGCTGGATTGTGGCGTTGTTGGATACCAGCGTGGTTCCCGTCACCTTGTCGGATTCCGATCCCGAGGTGGTCAGTGGAAACACCAGTCGCGGCCATCGCCTACTGGGCGATACGGTCACGATCCCTTCCGCCGACGCCTACGTCTCGGCGCTTGCAGAAGTGGGCGTCCAGGTCAAGCGGTCGAGTCGCCAGGCCTGGATCCGTGAGCAGGTGGCCAGCAGTGCGGCGTCCTTGGGCGGCCTTCCCGATTGTCCAGAAGGCTTGGTGGATGAGCTCACGGATTTGGTCGAAGCACCCTTGATGATCGAGGGAACGGTGGATGGGCATTACCTGCACCTGCCGTCAGAAGTGCTCAGCACCGTGATGCGTGCCCACCAGCGCTACATCCCCCTGTATCGGATCGGCGCCAGCGTGGACCCCCTGGCCCTCGATGCCCAGGCCAGCCTGTTGCCCCGCTTCCTTTGTATCGGCAACGGCCTTCCGGCGGCCAATGCCCTGGTTCGACGGGGCAATGAACGGGTCCTCAAAGCGCGCCTTGCCGATGCCGAATTCTTTGTGGCAGCCGACCGTTCCGTGGCGAGCATCGATCGGCGGGCCCAGCTGGCGCGTGTCACCTTTGCTGAGGGCCTTGGCAGCCTGCTGGATCGGGTGGAGCGCCTGGAGTGGCTCACCGATCTCCTGCTCGAATCCCTCAACCTGGCCGAAGCGACCGGCGACCACGCTCGCCGGGCCGCCCACCTCTGTAAGCACGATTTGGTGAGCCAAATGGTGGGTGAGTTCCCCGAACTGCAGGGTCTGATCGGCGGTAAGTACTTGCTGGCCGAAGGCGAAGCCCGCTCCGTGGCCCTGGCTGTGCAGGAGCACTACCTGCCCAAGGGCGCCGCCGATGGGCTGCCCACCTCCGAGGCGGGGGCCGTGGTGGCCCTTGCCGAACGGCTCGAGCTGCTGTTGAGCATCTATGCCAAGGGGGAGCGCCCCAGTGGATCCTCAGATCCCTATGCCCTGCG
>Ga0007796_10000042_pt1 | contig 26377 bp, 20 predicted proteins | sample CryBogmetaGMA0M_FD_60373 | JGI IMG/M metagenome (GOLD analysis project Ga0007796, IMG submission 60373) | Freshwater microbial communities from Crystal Bog, Wisconsin, USA - MA0M | ecosystem: Environmental > Aquatic > Freshwater > Lake | place: Crystal Bog, Wisconsin, USA | collected 2009-07-06 | reverse complement strand
CCCAACCTGGTCGGCAGCACCCTGGCCGTCTCCAAGGCGCATCTCACCGTCACCGCCCTGGACCTTTCCAAGAACACCGGCACTCCCAATCCCCCGCTCACCTACGCGATTAGCCGGTTCGTCAACGGCGATACCACGGCCGTGGTGTCTGGATCGCCACTCCTCTCCACCACCGCAACCACAGTGAGCCCGGTCGGCAGCTACCCGATCAGCATCACGGCGGACAGCCTTTCGGCCGCGAATTATGACTTCCCCAACCTGGTCGGCGGTACACTCTCGGTCATCGCCCAGACCATTCTGCCGCTTTCGCTGACCGCGAACCTCTCGGCCCCCGTCTACGGGCAAATCATCGCCTTCACGGCCACACTTGGCATAGCAAGCGGCGACAAACCGACCGGTACCGTCCAGTTCCAGGTCGATGGCGCGAACTTCGGATCCCCTGTCACGGTCGTCGATGGTTCGGCCAGAAGCGGAAGTACCAAGACGCTTTCCGCTGGCAGCCACGTGATCACGGCCAGTTACTCCGGCGACGCAACATACGCGCTGGCATCGGCCACGCTCAACCTGAACGAGGCCAAGGCCCGCCTGGCCATGACTGCGGGCTCTTTTTCCATCCCCTACAACAGCCCGATCCCGACCCTCACCTACGCGATCACCGGCTTCGTCAATGGCGAGACCAAGGCCGTGATCAACGGCACACCGATCCTGAACACCTCCGCCAACCAAGGGAGCTCCGCCGCCGGCAACCCCTATCCGATCACCGTCGACGTCAAGGGATTGTCCGCCATCAACTACAGCTTCACGGGCGTGAACGGCGCACTCACCATCACGCCCCTTGCCTCCACAACCACCCTCGCCGTCTCCGGGCCCGCTCTGCCTGGCGTTCCCATGACCTTCACCGCGACCGTACTACCCAGCACCGGCTCGAACAACGCAGGAAGCTTGGTCTTTACCGACAATGGTCAGACGCTGGCCACTGTCTCCGTCATCAGCGGCACCGCCAGCTTCAGCGCGGTGCTTGCACCAGGCTCGCACGTAATCACCGCAGCTTACTCGGGCGGGCCGGACATTACCGCCAGTTCGTCGGCCCCTGTTTCGGTGGTGATCGCCCAACCACTAACAGGCGATGTGACATCCCATGTGACCGTCCAGCTCTCGACTCCGACTCGCGTTGGGAAAACCAAAGGCTATAGCCAGACTGTCACTATCACTGCCAATCCTGGCCAGGTGATCACCGGGCCGATCGAGTTCATCCTCAAGGGGCTCAGCAGCTCGATCAGGGTCTCGCCGCTGGCTGGCATGACCCACGGACCGAAGAAGTCGCAGAGCCCGTACGTGCGATTTACTGTCACCGGCAACGGGCTCCTGAATCCAGGTGGGTTTGTCTCTGGCAAGCTCACGTTCACTGCCAAGCCGAACCGCTACATCCCAATCGTCTGGGCCGGTCCCGTTAACCCCTGATCCTGGCTGGTTACCTCGGAGGTGGAGGTTTGTGACAACCCCGGCGCGAAAGATACGCATTGATCTAGCACTATCAGCAAAGCTTTGCCGGGCGGCAGGCATCGATCAAACTGAGTATCTTCCGTGACGGGGTTATCAAGATCATCCCTGGCCGGGGCACGAGGGCACTACCATTTCATTGGGTGATCGGCAACGATTCGAGAAGCTCTCGGTTCTTCTCAAATTCCTTGACGGCCGCTTGGTAAGAGGCGCTGGTCTTCTTGAGTACCAGTGTGTAGGGTCTCCCCTTGGTATCCAGGGTGTGTGAGACATCACTACGATGGCGTTGGATCAGGGCGATCATGTGCTGCCGCCCGTCTTCTGGAGCCCGAATCCCATGGATATCTTGCACGGGGTCGGCCAGAAAGGCATTGAGCTCGGTGCAGTTCTTGCACTTGCAGGCGATATTCGCGGCTCGCGTCCAATCCTTGGGCTCTTTGGGGTGCGTGGCGGTGGCAGCTTCCAGGTCTTTTCGGACGGCACTCAGCCAGGCTGCCAGTGCTTTTGGCACAGAGCCGGATCGCTTTCGGGACCAAGGGATCAGTAGAATCAGGCCGGGAACCTGGCAATGCTGTACACCAAATTCCTTGGGTGATTTGAGAACGAAGTCCACGACCCGAGCAAGATCGTTGTGCCGCTCCATGGCTACCAGAGCTTTGACCAGGAGCGGCAGCGATTTTTCAGACACGGCGCCTCGCCAATGGATATGCGACGTGGATTGCGGTTGACAGAACCCTTCGACAGCCAGCTTGCATAAGTCGTTGGCGAGCGTGATTCGTTCCGGATCGGCGGCCTTGTCGCAACAATAGTCGGACAGCCAATCGATATCCCGGTAAGGAATCTCTTGTCGGCCGTGAATCTCTGGCCGCGCTGAAATCAGTTGTTTCAGTTCCAGAGCGAAGGCGTTCCAGCCAAACTCCTGGCAAGCGGCCTTGATCAGTCGATTCAACGGCATATACGCATCGTTTTCCACCATTTTCGTCAGAAACATCGCGACCGTGTCACGATCTTGCAGATTCTGGACCTGCGTGACAAAGTCGCGGTAAAGATCTGTGTATTGCTTGGGGAGAGAATCATACTCATGCCAATTTCGCGGCCAGCGGGCGATGATCGCCTGGGCGAATCGGATACAGTCGGCGCGGGCGTTCGCGAGCTTGCTCTTGGGTGTTTTGGCCAGCTTGGCCACCATGGAGCAAAAGACGGAGATGTTGGCCTTGAGGTCGGAAGTCGCGAGCACGTCGAAGTGATGATCGCGATGCCAGATCACGATCGCCGAGCGGTGATACCAGCGGTCGAGCGTGTTGCCCGCGTTTCCCGTATAGCCTTCGTACTCCTCAGTCGTTGGCTTCCAGTCGTCGATCGGAACCGAAGACACAATCGCCGAGAGATCCAGTGGAATACTGCTCCAGGGCTCTTTCTTGCCGTCGAGACTCGTCCAGTCGGTCACGCTCAGATCGTCTTCGTAGGTTTCGCCGATGTCGAGGTCGTCCAGACTTGGCTTTTGCCGGCGATAGCCATAACGATGGCCATAGCGGTAACCGTAATCGTATTCCGGATCCTCGGCCGACTGGCACAGGTGACGACTTACCTGTGCCAGATTCGCAACACAACCCACTTGCTCGGCGGCTTTCGCCACGATGTCGGCCAGCTCTCGGTCCGCGCCTTTCAGCAAATCCAATGAGAGCCCCCGCTCTGTATAGTAATGTTCGAGCGCGAACACGAGGGGCTTTGCCGGCTGTTTTGCGAGATACGAGTATAGCGATGTAACGAACGAATCCGAGGGCGTGGTCGGCTTCTCAGTCGTTCGCTTACGTTGTTTCGGCTTGGCTTTCAGCGACAGGTTGTAAGTCATGCAAACCCGCATGCCGCTCGAGACCTGTTCGACTTCGTGTTCGCAGTCGGCGTAAAAGGCGGCATACGCCGTTGCCTTGCCCTGCTTGGCCGCCTTGAATTCGAACTTCTCCTTTTTGCCGCCGTGACGCACGACCAGCGAGCCCCCCTCGAATGGATTGGGAAGCACAACCACCATGCTCGCCACCATCCGGTCGTTTTTCTCGCTGTCACGGTGTGGTACAAAAAATCCCCCCTTCTCGTAGACCAGCAACTTGTAGAGCGAAGGCTCGAGTTCGTCGGCCGGCAGCCCAAGTTCCGCCGCGACTGATCGTGTGGTTTCGGCGATCATGCTGTTCCACCCGTCACTCAGTCGAAACTGCGTGGGGTCCAGTTCAAAAGTCTTTCGTACCTTCGTGTCGACCAGCGTCTGGGTCCCCTTACCGTAAGGAGCAACTGCGCAGTGGACAATCAGTTCCTTGGCTTTGCCGCGTTTCAGGGGGAACGTAATTTCCCCAAGCCCATCGACGAAGATTTCTGGATCAGCCACCAGCAGATCGCCGGAAGTGCAGAAGTTCGCGGACTTGATGGCGTCTTGGATTGCGGTTGTCAGCCGATTCACAATGGCGGACTCGCTCATGGTCATCCTCCTGAGAGACTTGGATTGTGGCTGTGCTGAATCGATCGCTGGTCTTATTCGTCTGCATATTGTGGCGGAGATTGTCCAACGCGTCGAATGACGCGTGGGTAGGTTACTGTTGGTATGGCCGGTTCGATCTTATCGACCCGGATTTGGTGGTACCAGTCGTCACCGAAGTCGAACCAATAACCGAAGACACGATCCGTTTTCAGGCCCAGGTCGTCGAGTTTTGTTGTACTGGCGTTGCCCTGTTTTGTTTCCTCTGGGTACGAACCGGCCGAACCGAAGTTGGGGCCGGTGGGGTCGTGTGGTCCTTTACCGAGCTGAAACTGGTACAGATGATCTTCCTCGCGGTCATAGGCTTTGAAGATGGCCTGGTGCAACTGTTCGAGTGTCTGATCGCCTCGTATTTCGATGTCCCGGATGATTCGTTTGCTGAGGAATTTCTCGCTCAGTGGTCCGCCTGAGATGATCACTGAAAGCACGTACAGGTCGGCTGGCGGTGCATAAGTAACGGCGGCGGGTTCGTTCACGGAACCCGGCGCACTGCTGGATTTCGCTTGATCCCCGCGCTTGTTCCAGGCCGGTATTTCGTCCTCAGGGATCAAGATCTTCAGAGAGCGGGCCTGGCCTGGTTGGCGAAGGATCAACCCTTTCTTTTCGAGTGCTTTCACCATCTGATTGACGCTCGGTGGCGAGACGCAAAGCGCAGATGCGATCTCCGATTCCGCCGGCGGAATTCCGTGTAAAGAGGTGTAGGCATGGATGTAAGCCAGATAGCGCCCTTGAGTCGCGGTAAAAATAGCCATTACGTCCCTTTGAATGATCATCCGCAACCCAATCGTGAAACGCCATGGGTTGTTTCTTGGTCCTGTATTTGTGCGTAATCGCATCATGGAGCATCCGATAAGTTGATTGTACGACCCATTCATGCAACTCGCCAGAATCGAGCAGCGCAACCAAGACACGCATTCTCCGAAAATCGAGGGTTTGGATGCTTGACTGGAATTCATGCTGGGATCCGGGCTTGATTGTGCTCTTTCCCCAGGTGGGCGGGATGGGTCAGAATGCGTCGGTTGTTTCGCGGACCCGAGACGAATTACCGACCATGCTCAAGATCCTGCAACTGATCCCCACTCTCGATCGCTCGGGCGCTGAGAAGCAGATGGTTCTGCTGGCGGCTGGCCTGCCCCGTGACCGGTTCAGGGTCGAAGTGGCCACGCTCACACGCCTGGGCCCGCTTGAGCAAGACCTGAGAGCGGCCGAGATTCCGATTCACCAGATCGCCAAACGCGGCAAGCTCGATGTTTTGGCCCTGCGCCGGCTGACCCGGCTGATGAAGACCCAGAACTATGACGTGGTTCACACCTGGATCTTCGCGGCCAACACCTACGGTCGCATCGCTGCGCACCGGGCGCGGGTGCCCGTGATCGTCACCTCCGAAATGGCCGTCGACCTCTGGAAGTCCAAAAACCACCTCCGCATCGATCGCCGGTTGGCTCGCTGGACCGACCGGATCATCGGTAACTCGCAGGCCGTGGTTGATTTCTACGCCCAGGCCGGCATCCCGCCGGAAAAGCTCGTCCGGATTTACTCGGGGATTGGCGCGGAGGAGTTGCCACTGCCCAATCCAGCGCAAACCCGCACGGATCTGTGCATCTCGGCCGAAGCGCCCGTGATCCTGTTCGCCGGCCGACTGGCCCCGCAGAAGGGCCTCAAAGACCTGATCGATGCCCTCGACCTGCTGCAACATGTGCAACCCGGGACGGTCACGCTGATCGCCGGTGATGGGCCTTTAAGGTCCACTCTGGAGAGCCGCGCCCGATCGTTTGAACTGCTCCAGACCGGGCGCGTCCGGTTCCTGGGACATCGGGACGATGTACCTGCCCTGCTGGCCGCCTCGGATCTGCTCGTTCTGCCCAGCTACTACGAAGGGCTGCCTAACGTGGTGCTGGAGGCCATGAATCAGGGGAAGCCGGTCGTGGCCACCAATGCCCCCGGCACCAACGAACTGGTGGTGGACGGTCAGACCGGGATTCTGGTGCCCATGAACCAGCCCCGGGCCCTGGCCAAGGCCCTGCGTGACCTGGTTCGCGAACCCGAACGCCGGCAAACCCTGGGCGCCGGCGGCCACGCCCGCCTGCGGCCCCAGTTCAGCCTGGAAACGATGATCCAGGAGCATGCAACGCTTTATGAAGACCTGGCCCGGGCCAAAGGCTGTTCGTGAGCTAACGCGAACACGTCACTCGGTCACAAACCGGCGCAGGTCTTCCCCCTTGGGGACAATGGTCAAGCCGCCATCGGTGACGGTCAGGCCGCGGGCCCGATCGAATTCATGGTCACAGCCGATCTGGAACCGCTCGGGAACCTGGACCCACTTGTCAATAATCGCGCGTTTGATCTGGGCGTGCCGCCCCACCTCGACCCCCTCGAACAGGATCGAGTCTTCTACCTGCGCGTAACTGTGCACCCGCACCGATGGCGATAAAATACTGCGCCTCACTTCGCCGCCCGAAATGATCGTCCCCTGGCACACGATCGAGTTGAGCGCCAGCCCTTGCCGGCCTGGCGTATCGTGCACGAACTTGGGCGGCGGCAGCGGCAACTGGTAGGTGTGAATCGGCCAGTCGCGGTCGTAAAGATTCAGTACCGGGTCAAGCGTGATCAGATCCATGTTCGCCTGGTAATACGCGTCGATCGTGCCCACGTCACGCCAGTACGCTGCGCTTTTCTTGTTCGCGTCTCGGAACGGGTAGGCAAACACGCGTGAGCCGCTCAGCATGCCCGGAATAATGTCCTTACCGAAGTCGTGCCGGCTCGCCTCCTTCCGCGCGGCATCCTGGAAGAGAAGCTCGTAGAGGGATTCGGTCTTGAAGATATAAATACCCATGGACGCCAGGGCCAGGTTGGGGTGGCCGGGCATGGCGGTCGGCTCGGCCGGTTTCTCGACGAATCCAACGACCCGATGCCGATCGTCCACTTGCATGACGCCAAATTCACGCGCCTCCGTGATTGGCACGGGCAGGCAGGCGATCGTCAAGTCGGCCTGGTTCCGCCGATGCTCGGCGATCATGGCCGAGTAGTCCATCTTGTAAATGTGATCGCCGGCCAGAATCAGGGTGTCATCGGGCGCCGCGCGTTCAATAGTGTACACATTCTGATAAATCGCGTCGGCGGTACCCTGGTACCAGCTCTCGTCAATACGCTGCTGGGGCGGTACAACCTCGATGTACTCGTCCAGTTCACGGCACAGGAACCGCCAACCAAGGTCGATATGCCGAGCCAGGCTGGAGGCCTTGTACTGGGTAAGCACCAGGATCTTGCGGATCTCGCTGTTGATAATGTTGGAAAGCGTGAAGTCAATAATTCGGTAGTTGCCGCCGAACGGGACGGCTGGCTTGGCCCGGTCCCTCGTCAAAGGCTCCAGCCGGGTTCCCCGGCCACCCGCCAGAACAATCGCCAGCACATTGCGGAGCACCAATCTCCTCCTCCCGATCGCCGACCCGGCTCGCCCACGCCGTCGATCGAAACCGCCCGCCGCTTCCTGTCCTTTGATTGTGACCAAGGTCCACGCCCCTGCCAATCGGCCAGAAGCGCGGAATCAACCAAAATTCATGCCTCTGTCGTAAGCTCCAGCCGGACCACGGACAGATCTACGGGTTTCCCCGTTGACAACTACGGGGTAAACCGTAGATTGGGCTGCCGTGGCACGGAAGCGGGCTTGAACCAAGCATAGGAGTCGAATCAGGAATGGTGCGTCCCCGGAATGAGCAACCCACGCCGGCAGAGCTGGAAGTTCTCAAGATTCTCTGGGAGCTGGGTCAGCCGGCGTCGGTGCGTGAAGTCATGGAGCGGCACAACCAAGACCAGACCGAGCCGCGAGCCTATACCACGGTCATGAGCTTGCTCAATGTGATGGTGGACAAGGGGTTGCTGGAGCGCACGCCCCAGGGCCGTGCGTTCCTCTATGCGGCGGTGAATCCCAGGGAAAAGACCCTCCAGTCACTGCTGGATGAAACGCTCAGCCGTGTTTACGGCGGTTCGGCCAGCCTGCTGGTGGCCCATCTGCTCGACCAGTCCAGCCCGGACCTTACGGAACTGAACCAGATTCAGGAGATGCTGAACGCCTACCGAGCGGCCCAGGCCGATTCCAGCCCGAACCTGAAGGGAGGCCCGGGATGTGGCACATCGAAATGATCGGCCAACTGGTGACCCTGGCGCTCGTGCATGCAAGCTGGATTGGCCTGGCGGTGGCCGCCGTGGTGGCCCTGCTTCTGCCCGTGCGCCATCGCTGGGCACCCGAATCACGATACCGAGGTGTGCTGCTGGCTTTCGTCTTGGTGATTTTTGGTCCGCTGGTCGCAACTGTCCTTCAGAGCCTGCCACACGCCCCCCAACCCCAACAGCGGCCACCCAGCGTGGTGGTGACCAGTCACGCGCGTTCCCTGCCTGTATTCTCCACCTCAACAGCGGGACCCACGGCGAGCCCGGCACCCCGGTCGACCGCGACCATGAACATCATCGAAATCACCTGCGCCCGCAGCCTGGCGGTACTGGCCGCCGGGTCACGAAGCTTTCAGCGAATCCAGCCCGCTCTTTTCACCGTCTGGCTGGTGGGTGCCTGTCTTCTGCTGGCTCGGCTCGCCCTGGCGGGAATCGGTCTGGGCAGGTTGCGGGCCTCTGCTCGACCCGCACCGGCGGAGATGGTTCTACTGGTGGCGAGCCTCAGGCATAGGATGGGGCTGCTGGTCTCACCCCATGTGCTGGTGCATGACCGCCTGGAAGAGCCAATGGTCGGTGGCGTGCGCCGGCCTGTGATCTTGCTGCCGGGTGCCTGGGCTCACTCCCTGACCATGGCGCAGCTTGAAGCGATTCTGGCCCACGAACTGGCGCATCTCCGCCGCCATGACTTGCTGGTCAACCTGGTTCAGCGGTTGGCCGAGGCGCTGCTCTTGTTCCACCCGGCCGTGCGGTGGCTTTCCAACCAGGTCCGGGTGGAACGCGAGTGCTGCGCCGATCGACTGGCGGTGACCGTGACCGGCGACCCCTTCCCTCTGGCACAGGTTCTCGAAAGCCTGGCCCGTGCCCGTTGGAAATTCGCCCAAAAACTGACCCTGGCCGCCCCACTCGGTGGCGGCGAATCTTCCCTGCTTCCTCGCATTCAGGAGCTACTCGGCATGACGCCCACCCCCGCTCGATTCCATGGTTGGCCCTTGGCCGCCCTCCCCTGCGCCGCTGGGCTGGCCGTGCTGGCCGGTTCCCTGGGGTTCGCCCAGGAACCTAATCCCCCTGCCCAGGCTCAGGCCCTCGGGCCGGAAAACACTCGTTCCGCAACCGTGCCGGTCCGGGAAAATTTCCACTTCGAGTTTGCACCTGGACCCGGCCAGGCCGTGACCGTGGTTGGCAGCCAAGGAGGCTTCGAGCGGCCACAGATTTCGTATGAGGTTCGATACCTGGAGATCGATTCTCGCCTCAAAATGCAGGACGATTCCCTCACTCCCTCGCCCGATGACCCGAATGTAGGCACGTCCATCCTGGACGCGGTGGCCACTGAGCGCATCTATACCAAGGCCCTGAGTTCGCTCCGCGCCAAAGGGCACCAGGCCCCGAAGGTGACCGCGTACGAAGCAGACACCGCGAAGATCACGATGCAAGACACCCAGTATTTTGTAAAAGCGCTTGAGCCGATCGTGGGGCCGGATGGCATCGCGTTCAAGCCCACGGTTGAAAAGCTTCATCCGGGGAGCCAGGTCGGAATGTCAACACGGTTGGCCGGCAATATGATGCAGCTTGAGGTTCAGATCTCCGATCTGGATCTCGTCAGCTTTGAGACCAAGACCCAGGACGCAAGCGACGGCAAAAAGTCGCTCCGGGCCCAGTTTCATATCCCGCACACGATCGAGCGAAAATACGAGGGGTCGGTCAAGCTGGCCGACGGTCAAACGTTGCTCGTCAGCCTGGGGCAATATCCACGAACCTGGCCCCGCGAAGGAGCCTTCTGGAGTGCGATCCGACGTCTCCAACTTGAAGTGGGCGGCCCAGCGATTGGGATGGAGCCCGGGTCGATCGAAAAACTCGTCCTGATCACCCCCAGGCGCATCCTGCTTGAGCACGAAGAGGCCGCTTTGGGTCGCCAGGCGGTGGCCGACCCCAGCGTTCTGCCGACGTCGGGCCAAGACCCCAGGTGAGCGCATGAAAACGCGTGTTGCCAAGACCGATTGTTCGGACAGGCAACACGCGTTCCATTGTTCACACAGGCAAAACCTGTGTGAGTGATCAGTGATGGTGGAACCGGGAGAGCAGGCTCTGCCTGGGTTCGGTCACGGTGTATTTGGGGCCGCGAGCCACGATATTGCGGTGGAAGATTCCACCACCCTGGACCGGGGTGACGGTTCCCGGCGCCACTCCGGCGGGAGCCGCAACAGCAACAGTTGGAGCGGCATAGGTAGGGGCGGCATAGGCAGGAGCGGCCGGCACGCCCTGAATGGCTTGACCGGCGGTGGTCATCGCCTGACCGGGAATGGCCAGCATCATCTGGGGGACCAGACTCATGAACTTGAACGGCAGAGCGGCGACCTGTCCGGTCGCGCCCAGGAACTGACCGCCGCCCGTCATCATCTGACCGGCACCCGTGCGGAATCCACTGGTGGCTGCTGGTTGATGATGGAACAGGCCCATGCCGCCACCCAGCATCGACTGGCCGCCACCGGCCATCTGCGTGGCTCCAGATCGGAACAGAGTTCCGGTGTTCTGGACATCGGTGAAAATACCCTGAATCGAGGTCTGGGTGGCCGCCATGGGATTGGCTGTGCCTGCGGGCGCCAGGACGCCAATCTGTGCCTGTGCTGAAGACGAGGCAAGACTCAGGCCAATAATGGCCGGCAGCGCCAGTCGTGCAGTTGTAAGAACCAGAATTCTTCGCAAACGAGTCATGGTGTCAAAACTCTCACATTGAAACACAGAGGATGTTCAACAGGATCTGATTCGGGCTCGGTGGTGCTTCAGACTTGGCGGGTGACTCAGGGAGGGCTCAAACCAAATCGCTTTATCTTTTTCGACCAGCGCACCACGGAAAACGGAGGTGAAGTGAACCAAATCAAGAGGAACCGGGTGAATCACCGGACAACGAGGAAGAGTTACCCGAATCACTGCCGAGAGAAAGACCCGAGCAAGAGTCACGCTGAGAACAGAGTCCCCAATCCGCAGCCGCGTTTCCCAGGGACCACATCGCAAGGAACATCGGGATTCCGGACAGAGGGAATGGTTTTCTCAATAATGAGAAAAGCGCGGTGGGACTGACGTGGGTAGAACGACATCGCGGCAGTCGACACGGGGGTCTAAAACTCAATCTTGTATCGAGTTACGCAGGTCCTGGGATTTTCAGGTAAGCGGAATATAGATCAGGCATCTTGTTTGCATGGTAATTTTTAGTAAGGGTCAAAGTGATTTCACGGAACTCTGTTGGATTTGAGTTTCGGCTTTGCCTGGTACAAGGGTCTTGAGCAGTTTAGTCTGGCTCATTAAAGTGCCACGGATAACGTCGTTCCGCGACACTGACGAGGGACCTCGATGGCCCAGCTTTTTCGACCTTCCGTAAATACGATCGCACGGCTCGTCATACTTGGCGGTCTGGGGCTGGTATTCGGGGGCGTAGGTCTTGCCTACCTGTTCGCCGGATCACCTTACCAGACTGGTGCCACGTTGATCCGTGAGCAACCCGTGGCGTTCAGCCACCAGCATCACGTCGCGGGCCTGGGGATTGATTGCCGGTATTGCCACAGCTCGGTTGAGACTTCAGCCGCAGCGGGCATGCCGCCGACTTACACCTGCATGAGTTGCCACTCCCAGGTCTGGAATCAGGCTCCCATGCTGGCTCCTGTCCGTCAGAGCCTGGAGGAAAACAAGCCTCTGGAGTGGAATAAGCTGCATCAGCTTCCTGATTATGCTTATTTCCATCATGGGATTCATATCCAGAAAGGCGTTGGATGTGTTGAGTGCCACGGCCGGGTCGATCAGATGCCGCTGATGTGGAAAGCGGAACCCCAGACCATGTCCTGGTGTCTCGACTGCCATCGCCACCCCGAGGGGCGGCTCCGCAAGCCAGAAGATGTCTTCAAAATGGATTCGCCCCGGCTTCCGGTCGAGGAAGGTCTGGAGCTCTTGAAGACTCATAATATTCCCGTCGACCGACTCACCAACTGTTCGGTATGTCATCGATGAGCAATCGTACACGATCTGATTTCGGTTCTCAGGATCTTTCGGAACTTCGCCGCAAGCTGGCAGGTTCGTCGGGCCCTCAATATTGGCGCAGCCTTGAAGAGCTGGCCGGTACTGAAGAGTTCGAGCGATATCTGCATCGCGAGTTCCCGGAACAAGCTGCGGAGTGGCACGACCCTGTTGGTCGTCGCCAGTTCTTGCAACTGATGGGAGCATCGCTCGCCCTGGCCGGGGTGAGTGGTTGCGTGGTCCGACCTGAAGATAAAATCGTCCCTTACGTCAAGGCCCCCGAGCATGTGGTTCCAGGGAAGCCCCTGTACTATGCCTCGGCGGCCGTGCAAGAGGGATATGGCTCGGGAATTCTGGTGGAAAGCCACCTGGGACGCCCCACCAAAGTGGAAGGGAATCCTTCTCACCCCGCCAGTTTGGGTGCGACCGATCTCTTTACCCAGGCTTCAATTCTCAACCTGTACGATCCCGATCGTTCCCAGTCGGTGACCCTGAATGGTCATCTCACATCTTGGGATGCGTTACTCAACGCATTGATCGATCTGCGAACCGTGCAACTGGCCAAGAAAGGGGCTGGCGTTCGGTTCCTGACGGGGACGGTCACGTCACCGACCGTGGCCCGGTTGATGGATCAGGTGCTCGGTCCTAAGTTCTTCCCCCAGGCCCGCTGGCATCAGTATGAGCCGGTGGGTCATGCCAACCGTCGTGCCGGGATTCGTCTGGCCACGGGGACCGATGCCGAGGCTGTTCACCATATCGACAAGGCCGACGTGGTGGTGTCGCTCGATGCTGATTTCCTGAGTTGGGGTCCTTCCAAGCTCAGGGATGCCCGTAACCTGGCGATTCGCCGGGAGCCGGGACCTGAAAACAAGAACCCGATCCGCCTCTATGTGGTTGAGCCAACACCCAGCATCACGGGTGCCACGGCCGATCACCGCTGGCCGCTTTCGAGTGAAGAAATTCAGGCCGTGGCGGCCACACTCGCTCGCGCGGTGGGTGTGAGCGATTTGCCCTCTGCCGCAACCGAACTGAAAGCTCCGTGGCTCGCCACCCTGGTGGCCGATCTTCAGAAGTCCAAGGGTAAGAGTCTTGTGCTGGCTGGAGAAACTCAGCCGCCGGCGATTCACGCCCTGGTTCACGCCATCAATCAGGCACTTGGCAACGTCGGTCAGACACTGACCTACCACGAGCCGGTTGCTGCCTTGGCTCCCGAGGGGCAGTCGGGCTCGATCAGCGAACTGGCCGACGATATCCGTGCGGGGCGAGTGGAAGCGCTGTTCATTCTGGGTAATAACCCGGTCTACGACGCTCCCTCTGAACTTGGTTTCGCCGCGACAGGCGCCGAGAGCTCCAGTCTTCTGCTCAAGGTGCCGACGGTTGTTCATCTTGGTCTCTTCAACGATGAGACGGCGCAGGTTTCGACCTGGCACATTCCCGAGGCTCACTTCCTCGAAAGTTGGGGCGATGTCCGTGCCTTCGATGGTTCGGCCACCATCATTCAGCCACTGATCGCGCCCCTCTACGGCGGCCGAACGGCGTCGGAAGTGCTGTCGACCCTCATCGACGGTACACCATTGCCAAGCCGCTCACTGGTTGAGGATACCTGGCGTGGAAATCGCTCGGATTCCGATTTCACGGCCTTCTGGACGAAGAGTCTTCACGACGGAGTGATCGCCGACTCGGCCGCCAAGCCGAAGAGCGTATCGCTCAAGCCACTGGCGGATATCTCCTGGCCCAAGGCGGGCACTGGCAAGTACGAACTTCTCTTCCGCCCTGATCCAACCATTTGGGATGGTTCCCACAGCAATAACGGCTGGCTTCAGGAACTGCCCAAGCCGATGACCCGCGTGGTCTGGGACAATCCCGCCCTCATCAGCAAGAAGACGGCCGATCAGGAAGGCTTGAAGGATGGAGACATCCTTAAACTCACCCTGAATGGTCGGATCTTGAAGGTGCCGGTTTGGGTCAATCCTGGGCACGCCGAGGACGCTATCACGCTGACCCTTGGCTTTGGTCGCTCAGAAGACGCCGGGTATCGTGGTCGCGTGGGTGCGGGGGTTGGGTTCGACACCTACTCCTTACGGACCCAGAATGGGTTCTGGTCGACGCGTGGCGTGCTGGTGGAAAAGACGGGTGAGAACTACCCGCTCTACTCCACCCAGGGTCACAACACGATGGTCGGCCGTGACCTCATCCGCACGGGTACGCATGCGGATTACGCCCACGACCCAACCATCGGACCGACACCGTACGGCGTTGTCATGCACCATGAGGCCGCCGGCGATCATGGGGCCGCCAATGGCCATGGTCATGCGGAAGAAACCGGGATCACGCCGCATGGGGCCGACCCTGCCAAGGGGTTGATCGGGTTTGAGTATCCCGAACCATACCGTCGCCGGAACGATGGCGAACTCGGCAATCGCTGGGGGATGTCGATCAACCTCAACGCCTGCATCGGTTGCGCTGCCTGCGTGGTGGCCTGCCAGGCCGAGAATAACATCCCGGTGGTTGGCAAGGATCAGGTTGGTCGTGGTCGTGAAATGCACTGGTTGCGAATCGACCGGTACTATGCGACCGAGTCACGCGATGCTGAGCCTTCCGCCAATCCGGCGACCCACTTCCAGCCAATTCCGTGTATGCACTGCGAAACCGCACCGTGCGAAATGGTTTGTCCTGTTGAAGCCACCAGCCACTCGGCGGAAGGCCTCAACGAGATGACGTATAACCGCTGTGTGGGTACGCGGTATTGCTCGAACAACTGCCCCTACAAGGTGCGCCGATTCAACTTCTTCCAGTATTCCGACCAGCTCACCGAGTCGCTCAAGCTGCAGCGGAACCCCGACGTCTCGGTTCGTACCCGCGGCGTCATGGAAAAGTGCACCTACTGCGTGCAGCGTTTGACCAAAGCTCGAATCGAAGCCCAGATCAAGAGCCCTGATGGCAATGATGCCGTGCCCGGTGACGCCGTGGCCACGGCCTGTCAGCAGGCTTGCCCGACCCGGGCCATCGTCTTCGGCAACATGAACGATCGGAGCTCCGCGGTGGCCAAGGCCAAGGAAGATCCTCGCAACTACTCGTTGCTGGCTGAACTGAACACACGGCCGCGTACGACTTACCTGGCCAAATTGACTAACCCCAACACAGCGATCGAGGCCTGACGTCATGGCGCAGGTGCATTCTACACACGGTCACGAAGACAACGGGCACGCCAGCTCGGAGATCCTGGGCGGTCACCAGTCGTACACGACGGTGACCGACACGATTGCCGACGTGGTGCTTAAGCGGCCTTTGGGTAAAGCGTGGCTGTTCGGTTTCGCAATTTCCTTTGCCCTCCTGATGATGTTCCTGTTTGCCGTCACGAATCTCCTGGTTCGTGGAATCGGTATCTGGGGCGTGAACATTCCGGTGGGCTGGGGTTTCGACATTGTCAACTTCGTCTGGTGGATCGGTATTGGTCACGCCGGTACTTTGATCTCGGCGATCCTCCTGCTGCTGAAGCAAGATTGGCGGACGTCGATCAATCGGTTCGCCGAGGCGATGACCCTGTTCGCTGTCGCCTGTGCCGGCCTTTATCCGCTGATGCACATGGGTCGTCCCTGGTTGTTCTACTGGCTCATGCCGTTGCCGAACACGATGGCCCTCTGGCCGCAATTCCGCAGCCCACTGGAATTCGACGTGTTCGCGGTTTCGACCTACGCCACGGTGTCACTCTTGTTCTGGTACGTCGGTCTGATCCCTGACCTGGCGACCTTGCGAGATCGTGCCACGAATCCTCTGATCAAGAAGCTTTATGCGATCCCAGCCCTGGGCTGGCGTGGCAGTGCCATTCACTGGCATCGATATCGCACGGCATACCTGCTTCTCGCTGGTATCGCCACGCCACTGGTGGTCTCTGTTCATACCATCGTGGCCCTGGACTTCACCATCGGGATCATTCCGGGCTGGCATACGACGGTCTTCCCTCCCTACTTTGTGGCGGGAGCGATTTTCTCTGGCTTTGCGATGGTGGCCACTCTGGCAATCCCATTGCGAAGCTATTTCGGGCTCAAGGATTACATTACCGACAAGCACCTGGACAACATGGCCAAGGTCATGCTGGTGACCGGCCTGATCGTGACTTACGGCTACATGATCGAAGGGTTCATGGCCTGGTATGGTGCGAATACTTACGAACGATACCAGATGCTTGTCGATCGTCCCACCGGTGCTTACAAGCATGATTGGTGGCTCTTGATCCTGTGTAACTGCGTGATGACTCAGTTGCTGTGGTTCAAGTCGATCCGCAACAACATTATTCTGCTCTGGTTGATCTCGCTCGTGATCAACGTCGGAATGTGGCTGGAACGCTATGTCATTGTTGTGATCAGCTTGCACTCTGACTTCTTGCCCAGTTCCTGGGGCATGTATCACGGAACCGTCTGGGATTACATGACCTTCTATGGAACGATTGGTTTGTTCATGACCCTGATGTTCCTGTTCGTTCGAATCCTGCCTGCTATCTCGATTGCCGAGATGCGAGAGCTTGTGCATGAGTTGCACGAGCGGGATGAGGCCAGGACCCAAGCGACACCTCCGGCGGCGAGGACGGTCTGAAATGAGTGACATCGCCACTATTCATGAGTCGTCCCATAGTCCCTCGTCGGCGGCAACCGCCGGCGAGGTCTATGGATTGATTGCTGAGTTTATCGAGCCCAATGACGTGGTTCGAGCAGCCCGACGTGCTTATCGTGCGGGCTATCGCAAGATGGATGGCTACTCACCGTTACCAGTCGCTGGCCTGGCTGAAGCGATTGGTTTCAAGAAGAATCGGGTAGCCACACTGGTTTTGATTGGCGGGGTAACGGGTGCATGTTCCGGCATGTTCATGCAGTGGTTCGCCTCCACCGTGCATTATCCGCTGATCATCGCCGGCCGTCCCTACGCGAGCTGGCCGTCGTTCGTGCCCATTACCTTCGAGCTGGGAATCCTGTTCGCCGCCTTCTCAGCAGTGTTCGGAATGTTGATTCTGAACGGTCTGCCTCAGCACTATCATCCGATTTTCAACGCGCCGGGGTTCGACCTCGCCTCGCAAAATCGTTTTTTTCTCTGTATCGAAGCCACTGATCCCAAGTTTCATCTGACCCAGACACGGGAATTCCTGGAAAGCCTTGGCGCCAGGAACATTTCCCTTGTCGAGCACTGATAGGCTCTTAGACGTGATCCGACACAAAACCCAGATCTGGGACGGTTCGGCCTGCGGTGCCGCGTCTTTGTGGCGGCAAGGTTGCCTGGCTTGGGCGCGTACCGGCCTGGCGATCAGCGCTTTACTGGCCACCAGTGGTTGCCGCTACGGCGAAATGTACGATCAGCCCAAGTTCGAACCGTACAAATCGACCTCGTTCTTTAGCGACGGAAGCTCGGCACGACCGTCCGTCCCCGGAACAGTCGCTCAGTCGGGCGGGATTGGCCGAGATGGTTCTGCGCAATATCTGACCGGAAGGGCGGCCGATAATTCCTTCATCAAGGAATTGCCGATCGAAGCTCGTGGTAAAAACCTTTCCGAGGTTTTGACCCGCGGCCAGAACCGGTACGGTATTTATTGCGCACCCTGCCACGGTTTGGATGGGGCCGGTAAGGGACCCATTGTACTCCGCGGTTTCTCGCCTCCGCCCCAGTTGTATGAGGCGAAGGTCGTCAATCAGCCGCTTGGTTACTATTTTGACGTGATTACCAACGGACATGGCGCGATGTACGGGTATGGTGCACGCATCCACAACCCTGCGGACCGCTGGGCCATCGCTGGTTATTTGCGAGCCCTGCAACTCAGCCATAACGCTCCCGCGGATCTTCCCGGATTCTCCCGCGATGATCGTGAGAAGCTTCAATCGGCTGCATCCCCTTCGCAGGCTCCGTCCCATACTGACGCAGGGCACTCTTCGGAGACCGCGAAATGAACCATAACATCGCTCCGAGCAGCGTGAGTCGTCTATCGCATTTGGCCCGCCTTTGTGGTGTTGCCGGTGCCGGTGCTTTGCTGGTCAGTATTCTTTTGATGTTGATCTCTGAGACGACTCGGGGGGCCATGCTCCCTGCGTACCTCGTTGGCTACATTTTCTGGTTCGGCATCGCACTCGGTGGCCTGATGCTCTCCATGGTTCACACCCTCACGGGAGGTGCATGGGGTATTCTGGTTCGTCGTCCTCTGGAAGCTGCTTCGCTGGCCCTGATTCCGCTGGCGGCCTTGATTATTCCTATCTTTTTCGGAATGCAGGTCCTCTATCCCTGGACACGGTCTGCTGACCCGTACATGCACCTGATTGAGGAAAAGACGGCGTTCTTGAACGTTCCGGGCTTCATACTCAGGACGGTCGTGTACTTCGTGATCTGGATCACCTTGGCTCTGCTATTTAACATCGCGTCTAATCGCCAAGACAAAACCACCAGCCACGCCCCAACCCGTTGGTTGGCGCTCCTGAGTGGACCTGGTGTGGCTCTTGCCTTCTTGTGCGCCACGTTCGCCGGTGTTGATTGGCTGATGACGATGGAGCCCGACTGGTATTCCTCAATTTTTGGGGCGATGTTGATTGTCGGCTGGGGCCTTTGCACCTGGTGCATGACGGTTCTGGTGACGACCTACTTGCGGGATGATCCATCGGTGGACCCTGTTGCCCGTCCGCGGATCTACAACGATCTTGGCAACCTGATGATGGCCTTCATCATTCTGTATGCCTACACCTCGTTCATCCAGTTCCTGATCATCTGGGCGGGTAATCTTACCGAGGAAATTCCTTGGTATCTGCGACGCGTGCGTGGAGACTGGTGGTACGTGATGACCGCGCTCATCATTTTTCACTTCTTCGTTCCACTTTTCACGCTCTTCATGAAGGGTTTGAAGCGTAATCCGCAGACCTTATCGTTGATTGCGATCGGCTTGATCGCGATTCACATCGTCGATCTTACCTGGTTGGTTGTTCCTGCTCGGGTACGCGAACCGTTGAGCCACGAAGCCGAGCAGATTCCCTGGCTGACTATCATATTCATACCACTGGCGCTTGTCGCTGTTGGTGGCATCTGCGCTGCGACGTTCTTCACCGTGCTTCGCTCAAGGCCGCTGGTGCCGGTCAATGATCCATCGTGGGATCGTATTCCACCGATCTGGCAGCAGGAAGCCTTTGAACGTGAGTTCGAAGACGATGCTGATCTCGACTATGGTGGTGGTCACCTCACTCCAGCCGCATCGGGAAGGTAATACAGCCATGTCCGACATGATTCCCCAGACTGGCAGTGAACCGCGGTTTGTATCTGGTTCACACCATACCTCGGAAGACGTTCCCCTGAGTGCGATCCTGGGTATCGTCGTTGTCGTCTCGCTCCTTTGCATTGTCTCTGCTGCTTTCCTCGCCGGTGGAATGTCTTACCTTCAAGTGGGTGTTGATAAGGAACAGGCTCATCGTCCAGCTCTCCTGAGTCGTCTCACGGGTCTATACGGCGAGGCGGGACCTGCCGTAATCGGTGAGAACCCGGTCAGTGATTATCGTCGAAATCCCGACTCTGTACCCGCGTTGAAAGAAGCTCAGCTCGCGACGAGTGACACTGCATACGGCTGGGTAGAACCCGGCAAGGTTGCTCGCATCCCGGTCAGCCGCGCTATAGCCATTCTTTCAGAAAAAGAAACCTTACCCGAGCTTGCCGTACCGGCTCCCTCGGCTGAGATTAACCCGGCCGATGCGGTCCGTCGGGCACGTGAAGTTCCAGCACCTCAACCGCCGGTTTCTAGCTCACCCAAAGGCCAATGATTTCTCGCACGCGGCTCTATTGCTCTTGGCTTGCCGGCGGTCCACGCAGGGTTACTCTGGCGTTGCTCGTGGCGCTGGTGTCTGTGTGTCACCCGCTTTCGGTTCATGCTCAGATGACTGAGGCAGGTGCCCCGGGTCAACCTCCTCGTCCCGGTACCATGCTGCAAAAGGCCGGTTTCGATCAACGCCTGGGTGAAACAATCCCTCTGAATTTGACCTTTCGAGACGAGTCGGGCGCGATCGTTCAGCTTTCGGATTATTTCGGGAAGCGTCCCGTCATCCTCACGCTGGTCTATTATCGCTGCCCGATGCTTTGTGGTCAGTCACTGGTGAGTCTGACCCGCAGCCTTCGTTCCATGAATCAATCTGTAGGAGAGGATTTCGAGATTGTGACCGTGAGTTTTGATGCCAAGGAGACTCCTGACCTCGCGCAAGCGAAGAAACAAGCGTTTCTTGAACATTACGATCGACCACGGGCCTACAAGGGTTGGCATTTTTTGACGGGTGATCAGACTTCGATCGACGCACTCGCCGAATCTGTGGGTTTTCGATACGTATTCAATGGAGCGAACGGTCAGTTCGCCCATGCTGCTGGGTTGGTGATACTCTCTCCATCTGGCCTGATTACTCGTTACTTTCTTGATATTGACTACCCACCGAAAGAGATTCAATCCTCTTTGGCCAAGGCTAATGCTGGAGTGATTGGCGCAGCGGTGGGTCAGATTCTGATGCTCTGTTATGACTACGATCCCAACACCGGCAAGTACACCTTGGCTGTGATGCGGATTCTGCAGTTTCTGGGGATAATCACTGCGTTATTCCTGATTTCTTACGTTTCACTCATGTTGTGGCGTGAGCGGCAAACCGGTCGGTTAACCGCTCCCTCCTCAGGTTCCATAGGTTCTACTTCCAGTGTCGCTCCGGCCCATTCCGAGCCGGTTGTCGTCGCCAGCTCAGCGGGGGGCGTTTGACTCCATGTGGAATTTCCGTCTTTTCCCTGAACAGGCCTCGTCGCTTGCCAGTCGCTATGACTTCAGCTTCTGGTACCAGGTTGCGATCTGTGCTTTCTTCACCTTTTTCGTGTCACTCATCACACTGGTCCTGTCGATCAGGTACCGGCGTGGTAGTAAGGTGAACCGCGATCATCCGCCAACTCACAGCACCATTCTTGAGGTGATCTGGACGGGTGTTCCGTTCGTGATTTTGATGTCGATGTTTGCGGTCTCTGCAGTTGTTTTTGTGGAACAGTACACTCCGCCAGCTGATGCCTCCACGATCGACGTGGTTGGTAAGCAGTGGATGTGGAAGGTTCAGCACCCAGCCGGCAAGAAAGAGATCAATGAATTGCATGTTCCCTTGGGACAAGCTGTGCGCCTGCACATGATCTCACAGGATGTCATCCACAGTTTTTACGTTCCGGCTTTTCGCGTCAAACAAGACGTTCTCCCTGGCCGTTATACGGAACTTTGGTTTCGGGCTACCAAGCTGGGTCGGTTCCGACTTTTCTGCACGGAATACTGCGGAACCGATCACTCGGCCATGGGTGGATATGTTGAAGTCATGACCCCGGCCGATTACGAACTATGGCTCGAATCTGGTACCTCGGGTGTTACGCAGATCGAGCAAGGTAAGAAGCTTTTCACACAGTATCACTGTGCAGGATGTCATAATGAGAATGCCACCGTTCGGGCTCCTCGCCTGGAAGGTGTGTACGGTAAGCCGGTCCCCATTCAGCATGGTGACCAGGTTGAGTTCGTGAAAGCCGATGACCGGTACATTCGCGATTCGATTCTGTTACCCAAGTCTCAGGTGGTTGCTGGCTACCAGCCTCTGATGCCGTCCTACGAAGGCCAGATCAACGAAGAAGACCTCCTCAAGATCACCGCTTACATCAAGTCACTCGCGCTCAAGTCCGAAGCGCTGCCTGCGCATGTTCCTGAGTACGATGTGGATAAGGGTATGCCGGGTGCACGCGGTACAGAGTCTGAATATGACGTGGATAAGGGCCTGAAGCCCGGAAGGGAAGCTGGTGAAAAACGATGAGCACCTCCGTTCACACTCCTGGTTCCGTTCAGGGTCGCTCGAGCACTTCCTCGATCGAACCTCTTAACTACCTGACCAACGGTCATACCGTGAAGTCTTGGTTGTTAACATACGATCACAAGCGGATTGCACTGCTCTACCTTGCCGGTGTTGTGTTCTTCTTCCTGGTTGGTGGCGTGATGGCCATGACCATTCGCATGGAGTTGTTAACCCCAGGCGGAGACGTACTTTACTCGCCAGACGGTTACAACCGGGTTTTTACCGTCCATGGCGTGGTGATGATCTTCTTCTTCCTGGTTCCCTCGGTGCCTGGGGTACTTGGGAATTTCCTCTTACCGCTGATGATCGGTGCGCGTGACCTTGCGTTCCCGAAGATCAACTTGATGAGCTGGTACATTTACATCATCGGCGGTACCTCTGCTCTCATCATCGTTCTGCTGGGCGGCATCGACACCGGTTGGACCTTTTACGCCCCGTTCAGTACCACATTCTCGAACAGTCTCGTAGTTCCCGCTGCGATCGCCGTCTTCATTACTGGCTTCTCTTCGATCCTGACGGGACTGAATTTCCTGGTAACGACGCATACTATGCGTGCACCCGGGATGACATGGGGTCGGCTGCCCCTTTTCGTCTGGGCGATTTATGCGACCAGTTTGATCATGATACTGGGTACCCCTGTTCTGGCTGTCGCCATTGCCTTGATCGGCGTTGAGCGGGCGTTTGGCGTGGGGATTTTCGACCCGGCTCTCGGTGGGGATCCGATTCTGTTCCAGCACCTGTTCTGGTTCTACTCCCATCCTGCCGTTTACATCATGCTCTTGCCGGGTATGGGTGTGGTCAATGAGATTATCCCCTGTTTTGCTCGCCGGCCTATCTTCGGTTACAAGGCGATGGCTGGCGCACTACTCGGGATTGCCGTGCTGGGCTTCGTTGTCTGGGGCCACCACATGTTTGTGAGCGGTCAGTCGATGTATGCCGGCCTGGTCTTCTCGTTCCTGACCTTCTTCGTAGCCGTACCTTCGGGTATCAAGGTGTTTAACTGGACCTCGACGATGTACAAGGGGTCAGTTTCCTTCGATACGCCCATGCTTTACGCAATCGCCTTCATCGGTCTGTTCACCATTGGTGGTGTTACCGGTCTGATCCTGGCCTCGCTTGGCGTGGACGTTCACCTACACGATACCTATTTCGTGGTGGCTCACTTCCACTACGTCATGGTCGGCGGCACTACGACGGCGTTCCTGGGTGGGATGCATTTCTGGTGGCCCAAGATGACCGGCCGGATGTACCCAGAACTGTGGGGCAAGCTTTCGGCCCTGGTCGTCTTCATCGGTTTCAACCTGACGTTCTTCCCTCAGTTCCTCCTCGGTTATCTGGGTATGCCCCGGCGCTATTACGAGTATCCTCCTGAGTTCCAGGTCCTCAATGTTTTGAGTTCAGCAGGAGCGACAATTCTTGCGACCGGTTTCTTGATGCCGATCATCTACTTCGCTCTCTCCCTGAAGCTTTCTCCGAAGGCTGGACCGAATCCTTGGCGAGCCACGGGTCTGGAATGGGAGACGAGCAGTCCACCTCCCACCGAGAACTTTACCGGTACTCCGGTGATCACTACCGATCCTTACAACTATAGTCCTGTAGACTCCGAGCGGCTCCCCTGGGATCCGTTTGGATCGACCACTCCCGAGGAGGTCGCGCATGTCGGCTGAGTCTGCCACCCTGTCCGTGGGCTCGCATGTCCACGGACATGGGGCCGAACCTGGTCATGGTTCACACCATGACTCTGGCCACGGTCACGACCCGAATGTGGCCCACCAGTTCGATGATGCTGCTCAGCAGCACGAATCGGCCATGCTCGGTATGTGGTCGTTTCTGGCGACGGAAGTCCTCTTCTTCGGAGGACTCTTCTGTGCCTACCTGGTCTATCGCACAACCTCTCCACTGGCGTTTGTGCTGGCCAGCCAGCATTTGAACGTGATCATGGGAGCTTTGAACACCGGTGTGCTGCTTGTCAGCTCGCTGTTCATCGCCTTGGCGGTTCGCGAAGCTCAGCTTGGCAATGCCAAAAAGGTGAACTTCTACCTGCTGGGTACCATCATTCTGGGCGCAGTGTTCCTCTTGGTGAAGGCCTATGAATGGAACACCGATTATCATGAGGGTCTGGTTCCGTTCGCCAGTAATTTCAAGATCCCCGAGCATAATGCCGAGGAAATGGCCCACAACGCGACCCCTGCGGGTCGGTTCAAGCTTTTCTGGGTGCTTTACTTCTTCATGACCGGCCTGCACGGCATTCACGTGATCATTGGCCTGGTGATGTTTGGTATTGTGATGGCGATCGTCAAGAATCGGAGCCAGACGGGCAAGGATTATGCGAACTTGATTGAGGTCACCGGTCTTTACTGGCACTTCGTCGATATCGTTTGGGTTTTCTTGTATCCGCTCATGTACCTGATCCACCCGGTAACCGGGGGCGGTGGTCACCACTGATGAATACTCACGCATCACACAATTCGAATGAATATCATCCGCACATCACCTCGGTTCAAGCGAACCTGGTTGTTTTTGCTCTCTTGATGTTGCTGCTTGTCCTCACGGTGGCGGCCGCCTACACGATCACTGGCACGCTTGGTATCGTGGTGGCCATGATCATTGCCACCGTCAAGGCCGTTTTGATTCTTGCCTACTTCATGCATGTGAGGTTCGGAAGCAAGCTCCAGTTGATCTTTGCAACCTCGGCATTCTTCTGGCTGTTGCTTCTGTTCGGTATCACCCTCATGGACTATGTCTCGCGTGGGTGGTTACATATTGACGGCAAGTGATTTTCGCTGTCGGTTCGCTATGTTGGACAAATTCAAGGCCGGTCCCCAATGTGGGGATCGGTCTTTTTTGTTGCGCCGCTGATGGTCGAGAATCGTATTGCCTGGCTGGTTCAATCGCTGTCGGTCATGCGCATGAAGACGTATGGATGTCGTAATCAATAGGTACTGTGAACAATCATGCCCCGGCTGGAATCGGTATAACATGGGCCGTCGCTTTCTGAGGCCGTGGGATGCTCTTGCGGCTTCAGTTGTCGTGTTTTTACCCGTCATGGCGTGTTTTTCAACGGTTCCTTGACTTCGTTTGCCACCCTTTCGATGATAAGGTCAGTGGTGTCCAGGTACGTGGATCTCATGGATGAGTCTGTGGTCGTTCCTGATGAAGGAATTGGGGTCATCTGTGGGCTGTGGCCTGAGGCGGTCTCGATGGTTGGTTGAGGTTGTACTGACGCGGCCGTGTGGGCCAAGGGCCAGATCCCTGGTCCGGAGGAGTAGAATGATGGAGCTGTTCCTGGACCGTGTTGACGCTGGACGTCAGCTTGCCAACGCCCTCTCCGAGTTCGCCCATAGCCCTGACGTCGTTGTTCTGGGGTTGCCCCGGGGTGGTGTGCCGGTTGCGTATGAGGTGGCTTGCGCGTTGGGCGTTCCTCTGGATGTCTTGGTGGTACGGAAAGTTGGGGTGCCAGGGCAGGAAGAGCTGGCGATGGGTGCCGTGGCCAATGGGGATGTTCTGGTTTGTAATGAGCCTGTGATCGATTCTCTTGGAATTTCGATGGCCGAGGTTCGCTCGGTGGCTCAACAAAAAAGTTTGGAAGTGGTGGAACGTCAGCGACTTTTTCGGGCCGGCCGTGCACCCTTGGAGGTTGATGACAAAATCGTGCTGGTGATTGACGATGGGCTGGCGACGGGAGCAACCATGCGCGCGGCTGTGCAGTCACTTCGAATGCGTCGACCGCGTCAGATTATCGTGGCGGTTCCCGTAGCATCAGCCGAGGCCCATGCCGACCTTGCGAACCTGGCCGATCGTTGTGTCTGTTTGCAGATACCCGAGCCATTTCACGCCGTTGGTTATTGGTACAGGCATTTTGATCAGGTGAGTGATGCCACGGTTTGTTCCTTGCTTGAGCGGCAGGGAAGGCCGTCTGTTCGACCGTCCTCCTCGGTTGCATCCGAATATTGACCGAAACCCCAGCGTTAAGGGACACAGCCATGACTCCGGTTTCAGGCATCATGATGGACGCGCGTGAGATTGTGATTGTGTGTGGCAAGAAGCGAATTCGCGGCACGCTGGCTATTCCCGATCATCCGCGTGGGGTTGTGGCCTTCGCGCACGGGAGCGGTAGCAGTCGGTTCAGTCCCCGGAACCAACATGTGGCGGGAGTGCTTCAGTCGCGCGGCCTTGCCACGCTACTCATCGACTTGCTGGAAGAGGACGAGGCCGAGGACCGTGACTGTGTATTCGATATTCCGCGACTGGTGGTCCGGCTTCAGGCGGCGGCTGATTGGCTTGGTCAGGAAGCCCAGCTTCGCGGGCTTCCGCTTGGCTACTT
>Ga0007796_10000041_pt1 | contig 26736 bp, 14 predicted proteins | sample CryBogmetaGMA0M_FD_60373 | JGI IMG/M metagenome (GOLD analysis project Ga0007796, IMG submission 60373) | Freshwater microbial communities from Crystal Bog, Wisconsin, USA - MA0M | ecosystem: Environmental > Aquatic > Freshwater > Lake | place: Crystal Bog, Wisconsin, USA | collected 2009-07-06 | reverse complement strand
CTATCGGTGGGGTCAATTATGTCTGTGATTATTTGTTCAACTAATGTCTTTCCATCATCTGTAATCAATGGGTTCGTGAGGTCAACAATTTTTTTGTTTGTGATATAAAACTCTTCTCCAAGTATAGTTGATTTTGTTTTACCAGTCAAAAGATTTGATAAAGTTTTAATAGGTTTCTTTTGCGGGATATTTCGTGCAATATCGAGTAATTCTTCCACAGTGCAGGGTTTTTCCTGCACTTGAGGGAAATACTTTATTAAAGTTTTTTCTCCGAGACCTTCGATACCATCTATGTTATCTGATTTGTCTCCTGTGAATATTTTACAAAGTAAAACATTATAATGTGGAATGTTAACCTTATTAATGACGATATTATCCCCATTACCGAAGTATTGCTTTGAGATGGGAGAATACACGCTGATATTCTCGTTAATCAACTGGGTAAGGTCCTTATCAGCTGAGAAGATGATTATCTGCTCATCGGTAGCAATCTTACAATAATAGGCGATAAGGTCATCTGCCTCATTATCAATCATTTCAACTTGTCTTACAAAAATTTCTTCGAGGTATTGTTTAACCCTTGATTGTTGATTAAGATACGACTCGTACTTGTACTCATTCATATCTTGGCGTCTGTTCGCCTTATATTGTGGGTAAATTGATTTACGGATGGAGGAATTGGAATCCCAAAATACAACCACCTTATCGTGGTCATGTTCTTCTAAGAATTTTCTAAGGATGTTTATAAAGTGATAGATTCCACCTAAATGGTCTCCATCACTGTATAAATCTCTTACTCCGTGAAATCCTATTTTGAATAAATTGTTTCCGTCTACTAAAAGTGTTTTAGTCACTTTGTTAAATTAGAGGTGATAAAAATTGTTTCTTACTCGCTGATATCATCAGTTGTTTCTTCTAAGGTTAACTCACCAGTTCCTGATAAGATACCGTTCCAATATTGGGAATACTCTTTCTTATAAGATTCCAAAGCTTCTTTAGTATCTTCAATATATCCTTGTGGTACTGCAATTAACTTTCCATCATTATACCCCAAACCATTTACGTGGTTCTTCAATATTGAAATTTTAGTTCTGATAGCATATCTCACAGTTCTTCCTCCTTTGGTTGCCGTGATATGGTTGATACCCGCACTTGCTTGATTACCAAATAAGAATACTAATGAAGATGCTAACCATAACGCCTCTCCACCTTTTGCTTTGATTGTAGGTTGTCCAAACGGATTGTCGGGAAGAGCAACCCAAGGTTGATTAACAACAACTAAAGTATTGTAATATGCATAATCTTCTTTCTTTGATTTAGAAATTCTTGAATGAACTCCCATACCAATTTTGTCAGCAAGTGTTGCAGCGTTATGTTGCTTACCACCCTTACCATCGAAGGTCATCTTACAAGGGATTGAACCTACAGAATCCCAAAGGAATAAAATAGATTGTTGTATTTCACCTTTCTCTTGAGCATCTAACACTTCATTAATGAAATCTGTTACTTGTTCAATATAGTCAAAACTGTCGTTGAAGATGAAATCACCATCCCACTCACCGTCAGAATTCTTTTTAGCACCCAAACCTAACTCAACAGCATGTTCCCAACTCCACTTCTTTTCGGTAATGATAAAGACAGGTAAATGACCTTTCTTTTGTGCATCAGCAGCTGCTAAAATCATAGCAGTTGTTTTTGAACTATTACTATGTCCCAAGAACATATTGATGCCACCCATAACAGGACCTGGTAATCCACTGGCACTTAAGAACGCTTCACCACAAAAATAGTAGCTAGTTTCTTTATACTTTGTTTTGGTTGAGAATTTATCTTTGAATCCTCCAACCTCTTTTTTCTTAATTCCCGCCATCTTCTATTCTTTTAATGCTTGGTAATTTATTTGTTTTGTTTCGGTTGTAGAATATTTTATCCTCTTCATAAAGTTCACCTATTTCATCTTCATGGAATGTTATTAGTTTGATAATTGACTCACCTTCACCACCTTCTTCTTCTCTTAACATACCGAATAAAACGGTATCACCAATTTGTTTAGGTCTTCCTGAGAAGTATCCTTTATCTTTTAACTGACTCAATATCTCGTAAGATATCATCTTATTATCTCTTAACTGTAAGTCAACTTCTTCTTTGAATGTCATATTATAGATTAAAAAGGGTGGAGTATTATCTCCACCCGTATAATTTAGAATGGTAAATCTGAATCCACATCAGCATCTGCTTGTGGGTCAACCATTTTAGATGGTGTTGATTTTTTTGTTCCACCAAAACTTTCTTCAGATACTGTTGCGTCTCCGTAAACATATCCACCCTTATCGTTATCCCATTTTGGAGTTTCTCCTCTTGCGATAGCTTCAAGATATTCTACAGGTTTTTTACTATATACATCATTCCATGTTAACTCGTCATTAATCCAAGCATTTGCTTGTTCTTTTTCTTCGTGAACAGGACCTTGGTCTTCATACATAATTGTTGATACACTTGTATACTCTTTACCAGCAGGTGTTTTAGATTTTGTTAACTCGATGATTAAGTCACGTCCTTTTTCAGGGTCAGTGATGTCGCCTTTGTTTCTCCAAATAGGAATGATTTTATCCAAGATACCATCGTTCTTGTAGTTGTGTTTGAATCTCCAAAACTTTGGACCATCTTCTTCGTGGTCTCTGTCGATTACTTTTACAATATAGAACTTACGAGACTTATATTGTTTCGCCAATTCTTTATCTGATTCTTTGCCAGTTGACATCAACTCCTCATAAACCTCATTCAAAGGTGAACGTTCGTTGTTATTCTTAGCTGGGTCATAGAACTTTTGCCATTGTCCACCTACTTGAATTTCATGATACCAAGCCTCTTTGAAAGGTGATGAACCATCTGTTGTTGGTAGGATTCTAATTTTTCTTTGACCTGATTTCTCTTTATCACCAAGGATTAAAGCGAAATACTTTTTCATTCTTTCGTCTTGCGACATTTTACTTTGGGCCCCGCCCGATGCGTTTTGTGATTTCTCATACTGTGCCAATACGGCGTCTAATACATTACTCATTTTTTTTAAATTAAATTATTAAATTGTTTATAAAATATAGTAATAAATAAGGCGGATGTCAAATAAAAAAGGTCATCTTTCGATGACCTTTTAATTTATTTTTAACGTTTGAATTCGTCGTTGTACTTGTCTCCTCCACCTGGTTGGAATGAATTTTTAATATCATTTACATTAATATCTTTCACATCATCTGTGGTTAAAATATAATCATGTTTTCCAGTTTTTTCCATATCTTCTTGTTTATCATCGAAGAATTGTGATAACTTTTGGTTGAATGGATATGAATCTAAACTTCTTAATTCTAATTTTTCTTGTGGTGTTTTTTCTCTATATTTTTCAATCTTATTTTCAAGAGCGTTCAGCTTGTTCATAATATTATCCATCTCACCTAACTTAGATTCAAGATTTTGAATTTGACTAAATAGATTTTCAAAGTATTCATTTTGTTTGTTCTCAATATTTTTTTGAGAATCTACTAAATCAGTGATATCCAACGTTTCAGTTCCTTCGTCATCAGCATCACCTTTATCTTCTGATTTGCCTTTATCATCAACCTTTTCAACATCTGGGTCATTATCCACATCAATTTTTTGTGGACCTGCATCAGGTGCTGGTGGCGGTGTCGCCTCAGCTGGTGCTGGTGGTGGAGGTGCTCCCTCTCCTTCTCCACCTTCAGGTGCTAATGCTCCCAAATCAGGCGGTGGTGCCGCTTGTTCTAAGATATAGTTATTAATATTCTTATATCTTTCAATCTCGCTGATAATTTTTTTATCTAAACTCATTTTGTTATCCGTTTAATAAAGTCTTAACTCCTCTCGCAGTTTCAACTCTAACTCTTTTATTTATTGTTGTTTGATGACCCGCTCTTTCAATTAGACCATCTCTTTCTCTTACAGTATAACAATCGCCTGTATCCAAGTCACAAACTTGTTTAGTTCCATCTCCATTATCTTCCTCAGAATATCTCACTGATTTTCCAAGGTAATTGTTTAATGATGTTCTTAAATCCATAAAAAATCTTTTATTATAAATATATTGTTATGTTATAAAGTGAAGGGTGGGCTTACCACGGTTTGTTTTAACACTTCTCCACCATTTGGTGATGTATAACCATATGGTAAATACTCCACGACAAAATTGAACTTACCTACAGAATTAATTATCCAAACATAAGTATATTTTGTATCGGAACCTAATGAATATGTTGCTGAAACAGGTAATCCATCCGACCCTATAACTATTTTACTCACTAAATTACTATCTTCAAATTTAGGAGCATTGAATTTATATGTAATATATCCTCCACTTTGTTTTTTAACGTTAAAGTATTGGGGTCCATCTCCTTGTATAAATGCACTTTCTCCAACAAATGTTATTGATAATGGTTGTTCGGCAAATGTATTTTTTACAGGTGTAGGTGTTGTGGATGTTCCATCACTATAATTGAAATTAAACGATTGAACCGTTGGTTGTGGATGTTTAACTTTATCACCCGCATTTGCAAGAACATTAAATTGAATCGTAACTATTTGTGTTGATTTAATCGGTGTTGTCTTAAATGGTTCACTTGTTGTTAATATAGTGGTAATATCATCACGTGTTATTGTAAATGTGTTATTGTTTACAAAATCACTCTTTTTCATTGTAACCTGAACATTTAATCTTTGTGTTGTGTTGTTGTTACTTGTTATAACATCAAAAACAGATATATTCATTTCAACACTCTTATCGAGAACCCAAACTCCAGCATCAGGGTTAACACTAACTGTTAACTTATTAGTTATCTTACCTCCCGCCAAAGTTTCTGACTTGGACAATAACGTTACAGGTCCAGTATTTTGTGGATTGGTATTTGTATTATTTGCATTTGGTGCTGTTGTATTTGATTGATTGTTTCCCGCATATCCACCTGGCGATGATGCTGCGGATGCAACATAAGCTGGGTCATATTTGAATATGGTTTCAATTGAACCATTTCCGTAAGGACTTTTAGCAAGTATTTTACAATTTGTTAAAACTTTTCCAGTACCAATTTGTGGTAATGGGAATCTTAAAGTTTCATCATTCAGATAAGTAATATCTTTAGCTAAGATAGTTGCTAAAACTTGTTGTTCGTTTGTTGGGTTCACGAGAACAATATCCGTAACAATTGCTAAATTTCTTCCATTGATTTGAACTAACGTACCCATATTACCTGTTATTGGTGAGAACGATGTTATCAATGGTGGTGGACAAGTGTTTCCCGCTAGTGGGGCTTTTAATGTTGGTGTTTGTGTCACTCCTGGTTGTTTTAATTTATCTTGTTGTGCCTTTATTTGTTCTTTTAATTGTTTACCTGTTTCAGGTACAATAATTTTAACCGTTACACACGAATCTAATGCCTTACTGATTGTTTGTCTTACAGGTTCAAAATCATCTTTATGTGATTGATAATAATCAACACTAACATTTTCTTTAGGCCAGTTACAAACATAATACTGTGGTAAACCGTCTCTTAAAATTCTTGAGACATTAGCTCTAAGTCTTGATGCCATAAATTGTATGTAATTATTAAGAGATTCAAATTTAACCAAAGGTTCTGATTTTCCTGATGTTGATGCGGATGTTTTCACATTAACACACGCATATGATTTGGCAAACTTATCAGTAGTAGGGGACCAATTTAGATATAAGGAAATTCCTCCGAAATTGTTATTATATCCTTTAAAGCTACCGTTGTTATTACTGTTATTTTCGTAGGATGTTATATATGATATTGTATAAATTATTGCTTGAAGAGGTTTTTCACCAGGTAATTCTTCATCTAATACCTTTGCAAATTCCAAACCAGTCAATGGGGTTAACAGTGGTTTTATATTTTCATAATTTGAATAAACATTAGTATCAACATTACTTACACAACTGTTTGATGTGTCAGGCGTATTATTAGCCTTTTGTACAACTTGACTTCCTTTTTGAGTGTTTGTAATTGGTGTAATAGTTGGAGTATCTTTTTTAATTTTTAAGATGGCTTGTAAATTAGTTAATAAGTTTTGGTTGATACTTTGTAAAAAGTTATCAATTGATGGCAAGTCATAAATTCCTTGTCTTACACCTGTGAATGTTGTTTGGAAATTTCCTGGCGTTATGTGATGTTGAACATCTAAAATCATATAAGGACCATTAAACATTGGTACATGTCTCAAGTTAAAATACATAGATGGTTGTAATAGAGCGTTACCCAAACAAGTCACCGTTGCTTTATAACTCCTTTGTTTATACAAATTAAATAAACCTACGTTTTGAGTTGCAACATTTCTACCTGTCGCATTATTCACCATAGTCAATTGAGTGTTAATTGTCTCAGATGTTGCGGTTCCATTTTCTTGTGAAACACTAAATGAATAAAATATGTTTTGATTTCTTATACCTAAATCAATATTAAATCCAACACATCTATTTGATAAAGCCCAATCTTTTTTGTTTTGTTGATTTTCAATTAATGGATTTTCAGATGCCCTTCTCATTTCAAAGGCATCGTCTCTATATCTAAAATTACCTTTAGGTAAATCCAAGTATTGTGAAGGTTTGCCTGCGTAGAAACAAACCATTTTGGGACCTGAGTTTCTATAATCAACGTCCAAGAATGTTCCCCACATACTATTAGCAAATTGTAATGAACCTTCAGGTTGTGGTATCGTAGTTCCGTCAACGTCCTGTATGTTATAGAAGTTAACATAACCAGGTAAGTTCATCACCACAAAATTATTCTTGATTAAGATACCGCTTACAAAAGTAAAAACACTCATTACTTGGTTTAGAGAGTTTTCAGAGAACATATTTTGTAAATCAAATATGTCTATCAAAATTGTGTCTCCAATATTTCTCGAGGCTCTATCTAAAAATAACATATCCTCAAACAAAGTTTTTGTTTTGAAGTCATCCCCTGATATCCATTTGTCGTTAAGAGCCTTAAATACTTCATAAATCTCAGCCTTACTTTGGTCTCCACTTACCGCACTTGATATAACTTTTGCAGGTAATTGTTGTTGGTTAGGAAGTTTCAATCTAACTCCAGCTAATACTAAATTCAAGAAATTATTTTGTAATTCAGTTTCGGAATTCAAATATAGTCTAAGTTGATTTTTAAATGGTGCTGCACTTAATTGTGGTGATTCTAATTTTCTTGCAGCATACATCTTAATTAATGGTGCCAATATTACAACATTATTCGTACTAAATTCAATATCATTATCAACAAAAAAGTCAGTAATATATGAACCTGTAGAACTATATTCAACCCCTTTAATTGTTGAAAATCCAACTTCGGTTTCCAATGCTAACCAAGCTTCAGGATTTTGAATTTTAGATTGGCTTAATAACACATTACCACCTTTTGTTGGTAGACTACCAATAACATAATGTTTGAACACGATTGGGTCTGTTATTATAGGAGTACCTAAATAAGATAAATAAGAATCAAATATTCTTCTTCTATACTTCGACGGATTACCATTCTTGAATAAAATGTCATATTGTAAGAACGCAGTTAATTCATTCTTTACAAATTCATTTTGTGTGTTAATTGTATTTTGAAAAAATTCTAAATCTCCTTGTCCACTTGGTGGTGCAGGAACTGTCATCATACTTCTTAGTAAAGATTGAAAGTTTCTGAAGTTAGCATTTAGATTGGTTGTAGATGTATTGTACTGAGCGCTATCTTGAGTTGTGTCCGCGTTTGTTATTGGTTTACAGAAATTTAAAAACTCTTGTTCAAATTTATCCAAATCTCTTTTTTCAAAAACTCCAAAGATGTCTTCTATCTTAGAATAATCATCAGTAGTCAATAACTTAAATGGTGATTGGTCTGTTGTTTTAGGGTCAATGTGGTTAATGTATTCATACGGTGTTGGCATTACAATTTGATTGTTATCAAAATAACCAAAGTTTGGTGTTGACCAAATGGTTCTAACAGAACCATTATACATACTCGTGTTGTTAGTCAAGTTCACAACCGTTTGTGGGGCTGAGGTTACATTGATAACGCACTCATCAATTGTTTGATTTATCTGAGAGCCAAATGATGGAACAATAAAATACTTGTTACCTTTTGTATTTGTTTTTGGGTCACAGTTTGAAGTAATCAGCTCTGTGTCAGGTAATAGTACTGACCAAGTTTTTAATATCAAATTTTTAGAACCTTGTTTCAATCCATTAATTTTTGAATCAGGGAAACTAAATATTTTTACACCCGAATCAATACTTTTTTGGATGTCTGAATTATTATAGCCAGTATACAACTCATATCCATTGAAGAACACATTAAAGTCGTTCATCAGTTGTGGGTAAAATCCTGTATTGATTGTTATAATATCATTACTTTCTTGTTGGAGGACGATACTTTCCTTTTGTCCTTGATAAACAAAATCATAGGTTTGAGTTGTTGAACTAAGAACAGGACTATAGTTTACAATATATTCAAAGTTTTTCCAAACATTGGTTAAAATGTCTACACCAGACTCTTTGTATTTTTTATATCTATACCAAATAGAACCTAACTTAATCATCCAAGCATATGGTATTTTATGAATGGCTCCAAACTTATTAAAACAAGAAGATATAAAATCTAATTCAGACATTGTTGTTCCATCTAAATTTTTATATCTTTCACTCAAAGAAGCTAATGGTAAAGAATTCAAAAACAAATAAGCAGCTTGTACAAATGGATACGGCGAATTACTTCTAATTCCTTGTACGCCAGTTTGGATTGAATTCACAAAGTATGGTGTATTCAACAAAGAAGTTGTTTTTGTATAAGGTAATCCTCCAGTCAACAAAGTTGCTATTGATGCTGTTGGCTCATTATGTACTGGCGATACGTAACTGCATTTACCTTCCGTTAATGCAAAATTATTTGGTGTTCTTAATGTATAAAAAGAAGTTAATCCATAACCATTCTTAACATTTGTTAATGCATCTATTGTTGGGTTAGCGTAGTGAGTGTATGAGAAGTTTGTTACAGGTCTGTTATAAGTAAAATTATAGACATCATTAAAATTTGAAATTATCTTCCTTGGTTCAAAAACCGTTAAAGATTTTTTTGTACTATAAACTTCATTGTTTTGAGTTTTGGCTCCATCAGGTAAATTATTTAAACACCAATTTGGGTCCGAAAATGGTAATACATCAACAATCAATTTATCGTTTGTCGCAACTGCAATTAAATTTTTCAAAGCCACCGAGTCTGTATGCATCTGTGGTATTTGACCTAATTCAAGTGTACTAAGAATTGCTGTTGGGTTTTCTGTTATTGTTCTGATATATGGTGTAACAAAAAAATCTCTTATAAAGTCTTGGTATGATTTTCCTGTACCTCCGTTCGAAAAGTTTTCAAGATTTTGTACATAATTCTGCGCATTCAAATCATAGTTTTTTAATTTCAAACTAAGATAAGGCGCACTAATATTGATACTATCGTAAATGTTATTAACCTCAGCCTCACTATTTAACTTTATCAAATCATTTATTTGGTTTGAGTTGGCTCTAATTAATCCTGAATAATGAGATGTTAGAAATTGTCTTTCCCAAATTTCATAAAAGAATTTTAACTCTTCTTTATTTAGATATGTTAATCCTGCAGACGGAAACTCGATTGCATTAATATTAATATTATTAGTATAATTTTGATTTTGTAACGTATCAGGTACTTCAGGAGCGTTGAATTTTTTAGTGAGTCCTTTCAAATATTCCTCTACAAACTCAACCTCAGGCCATTTATCATATAGATATCCTTGTGTTAAATCTGAAACTGAAGGGTCTCCAATATATTTTAATTGAAATCTACCCTTTTTATCTTCAGGTGTTTCAACAAAAAATTGAGGCCACGGATAAATTGGAATTTGTGAATAGTCATAGTTTGAATTGTCAGATAATGATTGTGGTGCAACAGGAAGATTATCTCTACTATCAGAACTTTGGGCTGATGAAATATTATTTAATATTGCACTTTTTCTTACAGGGTCATTTTTTAATGACCAAGCATTCGTATGAACATCATCCATTAATCTTAAAAATGCTTCAGCCGATGCTAAAACAACCGCCATCATATTTCTAACTGTAGGTCTAAATCCTAAACCTTTAGTACGGTCTTCTAATTTCTTTAAAAGTTTTGCACTGATGTCTGCCTCATACTCTTGAAGTTTTTTTGTTGCCTGTGAATCAATTGAAGCAATTGTCTTATCAAACCTTCCGTCCCCTTCGAAAATAAAAAATTTAGGTCTTACATCAACCGCATTATTATTTTTATCTATAGCTACTACAGGTGTAAATAAACCTGAATAACTATCAATTACTTTTTGCTTTTGTACTTCGGTTGGATTAGGAATTCCTGTTTGTTGAGTTGTGGTCGCCGCCCAATCTATTTGTTCTTTTGATGGTGAAGTAAAAACTATAGTATCATATTTTATAGGATTTGGGATTTTTGATGGTCCAGCATCTCCCAAAGTTGGGTTGCCAGCTAAATATTGGTTGAAAACCTTAATATCATTTTTAAGTCTTTCAATTGCATCATCTTTATCTTTCAAATCTATATTATTAAACACATAAATCTTACCAGAATTATTTGTTAAAATAATCGGTCTTGGATTCAAGTATTTAGAAAACCAAGAATTATCTCCTCTTATCTCGTTGAAATATTCTTGAAGATACTCTTTATATGTTCTAATATTTGTTAAAGATTCAACTTCAGCTTTAAAATAAGAATCTTGAATTGTCTGTTCAAAAGTTTGAAGTTTATTCATTAATTGAACTAATGTTAGTTCTGGAAAATCAGGAGGGATTAATCCTTTTGATTTATAATCACTATAAACCTCAACAATTTTTTGATATCCTTTGTTTGTATATATTGAACCGACAACTTGGTCGCTACCTGTCGCATTATTTTTAATCTGTCCTACTTGTGTTGAAGCTTGTGATTCAGCACTTTTATTTGTTTGTTGTGGTCCAACTGGTGTTTGAGCAACACTGAATTGTTGAGTATACATATGTGGTAACGCCAATAAGTGTCCCATAGAAACTTCATTCAAAATATTGAATTTATATCCTCTGAATTCTAAATCTACTTCGTAATTACCACTAAATGAATTAAATCTTGCATTGAATTTTTCAAGATTCAATTGATACCTTATTGCTTGCCCATAATAACCTTTTAAGGTTAAAAAAAATGGTGGGTACGGTAAATTAAAAAAAGCAGCATATGGTGAATTATTTCCTAATTGAAATAATGCTCTTCCTTGTATATCTTGTAATTTAATTTTTACCGAAGGAATGAAAGAACTGTTTGTTGATATCGAAATATCACTTATACCCAAAAGACCATTGTCCATAATATTTTTCAAATCCGCTGGTTGGTCTACAACATAAGGTTTACTTCCGTCTTTTGGGACTTGAACGCTAGATAACATTTGATTTTCACCCTTAAACTTTGTGGTATTATTACCTGTTATTTCATCATAATACCCTGTACTTAAATAAGAATTTTTTGTTGGTTTTAAGAAATCTATCTTTGCAACTGAAATAGTTCGTATTTTATCTGTGGGTGATGCTCCTACGGCTAGTTTTGTTCTTGGCAATACTTCAGCTTCAAGGTTAGCATACATTACCAATTTTTCGTGGTCTACTAATCTTTCTTGAATTTTACCTTGGTTATCGATGGTTTTGTTTGGGTCAACTACGATAATGTTATTATAGTCAAATTCAACATAAATGTTTCCGCTGTTATCCGCTTGAATGTTACCTGCCATAATAATAAAAATGATTTTCTACCGCCGCCTTATAATCTTGTAAAGATGGTAGTAGAGGAAATGGAATAATCAATATAGCACCATCATAAATATAATTTTCAAGTCCTCCAAATTTAGGATTGGCTTGTAATATCAACCATCCAAAGTATGGTGAATTATAAAATTCTTGTGAAGCTCTATCCAATCTACTTTTAGCGACTTTATATATGTAAGCCTTATCAGTTGTTTTTTGTGGTAAATTAACAAAAGGAACAACGGTTTGTTCACCATTAATTAAAAATTGACTATATCTATTCCAATATTGTGAAGCTGCCATTAGTTAAGTTTTGCTTTTGAAATGAAACTTCCGAAACCAGCAGTTCCGTTAGCGTCATCCCACGTTAATTTGTTTGTGTTTTGGTTTCCTGTAGCACCTAATCCTTTGATTAAATTTTCTTGGGCTGTTTTATTTGCAACAATACTTACAGGTTGTGAATTGTATGTGAAAACTCTTTTCTTTGCATCGAAAGGAGTATAAATCAAATATTTCTTGAGTTTATCTTTTTCCAAATTATTTATAAATTCCGTTGTAATATTTGTTTCAGTATTGAACGCTGGCTTTGCTATTTTATCCCAATATGCATCAAACTGAAGTTCAATATCATCCTGACCTTTTCCAATGATTGAACTATTACCAATAATATTACCAATAAGTGCTTTTTTAAAGGTTTCATATTTTTTACTATCGGTAACATCATTAGATAATAACATGTAAACTCTCCTGAAACTTCTATTACTATCATTAAACAAATCAGTTTTACTAAAAGGATTAAACACATCAACTGTTTTAAGTTGATTAGTTGTTCCGTCGTTTTGAAGCGTAAATACAAATGGAGCGGAGTATTCTTGTTTATCACCAGAATAAGTAAAAGTTGTAGGTATTGATATTGTATCATTAAATGCAATTAAATCTTGTTGAACTTTTGTAACGTCATTAATTAATTCAACTAATGTATTTGCAGCTCCATTTGACGATGTTGAAACATCTTTTGTGCCTTCAGTCACATAAACTTTTACGGGTCCTGATTTGGCCTGTAATCCATCTGTACCTGTGTTTGCGGTACCAGGGTATGTTATTGTATTAACTTTAGCAAGTGTTTGGATATACCCTTGTTCTATATTAACTAAATCTTGAATTGTTTTATATACGGGTGTTTGAAATGAAGATTTTTTACTATTCAAAAAATTAACATAATTATCTTTAACGGTTTGAATTAATCTAGAAGAAAAATTCTTTGATGTGTTAGATATGAATTTGATAAAACCTTCGTCCCCCTTTGAAATGTTGTCTACTAAAGTTATGAATATTTCATCGATTCGTGATTGTAATCCTGTTGGTTTACCAAAAATTTGTACGTCAGGGGTACTTGTTAGAAGATTCCCTTTATAATAATTTCTTGATACCATCCATTGTTGTCGCATTGCATTATTATATTGACTCAAAACTTCTTTGTTTTTATTCAAAATATTTGTAAAATATGTTTGAGAATCCGCAACAACTTTAGTCATAAAGTCACCATAACCTATTGTTCCTGTTTCACCAGACGCTTGTACATTTGAAGTTAGTATTGAGCCAATAGTTGCATTATTACTTTGACCTGCTGCTGGTGCCGCTTGGTTTAATGCTGGAGGACCAGGAGGATTTATACCTTGTAAAAACTGTTGGTCTAACACTGCTAAAAATTCTTCTTTATCAGTAGAATCCGCTCTATCATCATAAATCTCTGTGTTAGCGTAATAGTTAAATGTTAAAGCATTTTGTAATTTGTCGATTGATTCTTTTAATCCACTACCACCTACAAAATTAAATGCCATGGTTACATTTGCAATCATTGGTTGAACTCCAATACCTTCAGGATTTATATCCAATTCCTCATAGGTAATACCTAAAGTTGTTGGTATTATTTTTGTATTATAAAAATCACCTATTCTCAATATTAAAACAGGAGGTGCACCAAAAGACGTATTAGTAGCTTCGTTGTATTGTAGTACAGTTGAACCACCAATATCTTTGATAGTTGGTATTGTATCTCCAGGTCTCATACATTGTTGTAAAAATGTTAATCTTGTATTCAATCCTTCAGGAGTCATTGAGTGAAACGCTGGTTGAAAAAACTTCAACTTTTCTCTCAAATTATCATAAACCATTGGGCTGGCTTCTTTTACCGTTTCAAAATAATCACACTCAGACAATAGAGACCTTAAAACAAACTTAGTAATATTATCCCTTGGTTTCCAAGTTTTTTCAAGTTCTGTAGTTTTGATAGTATCTGTTACAACATTATTTTTTGTTACCGTTACATAATTTGGCGTTGGCAAAACCTCAGGTTGTTTAAGTGTTGAGTGTATGTTACTAATGTATGCTCTTCTACATGCCATTGCATTTGTTGTATACTGTTGATGAGAAATTGATTGAGTATCCCCTCCAACTGCTTGTCCATCATTGTCAGTACAGCTTACAGTGGTACCTGGTATAAATGCTTTTTTCGCACTATCAAATTGTAATACTTGAGCATTTTCACCAAAAGCCGTTCCTGGTTTTAATATTAATCTTTGTTTTGCAACAAAAGTGGACGTGTTAGTATTATCTGTGAAAAATCTGATTAATGATTTGATTCTTCTGTCCGCCAGTTCTCTATTATAAGATTGGGTTGCGGGTGCGGAACAAGTCGCATCAATTGTTATTGTTATGTTACCAATAGGATATTGTGTTAATTGTGTATTTAAATCCTTAGCAATATCATTTAATGTGTTATAATTTGGTGTTATAACACTATCATAAAATGTACCTAATTGTGAACCGTTTGGTTTACTTGTATACGTATCTTTCTCACCAAGATATTCATTATATTCATCAACATAACCTGGTATTGTAGTTGTTTTTTTTGGATAATCGTTACTAAAATATCCAGCAATATTGTTGTATTTTTTCCAATAATCATCGTTTGTTGTTGATTGAGCATTTTGGTCCCCACCACTAGTAGGATTATTAAATCCTGATTGAATTGTTTCTTTGGTTACAATTAATTGTTCTCTTGTTAATTCTTTTGAAGTAATTGCAGTTTGAAGCAGGTATAAATCATTTGGATTTACAGTATAATATTTCTTGGCCAGTTCATAGATATCATACTTTCTACATCCCGCAAAGAATGAATCTATAATTGAGTTGACTCTTTCTTTATTTGATTCATTACTAAGGACTTTATTAACAATTGTGTTAAGGATTGAGGGGTGGTCCACAACTATTTTCCAAGTTAAAGAACCTCCTCTTGAAGTATTTTTATAGGTGTATATTGGCTCAGGTCTTCCCAAGAAATCACTTGTGTTCCAGTTTGCGGTAACTGACTCCGTAAATGTTAATCCGTAAGGTGGAAACCACATAACTCTACCTCCGTTGGGACCTCTTTCACATATAGATAAATCTTGAGCGGTGAATCCAGGTGTGTTTGATGTTCTCCAAGCAAGGTTCTCAATTGAAAACATGTACTTCTTAGCATAAGCTGCGTTTGTACTAGTACCACCAGGTCCATTAATTAAGTTAGTTGAACTTTGTCCACCTTCTTGTTTGTTTGGAACAATGTTTAAGTTATATGTATTATCAAAAACCGAATTGCCAAATCTTCTACCGTTAACAGTAATTCCATCTACTTTTTGAAGATTTCTATAATTTAAGTAAGGTATATCTTTAGCAAATACTCTACAATATTCTGTACCAACTTCTTGACCAATATTACCTGTGTAGGTAATAACTCTAGAACCCTTTGTAAGCTCTTTATACCCATCATTAAAGACCTTACTCACTTGGTCAATAGCATTACCAGCGTGTTGTAATCTTTTACCTCCTTGTGGTTGGCTATCAATAATTCTTTGAGTCTTATCTAAGATTGAACCGTCCTTGAATTTATTATTAGTTGACTCTGTTGAATTATATGATGACGGTTTATTATCACTTTTGTTGACTATAACTCCACCAACACCAACCGTAAAACCAGCATTCTCTTTATACTTCGGTGATACCCATGTAAATCCACCCTCAATACCACCACCATTACTATAAGTAGGTCCGTTAGCACCCAATCTAATTGATTGGCTTGGTCCTTCATAAAGTTGTGCCAACTCTGATGGTCCAAATACTGGTGACTTTTGAGGTATACCATATGAGTTAATTGGTTGTGAACCAGCTGGCGAGAAAATATTTGACGGTTCGCTATTAACTGAACCAATATAATAATTGGAGTTATTAGTTGTTGAACCGACAAGGGCACCTCCTAATCTATCAAATAATGTTCTTTCAAAATATGGTTTGTATCTGTTGTAATCAATATTACCAAACAGTCTCGATTTTTGTCCACCACCCATGTTGTTATACATGATTTGTGAACCTGTGTTTCCAGCACCTAATATTCCTGTAACCAAATTACCTAAGGTACTTTGTCTAAAAGCATTATTAAGCTGTTGAATTGTTGTAGGTTGTTTTGAGTTGACGGATGGGTCAAAATAAGAACCTGGTATTTCAGACACAGGTATAATACTACCAGCAAGTCTTAATGCAAAATCTGTTGCCGCTAAAATGGGATTTGATGGAACAGTAATTACATAGCTAGGTTCAATTAAAGGAACTCTACCCGTCACTAAATTAAGAACGTCCGTTCCACTTCTTACATTAAAAACGTTAGCCTTCGCTAAAGTTTCAAGATAAACTTGTCTTGCTATTCTTTTTTGAAATCCATCTCTTAATACTTTTGCACCTAAGCGAGCAATAAATGAGTCTTGGCTTAATAATCCATTACTTCCTAATGGGTCAGGAGAAAGTAGAATCGATATAGGAGTATAACTTGAACCCACAAGCCCTGCAGGATAAGGTTGTCCATTACCTTGTCTGTCTTGGTCTACCCTAACAGTATCCAAAGATGAAAAAGACTCCGCAGAATCAAATACATTTAAACCATCAGCATACGCATTTAGTGGTCTCCAATATCTAACAGCATCATATCCTTCTGCAATTATGTGAGCATCTTGTTGTCCAGGACCATATTCACCCTGATTGGATATTGTATTCATTAATCCATTAGGGTCAGGAACTTGTCTATAGCCACCTTCAGCACCCCACTCATTCAAAGGGTATAACTTATTAGCAAACGTTGGTTCGTCAATCAATTGGTCAGGACTATCCTGTACCGATATATCTGATTGTTGATATTCGTATGTAATAGGTGGTGAAGGAATACTTGGAGACTTCTTGTAAGGAGTTAGATTCCTTACCATAAGTTTCTTTCGAAACCCTTCTGAACTAATATAGTCTAAAGGACTTGGCATTTATTATTTTTAATATAAATAGATTATTTATAGTTTTTATTTGTTACCTATAGTTCTTTCTACAGGTGATTTTAGTGGGTTATTAGGTGTTGTTAGGTTCATAAAATATTGTTTTGTTTGTGGACTATTTGCCCAATCATCTAACATTTTTTGGGTTAACTGTGAACCATTTGGTGTACTAAATTCCACCATAATTTTACCTCCCACATCTACACTAGTTTTAGTTTGAGTTATGTTTGTTGTTGGGGTAGTTGATGTTGCTCGGTTTAAATTTTCTGCAGTGGCCCCTCCATTATTAAGTTGGTTGTATAATGATGGTTTTGTTTCATTTGTTTTCACAGAACCTTTTGTATTATCTTTTCCCATTAATTGTCCCATCAAATCCTTGGTAAGTGTTTCACCATAAGTTTTATCACCTATCTTGTTGTAAATTTTATCTAAGACGTTATCCATTCCTTTTTTGAAATCTGCACCCATTGTTTTAGATTGGTCATTCACCTTATCAAAAAGATTTGCAAGACTGTTTCCAAGACCTTTACCACTTTGTACATCTTTAACTAAACCTTTAATATCTTCAATTGCAGTCTCAGTTACTTTTCTATAATCATCAGTTTTACCCGCTTTGGATAATTCTCCACTAAAAGCATTTGTCACTAATCTTCCAATACCTTCTAATCCTTCTAATCCAGCTCTCGGTGAGGCAAGACCATAAACCACCTTATCTTTAATTGCTTTAACATCGGATACAAGTACTTCACTATAATTCATTTGAGCCCTTGCGATATCCTCTAAGGTCTTCGGTCCGTCTTTTTGTTGCTTTATTGTTGCATCTAATTGGTCTTGTGTAAGATTTGTTAATTTTTCATAATATTGTTTACCATCTTTATCTTTAACCTCGACTTCATACTGACCACCATCACCCATTCTTGCTATGTTTGCAAGTAATGTTCTATCTTCTTCTTTAACATTTAATCCCGCAGCATTAATTGCGGATATTCTTTGGTCAGCCTCTTTTGCTGCCAGTCCAAGTTTGGACATTTCACTAGCACTAACACCTGTTTGTTTTTCTAATTCTTTAAGAGTTAAAACACCTTGTGGATTAATCTTAAATGTTTTTGTTTTGTCATCGAAGTATGTAAACTGTTTTGCAACGTTGGCTAAACTATCTTGAAGACCTGATGGGTCGTTAATTGACTGATTCATTAATTGGAATGGGTCGCCCAATCCACCAACAGCAAGTCCCAATCTTTGGAATGCTGCTGCGGTTTCAACAGCACCTTCAGGACTCAAAACTCTATCAGCCAATCTGAAAGTTTCATTCATGTTGAATCTTAACATTGATGCTTGAGCAGCCATCTTTGTTAATCCTTCTACACCACCATCAAACTGATAACGATTCAGTTGCTCCATGTTTGCGGTAACAATCTTAAACACTTGTTGTGTGTTACCACCAATACTCTGAATATAATTTACACTTTTTTCAATTTGACTATTCATTTGGGTCAACCCAACTCCAACATCTGTAAAATCTTTAACTAATACTTTTGCAGATTCTCCTGTAACTTTTGTTGCTGCAAATAATCTTTCAGTTTGAGTTGTGGTTGCAAGTACATTTCTATTACTTTCTTCGGCAATACTTGATAGTGTTTCCTGAACATCTTTCATACCACCACCCAATCTTGTAATTCCAGGTAAAGTGTCGGCAAGGGTTGTTTGAATCTCAGTAATTCTTTGTCTTGTTTGACCAAACGTTTTGTTGATTTCTGTTGAATATGAAGTTAACGATGAGACCGCACTACCTAAATCTTCCACAAATCCAGCCATGTTTATCTTCCCATCTTTAAAATGAAAAGCTTCACCTAACTCAGAAAAAAAATCTCCTATGGATTGATTATTATCCGCCATTATTAAATCTTGTTTTTATATAAATACAAAAGGACTGATTTTTCAGTCCTTTTTATTATCTTCAATCCATTTGTCCAACAAATATTTTCTCATAAAAACTGGCATTACTAAAAAGTCGCCATATGAAATATTCATAAGTTTACTTAAATAGTAAAACTCATCTATTTGTCCTTGTCTATAATTAGAAGAAAGGACGAAAAAAGTCGGCCCCAAAACCAACGTTAACTGTTAGTCTATCTCCTGATGGGGTCGTTACTGTTTTTCTCATGTCCAATTTTGGTTCATTATCGTCCATGAATTGTTTTATATATTTTGAATCTGCAATCGGCATTTGTTCTACAAACTTAGCAATTTCAGCTTTATCTATTGTACCATTTAATTCAACAATCTGTTTGTTCAATCTCCATGTTACTTTTGGGACTACTCTACCTTGAGGGTACGAATCCCCCAATCTTTGTATTTCCATTAACTCACCATAAGTTAACGGTTTAATTTTTGCGGAAACTTGTGATTTAGGTAATGATATTGTGAATGTACCATCTTCATTTGGTAATTGCCCTTTAATGATTGTTAGTTGACTTAAATCTACAGTGGTTTGAAATGGTTTTCTTGTTGCGGGGTCTGTAACAGTTATTTCCATTTCTGGCCCAAATGAAGTATTTCTCAAAAATATTAGAATTGATTCTACATCCCCCTCTAACATATCTTCTACTCTTAAATCTGGTTCATAAATTTTATTTCTTAATAATGTTGTAGTAATATCTGCAACACCACCCATTAAGGTGTTCTCATCGTTGGCTGTTAAATAACCAACTTTAACTGATTTCTTTTTATTTTTGTAAAAAATGCCTTCTGATGGTAGGGGTACTACATCGTGTGGTAATGTGAAATCTCTTTGTCCGTATTCTCTTGATTGGTCTTCCATATAAAAAAATTAACCGTAAGGTTTATGTCCTTACGGTTAAATATAATTGTTTTGAATTTTTTATAAAGAGTATTAGTAAACCAATACACATCTGTCCATTCTCAATGTTGTTGCAATTGTTGCTAAAGCATCTGTGTTGTACGCTAATGAGTTAAAGTTTACGTCCGTCATAAATGTACCATATAAAATCCATTTTTCAACTACAACCCCTGTTGGGTCTAACATCTCAAGGTCAATATCTTTTTTATAACCTGCAGCATATCCCATTCTACCAGTAACCGATTCCGCACATAGACGAACCCACTCCATAAGAGCTTGAGCCGCTGAAGGTCCAATTGGGTCTCTAAATACGCAGTTGATAGTTTGCCACGTAAATCTTCCTGCAACATATGTTGATGTGTTAAGGAAAGGTATTTCTGTTGCGTTGATTTGGATGTGTGGTCTAGCAGTACTTTCTACAAACCACTCGTTAATCCCTAAGCTAGATGGAAACCTTAAAATGAATCGGTTTTGACGTTTCGGCTCGTAAGGTATCGGCATTTTCATCAGTAAATCAGCCATATTATTAAATTTTTGTTTCTTTGTTTATATCATATAAATATAGTGTGTTGAAAAATATTTCTCTTTACTTTATTAATTAAAAAGAATATTCTTATTTAACTTCCTTTTTAATTCCTCCAGAAGTAGAATAAGTCTTAACTATATTATCTGGTTTATTATTAAAATGTTTTTTCATTACTTCTACGTTTTTAGGGTCATCGTCTGAAAAACCAATTGTTGGCATATCTGGTATGAAATTATTACTAATATCTTTTTTTAACCATGCTCTTTTATTTAGGACCGCAGCCATTCCTTTTATATAATCCACAAATTCGTCCATTGCACGAACTTTTGCTTCTTCAGGATTAGCAGCACCTTTTTCGTCTCCAAAAGAAACAGGGTGATATTTGTTAAGGGCTAAATAACTTCTGATTAATTCATCATCAGACATTTCATCCTCTCCTACAAATGACCTATATTTTTTTAAATTCTTAACTAACTTATCTTTACTAATACCATTGAAATCATTTATAATATAATTGTAAATTGCTTCTTTAAGTGTGTTCGGATTATGACCTCTTGCAGTAATAATTGAAAAAATAGAACCGTTGTTAATAGCCTCTTTGAAGTCTTTGAACGCAGGTCCTGGTTTTGCTTTCATAGAATCAACTATAAAATTTTTATCTCCTTCAGTTCTAAAGTTTCTGAAAGGGTCGTTACCAAACCCTACAATAGTGTGACCATTATAATCAAAATCATGTTTACCAATTTGACTTCTGTATTCCGCAAAATCATCAGTACTCATTGGCACTTCTTCATCATTATCATCTTTCAAAATAATTTTCGTAGGCATGTGAACAATATTATCGTCCCAATCGAACGCATAATATTTTAAATCTGGTGTTTGTTCGTCTTTGAAACCTTCGTTAATTTTTCTTTTCATTGTTGGCTAAAAATAGGGGATAATTAACCCCCCATTTTGTTATATATTTTCAAATGAAGCACCTGTAGGAGTGATAAAGAATTCGATATCAATGAATTCAAGTGCTTTAGTTGGTTTAAGGTATATTTTACCTGTAAGTCTGTTTGCATCTAAATCTTCTGGTGAAGATGATACTGTTACACGGAAATCATAAAGACCTCTGTCTCTTCTGATACCATCTAAGATAGGGTTAACACTATCCAAGAATTGTTGTCTAACGATTTGGTCGTTTTGTTCAAATAACAATCTAATCGCTACCGCTGAAATTAACTTACGAGCTTGTAATAACAATCTTCTAACATTCAATCTGTTAAGAGCTGTGTCAGCAACTTGTAAAGTTTTGTTACCCCAAATTACTGTACCAACGTCTGAGAATGTTGCGATTGGGTTGATTCTACCTTGATAAAGAGTATCTCTATCTTCTTGAGTCAACTTAACTCTAGCTTTGATTGAATTTACAAGACCTCTTGTGTAACCCGCTGATGCGAACCAAGGGAATGCAATGTTATCAGTCAACGCTAAGTTTCTACAAACTTCACCTGTTGGAGGTAAGTAGATTTGTGTATTATTTACTGTATCTCTTGTTAAAATCCAAGGATAATAAGTAGCTGTATAGTTAGAATCGATTCCTGTATTATCAAGGTTATCAACCGCTTCTTGAGGATAGATAATTGCTTGAGGGTCAGTAGAATCTGGTAAGTACATGTTGTAGTCAGGAGTTGTTGTGATATACACAGAGTCAGCTCTTGAATATTGTATCATTTGAATTGTTTCTTCTACTAAGTTAGAATTGTAAACATAATCAATACCACCTGTCGCAAACACGTTAATGTTTGTTGCTTCAGGGTTAGCAAATGTTAAGATACCAAGTAAGTAAGCGTAGTAGTCGGTGTTTGCAAAGTCTTGAGTATTGTTTTGAACAACAATTCTTTTGAACAATCCGTCACCTGTTGCTGTTGGGTATCTTACTGAAGCGGCAGCTCCAGCTAAATAACCTGATGCACCTAATTGGAATCTATCTTCGTTAGTTCTATATTCTCTATAGATATCCCATCCGTCAAATCCACCTGCGAAACATACTGTGTACTTTCTTGAGTAAATAAAATAGTAAGGATTTTCTTGTGTTGCTGGGTCTGTTCTAAAATCTGCTACACCACACTCAAATGCTGTTTCACCACTTGTATCATAATAGTTACCGATTGTTACAACAGTTGCTCCTGAGTCCATATGGAAACCTTTAGATAAAACGTTCCAAGGCATTGAGTCAGTTGCTGTTGCCCAAGCTTGTTGTGGATTTTGTTTTCCTTTATAATCTAAGAATGATTCATCAATACCATATTCAGTAGAAAATCCTAAGTAAGCTCTTCTTACGATATTACCAGGAGACTCAACTGCGTTTGTTCCACCATAAGGACTTCCGAATGGAGGGTCAGCAATTACTTCACCTGGGTAGTAATATTTTGTTTTAAATTTAGGATAAGGTGCTGGGTTAGACGTATTTGCATATTGTCTTTGGATGTAACCATAAAAACCACATGGGATTGAATCCACAGGAGCGTTATCTGCCATTTCTAACATAACGTATTTTGAAAGAAGCGCAAACTCACCATTTGAAGTACCAATTTTCTTTGCAACGTAGTTGTTAGAAGCTGGGTCCATATTACAATTTGTGAATTTTTCAATGACAACTGGATTTGCATCTGTATCATAGAAGTTTCTAACTAAAACATCAAAACTCATATTATTAAACGATAAGTTTGCAATTGAAATTTTAATTTCATAATTTGCAGAATCTCCATCAGAAATTGAAATGAACTTAAATAAATTATAAACTTTATTACCTCTTAATTCTGAAACCAAAAATGGTGTTTCAGGTGATTGATATTTTTCTAAATTCCAAGCAATTGAAGAACTACTTTGACTTCTAGCGTCAGGTAATGCAATCAACTCACAATTTAATCCTTTAATATAACCTTGGTTAAATGCATAATTTAAAGAACCTGGATAAATTTCTTCAACAAACACAGGAACCTCATATCTTGATTTACCAAAATTATCAACACCTAATACTTTTGTTATGTATTTTGAATCCGCAGCTCCTAATGAAGCTTCAAGAGAAAAATTATTACCTTCAATAGTAACGCCTGATAATAAGAAATGTGCGTATGGTGATTTAGTAATACCTGAGTATTGACCACTACATACCATTTGTAAATCAGTTAATCCACTTACTTGGTAAATAGGACCATGATTCATACTATCAACACTGTTATCATATAATGAAATACCTCTCGAACGAAGTGTAGCGATAACCATGTTATTAAATTCAGGATATGCTGAGCCCATAAAGCTATTAACATTACCTGTTAAAGTACCTGTATACTCTCCTGTCGCCCCTGTTGCATAATTGATAATTTCATAGTAAAAAGAATAACCTGAATAATTGTTATCCATATAGTTACTAAAATTAGCATAATACCAAGGGTCATTGCTATTTGAACTTAAATCGTTAGTATCTAAGTTAAGTGTATCACAAAGATATTCATTAACAACTGTATTATATTCAGATGTTAACATCCAATAATCTGAACTAGGGATTGCACCATACACATATGCAGTTGTTGCAGATAATGTTGGTGTGTTATAAACAAAACTTGTACTATTTTGAAAATCATTAAATAATGTCGATGTACTTCCATCACTTAAAACATATTGAATATTCAAGTTAGGTTGTATAAAAGTCGTGAAAACTGAATCAGACGAAGTGAATCCAAATGTACCTCCACTGGCATTACCACTGAAATCAATAGTAAATGTTAAACCTGATGTATCAACATCAATAGTTGTTGGGTCTACGTTAGATGTTACTCTAATGCTCCATGATGGACCAGCATCATAACCTGATAAACCTAATACTCTTGTTACGAATAATTGGTTCGATTGTTGTAAATAAGATTTTGCGATGTACGCAGCCTCATATTTTGGGATTTGTGTATTCACAAACTTAACAGGTTCTGTCCCACCAAAGTAGGCTTGGAACTCGTCGTAATTTGTTATAAAAACAGGTTCGAAGGCTGGACCTTTTATTGTCTCACCAACTAAACCTAATGTCGTTACACCTACGCTCTGAGCTACGAACGATAAGTCCGTTTCAGAAGTGTATACGCCAGGTGATACGAATACTTTTTGATTTGCTTGTGCTGTTGCCATTATTAATTAATTCTTGTGCAGATTTATTTTAATGATAAATATTCATTACTAACACAAAAAACTTGACTTTTGGATATGTATTTGTAAACGGTATGAATTAATTCTGCCTTTTTTCTACCATGAAAACAAAGAAAGAAATAAAGAATCTAAAAATATCACCTGAATCACACGATATACTAAAAAAGTATTGTGATAAAAGAGGTATTAAAATTTATAAGTTTATTGAGAATTTGATAATTGAAAAATGTAAAGAGAAGAAAGATATCTATGGTGATTAAACTAATTTATCTTCAAACTCAATATTGGCATCTTTAGTATTGTCATTCTTAACAACTTCAATTCTTAAAACATCGTTAGTTGTTATTTGAATTCTTTGAGAATCGATACCATAATAATCATCGTTGATGTAGACTTCGTATGTATCAACATTATTAGAATTAACAAAAGATAAGTCAGCCGTAAAATCAATTCTTTCACTTAAAATATTAGTTCCCGCAACAAATAAAATATTTGAAAGAAAACTATCGGGATTTTCGGGCTCCCTTCTTTTCTTTTGTCTAAAACTACTAACATCAAGTTCAAAGATTTGAGCAACTCTAGAAATTGCTGGTTTAACTTGAAACTCTTCTTCATCAATTAAGTATCCCAACATTGTGAAGTCATAATTCTGAATAAAATATTTTCTGTTCTCAATTTGCATTTGAGACTCGTCGGCAATATTGTTTAAGATAATTGGAACATATTGTCCTTTAATGAACGTGTAGGCTTGTCTTGAAGAAAACTTTTGCATCACAACTTTATTCAACTGATTCAATTCTCTCATTCTGTTACAAATAATTTTAACTGAATAGTTGATATCAACAGGAACTGGTTGTGGAATAGTGTAGATATCCATACCTTGTTCATTTCCATTCCAAGTTGGAACCGAAGCATAATAAAATTGTTTTCTATTAGGTATTGTATAAAGAAGTGCTGGATTTGTACCAAACTTAACTTCAGGTTGTCTAACTACCGTAATGAATGGAGGTTCGGGGTTATTATCCAAGTTAGTGAACATTGCGGTTTCAACATATTGAGACCAGTTCTGACTTGTAATAATGATATCCACCATAGGAACTATACTTCCCGCACTTACCACTTGTAAATCACCTTTAACAAAATCTAACATACCTCTATCTAAATCGGCATGCAAAACTGACTTAGGTAAGTAAGTTCCATCTTTGTTGATGTATTCTAATAATTGTTCCCTACGAGCAGATAATACTTTTTTAGGGACCAAAGGTAATGTTGGTTTAACTTGTCTTGGTAACGGCATTATATTCCTCTAAATTCATTTTCACTTACGTATGTTGCGGTAACTGTCCTATAGAAAGGCTTATATCCAGCGTAAGTGTGTTTATTATCAGACTTAACAATCCCATCGTCTATGATTGTGTAGTATCTAACTCTATCTTCAGTTTCATAATATCCAATATAGTCACCCATAAAAATATTGACTTGCATGTCATCAAGAGTTTTTTGATAAATAGAAAACTTCATGTTACCTGGCTCATCTTGTTTAATTTTGGAACTACCTAATAACTTATTAGTTGGCGCCATAATTTGAACCAAACCCTTGAGTTCAACAGGTGCTAAAAATTGTATACCGTCTTCTAAAACCTCACCGTATACACCATCAGTTTTTGTCTTTTGTCTATCAATACGGTACAATACAATAGTAAAGTTCATATCACCTATTAACCACTCCTCACCCATACTTATATCTAAGTCATAATCTTCACCACCAAAAAATTTACCTAACCTCGTAATCGGTACTAATTTTTCCATATTGATAAATACTTTAATTATAACTATATTTAACTCAAATATTTTTTCCATCAATGGAAGTATCAATAGAATCGAAGTCATTATCATTATTAGAAACCTACGAAGGGGGAAACAACTACCTTTTAGAGTTAAAGAGAAAATCTCAACTCAA